>Ga0265797_10002268_pt1 | contig 32610 bp, 41 predicted proteins | sample P2T30metagenome_FD_192433 | JGI IMG/M metagenome (GOLD analysis project Ga0265797, IMG submission 192433) | Plant litter microbial communities from East Loma Ridge, Irvine, California - P2 T30 | ecosystem: Environmental > Terrestrial > Plant litter > Unclassified | place: USA: California... | reverse complement strand
AGTCTAACATCGCATTCAGCGAACGTCGCCTACCACGACACGATGGGCGATCTCGGCGCCTTCGAGAACGGCGCAAGCTTCGGTGACTTTAACATGTTCACCGACTTGTCCGCTCTCAGCGCTGCGAACACGAACGCCCTGACCGTCTCGCCGAAGGACCTCTTCAACGGAGGGGACTCGATTCCGCCTTCGACGTCGTTCACCAACTTGACTACACCCGGGTCTACTTATCTCGAGACTCCGGACAGCTACTCAGCATCTCCACTCTTCAACGACTCGCTCGACAACACGTTCGATTTCAGCAGTGGATGCAACAGCAACTCTAACTTCTTCCCTGAACTTGAGTCGCTTGTTGCAGCTCCGTCTATGGAGCGTACTGTCTCCAACTCCAGCAGCAACCCTATCATTGTCCACCCAGGTGGACCGGCTCACAACCGCAAGCGCAGCTCTACTACTGCGTCTCCGGCTACTTTCGCCCGTCCCTCATCTGTTGCTGGTGTTGGTGCGAAGAAGCGCGACAAGCCTCTCCCGCCCATCCTGGTTGACGAACACGACACCGTCGCTTTGAAGCGTGCACGCAACACTGCTGCTGCCCGCAAGTCCCGTGCTAAGAAGGTCGAGGAGCGTGATACCCTTGAGTCTCGCATTGCCGAGCTCGAGGGCCTCCTCGCCACTCAAGCACGTGAGACCGAGTACTGGAAGGCCAAGGCCCAGGGTGCTGTCATCGATGACCTGAGCGACTAGAAGCCGTACAGCTCATTCATGCAGCACTTCACCCGGCCGTAATGGTTCCAACTCTTTCCTCCTTCCTTGGGAACAATACAGATGTGATCGATGGTGGTGGAACAACAAGATTCCACCCTTGACACTCTGACCTTTCTTCTTCCTCCATCATGGTCTTGTGAGCTTTTGCTCCAGTTTCCTATTGCGAGTGTGCTTGCCCTGAAGGGTATTGCCTTGTTTTTCTTGTTAGATGCTTTTGCTCTAATGGCCGGTTCTGATGTCTCCCATCCATGAGATGGTGATTTGACTCGTGGCCCTCAGTTTTGATGATTTCAATGGGTTCTTGGTGTTTTACTGTTTCCTGCTAGTCCGATACAGTCTCGATAGCTCAAAAAGTTTACCGTCTTTACCTCGCAATCTTGTCCATGTCCCAAGCCTCAAGTCCCATTACTGTGCTCAACGCTTGTGTGTGTCGTGGTCAATTCGCTGAACCGTCGAGGTAAAACGTCGCCATATTGTACCTCTGCTCGACACTCGACACGGTGCAAGAAAGTCGCCTTGCAAGACTCGGATGAGCTACAGTATAGTTTTTTGTTTTATCTGTGCTCGATGGTATTACGATGTTGTTGGCGCGCATCACATCACAGCGCGTAGTCTTCGCGTTCACGATCACTGCGCACAATAGTCTCCAACATGAGAGAGGCCCAGACCTCAGCTGTTGCTGGTCGGCACCCTTCGCACCAGTTTGCTAACTCGCTCATGAGAGTCAGAAGTTCTCTCCGCCCCAAAGACAACCTTGCCTATCGCCATTGCGTCTGGTAGCACCACGCAGATCATTCCGGAAACACCTGATTCTTTGCATTGACATATTCGACGAGAGAACCACAAGCACTAATGTCCCGACCTCGCCAGCTGAGCAATAGTCCCAGCCGAAATATCTCTCCCCGGCCCGTCTTTTCCTGCTTCTGCGCTGATGGCGCGCGCCTTAGCTCGAAGCGCTTCGCTGACAGCTACCTTGAGGATGTCGTCTCTGAGGCACTCTGGTGTCCATTCGGGAGAAGTTTCGCGGCATGCCCACAAGCCGACACCAATTTGCTCGGCGAGCTGAGCGTAGTTGTACAGATCTGCCCACAATGGGAGCACGACTTGCGGAACTCCGGCACTAGAGTGTGCTGGTCAGTAGATGTTTCGTAATGAGTTGACCAGTGAGAATTGTTGTGGACTTACGAGATACTTTCGTGGAAACCGCCTGCGCCTCCGTGCGTCACGTGTGCCACGATGTAGCCTGTCTCCATGAGCGCAGACGGATCGACAGGCAGCCACTGCATCACTTTGACTCGCTGCGTAGCTTCGAGCGGCGCAACTAGAGCTTGCCAGTCGAAATCGAGGACGTTGATGGAGAGTCTGTATTTCCAGAGAATCTGCACGTCCGGGTTACTTTCGAGGATCAGACGGATGCCGTCGATCATGTTTCTCGTGTGCGTGCGGCTATAAGTGAAAGCAGAGCCGAGATTGAGCAGCACGGTCGGTTTCTGCTTGATCCAGTCTACCAGCTCTGGGTCTTGCTCTTCGGCGGGAGCGGCTGACAAGACCATTGGTCCGGCGCATGTAACGTTTTCGGGTACCACATCTACGGGGATTGTAGCGGCGTGTGTTGTCTGCGTGATCCAGGGGACGTCGGTGCGGTGTAGGCCGTAGAAGTTGATGGGGTCTGGGACGCCGTTGGCGCTCAGGAAGGCTCTTTTGGCTGAGAGGTCTGGTGTGCTGATCAAGGCTCTTATCATACGGAAGTTGAGAGCGATGTTCTGGCCGATGAGGCTAAGGGGCACTGGGAAGGGGAAGCCTGAGCCCATTCTGAGAAAACTTATGTCAGCTATCGTATGCTTCACAAAATGTTGGATCAACGCTTACGCCGGGTACTTCCAAAGCATGCCCAGCCAGGGTTGTCTGTCCAGGAAGTTGTCCACGAGGATGTTCGGCGTGATAAAAGCATGCTGACGGTTCAGAGCACGTGTGGCCTCGATCGCCGGCGCGAACATGGTGTCAAGACAGACGACGGCCGGATCAACTCGTTCAATGAGCTCTGTAACTTGGCGAAAGTGTGCAAGGTGCATTTCTTATTCCCAGGGTGCAATGAAGATTTGTATGTCTTTCGCAAGTGCCTTGATACCTTCAGTGCCCGGCGGAGTGATGGCTCCGATTCTCCCGTCCTCGTCGGATACAAGGTGCTCGTAAAGATCGAAAGCTTGGTGGAAAGAAGTGCCATTGAGTTGATGGAAGACAATATCCTTCGCCCGAGGCTCGTGCTGCTTAGCGAATGTCGAGACTTTGGAAACTGTTTTTGCCAGCCTTGGGAACGACGCAAAATGTATCTCAATATCCGGGGCGTTCTGGAGCAGACTCTGAGCGGTAGCTGCGTGGACGTTGGAGTGACCTGGGTGTTCGCTGACAATGTAAAGAACTGTATTGTTTCTTCCTCTGACATAATCGCGAGGCTCAGGCGCCGACTTCAGCTTTTGTTGGAGGGCGATTAGAATGCCTATGGCAGCGACCAGGACGAACGCAACCCGGGTGAACATGACTGAATGTGTGCTAGCCAGAGAACCTTGAAGGGGGGTTACGGACGATTAGTATGGCAGAGCGACCAGAAGGCCACGTGCGTATACTTGAAGAGTCCTCCTGCTTTTGTACTTGTTTCAATCCCTCCATCGTGCAAAGATAATATACCTCAGCCTCACGTTAGTGCTTAGCTCGGTGGCCTTAGTCCTGTTGATCGACGAATCCTTCGCGTTCCAACTCCGTTGCACGTGTTGTACAGTACACAGAACAGACGAATATCTGCCTCAGGCAAAATCATGTTGATCACGGTGTCTTAGGTTGTCAAGTATCTTTCGCAGCTCAGTCATTTCTTGAGAAGCTTCGTACGGTCGAAACATGTGTAGAGTGTTGCTTGCCTGGCATGGGTGACGAATGCGGTCCATGCTCTTTAGCTGAAGTCAAATACGAAAGCGAAGACCAAGGGACCCTCGTCAAGGTACTTTGGCTCGCATGAGTTTGTTGTTGGTGGCTTTCCTGAATGCTCCAACCATCAAGAATAATAAGTTCGGCAGTTGTCTTTCATAGTCTGCTGTTGTTTTGAATAGAAGCGGATTCATGTAACAGGTAGACATGTTTCCTTCTGCTGAGTCCTTGCGAAGTGTGTGGACTTCGCAATGTTGGGACGCATGCGAGAAACGACTTTGGCATATCGAACATCTGTGCAATCTCATCTTGGAGTGGAAAAGGTTCGTTCAGATAACATTGGCAGTTTTCAGGCTTTCTGTTGTTCTTGTCGTCAGTGTGCTCAACCATCTGTCAAGTTTCATCTTGAGATCTCGCCGGCTAGCGCGTGCTTATGTAAGATTGAAGCTCTCACAACGAACCATCAGTCCAGCAACAACACCAAGGCCAATAACCTCTATCTATTGCCTACAATGGCCACCCAACCCAACACCTCCATAACCCACGCCTACCGCCACCTCTACCGCGCCTCCCTCCACGCAACCCTCCACTCCTCGCCCGCTCGCTACACAATCCGCAACCACATCCGCGCCGCCTTCCGCAACCCCCGTCCCCATCCCCAAAAACAACAACAACAACAACAAGCCTTCGATCCCACACGCATCGCCCGCACTCTCCTATTCCTGCGCGCTGCCGCCGAATCACCAGGCCTAGAGCGCAAAGTTTTCGCCAATATCGTCCGCGTCTGGGGCGAGCGGGACAGGTCGTTGGTTCTGCAGAAGCGCAGCGCGGTGCTGAAAGATAATGTTGTGTTTCAGGAGAAGGCTTGGGATGGGTTTGAGGAGAGTGTGAGGGGGTTGGAGAGGAGCTTGGGGGTGGGGTTTCGGTGAAAAAGATGAGGTTGGAATCGATATTGAGAAAGCAAAAGCTACCACGAATTGGGATTGAAATTGCGCGACAGACTGCCAGTTACGCAAAGGGAACTTGACAACTACCCAAGCTGTTGTGCTGGAAAGCCTTGTTCCGGTTGTGAATTGCTACAAGGGAGACGGAAGAACGTCCTTTCAGCCCAAAATGCATCTCGCAATTCGCGGCGGTCGAGAGGAACGAGACTGCGTGAGTTAAAACCCTGGGGTTGCCTCAAGGGACATGGGACAGGGAATGATTGCGTACTTGTCTTCACAGGGAAGCCGCTACAACAACACGGATTGTGACCGACACATACTAGGCTGGGACATCAAGTTGCATGAGACCATGGGCGGATACAACCTTGAAGCATCGACCAGCGTTCTCGTCGAAATGGTCGAGCTGCTACGGTGATGGCACATTCGCAGAAGGGGAAAGAATATCTCAACACTGTCGTTCGCCTCACGTGAGTCGATTGCTGTGCAGTCATTATACCAGAAGCAATAGCCACTTGCAACGACCAGTGGAATACTACCTTACGAAACCGCTTAAACACAACATTCATGATCGCATATCCAATACGAAAAAAAGACCCATAAAGTATCTCACTCGAGGCACCAGGCCCCACAAAACGCCACACCGTACAACCCTAAAAAAACAACTCCGCTCTACCACCTAGCAGCTTTCATCTCAAACCCCTCCTCGCCCCCAAAATCGCCTCGATTCCACTTCTTCACATCGCCACCACAAAGCTCCCAAAGCTTCCTGTCGCGTTGTCTTCGCTTCTCCGCAGACGAAGGCGGGCTAGGAGGCTTCGACACTCCCTTGCCTTTCGCCGTCCCCGTGCTGAAAAGCGAAGGGCCCGCAGCAGGGCGGCCGAAGAGGTTGCGCGCAGCAGGATCGTTGCCTTTCTTCGCTGGTGTACCGAAGAGGCCTACGCCGGCTGGGCGTGCTTTGCGTGGAGAAGGCGTGGGGTTCGTCATTGTTGTGTCGTCGTCGATGACTGGTGTTTGGCCTGTGTAGGGGGAGTCTGAGGCTAATGGCAGAGCAAGAGCGTTTGGCGGAGTGAAGTTGCGGGCACCGGGGCCGAAGAGGGCGGCGGTCCGTTGTGGTTTGCCGCCGAAGAAGAGGTTTGGTTGAGGGCGTTTTTTGGCGGGGGATTTTGAGGGAGATTTGCGAGGACTGGGGGGGTATTCTTCTTCAACAGAGGAGGCGTCGTCGAGTTCTGAGGGAGCTGGAGAAGTAGCACGAGAGGCGTCTTCGAGTGAAAGTTCGCCCAGAGGCACGGGTGGAGCACCGTGAGGACGACGTGGTGTGCCAGTGAGTGGTTTACTGGGTGTCTCGCGTGGTTTTGATGGGGACAAGGCCATGTCGTTCTCTTGATCTGCGGAGACCACGCTCTCGTCGTCAGAAGAGGGGTCGATCTGTGGTGTACGTAGTGGAGGATCCTCGCGAATTGAAATGCCGAAAGGATCAACGCCGCTGCTTCCCTGTGTGATGAAAGGTCGGTTGGTGCTTGGCCCTGGCTGGGCATGTTGCTGTAAGTGTTGTCGTCGTGTCCCTATAGCACCACTAGGCGAGCCATCCGAGCGCCTGCTCGCAGCCGCACTGCGTAGTCTCGCAACGCCTCGTCTGCGTCTGATAGGCGCAGGAGCAGGAACAGGAACCTGCGGTCTGCACATCGAGTCTTCTAGCTCCTCGTCATCCTCACTACTCGATTGCTCGTGCGCCGACTCTTGCTCTTCGGTTTCCTGCCCTCTCGTCTGCGCCTCTCGCACCTCTTCAGCCAAAGTCTTTGGAATACCCGCATTGATCCCCGTCATCAACCTCGCTCTTCGCTCAAACACCTCGAATCCTTCCTGAATCAACGCTCCAGCCTCTGCATTCAGCGCGCTATCCGGATTTGGTTGAATGAGCAAGCAGCATATCGTGACCAGCACATCTCTCAGTGTGAGCTTCGAATCCCAATCGCGCTTGAGCGTCTCGACGCACACGCCCCCAGTCTGTGGGTCGACATTAGGGTGGAATATGGGCGTTCTGAAGTTCGCGGTCGGTGGGTTTTGGGGATATGAAGGTGGGATGGTAAGATGTAGTTTCCAGACGCCGGCGGAGAAAGGTGTGCTTAGGGGTCCTGCGAGGAGGATATCGAGTTCGGTGAGCGAGTCGGAGTCGGCATCTGAGGGTGGGAAGAGGTAGTTTGGTGGGAGGGGAGAGTTGTGTAGGTCGCTGTGGTCGGCTGCGAGGCGGCGCAGGGATTTGGAGTTCTGCGATTTGTATTTAGAATTATACTTGCTGATTGTCGCAGGGTTTCTTGATTACCATGGGTGCTGTGTTTATCGGGATGTTGATCGCCCTATGCGAGCTGCCGAATGCGAATGCTGTCGAGTAGGATGTTCCGAGTCGCAATTATACTGGCGAATATGTGCGCTATTCCAAGATTGCTGCTATCGTCTGCTCAAAGTGTGTTATGCGTGTTCAAGTGTCATAACCAATGATCCATTGCTGCCCAAATGCGACTGTATATTGTTTTGGCGTTGTTCGCGCTTGACGCGATCAATGTAACACGCTTGCGACGGTCTAGCTTCAAAGTCCGCACCGCTTTACTCGCGGCTGCAATGTCGATACAGAGTTTGAATCTACACTGCGAGACGCGGTGTCACGTGGTACTAAATGCAATTTAGTTACTGCACTGTGCATACTGTATATCACCAAGAACCAGCACTGCGCTTTCACTACGTGATGCGGAAACAAATCTATAATCCACACAAGGAGTACATACTTTTTTCCCGTCCAAAAACCCCCCGCTAATGCGTAAACACGTCCAAGAAAAGAAGCGTAGCCTTATCTACAGGTCCGTCAAGATCTACACATAAACCGCGCCACCTCAACATCTCCTTTACACCACAGGAAACCTACCTACTGCTTCGACAGGAACTCGCTCTGCAAAACCTCCCTCGCCTTCTCGGGGACATCTTCGGGAATGGGGGAGAGAGCGCTGCGCAAACGGCTGCTCTGGTCTTTGAGGGCTGGGTGTTGTGCGTCGAGGGCCTCGAGGGCCTGCAGGCTCTTGAGGGCGGGGAGGTACTTGTCTGAGACGATGTTTGTTAGCTTGGGTTGCATGTGACGATGTGCAATTTGCGACATCCCACGGGGTGATAGAGTAAACTTACATCGCCTGATGTACACCTCAAACCCAGCTGTCTGGCTGCCAGCGTTCTTGGGCGACAGCTCGAGCAGCGGGCTGAGGTACTTCATCGCCTCGTCCAGCGGCTTCTCGCCGACCTGCTTCAAGAGAGCAGTACCCTGCGGGTCGAGGTCCTCCTTCTTCTTCTCAGTCTCATCCTCCTTGGTCGGAGCGTTGGCCTTCTTCGCAGCAGCGGCTTTCTTCTCAGCCTCCTCCTTCTCAGCCTGCTTGCGCGCCTTAGCAGCAGCCTTCTTGTCGGCGGCCGCATCAGTGCCGTTGACCTTGCCAGTCGCAAGCTCGGGCTTGTCGTGCAGCATTGTGAGGATCTTGACGGCAGACTGCGCTGCACGGCTGTAGAAGGGGTGCTGGCGGATGGCATCCTCCCACCTGATCATGTCGACGTATGCGCGGATCATGCCCTTCCTGAAGCTGAAGGAGTGGAAATCGAACTGGTCCTCCGTCCATGTGTCGAAGATATTGTAGACTTGCTGGAAGCGCTTGAAAGCAAGTGCGAGCTTGCCCTGGCGCAAGTAGCTCTCGCCGTCCTCGGTGAGGTACCACACGCACTGCATCTCGAGCAAGTCACCCAAAGGTCCGCCGACGGCTTCCTTACGTGTGAACATGCCCATTGTGTCGAGTGCGGTCTGGTTTTCGTCGTTGCGAAGCTGGTACTTGGCACACTTTGTGTTGATGTAGCGGTCTTTGGGATCCATTTCACGTGCCTCGTTCATAGCTTTTGAGGCGCCAGGGATGTCACCCTTGTGCTTGATGATGCGGGCACGGGTCATGTGGAAAGTGTAGTCGGTCTTTGAGGGGTTGAGAGAAATGGCCTTGTCGACGTATTGTGTGGCCTTCTCGAGATCGCGGGAGAGGAAGTAGTCGTAGTGCTGTGCGAGGAAGTAGTTGACACTCAGGTTCCAGTTGAGCGCGATGTCTTCTTGAGTGGGAGCTTTGTCTTCTGAGCCATTGACGCTGCCATTGGGCTCAGCGTCGCCATTGGCCTTTGGTTCTTCCTTCAGGTAGCTTTCTACTAAGTCGATGATGGTCTGCTTCTTCGAAGTGTCGGCGTAAAGCTGCTTGATGTTGGCGAAAGTGCTTGGCACACCCTTCCTGAACATCCTCCGTAGATATTTGTCGGCGTGCTCTCTGAAGATGTCGCCCTCCAGGAAATCCAGCGGTATCCGGCGTGCAGCATCCCTGCGCTCACTCTTGTTGGCCTCCTCCTGGTAGAGCTGAACGAGCTTTTCCTGGTCCTCCTTCTTTGACTTTTCCAAACCTAGTGATTTCTCGAGTCCCTCAAAGTATGCCCTCCTTTCTGGGTTGCGGTTCAAGAGCGCCCTGTAAGCCTTCTCTGCATCCTCTTTCTTGTCCAATTTCAGCAAGTATTCCGCGCGCATCTCCATGATTGCTGTCCGGTCTACTGCGGTCTTGTATACGGCATCCACCTGCTCGAGCGCACGCTGCACGTCTCCGCTCTCCGCGATCACCGAAATCTTGTAGAGTACAGCTTCCTGGTTTTCAAGATCGCCCTTCGGGGGCGGCTGCTTGAGTGTCTCTTCGAACTTCTTAAGCACATCCTCTGCACCAGCCAGATCACCGTTTAAGTGCAGTGCCACTGCAAGTGCCGTCCAGTTGGATCGAATGCCAGGCTTCGACTGCACAGCCTGTCTCCTGCTCTGCACAAGACCAGCATAATCTCTCATTTGCATTTGGAGGAGCGCAAGATCTCTTGCGATTTGAGGGCTCTCGGGTTCGAGCTTGAGAGCAAAGCGGTATGCCTTGATGGCCTCCTCGTAGTTGCGCACGCCGCGGTAGAGCAGGCCGTAAACGTGCCAGCAAACGTGAGACTTCATGGCATTGCGCAGGGCGACCTTACACAGCTCGAAGGCCTCTGTCTCTTTGCCCTGGCAGCTTAGGACGAGAGCTTTCATGGCCTGGGTGTCGCCATGGTTGGGGTGCTTTTTCAGGATCTGGTCGGCAGCCTTGATGCCTTTTTTGTACTGCTTGCCCTCGTAGTGCTGGACAAGATGGCGGAAGAGCGTCTGCTCTTTTGAGGGGAGTGGTTGCGCCATTGTGGTGTATTAGTGGTGAGGTGGAGGGTGAGAGGCGTGTGTAATCAGTACTAGACCGGACGAGTAGTACCTCTCGAAGTCGAAGTTGAAGTCCGGGAGCGGTGGTGGGCTGCGGGTTGCTTGCTGTCGTCACTGCAGTCTTCCAAACCGTGCTCAAGTCGTTTCGGCGGCGATAATTACTGAAGTACAACAGAACGGCGTTATTAGATGAAGCGTAATATCAAAGAACTACAAGTAAAGTCACTGCTGATGATACAGCGCATTCCAAATGGCCAAGTCGCAACTTTATTATTTGCTTGTCGTGAGCTTCTTTGGCGGCTCACTGACTCCAAATTCAATGCAAGCGGGGTGCTGAGATCAACGATGCTCGAGAGCATTCTTGTTCTGACAAGTGAAAGCAAACCCACGACTATTTGAGACTGCACCGAGATTGACAGCTTTACTGAGAAAGTACTCAATGTGTATGTGATCCAATAAATTGGAAGAGTGGGAGATTTGGTTCCTGTGCCCTTTTGCACGCTGGTCGCTGCTACTTTCCACCCTAATACTCGTGCGTGCTTGCCTCGATTGGACACCTTGTGACAACGGCGCCCAAATATGGCCAACAGCAGCTCCAGGCTACCCACAATGACACCTAGACGATCAGGCGAGATACACACAGCTACAACACCTCTTCCCGTCCAACATAGAGGCGTATATCTCATCAGAAAAGCGAGAGCCAAAATAAAGAAGGGTTAGGGTTGTGGTTAGCCCTGACATGCTCGAATTCGTAAAAATATCAGCGTGGCGACGAACGAGTATATCCACGTCGCTGTGATGGTGTGCTTCTATCCCTGATTGTATCTTCGAACATCTCACTCCAGCTTCAAAGAGAAAACAAACCACAGGACTTCACCCACCGATCGACGGACCTAGCCGAAGAACTCTGCAACCACGCTTAAGACTACGGCCTTCGGGCACATCTATCCTGAAGAGGGACTCCAACAGTAAAGATGCCGTCTCTGATACCCCTCGGAAAACATGCAGCACTATCACAGGCCCGATATGCGCTCAAGCTATCAACAGGCAAGCGACTTGTGCTGTTCAGACTACCGACTCTCCCATCACCCACAACCGCAACAGACAACAGCATCGATGGCTGGACATACTATGCCATGGAACAGGAATGCCCCCATGCAGGCGGACCAATGAGTGACGCCCAAGTCGATATCGAAGACTCTTCTTACGTCGCCTCGTGTCCCTGGCATGCTTACGATTTCAATCTGGACACAGGCGGCTCAAGCTACGGTGTCAAGGCGTGTGTGTTCCCCGTGCGAGTACAGGGCGACGAGCTTGTCATGGAATTTGATCGTGAGAGCGATGTGACACTGGCAAGTCTGGAACCGATCAGCGAGAAGGTCAAGTTCAAGCATGCAGCGAACCCAGCAGCTGATGTGCCTGATGCTACTGGCACTGCTGTCCCTGCATCGAAACTGTACTCGCTCGGTGAAGATGCTACGATGTGCGATTGGTGTGTGCACATTCTCAACACCGTCGATCCAGAGCAGAAAATCGAGTTGACAACACAACTCTTCTCGATATTCGCCACACGAGAAGCAACCTCCAACCCGATGCCAATAGGCGCCGGCACAATTCAGCCTCCCGACGAGCCGCCTCGCGAGAACATCGAGTCTGTGAAGCCATGGCAGATGATCAATCCTCGAGGCGGTGGCACTGTCAAGTCACGTGTCAACATGCTGCACGCTCTCGCCAACATCGAGCAATGGGCCATTGACCTTGCAATAGACATCTGTGTTCGCTTCGCCACTTTCCAAACAACACCATCTTCAACCAACGGAAAGCCAACACCGCTCCCTCGCACATTCTACTACGACTGGCTCAAAGTTGCTAACGACGAAGCCAAACACTTCTCCTTGCTACGATCCCGCCTCGAAGACTTAGGCAGCTACTTCGGCGCCCTCTCCGTACACCACGGCCTCTGGGAGTCTGCGGCCATGACCAAGGACGATTTACGCGCACGAATCTCAGTCATCGCGCTGGTTCACGAAGCGCGTGGCCTGGACGTGAACCCGGTGAAGATCGAAAAGTTCCGCAAAGCAAAGGACATGGAGAGCGTGGAAACGCTGGAGATCATCCACAATGACGAGATCACACATGTCACTACGGGACACCGATGGCTGAGCTGGATTTGCGAGCAAGAGGGCACGGATCCGGTGAAGGTGTTCAGAGAGTGTGTTGGTCAGCATTTTAGGGGTGCGGTCAAGGGACCTTTCAACAAAGAGGCGAGGTTGGAGGCTGGTATGGATGAGAGTTATTACAAGGATCTCATTGGGACGTTGCCTGCACGTGGTGGACATGTTATTGCTGGTGGCTGAAGAATGGATGAGATATCCTCAATGCTATGAAGGCCTGATTCTTGAGACGGCTGATTGCGAGAGTGCACTCCTGTCTTGTCATTGTCATGTGAACCAGGTGAAGTTGAAGACTGAAGAGGATGGTTTATGATGTCACAATTTTATTTTTGCATCAGCTGAACTGCAGGTGGCCTAGTGAAGTGAAGCCGGCCGCTCCTTTCTCGTCGCATCAGAACCAAGATTGCAAGCACTTGCTCTTCACATGCCCACACCAATTTCACCACCAACTCAATTGATTCTCACCAGACTCCAGCAGCTCCAACAGACATCTCACTGAGCACTACCATAAAGACCCACTTCAACACGCCACCTAGCAACCACAGCCATGGCCTCACCCTCGCAACTCACAACAAAGCGCTCATCCAGCAAAAACACCCCGCCATCAGACCTTGCTGTTGACGACAAAGCCTTCGTCCTGCAGCCTGATTTGACGCTCAGCGATGAGACCGCCCAACCGACAATGGCGACATCCACCTCACTCTCAGCAGCAACGCCGCGGACCGGTCACCTCTTGCCACACGAGCCAGCAAGCATGATGGAAACCGCCATTGCGCCTAGCACTCTCGACGACACAAAGCACCTCACCTACACTGTAGACGTCAAGCAGTTCCCGGGCACCATGGATTCCATCGTGCAGCCGCCCACCAAGCAGAGCTCCCAACTTGGCTCGATGCTCCTCAGCAAGCTTCCGCGCGAGCTGCGAGACAAGATCTACCGCGATGCTGTCGTCGAGGACAAGGACATCCCGATCCGCGTCACTCCTTACGTGACTGAAGATGGCGAGCGCCGTCGCCGTCTGGAGATCGGGCACGCACTGATGCGCGTTTGCAAACAGACACGCCAGGAAGTGGCAGAAATCTACTACCTTGAGAACACCTTCCGCATCATCGACGACTCGCTTGAAAAGAGAGCAACCAGAGAGCTGAGCAGACTCCTCACTCCTTGGACTCAGAGGATGACAAAGCTTGGAGTCTCCCAAACCTCTGTGCGGAGTGTCTACCAGACAGAAATCAACTTCTCCATCTCTGCTTCTCAAGGTCACATTGTTATCGAGCCCGAGCCTTCTAACGTGCAGTTTTCGATGATCACACTCGGTCCAAGCGCCACGACCACCTGTATGACTAGGTACTCCGATAAAGTATGCTTCTGCAAGATTTTCAAGCTTGCTCTCAAGCACGATGACCGTGACATCTTCAGCTGGATGCAGGAATACGTGGACTTGGTCCTACAGTCCGCAAGGCAGGACGAGGCCAATCTATTTGACCCGGTTCATTGCTGGACATGTGGCGGCCGCAACGCCATCTGACTTATTTCGAGTGTCTTGCTGTCTTGCAGCGGGCATCAGTACACATGACAGAGCGAGCCTACGGAGGACTGACAAGAGGAGCCTGAGAAGACACTGGGTATTGGTCAGGAACTCGTGAAATGGTTGGATCAAATGCTTTGGGTGTTGCAATTTTGCACACAACAAAAACAGGAACATGCGAAAGTTTGAGGTTGGAAGCTCTTCTCTTCCACACAAGATTGCTCAGAGTGGCAAGCGGCAGCCATGGGCGGAAACGAGTCTTCATGGCTAACAACAAAGGAATTTGTAGCAGTAGTTTGGGTGCATCCGTCACGTAACGAGTGTGACTATTGGGTTTCTTCCTTTGATACTTGGTTGTTAGCAGCAAATTGTCGTATGATCTGCACGTATAACAGGCATCAGCTAGACTGCTCCTCCCCAAAATGGACCTCATCATCAATCCAGCCAGGCCCTGATATCTCTTCTTCCTCATGTACACATATCCCCCTCATCAAAATCCCCCATGACTCACTGATTATCCAAAAACGGCACATACTGCTCATCGTCCAACCAAAACGGAATATCAAACCCAGCAAACAACTCCACATTATTCAAATCAAAAAGACTATCCGACGGCCACGAAGCCGCCGGCTGCGCGCCGCCCTGGCCGAAGAACGGCGCAGAAGGGAAATCGGGATTATACCCTCCGTGGCTCGGCTGCGCAGCAGGAGGAGCCGTGATCGCAAAGCTGGGATTCGTACCCGCGGTGAAAGTATCTTCGGACGCTTGGGCGGCGAAAGCGCTGTTCGGTGTTGGCATGTAGGCTGCGGTGTTGGGTTCACCTGGTTGGGTGGTGTTGTACGATTGGGTGTAGGCAGTGGAGCGAGGATGGCTGTGGGAGTCGAAGTTGGCGTGGACTTCGGCGGCGCCGGCGAGGGTGGAGAGGCCGTCGATTGGTTCGGGTGCGTGGTTGTGGCTGGGATTGCCGTACCGTGGATTGGCGAGGTGGTGGCGAGAGGGATCGGCTTCGGGCGATTTGGCGAGCCTTTTCGAGGGTTTGTTTAGATGTCTGCTGAGGTCGCGGATGGAAGCTGCGCAGGCGTTGGGCCAGACGCCGCCGCGTACGGTGATGTGTTTGAGGACGTCGATACTCTGGTCTGCAAGTCTGTTGAAGTGTCAGTGTTGTGGACAGTTGTGTAGATGGTGATGCGCTGGATTACCTGCTTGCATTCTGCTTGGGCAGCTCGCCCTCCATTGCTGCATATGTGGCAATGAACGCACTCTGCCAGGCTGCCCATGTAAAAGACGGCCACAGTAAGGGTGTTGCACCTTTCTGTCCTTCGGGTCGCAGCACTTCAGTCAAGTATTTGTGCAGGATCCCAATAATTGCCCTCGAAGCGCCTATGCAGCTTTGCAGGGCAGCTTTGTAATCTGGCGTATCTTTGGCCATGGCGAGCAGTGGTCGATTCAAGATGATAGTGCACTCATGTTGGAGTACTGACAGTGTTGTACCGTGATACTTATTGAGTATCGGCCTGTGATCGTGCACCGTGTCAAGTATCGTCTCGAGGTCGTTACGCCACTTGTTCATTTTGGCGTTGATCTCTGTGGAAGCGTTGGAGTCAGCTTGCCGGTGATTGATTGACTTGTTGCATAGTTCGACTATCAATCCTTTGATCTCGGCATGGCGAACAAGGAATTGCAGAAGCACCAATCGGTCATCCGTAGCTTGAGGAAATTAGCGAAAATGGATGAGAGTAGGGATGAAGCAAGACTTACATATATTGACACCAGGTTTGGCAACATGTCTCTCCAAGTCCAGGTAGCACACGTCAATATCATCGTCACGGACACCTAGCGGAAGTCCGAGTGATTGGCATAAATGTCTGTCTAAGCAGTACACTGTCCAAAACAGACGTTTCCTGAGCTGAATATCTTCTGTCGTGAAGCTGGCGTATCGCACCGGGCATCTATGGAGACCGATCTGAAAAGTCATTCGAACGATTAGGCCACCTAGTCTCGAGGCAGCGTTGTGCCGGAGCATGGAGACGAGGAAGAGTTGTACACTGACAACAGCTTGCAGGCCTTTGATAGTTGTTGGCGTCGACAGTGTCCGCTCCACGCTGTCAATCGCGGAGGTGAATGATTTAAACACCAGTACTTGAGGAATCGGCTTCATCTCTGGGCGATGAGGCGACTGGCGACGGTCGGCGAGTGATATTGATAGGACCGTCCGGACCATGGCCAGATCAAGCGGATGGATAACATCTGTTATGCGTCCCAGGGGCAAACATGAGATCCTCTTGAACACCGAGAGAACCGACGGCGCGTGTAAGAATGGATAAGCCGGATGCCAATTGTCGAAATAGCTTTGCGACCATTGTATGAGATTGCTGAACAAGACGTGAGAGGCATCGTGATCCGTGAAGCTTGCTTCATGCGGTTGCCAGAGACCTTTTGTGCTTGGACTGCTACTGGTATCCGGTAGTTGATCTTCCTCTCCAGGAACCAGGTTGTGGTCTGGAGATTGCTCGCGAGATGGCGCACGCGATTTCTCCGCTTCGACGGCGCTGTAGACTGAGCGGATGAAATGGATACCACTTGCACTTCCCACGAAGCTCGCCGCATCGCTCTGCGGCCGCCATCTCATCAGACCGATTTCGCGATGTCGTCCTTGAGCTGTGGAGGGAAGACTCAGCCGGACTCTCTTTTGTGGCGGCTCAGCCGTCTCGCCGTCGCTGTGGTATGTGCTTTCGCCCATCGGTGCCTCCGAATGTGACTCCATAATCCAGATGGAGAATATGAGTCCGCGACTAGACGTAGCAGTGGCTGGTCGCACACGATGTCCGATATACCAAGACCAAGGTGACCGCGTCGAATAATACAGACGCGCTAAGGTCCGCTGCAAAGGCGCGTGGGCAGGTGAAGAACTCGACTCTACTCCGACAATACCCGGGTTGTGCTTACACGTTGTGCACGCTCCTTGGCCATGCGTGCTTATACTGCTGCGGCGCTGTATCCAGACTCCAGTATTGACCAGATTGTTCACTTTGAGGTATAGGGCAAGGTCGGACGAGTCCCAAGCGGGCAGAGCGTGGGAGAAAAGGTCTGTCCGGACGCCGGTGCGACTTTCGTCCGTAGTGCATCATCGGTACTGAGCACTTCCAGTATATATCGTGCGACTGTAAACATCAGGACATCAACAGTACATTCAAGCTCATCTCGCAACACATTGTCTTCCACAGTCTAAACCACTACGTTCATCAACATTAGCCTGACTACCATCGACAATCGTCACCACTTTCAAACATGTCGCCACACGCTTTACAACAAGACAAACCCCACAGCATTGCCACCATGGGGGCCGATGGCATTGGCCCCGAAGTCGTCAACGCTGCTGTTGAGGTACTCAAGGTGCTGTCCGATGTAGCAGGCTTCAAACTAGAATTCACAGACTACGACTGGAGCTCTGAAACGTACAAGAAGACCGGAAAGTACATTCCCGACGGTGGACTCGAAGAGCTCAAGAAGCACGACGCAATCCTGTTCGGCGCCGTGGGAGCACCTGATGTACCTGACCACCTTTCCCTCTGGGGCCTACGACTTGCGATCTGCCAGCCTTTCCAGCAGTACGCCAACGTTAGACCTACGAGGATCCTCAAGGGTACCGAGTCCCCTCTGCGTAACGCAAACACAGGTGATCTGGACTGGGTCATTGTCCGCGAGAACTCAGAGGGCGAGTACGCAGGTCAAGGTGGAAGGTCGCACCGTGGTTTCCCATGGGAGACGGCTACCGAAGTGTCAATCTTCACGCGCCACTCAGTCGAGAGAATCATCAGGTTCGCATTCGAACTTGCACAGAAGCGACCGAAGAAGCATCTCACATACGTCACCAAGAGCAACGCTCAGCGCAACGGCATGGTGATGTGGGATGAAATTGCTCTGGAAGTGGCACAAGACTTCCCTGATGTGCGTGTCGACAAGATGCTTGTGGATGCCATGACCTGCCGAATGGTGCTCCAACCTGACAGCCTCGACACGATTGTCGCGACCAACTTGCACGCCGACATCCTTTCAGACCTCGCAGCAGCGCTAGCAGGCAGCATCGGAATCGCACCTACGAGCAACTTGGACCCGACAAGGCAGCATCCCAGCATGTTCGAGCCGATTCACGGATCTGCGTTTGACATCACTGGCAAGGGTGTTGCTAACCCGGTCGGAACTTTCTGGACAGCAGCCGAGATGCTAAGGTGGCTTGGTGAAGAGGAGGCTGCGGACAAGCTAATGGAGTGCATTGAGAGCGTGTGCGCAAAGAAGATTGTGACTCGTGACCTGGGTGGAAGTGCCAACACGAAGGAAGTCACAAGCGCGGTGTGCGAGGAAATCAAGCAGGCTTATGCTGGTAAGCAGAAGAGCGCTGCTTGAACTCGGCCGGGATGTTTGTGCTGGCTTGAGGAAATGTTTATGACATTGAAATGCATTCACGAATTCTACAACGTTAATTGCTGCACATTGTGATTTCGTGCGATCTGTGTTTACAAGCACGACAGGTCGGCAAGCCGCAGCAGCGTGCTCCTCAACGGTCACCCCTCGCTCGTGTTCGGTCGTGAGACACGCTCCTTCCGGGGTGTTGTTGCTATTCTCGATCTTCAAAGTGGTTGGGTTCCTAGACACACCTCACTGCAGGCTCGGTTGCGCCTTCCATTCCCACCACCAGATCAAACCTTTCAACACTGCTCACTTCGAATGGCGACAGCGATGTCATAATCCATGTTTGCGCACAGTAGACATTTTGCGGCTATTGTTACAGCCACAAGCCTGGCGCAAACCACCCGTCGGCTGCAAGCCTGCGAACCTGTCTCAATCGCCACGCGACAGCAAAACACCCGGCGTGCAGATCGTGCGATGAGCTGCGCCGGATATAAAGGCGGGTGGCGCTGCAAGCGAACACTAAAACCAAAACAAGAGCTCCGCGATCTATTCCTGTTCCTGGCATGACATGTGCCTTTTTTCAACAGACCGGTGCAGAGAGGCCTAGAAGCCACTGCTTCGAGCGCATTTCACCATAGCAGAAAGACGCACAGCCCGTCGGGGAGGCAGGCTCGCAGGCTATATACACACACCACAGCAAACATCATCTGAGCTTCGCACGGTGATTCACTGATCGTAGACGCAATAGCCGCACGGTAGAAAGATGGCATTATTCTCAGTCAGCGCCCACAGCGCCCAGCTCAGCTGCTCAGGCGAAGGAATTCTAGCCTGTAACACGGCCTGCGTGATGTTCGGATTCTCCAGGGCCGCGCACGCAAGAGCCAAGTACCTGGGTGTTGAGCTATTGTCATTGGCTGCGGCGAGCACAATTGGACCAGCAGCATGCCCGTCCGCGCACTGTTGCTGTGGCGGCGTCTGGGCGAGAAGAGTCGATGGGCCCTGCGCTAACCCATGGGGGCACACCACCCCTTGTCGCCTTGCATCTCGCGGGCGACGAGGCTTCGGTGGGCGCCGTGTCGAGAACTCAACTGGGAAAGGGACGCGTTGACAGCCTGCCTGTGCAACCGTTTGGTGGTGCGGCTCCGCGTGGTGGCTCATATTAATTGCGTAGCTATATTACGGTGGGAGTGGAGTTCGCCCTCTTCAAGATCCCCTTCATCTCCTCCACAAACATCAAGTCCACTCTTACTTTGGTTCTCATTATCCTTAGCTATCTATCTTCGCACCAAGACTCTCGTTCAATTGTTGTTGTTGTCGTCGATCTTCTCATAATCTTGCGAAGTCTATCATCCACTTCCTTTTCCACAGCATCAACTACACAGTCAAAATGAAGTACCAGCTCATCGCCCTTCCCGCTCTTGCGGCCACCGTCGCTGCTCAGGACGTGTATGTTGACACTTTTCGATCCAATCCACATCCAATCATCGACTAATTCAATCGCAGCAACTCCATCCTCGGCGTGCTCGCCACCGCCCTCCCCAGCTCCCTCGTCGCCGAGGCCATCACCAACTCCGCCGCCGTCGCCAGCGAGATCGCCTCCCAATTCGCCGCCGGCGAGACTCCCACCTGGTTCTCCGGCCTCCCCACCGACGTCCAGGGCTACCTCGTCCCCACCGACCTCGCCGGCGTTTCCTCCCTGACCGCCGCCGCCTCCTCGCTCGTCAGCAGCGCCGAAGCCTCCGCGACCTCCGCCGTCTCCAACGCCACCAACTCCATCACCTCCGCGCCCAGCGCCATCGGCACCGGCACCCTCATTCCCGGCATCACCAACGGCAGCGTCCCCGTCTCCGTCGCGCCCAACGGCACTTTCATTGGCGGCAACGGCACCACCGCTGGCAACTCCAGCTCTAGCCTCAGCTCCAGCCTTTCCAGCGCCGCTGGCACCAACACCAGGACTGGCTCTGGCTCTTCTTCCACTGGCGGCAGCTCTGGCTCTGGTTCCGGCTCCAGCTCTGGCTCGGAGAGCAGCAGCAGCTCTGAGGGTGCTGCTGCCATGCCCACTGCCTTCATGGGCATGGGTCTTGCCGGCGCTGTCGGCATGATCGGTGTTCTCGCTCTTTAAGCGCATTGCCATCGATGAATAAACTGCGACACAACCGAAACAAACACCTATTGGCAATCGCCGACCACGAGTCCTTGGACTCCGGGGGTCATTTGCTCAAAATCTCGTACTGGTCCTGCATTGGAAGGGAGGAAGCGATAGCGCATACGCTTATCGTTCTGTTTTCTGTGTACAGCTCTTCTGCCATTCTGTTGCCTGCCTTGTCTTTCTTTTTCTCTTGGTGGGCGCAGGGGCAATTTCCAACAAAAAAGAAGATATATAATCTTAATTGACGACCCGCTTTCTTACCTTGTCCTCTAACACCAGTGGTCGTTCTTGTATTGATCGAAGTCCTAACAACGACATGATGAACTGTCGAATATTGTGTCGGGATCGTATTGCCGAATGGTCAGCGAGTTCCTGACATCTTGTCGAGCCTCAGCAGGAAGCGATTGCAATGTCAAGAACCAAGTCAACGTCGCCCTTTCGATGTGTATCGAGTAGCGACACATGTGGTATGCGGTATAATCCTTGAGAGAAACAATAATACCAAACGAACGAACATCCAAGTAAAGCCCAAGTTGCGAGAAATTGCAAGAGATGAGGACTCGAATGCTTCCGCTAAGCATTACTTATATAGCCATACTGGCCCTACAAGTACTTGAATCTACACCCGAAACACCCACATCAAAGTTACAAACACGAAGGAATGATTTCCATTCGTACGAGTACATAGTCGCCTTACGCATGTAGGACGCCCCAAAACTATAACGAGATCTCCACAAGGGTGGCAGTGCATACCGTAGATCTTAGGGAGGAGGTTGCGATAGTCGGCATGGATGGAATAGGCGCACCGGCAGTTGGTCAGTCGCAAGTGAGCACAGAGAGCACCTTGCCATGCTGGTTTGGAGCTTGGAGGAGTGAGTGGGAATACCTCCAGGATTCTTGGGTTGCACTGTTGTGATTGCGATTGACGATCTGCGAGGGGATCATCGAGGCTAGATACCTCCCTGTTGGAGGATGGAGAGGGTGGGTACATGGAGGGTGTGTGGCGTGGATATGCCGCAGGGTTTGTACTTCGTGACGATTGATGGACGGATGAGGGATGATGAATGTTGGGTGCGGATGTTGGTTTATATGTTTGCCATGGGGTTGAATCGCTCGTCAAGGGCAGAACAGGACATGCGAGATGCCTCGGATGCTTTGCGATTAAATAAATTAAGCACATCAGCCATATGTTATATATACCATCCGCATAAATGATAGGGCGGCTATTATATGACTCGCAGGGCGAGATTGCGTGTGCACTAGAGGTATTGCGATCTCTAGCCGCGGACATGCATGGAAGGATGGATGGATGAGCTGGCGAGTTGGCAGATGAGCTCTCCACCACCAACTATTTGGCGCCGAGAAGGATATGGCTTCTGTGTTATTATGTCCATCACGTGTGTTTTGGAATGTGCAGCATTCCTGTCGACATTGCCGGTGCCATTGGTTCGAGGAGGCTGGCGAATCATGGGCAGCCGTGGGAGAAGTGAGTTGAGAGACTTGATTCGACGCGAGCACACAGGAAGCACAAGAATAGCCGCTTGATGGAGGGCTCTCCGTCGTCGAACCACGGACGTCCCATAGCTAGCAGTAGCACTTAGCAAGGCTCGCAAGGCAAGCTTTAGCAGAAGAAGCGCTCACCAGGCGCGACGTGCGGGCTGCAGGTGAAATGAAGACGTCCGGCTGGGCCAATTGGGGTGGTGTTCGCGAGCACTCCGGGATCAAGCGACGAGCAATTCGACCCCTTTGACGATTGCGATGGTGTTGCGCTAGACGCCGTTCCTGCGCCGGAGCCAGTGCTTGGTACAGCAGCCCCTTGGTGAGCACTGAGAGAGCGCTTTCCCGCCTCCCCTACCGCTGTTGACGCTTGACTCGCTGCCCAGGGTACGCGAGCGAGTAGGAGAGGCCAGAGCATATCGCTTGTAGCAGGCTAGGCTGAGAGGTGTATTGCATGCTGTATTAGGGTATGTCACTGGTGGTATGAATTGAGAGAGAGAAACGCGACAACAACCAACCAACACACGCCTACGCCTACAGAGAGAGGAATAGCAGGCACAACATTATACTCTCCTGATCGTCCTTCACACCTGCACTAGCAAGAGCGCGCTGCGAACTACGGCACGCGAGTGACGCGCTGGCTGGCCTGCAACACACTACTCCTCGCCCAGCCCTTGATCCTCCTGCTGCTACTGGCACTGCTGTACCGAGTACCGCGCGCCGCTCCACCGCGCCGCCGATTGCCATCTCACCCTCCGCCAGCGAGGGTCTCACTCTCCCACACAGACACTCCCTCTCAAGAGCACCCGTGCTCACCGCGAACACCGCGCTATCCACCAGCGTCTCTCTTTTCCAGCGCCCGAGCGCTGCCCGTAGCACTCTGAGGCGAACGCCCTCCTCCAACGGTCGCTGCCAACCCAGAGCACATCTTGCCCTTTCTGGCCGCCGTGCCTCTCCTGTGCTGACGAGGCTATGGCCATCGCGCTGCTCTGACCAACCTTCGCTTGTCTTGCATCCGAACTCTAGCCTGGCGCCGTATCTCTTGTGAGGAGACACACCACTACTACGCATTGGCTCCCTCCACCTCCAGCCATGGTTCGCTCGTCCACCTCGTCCCTTGCGGACGACTATTACAACTACGCCTCCGACGCCCTGTCCGACGACGAGTACCACCGCCAGCAAGATAGCTTCCCGCTGCCTCCGCGCCCTCAACAAGTGCAATCAAATTCCCACGCCGGCGTGAAGAAGCAGTCCTCCCTGGCGCAGATCACTGTGCCCTCCTTCTCTGCCTTTCGCTCGCAAACATCAGGCATTCCCACCACTGCCACGAGGAAACACAGCTCGCTGCTCCCTTCGCCTCGCCCGACTTCATTCTCTGCCGCAGAGCAAGCTTCACCGCGCCTGGCCGAGCCTGTCAGCAGGCCGCTGTCCTTGGACAGCCCGCTTCCGCGACAACCCAGCGGGCTGGCGTACATCCTCACTCCACCACTGACCGAGGAGTCAGTGGGAAAGCGTGACAGGTATGTCGATTTGCATGTGTTGCGAAGTCCTCGTTGAATGCGCTGACCGAGTCCCCTCAGGCTATCATACGCCCAACCGCCGCGTGCACACGATCGATCCGACTCTATAGACTCGCGCCTAGCACGTACTGAGTCCGTGGACTCTCGCCGCACCTCTCGACGCTCGAGTATCCCGATCCATGAGAAGTATGCTCAAGAGCAAACTACATCACACGCCGCGAAACCGTCAATATCAGATATCGATACGCAGTCGGAATATTCTACAGAGGACCAGGACGGTCACGAAGACCCATCCATGATCGGCGTACAGCAGTCGCCAGCTTTGACTTTGCAGCTGGAAGGGGTAAAACGGACATTGACCGACGAGAGCTTGTCCTCAGACAAACGACCCAAGTCTCCTAGCAGGCTAGGCGCGTTGTTTGGTTGGAAGTCGTCACCCAACAAGTCAGGCACAGAATCACCCACGACGACATTCTCAGACCGCTCATCGTCGCCTGTTCCTTCACCACGATACCAGAAGCCTCTACCAATGGAGCCCGATGGCGTCTCGCGCCTCACACCCTCCGGCCTGGACATTGGCAAGGCCAATGCCTCATATTTCGATCACCCTACCACTCCTATCTACCTAAACTCGCCCGAAGGCAATGCGCACGTGCAGGATCTGGAGCGGGAGCTGTCCCATATCAGCGAAGAGCTCGCGAGCTCCATTCGACGAGAGATGGAGCTTGAGGACGAACTTGAGAGACTGAAACTGGAAATGCCCACCATGCCCACTTCAGAGGCGGGCCGCAGAAGTAGTGATTATTTCTCTGATTCTGGAGCTAGTTCAACTAAATTCCCTATCTCCGACGTCGAAGCAAAGATTGAGGAAGTCGAGCGCCTGAGGAGGAAAGCAGAGCAAGAAAAGGCTCAAGTAATCACCGACAGTGCCCAAAGGCTGCAGACAGAAATGACCAAGAGGAGAGAACTGGAGCAGCTGGTGCAAAGCCTCGAGGAACAGATGCAGGACAAGTCCCGCGATGAGGACGAAACGCTAGTACTCAGAGAGAAGGTGACAGAGCTAGAAGCATCCCTCGATGAGACCAAGAGACGCCTAGCCGACGAGAAGAACCTCAAGGATAACTTCGAGGACTTGTACAGTGCGACGAGGGGCGATCTCGAACAGGGCAGGAATGAGCGTGACAATCTTAGGGACGAGATCATGCCGCGACTGCACAATCGCGTTCAGATTCTCGAGTCACAGCTTGCGGATCACCAGGCTCTCGTGCACGAGAACACTCGCATGGCTCAAGAGTTGAACGCCTTGAAGCACGAGCAGAGCTTGTTCCAGGAAGCGAACCGTCTGGGAGGCCATTCAATGTTCGACATGCTTGCTGAGCAGCAAGATATGGTATCTCCAATCATCGGGTCGATGTCTCCGCAAATTGGAGGCCCCAGAACTGGACTATCAAGATCCGGCTCTCTGGCTCGTAGTGGCAGCAAGTCTCGCGGTTCACTGAACCGGTCCGACTCCGTCAAGGGCCGCGATGGCGGTAGGCAGCGCTCCGGTTCGAGTGGCCCGCTTAGCGCCGAAGCTCAGAAGGAGATCGAGGACCAGCGCGATGCACTTCACAAAGCTCTGAAGTTGTTGATCAGCAGATACGACAAGCAGCAGAAAGAGCACCAACGAGCGATGAAGAAGCTCAACAAGGAGAAGAAGGTCGCCGACCTGAGAGCCGATTCCGCCAACCCGAAACGGTCACAATACACTCGTGAAGTTACCTTCCTCAAGGAAGAAGTGACTGCTCTGCGCAAGAGGACCGAGGATGCTCTCGAGCAGAAATGGGAGTACGAGAAGGGTCTGTCTGGCATCAAGATGGATCTTGATCGTGCTGAGCAAGAGACGAGGGGTCTCCGCCATCTTCTTCAAGAAGAAGATATTGTCCTTACCAGTCCCGAAGCACCTGCCGACCCAGCCAAGGATCAGCTCTCGTTCAGCATTTCCACTGCCAAATCTGAGCGTGACTATGCTCGTCGCATGGCCGAGGCGTTCCGCCAGCGCGCCTTGAACCTCCAGGAGACGTACAGCACAGACTCGACCGACGAGCAGCAGCCACCATCTGTTTCCAAGCTTTTCGATTCTGCCAACAGTATGGATGAGCTTGCTGAGCATCTCGATGCCCAAGTTCGTGCCAACGTCGACCTCCGCTCCCGTCTTACCGAGGCAGTTGAGAAGGGCGAGCGCGAACAGAGAGAGTCCACCAGACAAGTCGAGGAGATGCAGAGGCGCCTCGCCGAGCTCGAAGACTCTGTTCTCACCGCTGCAGCTCACAGTGAGAGCACCCTCTCCACCCACGAAGGCGAGGTCCGTCGCCTCGAGGAGTCAGCATCGCCTCTTCTCAAACGTCTCGACCCCTCCACGCCTGACCCCAACAAACTCGCTCCATTCCCCGCCGCCACACCTTCGTCCTCTCCCCTGCTCACCCCAGGATTCACTCCGCGCCTCCAGCCCTCCAGAAAGCGCTCAACGGACATCTCCGCCAACGCCTCGCTGCAGGAAGTCTCCAAGACGCAATACCTCGAGCGTGAGGTCCGCGAGATGGAGTTCATGCTGCGCGAAGCCGCCGCAGAGATGCAACGCGTTGTCCAGCGCGTCCACAGAGGCCAGGACGAGGTCGCGGAGCTTACCGGCGAGCGCGACCGCGCCGTGAGCGAGATGCGCCGGCTTAAGGGGCTGATCGCGGACGAGGAGAGGAAAGCCGACGCCATCGCATGAAAGGCCGATCGACTGGACTGACGCTTACACCCTTCGCTTCTCATGTTGTTCCGCTCCCACCGACTGAACGCTTACACGTCTTACTTATTTCCTTCTCACACTTACTCTTTCATGCATTGCGCGGCGCGGCATGGACCCTGCGTAAAGCAGCGGCCACAACACTACTAGAACAACTGTTTTGCATTTTGCGCGCGGGTTCCGGCATTTTCCTCTCCTACTAGACTTGGGCATAAAAGCTTGGGAGGTGGTTGTGTTTGTTGTTCCCGGATTGTTTTTTCGTCTTTCCTTACTCTTCTTGGAAAGACTTGGGCGTTATATCTTCTTTTCTACAGAGAGAAAAGGATTGGGTTGGACGCCCTCAGGATTGTGGGAATTGTTTGTTTTTTTATTGCCAGTTTCTGTACTGGTCGCTTCTTCGTTGAAGGAGAGCCATCGAGGCGGACTTGGACTTGGAGACTCGGCTATCTATCTATCTACCGCCAGAATCCTACCCACCTGACAATTTGTTCAGATTCTGATAGAAATTCTTTTCAGAAGGGGTTTTTAACCTTCTGCTGGGAGTGCAGATGGTTGTACTACTACTATCTATTATTATTATTATTATTACTATTACTATTACTTCTACTACTATCAGGACTCTGAATGCTTTGATACTTATCCGAATTGGCAATTTTTTCCACATTTGCACTCGAGCTGAATTTGGCGTGTCTTGTAGATACCGTGAAGGTCGAATTAAATCTTGCGAGGAGCGAAGCAAGAAGCTCCTTGTTGACGTCGGGCAAGACGCGACTCGGCTGATGCCTTCACTTACTTGAACTTGGCGGCCGACTTCACTTGCGGCGTTCACTTTACGCCACGTCACTCGGGTGGCCACCTGCACCACCTGCACATCAAAACACGCATTCCGACTGAACGACGCCACGACTCACCCACTTCCCTCAGCACAAGACAACACAACACAACGCGACAAAACACAACACAACACACTACCGCACAAGAGAAGAAAGGCAAGACAATATAACACTATCTCGAGCATGGCGACTAAGAAGTCCAACCGCCATCGAGCTCGAACGAGCAAGAAGAAAGAAAAGTCCAGATCACAGAGATTAAGGGACAAGGCGTCCTCCACGACGGACTCTCCCACGACTCCACCCACACCAACCGGGTTCCTTGCCCTTCCTCCTGAGCTGCGCAACGCCATCTATCGCTACGCCCTCGTCAGCAACGAACCGATCAAAGCGCAATTCGGCAACGATTTGAACGACTGGAGCAGAAAACGCTACTGCTTCCTCATGTTGCCCAGACTAGCCAAGGTGTCCAAACAAGTGCGACGCGAGAGCCAACGCATCTTCTTCGAAGAAAACCAGTTCGAAATTGCACTCGAGCTACGCAAGCATCCCACTCTAGCGCCGCTGACCACTCTCAACAACATGCATCGCCAGCTCGGACTCGAAATCAGCTCTCTCCGAGTCGATCTTGAGATCGAGAAGTTGTACAACAGCGTCGTGTATTTGTTCATAGGGCACTTCACGCTGAGCAACCCCGGGCCCCGATTTTTGGTCAGCGATGAATTCTACAACGCTATCTACTTCGGAGGACGCTCCCCGGTAGTCCAGGCTGGCATTGTTCAAGTCCAGGTGGGCATTCCTCAGGTCCGTGTCTGTGGGTGTCGGATCAATAGTCTGGTGCACGAACACAGGATGTTCGGTGGAAGGGACGGCATCGTGCGATTCTTGAGAAATCTTGTGCCCGGCTCTAATCACCGTGGCGGTTCGGGGCGTGTGATTGAAGAAGAAGAAGTCGCTTGCTGGGAGTGCAGCCAGCAGGGGTTGGGATTGCCTTGCATTCCGTTCTGAGTCGTTGGCTGGATTGGAAAGATGGAGGGAACGAGGGTGGTGATTGAATGGGCGAGGTGCAAGGATTGGAAATAAGGGCAGGCGTGAACGGCTTCAGACATGGCGCGCGCGGAAACGCATGATTGAATGGGTTTTTTGTGACGTGCCTATCCTCTCGGCTCATTTCGAGTCAACGAGTGGTAGTGCTACTGTTGATGGTAGTGTGAGCAAGACTCCCGTATCCCAACACAACGATTCAGGGAAGTGATAAATCGAGTTTGAAGGTGGATTGAATGTTATCGAAGAGTATACCTAAACGTATTGAAAGCACGGAGAGCCCTTATTCACTTCGCGTGAGCGCGAGGCCACGCATACAGTGTGTGTCGAACTTCATTAACGCACGTGCTGCCTAGCAGCTGCCAGCGCACACTTAACTTCACTTACAGTGACTTATACCCCGATCTTTCCTCTTGATGTCCGTGCGTCGTGCGGCTAGCGGGTACTGCAAATGTTGCTTTCCAATGAGCGCGATCTCCAACTACCCATCCTCCACGACCAGCACACAGAGCGCACAGCATGGCGGGCTCTAAGAAAGTCGGAGGCTCTCGAGCTCCGCCTCTCAAGAAGAAAACAAAGTCAACAAAGTCAACAATGGCAACAAAGCGCTCCGAGGACAAAGCGCCTCCAACACCCTCGAGGCTCCTCGCGCTCCCGCCCGAGTTACGTAACAGGATCTTCCGCTACGCTCTTATCAGTGATCAAACGATCAGAGTAGGAGTACAATCCTACTCCAGCCGCGGCAGGATTCGTCGCCGCTTCGACATGCTCCCAGGCTTAATCAACGTCTCCAAGCAAATCAGACACGAGACCCAGTCCATCTTCTTCAAAGAAAACAAGTTCGGCATCACGCCTGAAGTGTCAAAAGAACGTATCGCGGCTCCTCTATTCTTGCTCCGTATCATGCACCATAACGTGGGACTCGAATTCCACTGCGCCCGATTCTGCCTGGAAATGAAAAGGAGAGTCGAAGGAGAACTGTTCCAAGTGAAAGCCACCTTTACCATCACCTTCAACCTCGACGTGAACGGAAACAGCACCCTCAATGTCGGTCAAATCTACGCGACCGAGTACATCGGCAGGTCTCACATCAGTCAACCTCTTCGTAGCCTTGGAACTTGTGGCTGCGAGTTCGATGACTTTAGTCTGCAGTATTCTCAGAGCAATCGGACGCAAGATGTCACGGGCTTCTTACGAACGCTCAAGAAGCGCAACGAATATTTGTACGTCAGCTGTCACCCTGCGGATCTGAGCCGTACGGACGAAGTCATCTACAGAAGCGAACGGTGTTCGAGGTGTCATGCACAGGGACGTTTCAATATGTGGTTTTGAGTTGGGCTACTAGATCAGCATTGTCAGGATGAAGGATGATGGGGATACGGAAGGATGCAAAGATCCCTCGATACTGCTTGAGCGCGATAGACAACTATGGCAAGAGGGTGACTCAAAGCGTAGTAAGGGAGGCTAGGACATCGATGGAACCTAGTTGAGAACGAACCAGCATGGTGAAGTACGGAGGCTTGTGTACGTGGCTTCCGAGTATGATTGTCTGTCCGAGTTACAGCAGGGCGCCCGATGGTCTACTGTAGTAATTGAAAAGAGACGTATTTGAAACACGAGAGCTCTTCTTCCCTTCGCGTGAGACCATTCGTTCAGTCTGTACCGATCTTCACTTACGCACGGACAGCGTGGAAGCGCGCAATCAACTTCACTTACCGGCTTAACCCGCGTCCCGTTACCCGTCCCCTGTTGCCTAGAATCCGGCACTACAAATGCTGCTCCCGAGCAAGTGCGACTTCAAACCACCCAATCTCCACGACTATTACACGCTCCCGACTTCCGAGTGCATAGCATGGCGGGCTCCAAGAGACTCGGAGGCCCTCGAGCTCCGCCTCTGCAAAGCAAGTCAGCAACGACAACAAAGCACTCCAAAGACAAAGCGTCTTCGACAACCTCGAAATTCCTCGAACTCCCAGCCAAACTACGCAACAGGACTACCGCGTCCGCGACGGCTTCAACAGCTGCATCTACGCCATCGCCATCGACATTCCTTACTCTTCCTCCTGAGGTACGCAACAACATCTATCGCTTCGCTCTCATTAGCAACGGGCCGGTCAAGATGCAGTTCTCTTCTGGTCGGCGGCGTAGCAGTCCTCTCCGCTTCACCATGATCCCAGGATTGATCAACGTGTCTAAGCAGCTGAGATCCGAGACGCTACGCATTTTCTTCGAAAACAACACGTTCGAAATCACGCCTGAGGTGTGGAAGCTGAGAGAACGTATGGCGATCCCTCTGCTCTTGCTCCGTACAATGCATCAAAACTTGGGACTCGAACTGAGATCCGTGAAAGTTTGCCAGGAGATCAAGATGAGAGACGGAAAGAAGCTGTTCCAAGCGAAAGCGAGCTTCACCGTCACCATGGGTCCAGGCAGCGGCTTGACCATTGTCGAAGAAGACTACTCTGCCACGTACATTGGCCGACCTCTTCCGATTGTGCCACACCTTGGTGTTTGTGGCTGCGAGATCGCGTTTGTTGTACGTTCTTGCAACAGAGTGGGTAGGGGCAGTGATGTTGAAAAGTTCTTGCTGAGGCTGAAGGATTACAACCAGATTGTGCACAAACATTACCGCAGCCGTCACTTCAGGGATTTGTTCTGCAAAGACCAAGTCGTTGACACACGCGATTATTGTCGGAATTGCCGTAGACACGGACGGCGCATGGTTTGCTTTTGAGTTGGGTTGCTTGATCAGCTTTGTCATAAACGGGAGGCGAGGCGAAGCAAGGATGTGGGTATACTTTGGAAGTTTTGATAGTCCAACGCACACGCAACAGCACGTGAATGAAGACTGTTTGCTTGTGAAACTGACCTATCCTCTTGCCCTACCAACAAGCAAATGAGCAAAATCGGAGCGACGTTGAGAGCAAGTCCAAGTGAATGTTAGAGTCAGTCGTACAACCTGAGGAGTTCCGCCAAGGCGCATGTGAGTGAAAGGGAAGTGGCACGGACCGCAACGAGCAAACAAATACCACCTATCTACACGTCAGTATCGAGCTCGAGTCCACACCCACGACAGCGCGCCTTTCGAGTACAAAAGCGATCTCACCACACACAATGGCAGACCCATCAGCAACAAACCACACTGCCGAATCCCGCAAGGCGGTCGCAGCGTTCTCTTCCGAAGACATGACGGAATACACGGCCGCGCATCCTGGTGAAATACGCGACAACGTAGGCACCATGCCCACTCCAACGACCAATTCAAGCTCAGCCACAAGCACGATCAACCCAACTGGGCACGAAGCTGCATCGACCCTTGCGTACCCGGACACGGCTGACCTCACAACACTCGAGTCAAAGCCATGGCCTCGTCTCCATCTTCTTGGATTGCCGAGAGAACTGCGCGATCAGATCTACAAATACGCCATTGTTAGCGACAAGCCTGTAAACATAGGCCCCGGTGGTAGGGGGCGCAGAAGGCACTTCTTCAACATCCCAGCACTGACCAAAGTTTCCCGCCAACTTCGACACGAGACCCGCCGCATGTTTCTGGAACAGAACACGCTCGCAATCGACGAATCAAAGCTCATAACAAGCTGGTCATCCAAACCCCTCGACATGCTGAAAGCTTTGTGCGCGGACTCTGAGCTTCAGAATGCCCACATATACTCTCATAAGTGGGTCGGGACCAACGGGAAGTACAGAAATGAGATCCACGCCACCCTTGTTGCCAACAAAACCAGCGGCGGGCTGAACGTCAGTTTGACAAACGTTGAAAGCAACTGGAAAGTCTGTAGCTGTCGTGTGGAAAGCTTTGCGAATAAGTACGGGAACCGGGAGGGCGCCATTGTTCGAGGTCTCGAGGCGCTGAGACAGGCCTATGTGGGCCACGTCCATTATGCCCGTGATGAACCGGAAATTGACGAGCACGAGGAACATTCCGACCTTATCGTCGGACACAGCGTCGAGGTTTGCGACATCCACCTTACCTCGGTGCTGTACTGATGAAGTTAGCCAAGCGAAATGATGGGTCACGGGAAGGGCGCATGCACTCACGAATGGTTGAAGTCATCTCGAGGGAGCGTATCAAGACGAATGTCACAAACAATAGGGCGACAGCCTACCTACCTACGCCAATGCGGGTTGATGATAATCGAGTTTGGCGACTTTATGCGGCTGTTGCAGGACAGGGGTTCATGCATGACTAGTTCGCATAATCGGCAGAAGAATGACATTCATTTTGTTCAAGCATGTAGTGACAGCTCTTCAATTGTCCGTGAAGTAATCTGATTGATGCCATAAGCGCTGTCACCTGTTACCATGAGTCGCCAGAGTTAGGAGCAGCATCTTGAGAGAATTTCACGACGTGTCAATGCTATAAAAGCGAATTTGTTTTGCGATTCACAATCGGAATCTCGTATACGGAGCTACTGACCAGTGCAGGCAACCGTGCGCAAAGATGCATTTGGCTTTTTTGAAATTTGACAGAGCGTAGCGTATGTCTGGAAGGCAACAAATCTTTTATTGTCCTTGAGCGGATGGCGCTATAGGCGGAGGCACGCTCAATCGAGGGCATGTCCAATCCAGTTGAGTTGGCGACAATCGTGATCTTAGAGAAACCAATCCATTCCTGCAGGGTCCGAAGTTTGGTTGGAGTGTAATTGACAGGCAATGTTCGACGATGGTGTTTTGGGAGGAGGGTATCATCGTTTGCGCTTTTGAGCATTCAATGGCTATGTACGCGAGCCATTAGCTTTCCCAGCGTCCATTGCGCCATGAAAA
>Ga0265797_10002267_pt1 | contig 32611 bp, 15 predicted proteins | sample P2T30metagenome_FD_192433 | JGI IMG/M metagenome (GOLD analysis project Ga0265797, IMG submission 192433) | Plant litter microbial communities from East Loma Ridge, Irvine, California - P2 T30 | ecosystem: Environmental > Terrestrial > Plant litter > Unclassified | place: USA: California... | reverse complement strand
CGAATGAACTTGCGCGTGCGCAGAGTCACCTGAGAGTCCGACATGGTGGCTGGTTGATTGTCGTGGATCGAGGTCGTCGGGTGGTATTTTGTGTCGGGGAGCGCTCGCCTGCTGCTTCAAACGTCGTTCTCGCCGGCCGCTGTGCGAATTTGATTTCCTCTTGCTCGTCGCACGGGTGTGTGCGGAAACAATTCCGTCTTGGCAGATCGCGGCTGAGGATAAGAACTACTCGGACATATACCTACTGTAGGTAAATATGTAAACGTTGTATCCTCACCATCGACACGAATAATAACAAGAGCTGATAATACGATATCCGATCGCAATATAATGGATCCTCAACTCGTGCTCTTCAGGCGCCAGTACTTTCAACTCTTCGAGCCTGACTTTCTTGCTTGGCCGCCAAAGTCGCTTTTGAGAGATGCTGGCGTTCAACAGTGGTTGTTCAAGCAATGCTTCGATACAGATGCCAATCCTTACCTACCGTCAGATCGCTACCGGCTGCGTGTCTTGAAGCCTCTGCTAAAGAGAGTTGAGCAGTCTATCGAAGATCCCGAGGAAGATGTAGGTTCCTCTCATCATCTCCTTTATCCTTTCCATCTACGCTCTCTCGGGGAACGGATTCATTGGGGCGAAGTTGGGTGGCGCTGATAGCACTCTGTCCTAATTGGCCTATCCCACGAGAGGCACTCAAGATACGTTTCCACGCAAGAGCTCTCGAGTTAATTCTTCCATTTTCATTTCAGGAGATTTCAGACGATCTCATGTCCGGTCTCTCTTCCCTCATGAGCTCAGAGTTGCCTTCAGAGACCACTGCGGTGCAGCAAAAGTCATACGTCACGTTCACCACCCTTCCTGAGAATGTCTCACGCGAAGAAGAGGAAGGACCCGACCCGACCATGACACTCTTGGAGCGTCGTCAATTGATCTCAGGATCGCTTACTACCGGCTTCAGGACATGGGAGGCGGCTCTTCACCTGGGAGCATACCTGCTGTCAGGTCACGGTCAGGATTTGATCAAAGGCAAAAGTATTCTCGAGCTCGGAGCAGGCACTGGATTCCTGGCGATTCTTTGCGCCAAGAACCTCGGAGCGGCTCATGTTACGACCACAGATGGCGACGAGGGTGTGATTGAGGCACTCAAAGAAAATCTGTTCTTGAATGGTCTAGACGACGAACGCAAAGTGTTGACGAGTGTGCTTCGCTGGGGCCATGGAGTACGAGGCTCGTGGGTACAGGACGACTTCGAAGAGCACCCTTACGATACAGTCATCGGCGCAGATATCGTAAGTGAAGAACCCGATGCATTTATGTTGCGTGTTCTAACCGTTGCAGACGTACGACAAGGTTGCCTCCAACGCGTTAGTCGCCACCATTCGCATGCTCTTTGATCTTAGACCAACCATCAAAGTCATCATCGCCGGGGCGATACGCAACGCTGAGACTTTCGAGAGCTTCAGACAAGCCTGCCGTGAGTCCAACTGTATCCTTCACCCTCAGCCAAATGCTGACCTCTGTAGTACGAAACCGGTTCAACGTAGAAGAGATTCCGTTCGAAGCCAAGCCTATCCGCGAACAAAAGGCTCTCTTCTACGCGAAGGCCGTTCCCTTCAAGATCATGTCCATTACCGCTCCGACTGTCCAATCATGATCTACTAAACATAGCCAACACCAACCTGCGCTTGTAGCATAGGGTATCCGGAGCTGTCGATTTTCGGAAGCATAAGTTCCCTTCGCTCTGACTCCTTCTCGTTCGCCTCAACCCAGCGCTTTACTTCGCCTTCATCGGACCAATCACTGATCAGGCCATCTCCCTTCCCAGCCTGGTGTAGCTGGGTGCCAGTTGCTTGCGTGTTCAGTGGCAAGGGAACAAAGTTCTCAATAGCGCCTTGTACCCGGCCCTCGAGGATGTGTTTGCACAACAAAGGCTCCGCACCAAGCGGTCTTCCAATGCCAACGCCATGGCAGGCATCGTCCTGCAGCGCGCGTACCATGCCAGACGCAGTCCGGAAGCCGCCCGTCACGTACACCTTCGTCTTCTTCATCAACGGTCTCAACATCTCAGCGAACTCGATGAAGTAGCTCTCTCTGGCCTTTGTACTTTGTTTCTTATGCTCAAAGGCACGTCCTTCGAATGTACCGCCTGGTGACGACTCAAGTAAGCAAAAGGCATCGCTGCCGTTAGCCTCAAGGAATACCACTCACCTGACAAATCGATGAAATCAACGTTTGCTTGTTCCAGCTTCACGCAGAGGTTCCTACAATCCTCAGGAGTCTGTCCGCCAGGTTGGAACTCCACGGAATTTAGCTTCACACAAATGATAAAGTTGGGGTCAGGAACCCTTGCTCGTATCTCCTCAATGATCTCGAAGACCAGCCGGCTTCTGTTCTCGAATTCGCCTCCGTACTCGTCGGTCCGCTTGTTGGTCGTCAAAGACAGGAATTGTGCAAGTAGATATCCATGGGCGCAATGGACCTGGACTCCGTCGAAGCCAGCCTGGTAGCATAGAAGGGCAGTAATACCCCACTGCTTTACCATTTCCTTGATTTCGGGTATCGTCAACGGCCTAGGCTTATTGAATGAGTTGCCGGCCCAAGAGATCTGGAGTTGCACGTCACTCGCGCTCACGGGATTTGGGTTCAGGGCGGCGCCGCCTTGTCTCCCAGGATGAGACAGCTGAGCGATGAACAAACTCCCATTTTTCTTCGCGACACTTGAAACTTCCCTGAACGCCGCCACTCTGTTGTCGTGATCGTCGCACAATATCGGATTGCCGTATGCCTCCAGAGCGTCGTATCGGATCATCACATTGCCAGCAACTATGATCCCAATTTCACCTTCACCCCAGCGCCGGTACAGGCGTGTGTATTCCTCTGATGGGAAACCCCTAGCATTTATTGGCTCGCTCTCTTTGTTCCAGTGACATAGGCGCTCGGTCATCGGAGCCTTGAGGAAGCGATTTTTGGCTGTACGGCCCGAAAAGGCAAACGTGATGGGTTCGGCGAGTAGAGATGTGTCTACCGCAGGCCCCTTTACACGCAAGCGCCCATTAGGAGTTGGCTGACTTTCGTGATGGTAGTTGTTCGCCTCTGATGTACCCCGAGTTGCGGTGGTCGATTTGTCGTATTCCATGTCTGTTTTCTGATCGAGAAGGGTGAATACTACGGAGATGGTGATGACTGGATGCTTTTTTCGAGAAAGCCTTCAACAAATACTTATTCGGCATCGTTAACCAGACAAGCACATGCCGGCCGACCTCTTCTTGAGCCGGCCTCTGATTATTATTGCCGTCTTGTTCCCCATTGATCTCGCCTTTGGTGTATGCGGGGTTCGGCGGGAGCCAACGAGCTCGGAAAGCAGAGCATGTCCGACAAATCTCCAGCTCAGCAGCGTTCATGAGAGACAGCAGGATCACGGTGGAGCCTCTCAGATACAGGTACAGTTCGATTTTGGTTTCCACCAAGTCACATGGAAGGCCTTATAGGCTCTCGATACTACCTCTGCGATAGGTGTTTACTACTACTATTGCATGTAAGTTCACGCATGACCATGCGGTATTCACAGCAGGTCAACTGCCAGAGCCATGATCCATCCCCGCCCTTTACAACCCCTACAGGTCACAACAGCCGACTGGTCATTGCGTTCCCACGAATCTCCCGGGTAGTAGCAGGCACAGGCGAAATCACGCTGCTGTCGTGCTCGGTGCTACGTCGACTGTTCTGGGGCGAGGGGCCATGTGGAAAAGAGTATCCATGCGGACCATAACGACTCACGACTCTCTTCACATGCGAAGCACCCACCACTGTTCAGTTCCCTTTCGCGAAACACGGTTGCGCAAGCAAACCGCTCGAAGGGAGCCAATGGTCAATTGCCTTTACCGGCACTCGTCTCCGGCAGCCGACGACTGATAGAGCGCGCCTCTGCCCGCATGCAGCCTTCCTCCTAGTCAGGAACACACTCCCGCCAGCCGCTTGTCATGTGCATGGGGGCCTGCAGCACCAATACGCAGAGGGCTGAGCCAGAGACAATGACCGCGTCTCGTCTCGTCTCGTCCGTCTTCACACGCCGCTGCAGAAACGCTCACAACCCCCAACATGTGCAGTCAACAACAGACCACCGCCCTTCCCGTTGAGAACACAAGACATGGCTGGTCTTCACGTTTGCCCCGTCCTGTCGACAAATCATGAGAGCCCAGACCAAGCCCGAATGGGAAGGATTGGGTGGTGTTCCCAGGGTTCTCGAAAGCCCCCTTTTTTAGTCTCCGTACGGAACCTCATCTCCCACGCCGCCGGGACCATGTATCCATAACATTAGGCCAGTCCATCGCTCCCTCTGTCTCTGCTATTGCTGCTGCTGCTGCTTTCTTCAAGCGTTGCACTCTGTTCTGGCCGCGGTGTCGTCGCTCCTTTCAAGCCTTGCTCTTCTTCTTCACCACACCCATTGAACTTGGGGCCCGTCTATTGTTTGTCATTCGTCGACAGCTCTTCTTCTTCTTCCCGTCGCTTTCCCTACGATCGGTGGAGCTTTCCTAATTACCGAAGCCTACTATAGTGGTCGAGCCACCGGCGCAACCATCCACGCGTGAAGAGTTGGACTGGATACATACAAGCCTTGAAAGAGGGGGAACTGTATATTTTCCACAGCAGCTCTACCAGCCGCCGTCACACGTCTTATCAATTCGCCTGGAAGGTCGTCTGTGTTGCATGATCGAACAGCTCGAGCGTTGTTTCACCTGCCTCGCATACCAAAGAACGACCCAGCCAGCGGAGACCAACCTCACTTTGAGCATTATCTGCACAGCCCGTCCTTAATACCTTCGTTCTCCCTGCAGTAGTTTGTTCGGCTTCATCGAGCCGGACTCCCTTGAGCTTCATCACGGCCGTACTTTCAGCAAACCCGCGGGACAATCTCCCTCCGCATATACTGGGCATGCAGACCAGCGATTCCGTGTCGGGAGCCAACATGGGCCACCGACACACGCAGTCCTATGCCGTGAAGCAGTCCACCGACACTGGCTTCTCGCATGGTTCATTCCACAACAACCAGCCTTCGATCGGAGGCTACGCGGACCGCCATCCCCAGCGCTCCAACGTTCCCTCGATCAACACCCGCCAGCTCCCCTCTGCCTACAACGGCGCCGACATGCAGACGCCTCAGACCGGTTACGACATGAACTACACTCCTCTTCTTCCTTCGGGCCTGCTGGTTGGCAGCCCGTTCCAGCCCGGCTCTCCGTCGACATACCAATCGTCGCAATTCCAGAGCTTTTCCAACTTCCCCCAGCAGAACTCGCGCCAAAACCAGCAGGCTCAGATGGGCAACGCGTACCAGCAGCAACAGGGCAACTTCTCTCCGAACGGATACCAGGGCATTGCTTCCCCCACAGCCATGAACGCGATCCCCTACTTCGGCGGCATGCAGTCACCGACCACCGGTTTCAACGCCCTCGCGAACAGTTCTCTCGGCAGCTACCAGTCCATGAGCGTCTCTCCCGGGCTTATCTCCGGAACGAGCAGAACTGTCTATCTGGGTAACATCCCACCAGAGACTTCGGCAGAAGAGATTCTTGGCCACGTTAGGAGCGGACAAATTGAGTCTGTGAGGCTTCTTCCCGACAAGAACTGTGCGTTCATCTCTTTCTTGGACGGCAGCTCTGCGACCCACTTCCACTCGGACGCCATCTTGAAAAAGCTATCAATCAAGGGTCAGGATATCAAGATCGGCTGGGGCAAGCCTTCGTCCGTGCCGACCTCTGTTGCTCTCGCTGTGCAACAGAACGGTGCCTCGCGAAATGTCTATCTCGGCAACTTGCCGGAAGAGACGTCGGAGGATGAGCTGCGTGAGGACCTGAGTAAGTTCGGTGCCATCGACACTGTCAAGATTGTCCGCGAAAAGGCCATTGGATTCGTACACTTCCTGTCTATTGGCAACGCCATCAAGGCTGTCACCCAGCTTCCCCAAGAGCCTAAGTGGCAGGCGCCGCGTAGGGTGTACTACGGTAAGGACCGCTGCGCCTACGTGTCCAAGACCCAACAGCAGAACGCAGCGCAGTACCTTGGCATTGCTCCAGGCTACGCTCACGTCCTCAATGGCGCGGACCGTGATCTTATCACCAGCGCCCTTGCTCAGCAATCAGTCGCAGCTGCTGCGGTAGCTCAGACTGCTGGTGGTGCTAACAATGTCGGAAACCGTACGGTCTACTTGGGCAACATCCACCCTGAGACTACGATCGAAGAGATCTGCAACGTCGTCAGAGGCGGTCTGCTTCACCATATTCGTTACATTCCTGATAAGCACATTTGCTTCGTTACATTCATCGACCCGACCTCGGCTGCGTCCTTCTACGCCCTGAGCAACCTCCAGGGTCTGATGATCCACAACCGTCGTCTGAAGATCGGCTGGGGCAAGCACTCCGGTGCTCTCCCGCCTGCTATTGCACTCGCTGTTTCCGGTGGGGCATCTCGCAACGTGTATGTTGGTAACTTGGACGAGACCTGGACCGAGGAGCGCCTCAGGCAAGATTTCCAGGAGTATGGTGAGATCGAGCTGATTAACACTCTGCGCGAGAAGAGCTGTGCATTCGTAAACTTCACCAACATCGCGAACGCCATCAAGGCGATCGAGGCTGTCCGTGGCAAGGACGAGTACAAGCGCTTCAAGGTCAACTTCGGCAAGGACAGGTGCGGTAACCCGCCTCGCCAGATGAACAGCCAGCAGCAGCAGCAACAACAGCAGCAGCAAGGCCATGAAAATGGTGTTCAATCTCCTTCGCCCTTGAGCGCCCTTCAGCCCAACCGCGCTCAGAACTCTATCTCGCCAGGCTCTGGGTCCAGCCAAAACGGCCAGTACAATACCGTGACTGGACCGACTCCCTCATCGATTCTAAACTCCGGCAACGCCAACCCGCTGACTCTCTATCTCGCCGCTGCCCAAGCCCAGGCTCAAATGCCCCAGCAGCAGCCTGACATGAGCCCTTCTGCTTTCGAGGACCAACCTTACTTCACATCTCACCAGCAACAGCAGCAGCACCAGAGCGTCCCCACCACTTCCGCGGCACAGGCCTTCTACAGCTCTCCCAACGAAGTCACATCAACTCGCACCAGCGGACTTGACATTTCCAGCCAGCCTCAGTACGGTCACGGTGCCCATCAGAGCATCAACATCGCCAACGGCATGCCGATGAACTCTGCTTACGCCAGCTCCAACAGCCCTGCATCGCAAGCGCAGCGTGGCTCGCACAACCGCGCTGTCAGTCTGCCTGCTTTCAATTTGCAGCAGGCTCAGGCAGCCCAGCAGCAACAGGCAGGCTTTGCCGGTCTCGGAGCCGGTCTAGGAGGCTTCGGCGCCAGCTCTTATGCTCTCGGTGGCGAGGGTGCTTTGCCTGGTTGGGCAGAGGAGGAGGTCGCTTAGTGCTCGTCACTGTCGCCCAGAATTGGTTATCCCCCCTTCAATCTTCTTCTTGTCGTGCATTTCTAGAACCACATCAACTTTTTATTAATGCCGAGCTGTCGGGGGAAATCTGACTGAGATCAGCTACGATGGGGGGTTTAAGAGAGAGGCATGGAGAGAGAGCGTGCGCGAAACGATGGTTTGCCTTTGGAAAAGGCCTGAATACCCGCGCGCGAAAAAAACATGTGCTTTGAGTACCGCAACACTTTTCTTTTTTAACCCTCTTTCTACATTACGTCCTTTTTTGTGTACTGCATTGTATTTATCGCTTTATTCAAGTGTGTTGTCGTCGTCCTGTCGAAAGAAACTTTTCTATCATGTTGCATGCAGATGCTTTTTTGGGCCTGCCTGTTCGAAAATCGTAGTATCCGGATGCGGCCAGGTCTAGCGAGCATTACACCTGTGTTGTATCGATTAGTACCATCGATTCCTTACCATGGTTTACTGTCGCTCTGCTTGCTCTAACGTAACGCAAAACGTGTATTTTGCATCATGGTCTTTCTTCGGATAGTGGTTAGTTGGCTTCATCACAATTTCTTAGTTTCGCCCTGTCGCGCTTCACACCGACGAATTGTTGGATAGGATCGATGTCGTTGTTAGCAGTCGTCTACAATGAGTGTTGATTACTTCTCATGGCACCACTGTGACGTCAAGACCGTTTCAATGCAGGCTTTTGTAGAACAGATACAAGCTAGCACTTTTCTTCGACATCTTGTCTCGGATTGGCGCATAGATAAATTGTTCGCTTTTTGGAATAGTCTTCACGGGTTAGGGTTGGGGTTAACATTGATATGCTTCCCGGTCATTTACAAAACCAGAAAATGTGACAGATCTCATATTCCAGACCATTGTGCGTATGTAGCAACAGTCATGTCATGCGAATGACTGCAGCTTCGATGATAACGATGATATGGCTGCGCTTGCTCACCGAGATGACAGAAATCCTAGCCACAGCTACTCATGTCTGGAACGGCTATTTTTTGAGTATTCGTTAATTCTCAGGTAGCTTGCTTCAGGTATATCGTACTCTCATCGCGTGAAGTGATCTGATTGATAGCGGGCGTCGAATACAAGTCACACCAACTAACAACCAGTAAATTCAACTCACCCAACTCGGTCCGACCTCACTTCCCTGCGGCCGAGTGAATACAAGCAGCGCTCCAGATAGATTGGCGATGGTTTCACTGTGAACCCATCGGTGTCATATCATTGCATTGTCGAATTTCTCCTCACACCAACACTCACATCTCCCTATCACAGCCCTACACTCCCGGCTTGCGTGTCGTTTGACCCTTTCCAACCACCGAAAGGTAAGCCCTAGTCTATCCACCTTCCGTGCGACATCGCGTTTCGCGCCCGCAAGAAGACTCCCATGGTTCATGTTTTCCTCAACCTCAATGCCTCGGCGATTCGATCAGTCTGATGCTGGTGCTGACGTTGTCCGTTCTACTGCTGCTATCCGTGCCGAGTCTTCGAAACCTTGACGGAGTCACGGCTAGGTGCATGATTGTGTGACCAGAGGCGTCGAAGATCGAGAAATTGGCTTTCTCCAATCGATCGAGAAAGTCGGTGTTGAGGAATTCTTCAATGGCTGTTTGTTGATTGGATGGTTGCTACGCCCGTTTCAATATTCTCCTACACTGGACATGATTGAATTGTTGGGCGTTTGGCTGATTTGCAGTACTTCTTGTCTTCTTGCTCTCTTTGTAGGAAATGCGCTGCCAGCAGCATTCGATCCTTTCCCACTGTCATCGCACTGACAGGCAGCGGTGATGTTGAATTGTGTGACAAGCGATGGTTCTGAACAATGACACTCCCTTGATCGAATCCGAGTCATGTGCCGCCGTATTGGTGCTGCTCGTGTTCTTGAAGGTGTTCCGTTCATGTGATCAAACGATCTCAAATCTCCAAGCTTGCATCCCCACAGAGAGTTGATTTTCCACCGTTGGAGGTAGCCACAAGCTTACGACGACCATAAGCCCTTGTGCGACGCTTCTCTCGGAACTTGAGGTCGATAGTAGCGTCAGATGCGATTCCTCATATGCGGTTAGCCGGCATGGAGAATGTGATCTGGCGAAGCAATAATCGCATGCGCTGCGCCACCGTTTCGGAGATCCTCGCTTTGCGCTCCCAACTCCCGGTCATCTGGAAGCACCCGTCCCGCGGACTCGGACAGAGCCATGTCGCTGCCCGATACATCTTCGGCCGGTCTGTGAGATCTAGGTTGTGTGGTCTCCATGTCGGCGAGATGCTCATTCGCCTGGATATTGCGGATGGTAATCCTCTGACAGGGAAAAAAGACTATGTAGGTCAACATATGTTGATACAGATGGTACAACGCATGCATTCGACTTCTTCAAAGTCTTGTCTGATTTCAAGTCTGCGTCCAGCGCAGACAATGAACTTCATGACGGATCTAAACTCAACGGTTGGACGGGTTGCTGTTAAGCGTCCCTTCTTGAGGTCAAGCTTGATTGGTGCATATTCATCGACTGAATCTTTTTCTGTTTCTGTCGTTAAGTCGTGATTGATCGATCGTGTCATTGTTGTCGAGTGTGTTGCTTCTTCAGACAGACGCTTGTTTGGACGACGTCGAAGCGCGGTCCTTCTTTGGTGATTCACCGGGAGTGGGTGGCATGCACGCAGAGCTGGGTCTCTTTTTGGCCATGTAATTTGGTGATGTTGAGTCGCGGCAATCGCCTGATACACGTGAGTTTCCGACTCGTCGACGAGAGGAGCTGCCAGCTCGGGAGAGGGAAGCTTACCACACTTCTCGCTCAATCGATATTCGATAGCGACCACGTTGGGAGGACATCTCTTATGCGTCTCCTGATACTTGATGCCTGCAAGTTGTGACGGGTCAGCACTAGTAATGTTGGCAACTCGAGGTTGACTCACACCATGCTCTCACTGTGAAGCGTAAATGCCCGCACGCATACTCGACTTGAGTATAATCACACATCATCGATCTCTTCCTCTCTGCAAGCACCGGGGGAATGGAAGGAGTGCCTATTTGGACGATTGGGATCGATTGCAAAGTGGGTGCATGTATACCCAAAGCAAGGCTGGGGTAAGGTTCCGAGACAAGCCTGCAAGAGTCAAGACCCGGTACGTCGAAGCTTCGTGACCCGGTTGAAAGGTAGTGCAAGGCCAGGGGAGATTGAATGCCGGTAGCCGTAAACGGGGAGGTGTGAGCGGTTAATTGGTGTCACCCGGCAGTTTGATGTGTATTGTTCTGGTTACCACGGGCCGAGACGCACGGGTATCTTGGGTTGGTTACAGATCCCAGTTACAATCGATAATCTCGATCCTGTCACCTGGGATGCTGCCTCAATTAATCTCGACGATCCAACCAAATGGATCCGTGTCCAGACCACGGGCGTAGGGCCGCGCCGTTTCTAAAAATCCTTCCGAGAACAATGTGCGCTGGGATGCAAGTCGTGTCGGACACTGGGCATTGCTCAGCGATGCCGTTCCGGCGTGTCCAGCTCAGGCTTGTGACCCGGGTGGAGAGGCTCGGCACTGCAGATCGGTCTTCTTGCAAATCAACAGGCTGGGTCGAGAGGCACAGCAGTCGAGCCGCTTCCACTTGCAGGCAGCGTGGACAAAGTCAGGTAGACGACGACGCGAGGGTTGCATTGACTGAGGCTGTCGGCTGCCACTCGCTGGTCGACGTTGATGACAAGATCCTGGCTCGTGTCATACCTAGAGATGCGAGGACTAGGGCCGATGTAAGATGACACGGAACACAACAGCAAGTAGGTCAGCAGACAGGCTGGTGGGGACGGCAGAGGATGGAGATTGGAGTTGAGATTGAGATTGAGATTGAGGGTTAAGAGGGAACGGACCGCATTGCTTTGACTGGACCGGACTGGATCTGATGTTGACTTTTGATCGTGAGGAGTAGACTCACGCTATCGGAGCTTGCTGCTGCAGCACTCTTACTGCAAGGCGCACATAAAGGAGCGACTCGGCAGTTTCAACGACAGAATACAACAAGCCGATACATCGGCCGAGAGCCTGAGACTTCCACGTTGCAAGCCGCCCATCCAAGCGAGCAGGCTGAGCCGGGCAGGCAGGCTGACCCGGACAGAAGGCCCCTCTTGGATCTTGAGAAAAGAAGCGCAGACGTGATGCTACGTCTACACCACTACGGAGAGCCGAGCACCTGTCAACGTCTGTCTGTCCAGCACCCTGGCACCGGCGCCGGCACAGGGTCTGCATGTCAGAGAGAGAAGCAGGTCAGTGCAGTAGTGCCAGCCTGGGACTTGGGTTGTGCAGGCGAACACTGAGCTAGCCACTAGGCTATACATCAAAGGAGTACTGTTGTAACACTGTTGTCCTGTTGGAAGGGAAAGGTCGCAAACAAGGCCATTGATCGATCGATCGATCAATCAATCATACGATGCAATCGACGTGCAACAAAGATCTTGCTTGCCTGTGCGAAAATCGCGCCTCCACGCACACACGCGGACGCCATGCCGCCATGTGTCTTGCAGAATAATCGGAAAGTACCTGGCACATTGCCATCACCATTTAGCGGCAAATCACAAACGTTAGCCCGCGCGTCTGGGCCCTCCACTTTCGCGACTCGCGACTCGACGACCACTGATACACTATGGGGCGTTCGGTTCTCCACCACTTTTGCTGGGGAACGGACGGGGAGAAGGTGATCCACGGCCGGAGAAGCATCCGCGCAGTCTAGCAGAGGAGAACCACAAAGCCAAAACGCAAAACACACGCCACCGAACGCCTCCTCCAAACTTAGGACCGAGCTCCTACAGTACGGGGGCAGCCACTACATCCTGAGTGACGGGAGCTGGGTATATTGCAGCAATATTGTTTTGATATTGCCTCTCGGCGACTACTGTATGGTGAATTGGTGACTCGCATCGTCCTTCTCGAGCGTCTGTGCCCGCTCGTGGCTCGCTGCATGCGACATGTGTCTGAAGGAGCGGTCAAAACCGGGCACCCAAGGCCCTGGGCTCGGTCGAGACATCCAACCGCACAAAAAACGTGTCGGAAAAGGAAAGCAAAAAACGGTAACAACCAGAGCACAGATGCCAGACGAGACCTTGGCCAGGTTGCGGCACGGAACCAAAACGAGCAGTGTGCGCGTCTGTTGCTTTACAAGCGGTATCGGACCTTGACCGGGCTGAGAGAGGGTCTGGTTGATTTTCTGGATCCTCGGAGCCTGGTCCTGGTTCTTGATGCCGTTTTGTTGCGCGGTGTCCAATTTCTGTGGCACGTCAAGGCTTTCACCGCTGGAATGAGAGACGGCTGTGAAGAGAGGGTTCGAGGGTTTGGTGCCACCAACTCATCATCAAATCGAGGCCTCCTTACATATTCCGTGACATCGGTAGTGGCACATACAATGATAAACTCCATATCCCGCGGGTGGTTCGAGGTGATGTAAGTACTCAACATGTTTCGGACAGACTCTCCGTGAAAAGATGCTTGTCACATCCCGACACCCCACGCCCCTGCCGTCTGTTTATAGTACATGTAGTTCTTCGTCGAAGTTCGTTCGAGATCTCAATCGAACTGATAACCATATGCAGAGTAGATTCCTGGGTTTGTAATCTATCATCTGACAAAGCCTTAGCTGCCCCCCACTATCATCCCACAACCATTTTCCCACTTCCACTGCAACGACACCAACAACTACGGGGATAAACAAGTGCTGTCACTTCTGCGTCAACATCTATGTATCGCCGTACAAGCCTGCAATCCGAAATACGGCCCGAAGGCGTCATCACCACGGACCGAACTGTGACTTGTGTTCTCGAACCTCGGTGGTCTGTATATCTAGGCGCATGTACAGTCGTATGTCGTGATTTAAGTATCTACCATATCAAGAAGCGAACCGCTCAAGCCAGCGGTGAGAGCCGCTGTGTTCCTGCATTAGCGAATGCGATGGGATGCGTTGTGGGCGAAGCCGCGTGATGGACTGCGTTCGCCCGCCATATGGGCTGATCGCATCCTCGGCCGTTCGAGTTCGTCGGAGGAAACAGAGCATTTGCTAGTGTATTTTGGCTACAACTTGTGTTTTTATTCATTGTGGCTGTATGCTGAGTAAACTGTCTCTCTTTCGGAAAAGTGCTGGCGTTATCATGATGGCATTTGGAAAGAAGTGTTTCATCTGTTCAATATTTACTGCTGTTCCGCGCTGGTCACACTTCTCGATACTTCGATACGTTTGGAAGCTGCTTGCCGTTCGCAGGACACAGAGCGTGGGATGTCCAAGGGTCCGTCTGTGGAGCCGTTCGAACACATGCTGCCGCCCGCAAGTTAGGCGAGCTGAGTTGGCCGAGAACATGGAAGTAGCCTGGCGGATTAGATACATCGATCGCTGCAAGCAGTGACTGCGAAGATGGTCAATGCATGCCCGGCTAGGTATCTAGCAAGCTGGTGAATCACATTGGTTGAACTTGGATCTAAAGATTCGCTTCTCGTCGGGGGACGAATATCTACATGTATATATAGTCTATTCGAGCGCATGGTGACAAAACTGACCAATCCGCCTGACTGTGGTGTGGTAGTCGTAGGACCGAGCCAAAAAGCGATGATGTGGTGGAAACATTAAAACAGGGCGCCGGGAGCGCCAAATGCTGTTCCAATTGCGTGCAATATGTATAGGTTTGGACTCATTAAAAGAAAAAATCAGAAGCCGGGCGAGCGATACGGTAGACGTCGAGTCGTACCGGAGGTTCCACGATCACTCAGACTTGGCCGCCATAATGAATTGGCTGGCGTTCGCTCAATTGTCAGTGCGCTCATCCTGAGGGTCTAACCAGCCCTTGCACATTCGGACGGCGCGTTCCCACTTGCTGAACATCTTTTCGCTTTCTTCCTTTGAGACGGCTGGGGAGAAGATTTGGCGATCCTTCTGGTTGATGGCTTTGAGCTCGTTGAATTCTTTCCAGATACCGACGGCGAAACCGGCGGCGATTGCGGCACCCAAAGCTGTTGTCTCGGCCATGGATGGGCGGTCAACGGGAATGCCGATGATGTTAGCTTGCGTTTGCATACACAAACCGGAGTTGGACATGCCACCATCGACGGCGAGTTGAGAAAGCGCGTGTCCAGAATCCTTCTCCATGGCGTTCAAGATAGCTCTGGTCTGGAAGCAAGTGGCCTCGAGAGTAGCGCGAGCAATGTGACCACGTTGAGTGTGCTGTGTGATTCCGAAAATGGTTCCCTTCGCATCGTCAATCCAGTAAGGAGCGAAGAGACCGGAGAATGCTGTGACGAAGACACAACCACCGTTGTCTTCCACGGTAGCTGCGAGGTCGGAAATCTTGTGAGAGTGGGTGATGAAACCCATGTTGTTCATCAGGAACTTGACACCAGAGCCGGCGACAGCTACGGAGCCCTCGAGGGCGTATGCTGGCTTGCGATTTCCACCGAAATCGTACGCGACAGTCGCGAGCAGGCCGTGACTACTGATGACAGGCTTCTCGCCCACGTTGTACAACATGAAACAACCCGTGCCGTATGTGTTCTTCGCAGAGCCCGGAGTGAAACCTTGCTGACCGACAAGCGCGGCAGACTGGTCACCCAAGCATCCAGCAATCTTGATGCCCTTGCAGAGACCCTTGCTTACGTAGCCGTACGCCTCCGCATCGGACGAAGGCACAATCTTAGGAAGGTAGAACTTGGTCTGGTCCAGCCCGAAGAAGCCGAGCAGCCTATCGTCGTACTTGAGGGTGTGTAGGTTCATGAAACCGGTACGCGAAGCGTTGGTAGAATCGGTGACAAAGTACTTGCCCTTCTGACCACCGTTCAAGTGGAAAAGCAACCAAGTGTCCACAGTGCCGAAAGCCAGACGGCCAGCGTCGTAGGCTTCCTTCACTTTGGGAACGTTCTCAAGCAGCCACACGAGCTTCACCGAGGACGAGTACGTCGACAGAGGAAGACCGGTCAGCTGCTGAAGATCGAGGCCCATCTCCTGCTCCTTCTCTTTGTAGTCTCGCACCATCGCCTTCGTCCTGGTGTCAGGCCAGGCAATGGCTGGGTGCAGCGGCTCGCCGGTCTCTGCATCCCAGACGAGGGCCGTTTCTCTTTGGTTGGTGAGTCCGATTGCCCTGATGTCTGCGACGCTGTGGCCGAGATCGATGAATGTGGTTGTGGCCTTCTCAATGCACTGGTCCAAACTTTCCAAAAGTTCATACGGCTCGTGTTCGTGCCAACCAGACTCTGGGTAGTGCTGCTTGAACTCGTGCTGGTGGCTTGCAACCGGCTGTCCTACGCCGTCGAAGATGATGAATCGTGTGCTGGTAGTACCCTGATCAATGGCACCAATGAAGAAGGTAGACAAAACGTTTTCTTTCGAGGTGGTGAAACGATTCATGCCTGGTCTCTGAGGCTTTGGCTTGCCTTGCGGCTCAGGGCCAGGCAAAGGGTCGGCTCCTTTGGAGACATCTAGAAGTTCTTGAGGCACGGTCTCGGGAAGAGACTTCTCGTTGCCTAAAGGCGCATTCCCAATGCCTGCGTCACCGGCACTCATATTTCCGGCGTGGCCTTGCGTGTGAATCGAATGTGGTTGTGATGAAGTGGTCTAGAACCCCGCTGACGCCCAAAGGTCTCTGGCGGGGTGATTTGAGACGAAGGGCGTGAGGCAGGAATTTGAAAGTGTAGATGCGATTTCGGAGCCAATGGCAGCGTGGAGAGTAGCGTACGGAGCGGGCAGAGCGAGGTATGCAATGAGGGGAGGATGAGTGAGTTGGAGGAGTGTAACAGGAGTGCGTCCAGGGAAACAAGACAAGAGTCAAAAATCCTCAACCTGCTTTCGCGCAGGTGGTCCTCCGAGCGGCCGCGCCACGCAACATCATTGCCCAGTCAGCGGTCACGCGCAGGGCGAGTAGTTTCTTCGGAGGGGCCAACAATGATGCCAGAGTGAAAGAGAGTGGAGCCCCGGACCACATTTCTCCAGCGCTATGCTTCGGAAGCAGGTGGAGACGCTTCTTTTGGGTTGCGAGCCCAGTGGAGGAGGACGGATTTTCGAGTGCGCCGATCCACCGTGCGGCGTTGATCTGCCGGCCAAGGCGTGGCGAGCGTTGGGAGATAAGTTGCAGGTCGAAAAGATGGTAATGCTGCTTTTACCTTTGATGTTATTAATATTCCGAGCTACTCGTGCGGTGGCTTGCGTGGCATGAATAACGGATTAAGGAGTGGACTGCCTAGGCCAGACGTCCAACTGCCATACCGGACCGCGGCAATGCTCTTCAGCAGTACATGCTGATGGCTGACAGTGACAGTCTGGACAGAAGGAGTGAGTGAGGTTGTGGGTGTTGCGCGGCGTAGTGGCACTGGTGGAGCGCGGAAGAAATGTCTGCTTGGCGTGGCGATAACTCGTGCCTCATGCATGGTCTGGAGCCAGATACGGGGCCCCTCGGGTTGGAATACCGCCGTTGAAGTGAGGTGACCGTCCGCTGTGCAGAAGTGTGCGCATATCTCCCAAAAAGTGCCGCCGCTTGTGTGAGCTTATGTGATGTAGGTCATATAAGGCACTTGATTCTGTGCACAGTATGTTACCTAGTTGTATGCACTACGTGTAGCTTAATAAAACAACTGCATCTGTTGCGACGACCTCGTTCCTGGGCGCCAGGTGGGCATGGGTGTGAATCATGCCATGTCAACTGGTAAGGTACCTCTAGTGGTTATGTGGTCATCATGATCGCGATCTGCTAGTTCTCGAGTGTACCTAACGATAGGAGATGATCTCCAGATCGTGCTTTTCGCCGCGATGCCTATGATCATATGCACTCCATGAAACTTGACCCATTAATCGCCGCCACACATTTCGTCTGTCTGTACAACACACATTTTTCGCTACAATTGTACATAGAAAAAACCCACAACGAACATGGCAAGGGTGTTTGCCGCTCCAGAAAAAGTCCAGTCGCCTCTTAGCTCACACTTTCAAAATGCCAACTCCTCCAGGAAATCGCACGTGATATACAGAACCAGCCAAAGCCGTGAATCCGCTTACTCGTCGTCCTCTTCCTCGTCGTCCTCGTCCTCCTCATCACCCTCGCTTTCATCGCCGAGGAAGTTCTTCCTGGCTTCCGCCTCCTCCTCAATCATCTCATTCTGCTGTGCCTTGCGGTACTCACGGACCTTGTCGGCAGGGCCAGATGCACCCTCGATGTGACCGGCGATTTGACCACGACCAATCAGAGAAGCAACGATGGCACTACCAACGATGAAGGTGAGGATGAAGCGGTACACGCCGTACCAGGCTGGAGCCAAACCGCGCTTAGCAGCCCGGGAATCGGTGTAGTACATGAAGTTGAAGATCAGGAACTGCGAGATGAGCGCGGTCTCGACCGGCATGAGAATAGTGGCCGATGCGGCGGCAGTAGCGAAAACGCCAATGTTGTAGCGCTTGTAACCGACATTGCCACCGAAGCCGGCGAACTCAAGTCCCCAGTGGATGGCACTAGTGAAGGAGATGATCTGTGGAAATAGTCAGCACTTCGAACAGACTTGTATGATGTTCGCTGCCCATGCATACCGCAGCACCGTAGCCGATTTGGATGGGCTCAAGAATTTGCAACATCAGCTCAGCAGTCTTCTCGTTCATGAGCGCACCGGAGCCAGTGGTGAAGACGTTGTTGAGTTCCCATGCAGCGTAAACGGTACTGAGTGAGGTGGCCATGTAAGGCACGACACCAGCCATACCGATCCAGTAGGCCTCCTTGGGCACAGAATCCATGCTGAAAGTCTCCTTGATAGTTTTCTATTCGCATATCGTCAGCATTCCGTTACTCCGAGGCGACCGCGCCCAGATCCCGTACCATGTCAGCGCGGATGCCAGCCATCATGTCGGCGTCGTCGTCGTGGCTCTCCTTGGTCATCTCGCTCGCAACGTGGCGGGTGGAAGATTCCGTCGAGACAGTCTCGGGCGTGACCTTCAGCTTCTCCTTCGCGTTCTGGGCCTCCTTCTTCAGGTCGATACCGCCGACCATGCCCTCGGTGGAGGCCATGCGCGCAAGAGCCAATGGCTTCAGGGCGGCTAGAGCCTGGGGCCTACGAGCTGCTGTGCATAGTTGCGAGGCGAACTGCTGGCGGAACGGGGTCTGAGCGACCTTGAAGGCCGGGGTGTTGATGGCACGCAGAGCGCTCCTGGGGGCACCGGAACGCAGCATTTTGAGTGAGGGTGCGCGCTTAGATTGGGCGGAAGGTGACGAGGACGGCCGGCGGACCTGGTAGGACGAGGAAGTGTTGTGGTGAGGAGTGGAGAGTAATGCGCGCTGCGACTGACTACTATGCTATCGGAAGAGGTCGAGTTCGAGCTGTGGGAGCAGAGACGTGAAAGGAAGCTAGCTTACGACAGCCAATCATGCTGCGCGTTGGGCGAACCGCCGCGGGTACTCCCGCGATCTTTTGATCTCGCGGGTTAGGTAATTATCGCGAGCGTCCGTGTTTCGTCCAGCATGCTGTATCAGGTGTGCGGGTAGGTAGAGCATACACGTGCAGTCACGTGGGGGACCTCACTTACATCTCGTGGCCAGCCCCGAACTCGTCCATGTACATGTACGTACCTTGCTGCATCTGGTCACCCACCCAGTACAAGCGCCGCAGAACGAGGAATCCAAAGCAAGAAACGTTCTTGACTTGAATGTGACATCATCAGCCACAGGCGGGGCAAGATCGAATAACCTAAAGGGCGACGACGCGAATCTTGGGGCCGTGAGACGACGAGACGTGTGTAACATCCCTCGATCCTCCCGTCTGTTGTCCCCACCTGTCTTCAGCTCTCTTCATACCATCACCTCTGTGCCTTTCAACGAACAGCCTTGGCAACCTTCCATTCCCACGACTCCTCCTTCACTTCTACCCGTTGCGGCCCTCGATCGGAGCAGAGCTGCCTAGCCGACGACCCATCCCAGTCTACGTCGACGGCGAACACCACTTGGTACCATGATATAGACGACGTGCTCGAATTCTCCCACGACACCCGTATCACGTCCAAACACACACACACGCACATACACACCATTCCCAGTCGTGTCCCCGCCCGGGTAACGGCCGCCCACCAACGCCATGTTGGAAGGCCTAGTAGCAAACCTGTTGAACAGGTTCCTGGGCATGTATGTCCGCAACTTCGACCCCAAACAGCTGAACGTCGGCATTTGGTCCGGAGATGTCAAGCTCAAAGACCTTGAGCTCCGCCGCGAGGCTCTCGATCAAATGCACCTGCCGCTCAATGTCATAGAAGGACACATCGGGTCACTGGTGCTCTCGATACCTTGGTCAAATCTCCGAGGAAAGCCAGTGCGAATCAACATCGAAGACCTGTTCCTCTTGGCCGCACCCAAAGAGGACCAGGAGTACGATGCAGAGGAGGAAGAGAAACGCGCGCATGCAGTCAAGATGGAAAAGCTGGACTCGGCCGAACTATTGAAGGAGAGGAACACAGAGGGCATGTCCAAAGAAGAGCAACAGAAGAACCAGACCTTCGCGGCCGCTTTGACAACCACCATCATCGACAACGTGCAGATCTCGGTCAAGAACGTGCACATTCGCTACGAGGATGCGCTCTCCGACCCTGGACACCCTTTTGCTGCGGGTCTCACCCTACAAGAGCTCAGTGCCGTATCAACTGATGAAAACTGGCGACCGACCTGGATCCAAAGCACCAGCGGAACCTCTCACAAGCTTGCGACGCTCGGCTCGCTCGCTATCTACTGGGACACGGATGCCAAACTGCTCGGCTCCGGCACCGGTGAGAAGACGGCCGAGGAGCAAGGCCTGGATCACCAAACGCTTCTGAACAAGTTCCGTGAACTTATTGTTAAAAGTGACGATCCAGCCGTGGCTGAACATCAGTACATCCTCAAGCCTGTTTCTGGCAGAGCAGGAGTCGAGATGGACAAGTCAGGCAAGACCGATAGGCCGAAAACAAAGGCGCGATTGCTTTTCAACGAGCTCGGATTCGTTTTGGATGACGAACAATATCGTGATGCACTCATGTTGGTCGACCTGTTCCACTTCTTCATCCGGCATCAAGAATACCGAAAGCTGCAGCCAGCAAAGCGGCCCATGGAAGACCCGAGGGCATGGCTGCTCTTTGCCGGTAAGGCCGTACTTGACCGCATTCACGATCGCAATAAGCGGTGGAGCTGGGCCTACTTTGCGGAGCGCAGAGACGACCGCAAGCGATACATCGAGCTCTTCAAGAAGAAGAAAAAGGAAGATGTGTTATCTACCGACGAAGCCAACGACCTCGACAAACTTGAGCGCAAGCTGGCTTACGAAGACCTACGGTTCTGGCGATCACTTGCACGAAATCAACTGCGCAAGGAGAACGTCGGTGTGAAGAAGGCGCCTGAAAAACGAACTTGGGGTTCTTACATCTGGGGATCATCTCAACAGGATCAAAGTGCGCAGGACGAGAGCCAGATGGACGACGAACAGCGCAAGGAACTCTACGCTGCCATCGACTTCGACGAGAAGCAAAATCTCACAGAGGCTGTCGACATGCCTCGGGAAGCAGTCAAACTTCAAGTAGACATGAGTCTTAAGACTGGAAGCTTCACCCTCCGTCGCGATCCCCATGGTAAAAGGACCGACATGCTACGTTTGCTTTTCGATGATTTCGCGACAGAGTTCATCCAACGCACCGACTCGACCCTCATTGACCTTAGTCTTGGTGGTATGAGGGTATACGATGGCAGTACCGAAGGCAACATGTACGAGCAAATGCTGCAGGTCAAAGACGCACCGCCAGTACCAGACGACCAACGGATCGAAGAGCTTGGGGACGACGAAAAGACCAGAGATGAAGACGACGAGGACGATGAGGATGACGACCCGTTCTTCAGCTTGCAGCTCGAGCAAAACCCGCTTGACAACCACGCCGATACTGCTGTTGTCGTGAAACTGAAAGCGATGGAGATCATCTACAACCCGAACTTCGTCGTACAAGTTACAAAGTTCTTCAAGCCTCCTGAGAAACACATGGATTCTATTGGTGCCTTGATGGAGACAGCAGGCTCCACGGTCGAAGGCCTGCGTCAGCAGACGCGCGCTGGTCTCGAATTTGCGTTGACCGAACACAAGACAGTCGATGTTCAGCTCGACTTACAGGCACCTCTGATCATCGTACCAGACTCTGTCACCACCAAGAGCTCCATTTGCTTAATTCTAGACGCTGGTCATGCTAGCGTGCGAAGTAACTTGATCGACAAGGCAACCCTGGCTGATGTCCAGAGCAAGCAGAAGCAGCAATACACAGATCAGGACTTCAAACAACTGAAGGAACTGATGTACGACAAATTCCTTCTTCGCCTAGAAAACACTCAAGTCTTGATCGGCTCCACTATTGAAGAGACCCGCAAAACGTTGGAAGCCAAAGATTCCTCACGCAACTTCCACATTGTCGAACGCATCAATATGGACTTTGAAATCGCTGCTTGCATTGTTCCCAAAGCAACAGACTTGACCAAGTTCAGCATAGATGGTCACTTACCCGTGTTACATGCGATGATCTCTGACGCCAAGTACAAAGCTTTGATGAAACTCTTGGACTTCGCGATTCCCAAGTTTGACGAGGCATCCGCCAGCCAGAAGCCAAGGCCGAGCTCTGCTGGCCAAGCTTCGCGGCCTCGATCAAAGAGCATTATGGATCAGAGCGGGCGTTCGCGGGCAAAGTCGATCTCGTCGACTGATGAAGCGCTCCTGCACGAAGACGAGCAGCATGGCAAGGAGGCTCGCAAAAAGGATCAACTACAGTACCAGTCCAGTCAAAGTCAGAAGAAGACTGAGGTCAACCCCAACCAGCGCAACTTCGAATTCAAATTCACTGTCGACAAGCTGCAGGGCTCTTTGTACAAAGCTGACCCTGAGGGCAAGAAGCCCGATCAGCTTCTTGTCGACCTTATTGCGGAGACCTTTGGCTTGGAATTTTACCAACGGCCGTTCGACATGGCTGCCGATGTCAAACTGCGTACCTTGGTGGTTGAAGACCATGTCGAGGAATCGCCCGCACCCGAGTTCAAGAATCTGATCTCGAGCGAAGATGTCTTCACCCATAGCAAAGAAGATCTGTTGACTCTCTCCTTCCAGAAGGTCAATAGAGATCACCCTGAATTCCAAAGCAAATACGAAGGAATTGCGACCAATTTGGATGTCGCCGTCTCAACGATCAGCCTGTTGGTCACTCGGAGAACGTTGTTGACTCTACTCGACTTCGCGATGACGACTTTCACTTCTCCAGGTGACGCCACCCAGCTAAACAAACCCAAAGAGATCGAAGATTCGAGCAAAGAAAACGAAGTCGCAAAGCCAGCTGAGCAGGACAAAATTCGTATCCAAGCAAACCTCAAACGCGTCGCTGTGATCCTCAACAACGATGGCATTCGACTGGCGACGCTAAGTTTGAGCTCGGCTGAGGTCGGTGTCTTCTTGATGGGCAAAACTATGAGCGTCACCGCCAGGCTCGGCAATCTAGGCCTCGTCGATGACATCAACCAAGGCGTCGACGAGAAGTCTTCTCTGAGGCAGCTTGTATCCATTCAAGGCGACGAATTGGCCGATTTCCGGTACGAGACCTTCGATGCTGAGTCCAAATCCTACCCTGGCCACGATACATCAATATTCCTTCGTGCCGGCTCCCTCAAGGTCAACTTCGTTACCGAGCCGTTCCGCAAAATCATGGAGTTCGGTGTCAAGTTTGGCAAGATGCAGGCAATCTTCAACGCTGCACGCGAGGCCGCCGCGAACCAGGCCAGCAAAGTACAGGAGTCTGCCAGCAAGATGCACTTTGACATCATCGTCAAGACGCCCATCGTTGCGTTCCCGCGCATGGTAATTACCGAAAGTCCTGAGCGTGACTTGATGACCGCGTACTTGGGCGAGATCTACGCCAGCAACAAATTCGTGCCTCTGGATGATACAAAAGATGCCGATATTGCGAACAAGTTATCTGCTGGTGTCCGCAACATCCGCTTGACTTCCAAGTTCCACTACTCTGACGACAAGTCAGAAGAACTCGAACTGATTGACAAGGTCGACATCGACTTCAACATTACTCAGGCAGATCACAAATCAGGACGGGAAAGGCCTGACACCGAGATTGAAGGCGCAATGAGCAACATCAATTTGCGAGTCTCCGAGGCTCAACTCAAGTTTGTCATGGAATTGACTCGTTCGATACCGTCTGCGTTTGCCCTCGAAGACGACAGCGACTTGGAAGAAGAGGTCATCAACGAGATTCCCGACTCTGTGGTCGTACCTGCGCAGTCTGTCAGTTCGCCGACAGGAACATCTTCACCCAAGGGCACTGAAGTTCAGAAGCCGTCTCATCTCGGACCCGAGCTTGGTGCTGAGAAAGAGACATGGACGAAGATGGACTTGATCTTCAAGGTTGGCGCAATAGGCTTGGAGCTGATCTCTGGGCCGGTTGAGAAGCCCATCGGCGACCTCGAAGCGGCTAGTCTTTCGAAATTCACGCTCAACGAGACCAGTGTGAAGCTGCGGATGATTAGTGACGGTGCAGTCGAAAGCGAGCTACTTGTGCAATCTTTCACCATCTCTGACACGCGTACAACGGAGAAGATCAAGTATCGGAAGATCATGTCGCTAATCAACACGGACGTCAAGCAGCAGTTCATGGCCAGCGTCTCGATTTCGGGCGGCCAAGAGAAGAACCTTATTGCACTCCTCACCGTGGACAGTCCTCGAGTCATTCTTGCGCTCGACTACCTGTTTGCCGTGATGAGCTTTGTCAATGCCGGGCTCGCGCAAGAGGCGCCACTCGTGGTCGAGGAAGAAAACGAAGAGTCTGCGGAGGAGGAAGGAGACGACGACACACTGGCCACTCAAGATTTGACGAAGCCCAGCACTTCTAGCAAAGCTGAAGATAAACCAGCCGAGGGTGGAATGTCCATCTCTTACCGCGTCAACGTTGTTGATGCGCAGGTTGTACTCATCGCCAATCCGGCCATCAGCAATTCGGAGGCGATTGTTCTTGGAACGAAACAAGTGCTTGTATCACAGCAGCACGCCATGACCTTGCAAGTCGAGAAGATCGGCATGTTTCTCTGCCGGATGGACCAGTTTGAGACGTCTCAGCTCCGCATCTTGGACGACTTCAGCATCCAGACTTCTCTCGACATGCAGTCTAAGGGCAAGGGTTCTTCGCTTATGAGCATAAACGTCGACATTGGGCCGCTGGTACTGCGATTGTCTCTGCGTGACATTCTTCTTGCAATGCAGATTGTGAATAGGGCGTCCGCCATGTCTTCCAATCAAGACGCTAAATTGCAAGAAGAAGGACCGAAGAAGATCGCCCAAGTCAAGGCCGCTTCTACGAGAGCAAAAGACGGCAAATCGACACGCAAGACTGCTGCATCTACCCAGAAGGTTCAAGCAAAGACCATCAGGACGAACAAGACACAAGCGAAGAAGGAGGAACGTCGTCCCGAAGGCTCAGCAGTCATCAAGCGTGAGGAGATGAAGATCCAGATGGACGGGATCCGAGTTGTGCTGATTGGAGATCTCCACGAGTTGCCCATGATTGATTGGAGCGTGAAGAAGTTCAACGTCGATGTTCGGGATTGGACGGGCAACATGACTGCCGACACTAGCATCGACACGTTCCTCAACGTGTACAATTTTTCGAAATCTGCGTGGGAGCCTCTGATCGAGCCATGGCAACTGGGCTTCCACATGGCGAAGGAAGTGAGCCCGGATAAGCTTGCGGTCGAGCTGTATTCGCGCAAGAGTCTTGAACTGACTGTCACTGCTGCAACGATTGCCATGGCGTCAAAGTCAGCTCAGTTCCTCTCATCCGATGAGGATGTGTTGTCCAAGCCGCGCGGCAATGACTCACCCTATCGCATTCGCAACTATACTGGTTTCGAACTCAACGTCTGGAGCAGCGGAGAAGTTGACGACGAAGGTCAGGCTGCTAAGCTCACTGACGGCGAAGAAAGGCCCTGGCGCTTTGAAGATCCCTCTACGACCCGTGAGACACTTTCACCGGAAGGACAGTCAGGTCTCATTGGCGTCAAGCTCGACGGTAGTGGCTTCGATAGCGTTGACCGCATCCCTGTCAGCCGTGAGGGTGAAACACTGTACAATCTCAAGCCGCGCAAGGATAAGATTCAGCACCGCATGCTTGTTGATGTTAAGCTTGGCACCGATAATGTCAAGTATATCACTCTGCGTTCACCAATGCTTGTCGAAAATCACACGCAGATTCCGATCGAGCTGGGCGTCTACAGCCCGGATGAAGGACATTTGCTCAAGATTGAGAAGATCGCACCGGGCGAAGCCAGGCCCTCGCCTGTTGGTGCGGCCTTTATGCATTCGCTCGTGGTCAGGCCAGATCAAGGTTTCGGATACACTTGGTCGAACGAACGTTTGTTCTGGAAGGATCTGCTCAAGCGTCCCATCAGGACTCTCAAGTGCCAGGGCGAACAGGACGAAACCTCGCCCCCATTCTACTTCCAGATGCAGGCTTCATTTGACAAGAATAACCCTCTGACAAGGTAAGTCCATTGCTACCCATCGATGGACATAGTATCAAATGGCTAACAATACATCTAGTGTTTACCCGTACATGCGAATCCGGATTTCCGCACCGATCGAGGTGCAAAACTTGTTGCCCTACGATTTCAAATACCGCATCTACGACAAGAGAACCCAGAAAGACTGGACAAACTTCCTTCGAAAGGGAGGTGTCAGTCCTATTCACGTCGTTGAGCTCTCCCACTTGCTGCTCATGAGCGTCGATATGCAAGATACGCCGTTCAAGGCCAGCGAGTTCGCTATCATCAACTCAGGCAGCAAAGAAGACTTCCGCCGCGAAAAAACGCTCACCGTGAAAGACAAGAACAACCTGGAGCTGCGACTCAAGATCCACTACTACAACATTCCGGACAGTGGCGGTGCATTCAAGATAACGCTTTACAGTCCGTACGTCATTCTCAATCGTACTGGATTGGAGCTTGATGTCAAGAGCAAGGCATACTTCGGCTCCGCAAGATCTGCTGCGGGTCAAACTCTCGTTGCTAGCACCGAGACCGATGCTCGTAAGGCTGCACCGTTTATGTTCTCGTTCCCAACGGACGACCGCAAGAATCGCGCCCTCGTCAAGGTTGGTGACTCTTCATGGAGTCAGCCTGTCAGTTTTGATGCCATCGGTGCTGCGGTCGACATCAAACTCCCCGCCGAATCCGGCCGATCCGAGATGCACGCCGGTTTGACGGTCAAGGAGGGAGAAGGTAAGTACAAGCTCACAAAGGTTGTCACAATCACGCCTCGATTTGTCGTGAAGAACAAACTTGCGGAAGAGATCCAGATCCGAGAGCCTGGCTCATCCGAGGCCGCCACCTTGAAGACTGGAGAGTTGCATCCCCTGCGTTTCTTGAAGCAGAGCACCGGTCAGCAGCTTTGTCTGTGCTACCCAGGCGTCAATAACTCTTGGTCCTCGCCTTTCAACATTGCCAACACTGGTAGCGTCCATGTGAAGCTTGCCAAAGCAGGCGAGAGGCAGCAGCTCATCCGCATTGAGATCCTCATGGAAGACGCTACGATCTTCTTGCACTTGAGCAAAGAGACGAAGCACTGGCCTTATTCCATGCGCAATGAGAGCGACCAGGAATTCCTTTTCTGGCAGGCCAACCCCAACGTCGACGAAGACGAAGAAGACCGCTCATCCGGCTGGAAGCCCATTCGCTACAAATTACCAGCACGTAGCATCATGCCCTACGCCTGGGATCATCCTGCGTCCAAGAACAAGAACATCATCCTGAGTGCGAACGGCAAGGAACGCCACGTCAAGATCGCAGAAATTGGCAACTTGATTCCCTTCCGCATCCCTCTCGCAAGTCAGCGTGGCGAGCCAAAGCAGAAAGTCATCGACCTGAACGTGGTGGCGGATGGCCCGACACAGACTCTTGTGTTCTTCAACTACAAGCAGTCCAAGAGCTTGTACAAACAGAAGTCTGCATCTGCCAGCGCATCGACGACGGCTGGTTTCGAAGTCAAGGAGCAGGACGACGACGTGACTATGAGGGCTGGCATCCGCTTTGCTGGTGTGGGGATTTCGCTCATCAATTCTCAATTGCGTGAGCTTGTATATGTCACCTGGCGTGACATCGAGCTGAAGTACACCGACTCGCCGCTCTACCAGACAGTCGCCCTGACCGTCAAGTGGATCCAAATCGACAACCAGCTGTATGGTGGCATCTTCCCCTTGCTGTTCTATCCCAGTGTGGTTCCGAAGACTGGCAAAGAAATGGAAGCCCACCCCATCTTCAGGACCACCGTCACGAGAGTGAAAGATGATTCCTATGGTGTGCTCTACATCAAGTACTTCACCTTCTTGATGCAGCAGATGACCATCGAGATTGACGAGGACTTCATCTTCGCTCTGCTGGACTTTGCAAAGATCGAAGGCGCGTCCTGGAGCGAAGAGAGCGAGGGCAAGCTGGCACCAGAGAATCTTGACATACCTGAACCGCAGCAGGAACAGTCGGGCCAAGACATCTACTTTGAGCTGCTTCACCTCCAGCCCATGCAGTTCGACTTGTCCTTTGTCCGCACTGAGCGTATCAACGCCGAGGATACCGGCAGCTCCTCCAGCAACCCGTTCATGTTCGCCGTCAACGTTCTGACCATGTCTATTGGCAACGTCAACGATGCGCCAATTCGTTACAACGCGCTGATGTTGGAGAATGCGCGAGTGTCAGTCGGTGCACTGGTCAGCAATATCCAGAGCCACTACGTGCAAGAGTCCCTCCGCCAGGTGCACATCGTCATTGGATCCGCGGACTTCCTCGGCAACCCGGTCGGTCTCTTCAACAACATCAGCTCCGGTGTCGCAGACATCTTCTATGAGCCATACCAAGGTCTTGTCACCGATCGCCCGCAAGATCTTGGAGTAGGCATCGCCAAAGGAGCTAGCAGCTTCGTCAAGAAGTCGGTCTTTGGTCTCTCGGACTCAGTCTCCAAATTCACTGGATCTATCAGCAAGGGCCTCGCTGCCGCCAGCATGGACAAGGAATTCCAGGATGCCCGTCGTATGTCCCGCTCACGTAACCGCCCAAAGCATGCTCTCTATGGCATCACATCTGGCGGCAACGCTTTTGCAAGCAGTCTTGCCAGCGGCATTGGCGGCCTTGCCCGACAACCTCTACAGGGCGCCGAGAAAGAGGGCGCAGCTGGTTTCATGAAGGGCGTTGGCAAGGGTATTCTCGGTCTCGCGACCAAGCCTGCTATCGGAGCCTTCGATCTAGCATCCAACATGGCCGAAGGAGTGAAGAACACGACCACCGTCTTTGACCAAGAAGGACTCGACCGCGTGCGTCTGACCCGTTTCATCGGTCTAGATGGAGTTGTGCGCCCATACTCGCAGCGCGAAGCACTCGGTCAATTCTGGCTGAAGACGCTCGACAACGGCAAGTACTTCAACGAGAGCTACATCGCGCACCTGGAGCTCAATTCGGGTTCTCAAGGCGACCGTAACGCCGGCGGCGGCAACAGCAGCAGCGGTGGCAATGGCGGACGTTCATCGCAGGGCGCCGAGGCCAGCATGCTCGTGCTGATCACGTACAACAGTATCATGCTCGTGCGAGCCAAGAAGCTTACGACCGAGTGGGACGTGCCGCTCAAGGACGTTCAGACAATTTCCAAGGAGCGCACGGGTATGAGCATTGTGTTGAAGGGAGGCACCAATGGTCCTTTCATCCCGATTGCGGACGAGACTAGCAGGAACTGGCTGTACAAGCAGGTTGCCGTGGCTGTCAATGCGTACAACGATAGGTGGAACGCAAAGGGTTGATCGATGGTGTTGGTTGAAGGGATATGAATGATGGTGGGGCTAAGCAACGTTGCCTTTTGTTATGTTTTTAAGGGAGTTCTTTCTACTCTTTGTTATTTGCTTCCTGTCGAGCGAGAGGGATGTCATGATGCGTACTTTTTTACAAGCCTATCCGTACTTCCAACTTTTACAACATGTTCCTCCAAGTCGAGATGTACATCCTTCTATAGCCTTTGATGTCTTAGCGAGAATTCACCCCGTCTATGAGCATCCACGAGAAGTGTATCGCTCTCTCGACAAGAAGACGAGATGGTTGGGCTGTGATAAAGTGTGGTGTCTTTCGCAGTATTCGAGAACGGCAGTGATACATGTACTTTGTCAATAACATACGCCTGTACCTTCCCATACGTATTATTTCTTCCTCCTGTGTTCACTCTGATGCCTCCTACAAGCTCGTTCGAGAATTGGAACGCTTATGCTTCTCAAACTCCCAACAAAATCTCAACCATCCTGCTTCCAGGCTGTACAGGGCAATGATTTATCGCCCTGAATGACTTGACATTCTCTTTTACACGCACGGGGTACGGAATTGCCATATATGCACAAGGGGAGCTCGTTGACTTCCTCCCCGTAGAACAATTGTCTCTGAATTGAGTGATAACCAATGATCAGTCGGCAGGCAGACTGTCGACTGCAATTGCAAATGGGAAATAGACACAAGTTCGGGTTTCTCTTGTTTGCAGTTTTATAGAAGGGAAAAGTCCGGGTGTATAATAATATGTACATGAATCTTAACATCTATCGGCGAGCGCTAGCCGAAACTCGAGATTTTGTTTCGGACTGCCTGCCCTTGACCAGAACACGTCCATAGCTGCGCAGGAATCATTTTAAAGGGCGTCAGTGACCTGGGCTGCGGCAGGAGTCACGAGCGACAGGACGCCAGCAGTCGAAATGCACGAGGCGGAGTTAGGGTAAGAGTGAGCTTAAGAGCGATTAGCTAGAGCGATTGATATAGCCTTCACATTAACATGATGTACCTGGGTTGCACGCAAAGGTAGTTTCAGCAGCAGCAGCAGTCGGGGTGACCAAAGTCAGGGATCCAGCAGTCGAAATGCACGAGGCGGAGTTAGGGTAGGAGTGAGCTTGAGAATGGTTAGCCAGAGCGATTAGATGGCCATCAATCAACGTACCTGGGTTGCAAGCAAAGGTAGTTTCAGCAGCAGCAGCAGTCGGAGTGACCAAAGTCAGGGATCCAGCAGTCGAGATGCATGAGGCACCAGGGTACGAGTGTGCTATGGAAGCGGTTAGCCATGGCGATTGAGATGGCTATCGACACAACGTACCGGGGTTGCAAGCAAAGGTGGTGGTAGCAGCAGTCGGAGAGACCAAAGTCAGAGAACCAGCAGTAGAGATGCATTTGACACCTTCGGGGTATTGGTGGGCCTTCTACGTATGAGTAGGCGTTTTTGCAAAACCAAAATGTTATTCTAGTGATGTAGACGTACCGGGTTGCACGCAAAGGTGGACATTGGGCTGGCAGAGGCGAGGCCGGCGGCCGCAATGAGAGCAATGGAGGAGCGCATGTTGTGTGGTTGCGGACTTGTTGGAGTGGAAGTTGGACAGACGTGCGGCTTTTGTGTTCGAAGGATGGGTTGGATTCAGTTGCTGAAGATTGGACTTGCGGCATGATTGCTTTATAGAACAAAAAGCACAAGCCTGGCATCATTCGTGGTTCATCTAGACCACTGGCAGCACAGTGCACAACATTGTTACCACTTGATGCTACTGTACTGTACCGAGTCAACCTATGAATAGGAAGAACCCTGCAGTTTCAACCAAGCCGCATTGCATGCATTGCTACCTCTAGGAATTGCTTTACGAACCATGACTTCATCAAAGTAGGAGCTTGGGGGCAATCGTTGTTTGTTCGCGGCAACGGCAAAACTCCGTGGGGTCCTGATACGAGGATGAAATGAGCGAAGATCTTAGTTAGTAGTGCAATGGCCGCCTTTGAGTGTCTGCCGTGAGGGCTTATCTCCCGCTGCGCAGTGTTGTCGAAGTGGCGGTAAAGATGTGGCCCCCATCGCTTTGTCATTTCAACTTCGAGGTGGTTTCGTTGGCAGACTCGAACACGGCCGGAATTGTTCTTCTTTCGCCATTGGTTGTTGACTCGTTGCTGTCAGTCTGTCGGCGACTCATGGTGTTCAAAACAAGCGTGACTTAGTAGTGTTGGAAGGAGCCTCCCCCGTGCTTCTTCCCGAGATGGCACCGCGCTAATTTGGCATTGGCTTTTCTGATGTAACAATTCGCTCGAGTTCAACCCAATAGTCTACTAAGTGTGCTAGCAACCTTCAACGACCCTTTAACTTACAATACAACATCAGCGTAGCCAATTGCTGTAAGACTGTGATATGTCTTCGAAGTTGTGCAAGGTTCTCTAGTAAATTAGCCTACTAATCTAATCTAGCTGGCTGGTATGAAGTGCTGTAAGCCGCGAGCTCAAGTATCCGGTCCTACGTTTCTTTAGACACAGATCGTTAATGGCAAGGAATGACATGAAGGGAAGACCACTTTAACCTCCTATGATTTTTGTAGGAAGGCTAGATCACGTGCTCCATAGCCCACATGACTCTCTACCTTTTGTCTGTTTGGGATCCAGCTTAGCATGTTCACTCGCCTCTGAATATAGAACCTTCGGTCAACTATTGACATTATTATGTTTAATACTTTCACTTAACGTGGGTGTAGGGGAAGTCGGTCACTTTTTTGATTTTATATTTTCAAAAAACACTGACTTGCTTACTAGGAAAAAAAGTTAAGATTAAGACTAACTAACGTTAACTTCTACTATCTAAGAGTATCATATCAAAATTTAAGATATCTTACTCTATAATCTATAGAATAATCAGTTTATATAATCTTAGTTTTTTATAGCTAGAATCTAGAATTTTTAATAAAGCATAGATTTATCTACTATTTAGCTATATCAAAAATAACTCTCTACTAATTAGTATATACTACTATATAAACTATAGTATAGTCTATTAGAGATATTAATATATATTTTATATAGCCTAATATAGACTAATTAAGCTTAGAATTATAGATTTCTCTCTGAGTATTTTATAGTATAGTCGTAGCATATTATAGAACACCCTCTAATTTTAAGCTTTTTACGCTACATAAAAGTATATGATAGGCCTATAGAGATTCCTTTAGATGATTTAAGTACATAGGCGTATATATAATAGCATAAAGTTAAACTACTTAAAATTCTAGCCTTATTAGGCTAGTATAGCTTAAGTTATAGCTGAAATTAGAATTTTCTAACTAGTTAGTAAAAAGAATCACTATCTTTAAAAGTTAATAATTATATTAAAAGT
>Ga0265797_10002266_pt1 | contig 32622 bp, 37 predicted proteins | sample P2T30metagenome_FD_192433 | JGI IMG/M metagenome (GOLD analysis project Ga0265797, IMG submission 192433) | Plant litter microbial communities from East Loma Ridge, Irvine, California - P2 T30 | ecosystem: Environmental > Terrestrial > Plant litter > Unclassified | place: USA: California... | reverse complement strand
GTGGCTTAGCATGCGTGAATCTAGAATTGGGCGAGGAGCCATACCTTCAGCGAGCTTGAGTCTCCCTTTCCGAACGTATTGTGCGTCTTGCACGCCTCGGTCGTACAGTCCTGTGCCATGACCCATGTATTCGACGCTGCTGAGTCCAGCAGCAAATGGTACTCCTCCTTGCTATCGCCAATAGTCAAAGCTACCATGTAGCTCAGATCCGACCCATCCTGGTCTATCGCCACGCTGTTCGCCTGATTCGGGTCGTTGGAATTGATTATGTTGTAGGCATTCTGGCGCGTTCGAAGGGATGTCGGTACGCGTCGAAGCGGAAGAGTTATGGAGCGAGCATCGGAGCTCGAGGCTTGTGGTATTGTTCGGCGGGAGTGGGAGGAGGGATTATCGTCGCCGTAGTGGTAGGGGTAGAAGGCCGTTGCTGTAGGTAGTAGCGTTGCTGATACTGCTAGCCATGATGAAAGCGAGCTGTGCATCGTACGCGGCTGCCGAGGGTTGTCTTTGAAGCCTGAGCACCGAGTGAAAGCGCTTTGCTCCTAGCTAGATACTGCTTGCTGAATGTCTTCGAACTCTTTTTGTGGGAGGTGGCTTATTGCCTGCGATTCAAAGGTTTGGTGCCTGCATGCGTCCGTTCAATGTAGAGGAAGAAAGACACGACTTGGCCGGAGGCGCAAATAGACAACGCGCAACGCTCAAAGCAACGAAAATTCAGTGAAAAGGAATATACAAGAATCGAAAAATAGAACAAAGTTGCAATAGTGTCGCCGTCAACACAAAACGAGCAGTCGTCGAGTCCGGTCCGTCGTCCCGCGTCCGTATCTATAGTGAAGAAGAGTCCTGCAACAACAAACGACAGATAACAGCAACAGCAACAGCACAGAGGAAGGGAGCAGAGAAGAGAAGACGCAAAAGCCACAACTAACTCCTCCCTCCCGCACCAGCCCAGACGAGTGACGTCCAGTCCGCAACAAGCCCTCGCTAGCCCACAATCTTCAGATGTGGGGGACCCCTGACCGCTACCAACGCAGCGGAACCAGCAGTTTTTTGAAACACCCAGTGCACGTCAGGAACGCCAATCATCACGCACCAATGCCTCAATCTGCATGAACAAGTACGGACTAGCGATAAGTGGTTGCAGATAGGGAGCGGTGGGAATGAAGTTGTTGGGATGCAGCTTGGAGGTAGAAATGAGGTTTATTTTCTCCTTGGTGGATTGGAGATGGACTTGCATATGCGTACTACCGATTCAGACTCAGTAATTCCTCAACGTACCGCCTCGCATCAACTCCAATGCCCTCGCCCAAGCCCTTCGGTCCCCATCCTGCAGCTGCACCGCCCATACGCTGACTTTGTCCACCACCGCCCATGCCAATTGTACTCCACATGCCGCTCGCAAATCTGCTGCTCGAACCACTCTTAGTTGTGGGCTGAGTGTCGCGAGCCCTTCTGACGAGAAAAGCTTCACGGAGCTCATCTGTGTTGAATTGTGCAGAGGAGTTGCTGGCATCAGCCATTTCCGCTGCTTCTTCGGTAGTGGTTTGTGAGGGTGGCAGACGCATCCAGACGACCCACCAGCCGCGGCTGGTCTTGCAGGTGCGTTCGATCTCCGAGAGATTGCGGCGCGTGCCGGCTACTGTTGCGAGGACTTGAGAGTGGACATTAAGTGCTTCGACTCTACTCCACCCGGATGCAAAGGTAGTGTTGCTACTGATGCCCTCAGCGATAAGAGAGCCAGGATCCGGTATGTTGGGAAGACTGGAATGGACCGTGAGCGTTCGAGGGTCGTAGACCAGATCGTAAATTGGCTGTTGGTTGGGAGCTGCACCGGCTGTGGCCGATATTGTGGTATATGGATTCGACGCAGCAGAAAGGCGTGCTGCGACATTTGCAGCAGATGTGCTCTTTTCCAGTGAACGATGTAAGGGAGAGAAGAAATTGTGGATATCGCGATAGAATGATGAGACACTGAGGGCGCTTGTCCGGTGGTTGAACAAAAAGGTATAGACGAAAGGACGATGCTTTGCGGACGTAAGCGGATGTCAAGGAATAATCGGGAGCTCGACTTACCACGTAGACGACTGGCCGAAGCCGCGACAGTCCATTATCTGAGCGTCTTGTACTTGATCCCAGACTACTAAGATCCCTCTGGAAAATTGGCGCAACGTCAGAATCGCCGCCACTTTGCGAGACGGTAGAATCGTCTCGCTGGATGACTTCAACGTGCAGTGTTCGAAGCGGTATGCGGAGATTCCAATCGCCTTCGTCGTTGTCATCGTCCACATCGACATCATCCATATCGCCTTTCAGGCCTATGATGAAATAGCCGTCGTTCTCCTGACGAATTTGTTGCTTCAGCTTCTCCTCTGCGAGATTGACGTCTGGCGTTGGATCGATGTAACGCATCGCTTCTGGTGATGGTGAGCGTTCCTTCACTGGCGCTTTCGTGGTTTGAGGTTCAGCAGTTGGTTTGCGACCTCCCCAGCCACCTGAACTATACCCGAGAGTCATGTATTTCATCCATGTCTCAGTGTCGCCTAGTGATGATAGGAGTGGCTGGGCAGGGTGGCATGCTTCCTTTGCATTAGGTCCGTCACCACTGTCGGCGGCCGCAGAGGCTTTGTCCAGAGAGTTCTCCACTGCCTTCACGATAGGAGGTGGTATCCTTCGCGGCAGGGCATCGTCTAGGCTTGAAGCAGCGACTTGGGATTTGTCCTTGGGAGTCATTGCCGGTGTTTCTCGTGCTGGACTGACTGAAGGCTTACGATTTCGTCTCTTTCGTTTCGTGCGGTTAGACGTGGGATTGTCACGTACACCATACGCCTGGTCTCCAATACTGTATATGGTCTCTATCCAATGTGATACATCCCGCAGTGATTTTCGACTTAGTGCACCGAGACCTGAAAAGACGACGCCATCAGGAGCATCCGGGTTCCTACCGCTGCCGATCCATGATTCAGTCTCCACTGCTTCAAGCTTTTTTGGGTCGGTCGAAGACTTTGCTTTCTGGAACGGGGATGGCTCCCCAAATCGCGAGACCATAACATCTACGAGGCCGTTGGTTCTCCGAGCAAAGTCCTCCAGCACGTCTCGCTCGCTGCTGCCCCAGTCCTCTTCGCCGACGCCCATCCCAAGCTCGCCGCCAGCGGCAAGCTTCAAGCCGCTGAATATGTCTACTGCGGGGCTTCCGTGAAGCAGGACGTCCCAATTACTGGCGAAGCGTGCCCAGTACTTATCAAGAATGCTGCAAAACTTGTCGCGCTTGTGCTTCGCGAATAATTGTCCTAAAGTTGTGCCATGGTGGAGCAGGAATACGGCGTGGGCACGGACGAGCTGTTGGATCAAGAGGGCCGGAGGGCTCACTTCGCGGGACGAGTACTCGACGGCCGGTTCGTTGACGCCGGTATTGGAGTCATTGCGTGTGCTTACGGCCGGCAATTGCGTGAGGTCGATGGACTGTGACATGTCAGAGATCAGACTTTGAGTCAGTATGTCTGACGTACAGCCAATATCCACCACCCGGTCTCCAGCTCGTACAAGACGATGCGCGACTTCTGTGTCTCCACCGAGTCGACTGCCTCGCCGTTCGAGAAGCTCTTCGCAAAGCCCACCATGCCCTGCGCTAGCCCAACTTGCCGCAGCTTCTCATTCTCTTGCTCACGCAGCTCCTGTGCAGCTCGCGTCTCTCCATGGCTGAGCTTCGAAAGCGCCTTCGCGGCCTTTGAGTAGTAGAAGACTATCTGCTGGTCGAACGTCTCATCGCTGGTGCCGAGGCTGGGGTTGTATACGGCAAGAAAGGATAGTTGTGCCGGGACAACCTTGGGGATATTCGTGGAAGACATCTAGTCCCAGGATGTTGGTAGTCGACAGCACGCGGTTCTCGAGGCGTCGCCGTGTTGAGGTTTAGTAAATTATGGCAGGCGCAGCACGCACACCACCTCTGTCTGTATGAACCAGCACAAGACGAAGGCATCGCGACCTCTTGTCGGTGTCGAACATTGCGTCACTCTGCAGGGATACCGGTGACTTAACCACCCCCACACAATAAAAGTGGGATCTCCATCACGCCCTACTCGGAGCACATCGCCATGTTCCCATTCTCAGCAAATTCCGAAGCATGCTCTGGGGGTTGCCAGCGTCAGTTCGCGCGCTGACATGCCCGGCGCGTCGTTGTTACAGCGTGGCATCGACGGCCCAGGGCGCGCCCGAACCACTCAAGATCCTCTTCTGCGGCTCTGACAACTTCAGCATCACGTCGCTGCGCGCACTAAACGACGCGAAAAACAACGACCCAGGCTTGATAGAGTCCATCGAAGTGGTCCACCGACCGGGGAAGCCCGTAGGGCGAGGGCACAAGGGATGGAGAGAGGGTACTTGCCTGCTCTACCCTTGAAATGTTAATATCAATTGACCGTCAACAACAGTGCCCATAAAACACGTCACCGAGGACCTTCACCTACGCTCCCATGTAATCGACACCTTCACCGGCTGGACGCCTCCAGCGCCAATCAACCTCATCGTCGCCGTGTCCTTTGGGCTCCTCGTGCCACCACGCATCCTCGACCTCGCAAAGTACGGCGGCCTCAACGTGCATCCATCGCTCCTGCCCGACCTACGCGGCCCAGCGCCCATCGAACACGCTCTTCTCAAGCGGCGGGAGCGCACGGGAGTCTCCATCCAGACGCTGCATTCACAGCACTTCGACCAGGGCACGGTGCTAGCGCAGACACCTGAGCCGTGGACACAGATACCCAAAGACATCACAGCCCAAGCGCTGGGAACACAGCTAGCATTAGCAGGTGCGAAGATGCTGCTCGACGTGCTGAAAGCTCAGCTCCACGTACCACCACACAAAGACGCTGGCTGGTACTCAAGCGACCACGGCCCAATTGACCATGCGCCAAAGATCACCAAGCAAGACGGCTTCGTTGACTTCGCCGAAAATACAATGGATGACATACTCAACATACAGCGCACTGTGAAACAAGCATGGTGTACGCTTCCTAATGGCGACCGCCTCAATTTGCACAGGGTGGCGGCTGCTCATGCTACGATGTGGGACGCGCCGGGGCATGCAGACACGCCTGGTATTTTCGTTGCGGAAGGCTTCGACCAGCCTCTGTTCCGCGCGGCCTGTGGGAAGATAGGCATCATTGAGAACAGCACATATGCAGGGTCTGGTTCAGGGAATGGCAATGCGAAGCTCATGCACAAGTTTGCAGCGTCGCAGAAACAGCAGGATTCGCCACCCTGAATGATTGCTTGTATGGATTTGGAACTTAATAATCTAGATATGCAGACCGTAAGCGGATCTATTAAACGCCATCGCAATGCAGAGTGAAGCAATGGGTATAATAGCAAGAAGACAACTACCAATCATCTCCCCACCCCTCAACCTCGTCCTCCTTTTCTTCGGGCTCCTCCTTCTTGACTTCTTTCTTAGGTGGCACAACGACCTTCCTCGTAGTCGTAGCTGATCCTGTCGTACTTGCCCTGCCGCCAATGATAGGCCGTGTCGATTTTCCGGCTGCTGGCTTCGCTAAGCCCTTGGGCAGCGGGCTCTTCGCGATTTTCTTTCCCTGCGATTGAGCAGCTAACCAGCCCGCAAAGTCAGGCTCGCCCTTGTCGTCGTATGATGTTGTAGATGTTGGTTTAGAGACAGACGGCGCGCCCCAAGGATCATCCTCTTCGTTCAGGGCTGCTTCGTTGACACCACCGTCATCATCGGCAAAGCCACCCCAGTCGTTGTTGAAGTCTTCCTCCTCTTCATCGAACGCTGCTGCTGGATCTGGTGACATGATGGTAGGTACGTTAGTCGAACTCTTTGTGCTGTGTATTTGCATGCCTGGCTTTGATGCCAAAGGTACAGGTGGTTTACTTGTTGTGGCCGTGGGCGGCACAGAAGATGAACGTTGATCAGCCGTACCGTTGGTTGCGCTTCCAGCACCAATTTCTCCACTCGTCGAGGCGAGCTTGTTGGTGAAGCTTGAGATTGCCCATCCAGCCCAAGAGGTGTCATTTGCTGGCGTTCCAATCCGGGGCGTGGTTCCTGCGCCAGCAACTCCTGGCGATGGCAGCACGGTGTCGGGCATCGTCGCGGCGAACTTTTGTATTCGCTTTATGTAGATATCGACACTTTTCTGTGCTTGGTCGCGGATCATCTTCTCTTTGTCGACCAGTGATGGACACATGATAGGCAAAAGCTTGGATGCGCAGTCCTCTTCGCTGAAGAGATCAGATGTTGCAGCGAGGGCCATGAGTGCAGCGTTGCGAGCATGCACGAATGGATCCCGGAGCGAACGAGCGAAAGCAGCCGAGAGCACCTTTGCCCGGTTTCCTGCACCCAGATTGCGGGCCATCTTTCCAAGGCAGATGGTAGTGTTTGTACGAATACCAGGCTGCTCATCGTTTGCGGTTTTCGCCAAATGTCGTAAAAGCTCCCCGTTGATGACGCGGTCGGACAGTTTCGGTACTATTGTGAGCACTGCTTTCACCGTCTGCTCCCTCACGACCGGCGCTACATCCGAGAAGCCGGTGACCTAAGATTGATGTTAGTCCTTGTCGTAAGAGCGTGCTCAAAGACAAGCTCACCATTTGCGGAAATATCTTGTCATTGACAATCTTCTGTGGAAGGTGATCGATCATCAGAGGTAGATTGTCCAGCAAGCAGACGCGGATGCCTCGGTCTGGGTTGGCAAACAAGCGCACTACAACAGGTGTGATTTGGGTCTCGTACTCGTCGTCCGAAAGTTTCTGCCCGATTTGCATGACCGTACTGAACACCTTTGCGCCGCCACCCCCAAACTCCACCGACTTGAGGAGCTCGGGCAGCACTTTCATCTTGAAGAAGTCTGCAGGGAAGTCGTCTGCCACTTCGTCAAGCTTGCTGTGCGACATTAGTCTCATAGGCCTCAACCGGAGTTAACTAGGCATACCCAAGCAGCTCGTTACGCTCATCCTCCGCTTTCAGACCAAGATTGTCGATGTCATCAGTGACCTGGATCAGGGGCGTCTGGAAGAAGCCGCCGTGTCGCTTTCCTTGGTCTAGGAATTGTCCAACGCTCATTCGTGCCTTGGGACTTGGGTTGAGGAGTCGCTTGTACGACTGGTGCATGCTCGGCGGTATGCTCTTCATCTGCGTGAGTTGCTCGTTGCTGTTGTAGCTGCCATTGAAGACCTCAAAGATGAGGACGCCAAAATTGTACGCATCGACTGCATGAGTCGGATTTTGCTTTATGACCTCCCACCCTCCTTTGGACACCTCCGGCGCCATGTAGCGTCCGGCGTCTGGTATGAGGCTGCCGTAGGTCGGGAGTATCGAGTCGTCTTCCTTGACCGAGCTGAGCGCATCAAAGCCACCGAGCTTCCACTCGCCGCTCTCGCTGAAGAAGATGGACGCCGGCCGGATGCAGCCGTGTATCGAAGCGGCATCTGCATTCACGAATTTCAATGTCTTTGCTACGTTGTGCAGGCCCCATTTCGTGGTCTCCTCGGTCAGGCTCCTCCTTTTGACGTGCCAGCTCAGTGGGCTCAGTCTTTCGGTTGCGATGTAGATGTATGTCTCCGTCTCTACCGTGTCCAGGACCTTCACGACGCCCGGATGGCGGAGGGTGCGTAACTTGCGAAGCGCATTGCGGGCGAGGGGCAGCCGAGACTTGTTGGCGGTGATGTCGAAGGCGAATATGCTACACTTGGAGCCGTCTTCCTAGCAGACTGAAGTCAGCGACAAGTCTTGCTGCGCGTGTGGCTATCCGGACCATACTCGCTTTGTGCCGTTATGCAGTGTCCAGATGGCGTCGTTGAGATCTACGCGGTCCCCAAACGAGTAACCAAAAGCTGGGCCTTTCGAAATTGCCGACGCAACCGCCGACTTGAGGAAATCCATTCTGTTGGCCGTCGACTCGCAAGAGAATTCACGGGGAAGTGGCGGGCATGCAATGCGCCCGATGTAACGGAGGACAGATGCGCCTGCCCCACCGAAGCGAGATCTGGGGCCGCACTTGCACGTGAGGGCGCGATTTGGTGCTAGACCTCAAGTCCTCCAAGCGCGTCTCTCGCTGCCCTTCTTTCACCCAACCACATCACGCCCGTTTGCTTTCCGCTAGAACCTGCCCGTATCACTATCTCACCAATCTGCGTCCATGCCTGCACGTCCGCCGCCACTACGTTTCTTTGCTTGTTCTGCCTCGCGCAAGCGGCACCCCCTACGACAGTCACACGGCCGTGTAATAACCAATCACCCGTCGGGTATGCGCTATTTCATTTCTCTCTGAGCCACGTTAGGCAAGTACTTGATGACTACTGGTAAAAGGTCAGATCGCGGAACGGTGTGATGGTTTCCCTTGCACATTACAGGAGTGAAAGCCTGTATGTGAGCATGTCAAATGTTTCAAGAGGAAGCCTCCAACGGGCGAGATGCTGCTTTACATTGAAAACTGAAAAGATCTGATACTGTTTTTCCTCGCAATACATCCACAGTCCTCTACACACGCAGCAGCTAATGACAGTGCGGGACGCAGATCAAATCATCTTCCATTCCGTTAGCCCGTATACATTACGTGAGGCATGCCATTGACGGAAATCATGACCAGCGACGAGCGACCGTCACGTTGGACAGGCAATCCCATTGATCAACCACATCGGCAGGAACATACTTCAGAGAGCATATCTCCTCCACCGTTAAAGAGACACCGCAATGGTCCCGAAGCCAACCGCATGTCCACTACCAGACGCAGCACAGTAGAAGATCGCGTGAATCACGATCAATGGTCAGAAGAGGCACATTTACAGTAAGTCACAGATGTAACTTTTCTTGTTGTGACGCTGAAAGAGTCAAGGCGCAGCAATGGCTTTGGTATCCCGCGAATATCTACAGAGTGTCTGCAATCATCTCACGAAAACGATCGACCACAGTACTCAATGCCATCCCCAGATAGCCTCAATCGGCATAGCCACAGGCGCCAGGGCCATGTCAGTACTTCACGGACGAGCAGTTCGAGTCGTGTGTCAAATGCTAGTACCAGTTCAAAGAGCAAGCCTATTTGTGTCATATGTTCAAAGGCCACAAACGTCAAGTACGATCCAATTATCACTTGCCTTGGCTGTCATAAACACTATCACGACAGCTGCCGGAGGCCGCCGCTCATCGAAGGAGTTGACGCGTAAGATCTGCCACGCAACGAGCAGCTCTAACACAAGCTGACAAGACTAGGAAACGTTGGCGATGCATTCAGTGTCTAAAAGCTGAATCAAAACGGGCAGCGACGATTCCTACTGCACCACGTGCGTTCTTCCCAGGGAGTAACAATGCGACAAGAAACAGCCGGCCACTCTTTCAGAGTTCCCCTGAACCTGTATCAGTTGATCGACCTTCTTTCGGGGCTTTCGGAACAAATTCCGTGATCAGCAGCCCCCACTCTACCCAGGCGGTCATCAGAGGGCAAGCTCCAGATGCCACACCCATTCTAGAAACCTTGCCACCGTCTCACGGTGGTGGTGGCGAGCAATGGGGCGACAGCGTGGCGCCATTCCGCCAGCACAATGATCATGAGTTCGAGGACCAACGCCGGAGTCCAGAACCAGCATTGGAAAACAGACCAATGATATTCTCAGCAAATAACCTGAACACTGTACAAGCGCGAGATACATCTCACAGCCTCATAGTGCCCAACGAGTCCAGTCAGCGTGGTGTCGAACGTACTGAAATTCCGAACACGCCTACTCAACGTTCCAGCCAACTCGACGTGCAGAGCACCATTGCAGAATCCCGAGACCAGACGACTGACAAAGTCGTGGAATTGAACAGCAGCTCGCTACCTTCCGAGCCAAGCCGGCTTCAGGCAATCACAGCAGCGACTACATTATGCTCGTGGTGCCAGAAACAACGTGTTCTTGCAAGGAAGGACATGGTTGAAGTGATATGGTGAGTGATTTAAGACCTATGATCTTTTTACGACTAACGCAGTTCCTAGTCGTGGGTGCCAGCAGAGATCGCTCATCAGTGAAGCAGGAACGACGGAGATTCCAGAGACACCAGAGGCTAAGATTGCCGATCTTGCAATAGTCGAAGAATCTCAATTCGTACAAACCAATTCAAAGTCTCCTGTAGCCTTACAGCCGCAGAGAGTACATTCGCCTGTTCTTTGGTACGAGTCTGGAGTCGTGGCATCTAAGCCAAAGATCACGCAAAAGAGGGTAGGTCCGAGAAAACATGCTGAAATGCCTCTTTCAGCTACGGACGTTTCTGAACAAGAGTCATCCGATCCTCAAGAAAAGCTTGGAGGTAGGCAAGTAGAGCCCATACCACGGCCCCGTATGGATGCGGAGCTGTCGGGACACGATTCTCCAAACGGCGCTTTAAGCCGTCACAGTCAGGATCCCATCGACATACCTGTGCGGCAAGTGGAGATGGAAGATGCTGGGGAGGCAACTCTAACCAGTTTCCTTCCTGACTCCACGTCGCCAGGGATGCCGACAACAGAGACCCCAACGCTGCCAAATACCACCGCCTCGATCGACGATACACATGGTCAGCCACAGCCACCGTCACGCGAAAAACGATATACCAATCGTGAGCTAGCGAGATTAGCGCTGGTGGCAGCCAATGGGAACCACATGACCGCACATGAGGTTGTGCTCTGGTTATCTCGTACTTTTCCACATCTACCAGCTGGAGGCTCTTGGGAGGGATGCGTCCGATCCGTTTTGTTAAATTTTCCGGAGTTCCACGGTATTAAGAAGGCTGGAGCACACGGCAAGAAAAAGGTATACGGTTTCGTCAATCCGGAGTTTCGAGCACAGTACACGACGGAGTATTCCGAATACTCTGTCGCATCACACACATCCGCCTCGTTACCGACTGATATGGTCACCCAAAGCGCTACGATCGAGGAGCCGGTGACTAAACGGAGTGGCGTACACCTTCCTCAGTTCGGGAGAGCGAGGAAGAGTGCACCGAGCCAACCAATGTCAGCGTCATCACTTCGTCGGTCAGGTGCACCAGATGCTATAAAGCATCCGCAGAGTAGGGACATTGCCAAACAGGCAGAACGCACTGACAAGTCGTTCAATCCATTCGAGCGCTCAAACCCACGTCAGCCTCTGCGAATACTAGCCACCCTAGGTACAGAAAAGTTTTACAGTTACCACGAGACGCTTACGCGGCCTCTGTTACCTTCTATCGAGACAATGACCGAGGCCGAGAAGGCGAACAAGATCGCGGAGATCAAAGCAAGGCCCTCGAGGAAGAAGTATTTCGGATCCGACTATCGACTGGCTCACAAACGGAGACACGGACTAGACGACATTCATGACGAAAGAGATGGCAGGTGGAAAGCATGTGCAACAGAGGAGAACCGTCCAGTTACGGATCAGGACATCGATATGAGCGAGGATGAGAATCAAACTCTTAGGACAATCTTTGACCTACCCGACAACATGATTCCGATGAACGATGGCTATACGGAGCTGGCGTTCAGGGACGGAACCAAGGTAAGTGGTGTCACTGAAAATGTGAGTCGATAGCGGCTGACGTGCGACGAAGGTGAACGGCCGACTTGGTCGACCGCGAAATGTGTACAGGGTTGGCAAGCTTTTCGGTGGAGAATTGACCATTAGGACGACCTGATCGTGTGAGGAGCATGTTTGTCTGGAGCGACGTGATGTACACACACACATGTATATACGAAGGTGCTGGTACGCATTGTATCAATCTTCGGAACGATCTGAACACCAAACCTGGTGGCCTACGAAATGCGAAGACCTATGATAGTCAATCTGATTAGTAGTTCGAAAAACCTAACACATACCGCAGACTTTTATTATCGAATCAGATGTTGCTTGAGTGTTGCGTATCACAGGATCATGGAAAGTGATGGTTTGGAATAAAGTATTAAATTCTCAATCGTTGAACGCTCACAACATGGGTATCGTCGACATATCGTACAGTCATCGCTCCGCCATATTACACAAGGACAAATGAAAACAGGCATCTAGGCGGAAACGCTCAAGCAGGTCTAGTAGACACGGCGAGCATTGCGGCCATCAGTTCCGTGCATGCGGCGAGTGCCAGCAGCCTTGAGACCCGGCCTCCTGGTCAAGCTTCCCCTGAGCTTCATCAAAGCTCCCGAGACCTTATCGCCCATGGTGGCATGGCGCTTGTGGTGGTGGACAGGCGCGGCAGTGGCGTGGTGACCGTGAGCACCATGTGTGGTGCGGGTAGTTCTCGTGGTGGTAGTAGTGGTAGTCGTTGCTGGTGCCCTGGTTGCGCGTGTTTTGCGTCCGCCTAGCAGACGAGTCTTGAGGCTGGGGCGGGCAGTTGACCGTGTGGTGCGGGTGGTGCGGGGAGCAACGTGAGTACGCTTGGTGCGGCGCATGAGAGGCATGTTGATTGATGTTTGGTTGGTTGGTTATTTGATTGAAGGGTTGATGTGCGAAGAGGTGGTGATTGCAGCTGGATTTGAAGTCTTGAAAATGTGGTATTTGAGTGATGTGATGATGAAGTTTAGGTCGCGCAACACACTCAATTATATACTTCTGCAGTTTGATAGAGTTGACCTACATCACCCACCTGTTCGGACCCTGAAAGCAAGATTCGACGTGCTTCAGCCCCATATTCAAGGGTACGTCATGTTAGAGACCGCCAATACCTGCCTGCAAGTCGCGAGACGTGGCGCATGACGTGCGCCATCTTGAGCAGGGTCCCATGTGGCTCGTTTCTTTGTCGTGAGATCTTCCAGCCGCAGCCATCTCAAGGCATGATAGACGTTGTGCTGGGGTGGAAGGTTGGCGTCAGCATAGATGCGGTTAGCGCCGCGTGTCTTGACCCTGATTTTGGTTCAACTTTCACGCGACGTCATCGTGGGAAAAGCCGAGAATAGCTTCACGCATCGTCATCGCAGGTTGCTTGGGTTTCGAAATTGCTGGGTATTGATTGCGGAGATTGATGATGAGGTTGGAGAGTATCGCCAGATTCCTGAATTGTGGTACGAAAGGCATGGCGTGATCTTGTCGCGTGCGTTTTCTCGTGAAGAGGAATGACGTTGCACGGCTACCATCAAGGACACGAATAACTCTGCCAAAGCCCCATCCACGAGCTCTGCTCTGATTGTCCGTGATTTAGACTCAGCGACAACGGTGCACTCTCGTCAGTGCTGTTCGCTTCCTGCCGTCCGAACGATAACAGCCGATCGTAAGGGCCTCTCAGTGCTGAGATTCGGATAAGGCTGAAACGGTCGCCAATACCAACACCTGCGCAGGTGCGAGCTGGCTTCAGTCAACTTTGACAAGAGCGTCCGTCAAGGTAGCTTTACAATGTTACGGGACTGTCAATCGACTCAAAGACACATCGGTGTCATCGTGTTTAATCGAAGTTGCTCCACTTAACGCGATTAACACACTGTGATGTCACGAGTAATGATCACAACAAAACTTCAGTAGTGAGCGTAAACGGCGAAGCTCAAGCATTACCTTCACACTGTATCGAAATTCGTAAAACTACCTCAATTTAGCCGTACTACTCCTCGTACACTCGAGCAACACACTACCTAAGACAAACATTGAATCATGTCGTCTGACAAGGGCCCATTCGAGCAAGGTGAGCAGAACAGCTACGAAGGTACCGTGGTCAAACCTTCTAACGCCCCACAGGCTTCCAGCCGGAGGTACAGCATCAGAAAGTACCAGGATGGGAAACAGTCATGGACCCGCCCCCACAAGTCGACCATCTCCCCACAGCCGATGGCGGTCGCGAGCTATACAAAGCTGCCGGCAAGCTCAAGGGCAAAAAGGCACTTATCACAGGAGGTGATTCAGGTATCGGTCGATCGATTGCAGTACTCTACGCCATGGAAGGCGCCGACAGCTTCATCGCGTACTTACCCGAGGAGGAGCAGGACGCTCAAGACACGAAGAAGCTAGTCGAGGAGAAGGGCGCCAAATGCCACACATTCCCCACAAATTTGAAGAGCCGCGACAACTGCAAGAAAGCTGTCGAGGAGGCTGTCAAGCAAATGGGCGGGATCGACATTCTTGTCAACAACCACGCCTACCAAATGATGGTCAACGACATCAAGGACCTGACTGAGTAAGTACAGCGATATTCACTCGTGATTGACGCAAGCTGACAAAGCACAGGGATCAATGGGAGCACACTTTCCAGACCAACATTCACCCTTTCTTCTACCTGTCCAAGTACACCTTGCCACACATGAAGCAGGGGTCGACCATCATCAACAACGCCAGCATCAACGCCTACGTTGGCCGACCGGATCTGTTGGACTACACGTCCACCAAGGGCGCTATCGTGGCCTTTACACGTGGTTTGTCCAACCAATACGTAAGCAAAGGTATCCGCGTTAATGCCGTTGCACCTGGTCCAGTCTGGAGTAAGTGTATATGTACGAAATACGTGTGGGACAAAAGCTAACTTTGTACCTAGCCCCTTTGATTCCAGCCACCATGAACGATGAGGCCATCAAGCAATTCACTTCACCGATCGGCAGGCCTTCGCAGCCCAGTGAGATTGCCACGTGCTTTGTGTTCTTAGCAAGCAACGACAGCAGCTCGATCAGTGGTCAGACGATTCACGCCAATGGTGGTGTAATTGTCAATGGCTAGGCGACGGTGGCGGAAGTGTCGATGCCCAGGGTGATATGTTTCACGCTTGAATGAATGAATAAAATGTTAAGGCAATGAAGTGTGGGCTCATCAATAATTCTCTGTGGAGAAGCCAAGTGAGCATGTCTTTAACCTCCCGTGCTACAGCATTTTACCGACATCAACTACCACTGCTGATCGTGCGTGTGCATGATCAACGAAAAACCCTAGCGCCTGATCGCTCCCATTGTTAAATGCGTCATCAGTGTCATTCTGCTGAGATTCTGAGTGCGCACGGCAGGTCTAATGTCCGCTGTTCAGTTTTGTCCTCCACACTTGAAAACCACTCCGGTTCTCCTTACTCCTCGGGCGCACGATAGCCGTCTCGTCCACGCATGATTTTCTCGCGAACGTCGGGTCTGCCCAGCCATGATACATACCACGTAGATTGATTGTGGGTGATACGGCAACGTGTGTCTAAACGAAAGTACGAAGTTAGGGATTGTCTCTCAAATACACTTCGTACATCCTGTACTTACCTCAGCAGCCACCGACGCTCTCGTTATGCTTCCAGTACTCGTCGTCGAGATTCTTGCCGTGCGGCTTGGAGCGGTCCATACAATCCAGACAGAGCCCGTTGAAATAGTTCTCGGTATTGGCTTTGGCTTTGAGGACCGTGGACTCCCAGTCCATTTGGCGACAACGGCGGCAGGCAGGCTTATGCGTGTACTCGAAGTCTCCGAGGCGGTCGATGATCTGCTGAACGGACGAGTAGCTAATAACATCTTCGACGGGGAATACATCAATTTTTGTAAGGGCGTGGAAGTAGCGGCCTAAGGATGCGTCCCAGCAGGTACAAGCCTCGGTATCGTAGCGAAGAAGGTGACCATACTTCTTGTAGAGGCTCTTGTGGAGGGTTGTCTTAAATCCTCCACGCGCGTGGTTGACCGGACCTATGTACATTGGCCAGTGACCGATGAAGTGTGGAGGCAGCATGCTTACCTACGAACTCGCCCGGTGGCAGATGCAAGTTCTTAGCACCCATGAAGCCCTTGGGAGGACACTCCTTCACAGCGCCGATGTGGTTGTAAGCCAGCCACTTTGTGATACGGGCGAAGGCGGATGCATGATCGAACAGCTGGGCCGGCATGGCGAGAGCACGGGCAGAGTCGATGTCGAGGTCAACGCCCTCCATGATGGCTGCATAACACTTTGCGAACCAAGCCTTGAGGCTCTCCTTGGCTGAGCCGAACCGATCGCGCTCCGTGTATGCGATGGCGTACCAGACTCCGAGGACAGAGATCTTGTACAGGCCCAGCTCTTCCATCCGCTCCTCGCTTAGTTCATGGAGATGTGCGAGAGTTACGAGTAGACTTTCGCGGCTCTCGCCCTCGTGCTGGCCATGTTTGTTGGTACCCGAGCGCTTGAGTTCTCCACCTAGTGATTTCGGTTGGGTCGTCGCTGATGTCGATGATGGGCTGCAGGTAGCGCGACTTCCGGCACGCCGCTTGGAGGACGTGGACGTCGGTGACGATTTTCACGCCCTTCTCAGCTGCACCTATAATCGTGATGGTCAGGTCAGACTTGTCTTCGTCTGCTAGGTAGACATCCTGGTCCTGGACCAAGGAGACAGCAGGTACCGCCGCGCGGTAGGCAAGTCCCATGTTGCTGTCGTTCGCTGTCGTTGGATATGTTCTGTTTAAGGTGGTTCCGTTTCTGTTTTAACTGATCTGCCAAAGATTTGTGCGCGTGCGCTGCTGGAGGAAGGCGAGACCTTGGCGCCGCGGCTAGCGCCCAATCATGTGACCCGCAATGGGTGTCACTAAGGGACAACATCGCAAAGAGCACGCGCAAAAACAGCGGCATGTCGTCCGATACAGTTCATTGCATCGGTCTGAGCCAAATGAATGAGCTACAACGCCGTATCAAATCCTCTGGCAAACAGCGTATGAAGGGCAGGTGTAGAGCGAGTGCTGGTTGACTTTGGAGCTGATGAGGCCTGATGGCTGCTGGCAGGTAACTAGCAGTTCGAAGCCATGAGCTCGCGTATTCTCATTGAAGCTTAAGGAAACTAAAAAGAGTTAACGGCGCTATGGAGCATGTCACATGCTGTGAAGAGAGTGGATAAACAGAGATGCGGTGAGTATGAAAATTCGACTTACCTTTACAACTTCCTGTGCTTGCCGAGTTGCTCCTTCTTGGCCTTCTCGATCTCGCTCACACCAAGTCCAAAGGTAACTCATGGCCGCCACTTCGAGCACAACTGATTGTCTTGCACCAGGTAGACTATTCAGTGTATTGTACACAGCGCCTCCACAAATTACCCATAGCAGCCTGATTGCCCCATACTACAAGTCTTTATCCTCATCTTTCCCAGGCCATGCAACGTTACCCAACCAGACAGCTCTTATACATCCGACGAATGAGACCAACCATATTGCAACCAAGAGGATTGTGAGTACAGTCGCAACCCACAGAATGCCAGGACTCTCCAACTCCTTCCCAATCATACCCGTCGCAATAGTGAATCCAACGTTCGGAAAGATAAACGCCCACCAAGTCAGCGCGAACGGCATGCGGCCAACCACCGTCAAGCTCCCCAAGACTGCAATCGCGAACATCCAGAACGAAAATAACCACATGAAGATCCCCACAAACAGCGCCATGACCCTCAATATCTCTTTCGCATCAGGGTGCTTCGCAAAGTACCCATTAGTCGGCGCATCCGGAATCGCACCCGCCAGCCCGATGATCGCAATGATGGTATACGCCGCCGAACCCACAGGAATAAACAAAGCCGGCCTCAGCTTCGGTGGCGGTAGTCCGTTATTAAACAGCGCCCGCACGAAATACACAAAGCACGCGAACGAGATGAGCCATCCAAAGCCTTTATATGCCAGCCCCGAAACAATGATAGGAACCGCACGATCAGCGCTCTGGCTCCCCGCTACGAGACTCGCAATTGTACCCGTCAGCATCGCAGAGTATCCCGCCAGAAACATCGATGGAGTGAACGGCACAGGACGAACCGCAGTCCACTGGATCAGGATCCAATACTGTGCGATGGAATTGACGAGTGAGCATCCTGCGTACAGCCAGTACAGCACGTGCACGGCGTCGACGAGCCATGAATATGCGGGCCCGTACGTGATACCATAGAGCTGCATGCCGCCAATAATGACGCTGATGCTGAGCCAAAAGGAGCCGATGAAGAAGGACTCCTGCGGGTGGAAGAAGGCTTTTTTGATGTGGCTGGGATAAAGGATTGCGCGGGAGATCATGCAGGCGCAGAGAATAATGAAGAGAGTCAGATTCAGGAAGAAGACTATCAAGCCAATGGTGTATAGGCCTGGTTGTGGGTCAGCTGGTTGATCCAAGTTCGAAATCTAAAGATGCTGACCTTGGAATTTGTGCGGCGTTTCTGCAAGGGCGAGGGCGAGACCGCCGGTGCTCATGGTGGAGAGGAACCATGCAAATGTGAAATGTTTGAGGCGCTGGCGTAAGCTGACCTTGTGTGGTTCCTCTTCTTGTTCTTGCTTGGGGAGCACAATTTTCGAAGCTTCTTGTGAGTCGGCCATGGTTGATTGTGAATGGTTGTTGTTATGTGACGAAGGACTTGTGGTGCCAGGATCCTCCGTCTGCGTTCTGCTCGACTTTTGTGGCTGCATGGTCTCAGTTCGGTACTGTGATCATTGCTGGTGGTGCACGCGGCGAGAAGAATGCTGTGGGACCGACGAAATCATCCAGGCTGCGAGGCAATTCATCTTCAGTGAGCACCTATGATATGTATGCCATGGATCATCATGGCCTGTAGTGGTGTTGAAGTCAAGAAAAGAGGTCGTCGTTGCCGTGAAAGAAAGGAAGACCTCGGATGATTCCCCTATTCCCATTTATTTCCGGTCGTAGTACAACACCTATTTAGTCTGCCCAAACACCGTGCATTGCTCAAGATCCGACGTCGCTAAAGAATACAAATACCACTCATACATTTTCTATTTCAATTTTACAGCGAGCCGTCCCTAAGCCATGCGCTGAACCTTGTCCATCGCCTGTTCCTTCTTCTCCTTCGCCTTCCACTTTATGTCCCCCGGTTGCGGCCATCTGTAATTGACAGGCGACTCGCCACCTACAAAGATGAACATATCATACATCAGTCCTCCAAACAGTGCACCACTGATCGACGCACCCCAAGGGCCATACGCCCAGTAACCAGTCGCAAACGCGTCCGAATACCCAGCCCACTGAGCAACGAGTCTCGGTCCTAGATCTCGAGCCGGACTTATTCCCAAGCCGGTGTTGTAGCCTAGAGCAATCATAGTGAGAAAGCCGTTGAGACCAAAGATCAAAGCCGTCATCCCCTGGCCGGGTGGCGAGTTCTGATCGTCTCCGAGTGCGAATGCGACGCAAACCCAGATGGCCATGTACACGAAGTCATTGAAGAACCCGCTGGCCGTCGAGAAACTAGGGCCTTTTGGAAAGATTGCTTTACCAGTGATATCGAGAGTCAGACCAGGGTCGACGTCCATGATTGCATCGTAGTAAAGGCCGTACGCGAGAGCTCCGGCTGCAACACCGGCGAGCATTTGCATGCAGATATAGACGAATGCCATTCTCCACGGAAAGCCACGGTATAATGTGAGGGACAGCGAGATAGTTGGACTCAAGTGAGCACCGCTTACACCTCCAGCGAGGTAAATCCCGATCATGACTGCGAAGCCCCAGCCCCACGCTTGTGTTTCAAAGCTGCCAGTCGATTCGCTTGAGGTTGCGACAGATAGATTGACGCAGATGCCGAGGAAAAGATAGACGAAGGTCGCGAGGAACTCAGCTGGCGCTTGAGGATATTGGGCCCGAAGCCTAGCAATGGGATTGCGGTATTGGTCGTAGTATTCCTGCTCGGCTGCATGCTGACGGTCCTGAATTTCGTGCTTTTCTAGCTCTGATTGAGTAGTTTCGTGCGAATCGAGCTCCTGGAGGGGAGGTAAGCCTTCCGCGAGACCGAATTGGTGGCGTCCTTGGTTATCGCCCCCCTCATTGCTGTATGACAGGCCATGCTCGTTTACCGGGGCACGATCTCGACCGCTGTTCTCTGCTCTGGATTCTTTCCGTACGGCAGGAGTTGTACTATCTCTTCGAACCTGATCAGCTTCTGCTGTCGGTACTCGCCGCATATTGACTTTGCGCCCTTCTATCGTTGTTCGAATGTGCTCCGGATCATGCCTTTCATGCCTCTGGTCCGATGAGACTTGAGTCTCCTCAGAGTCTTCACCGAAGTCCTCTAAGTATACTGTTAGCTCTTGGTCCTTTTCGCGTTTTCCGCAAGCTACACTTACCATTATCTTTCTGGAAATCTAGCGAATTGTGTTGTTCAATGCCAACATCATCCTGCTGTTCGTCGACTTTATATAACGACCTGCGCAAATCTCCTCTGCCCCACCACATGCCTTTGCGTACTGTTCGAGGCAATGGAGCGGCTAGACCAAACACTGGCTTCGCTTTCTGCTGGTTGTACCAGGGGTTCAACGTGAAGTAATCATTTGCTACATCGACTTTCTGTTCTTGCTTCTTCTCCGCACGATCACTTGCGTTGTTTAGACCCCACGTCTTGTTCGTCCCGCTTGTGCCTACGCGTCGCATTTTCGAAGTGGCCGTATTTGCGGTGTTCGACGTATTATTGCGATCGTTCCCTGGACGTGTATTCACGTCATTTGATCGAGCGGTGGTAAAGCTACTAAGAGTAGGATTGATCCTAGATGATTGCTGTTGAGACTGTTGAGGTCGAGCATTTGTCGACGTAGATTGCGTCTGGCTAGCTGTAGGTGCGGTGTGAAGCTGTTGCTCATCGTCATTCTGCATTTCTGTCATGGTGCGTTAGCTTTTACCATTAATCTGAAGGAATGAGCCGCATTCCCACAAAATTCAATTTTGCGACGTTCTCGAGGATGGACTTACCTGCTGGTATGATTGGAGGAGATTCTGCTATGATGGATCCACACAAAGCAATGCAAGACAGAGACGAAACTTCGAACTGACAATCTCGCGGATCAAGGTTCACAACTATTATAGCTGTAACCGGAGGACCTGATGCACAAACCTAGAAATGCATGCTGTTGCGACATGGAAAAGTAAAAATTGCATGTGTGATGTCATGCCTCCGTAAATTTTGGCCGATCCCGTTCAGAAATCTTCAAAATGGCAGGTCATTGGTTTCATGGGCTCCATAGCGGCACGGTTTTGCCTGCACAAGCCAATGCTATCTGTCAATTACAGTGTACCCATGAAGGGCCACTGTTTTTTGTGACTCAATGGGGACTTGGTGCACCTAATTGAGTCCTTCTCGATCGAGATGTTGACGATTCCCCGCTTGGACCTTGCCACTTAATCTTCATGTGGTGTCCGTGTGTCTATGTTCGAATCTGTCGCCGTACTGATAAGACCCAGTCACAGTACTATTCTTGATTACCTTCGAGGAACAGGAGTAATTTCATGAAGCATTCATTCCGAGCTTGTGAGTTCGCTTGGCTGCCGCCCAGTCATGCCAGCGCTGTGAACCACGAGGGCCCAATGCAGCCACATGTCACGAGTGTTTTAGCGCTACGTGAAATATGAGATGATCGGAGAGAATTGCCACATTGGCCGGATTCCGTATTCCAACTTGGCTAAAGCGGTCCATATCTACCGCACGCGACTCGTGTCTTGAGCTTTTGCCCAGTCGTGAGGTGGAATGGCATCAATCATGCCATCGGCCAACACTTCTGCTGAACTGAACACTGCACTTCGATCTGACCGTATGGCTCTCAGAAGGAAACATCCCAGAAGATCCACTGTGCCTCATGATACTGCCATCAGCTTGTTTTGCTCTTGTGCTAATGTCAAACCTTCTGGCGCCTGTCGAAAGAGTACGATCTCAGATTGCTTGAAGTATCGACGGGCATCTGGCACATGTTAGCCAAGTAGCATGATGGAAATGAGGTATAGGCATACCCTCGTCAATGAGTACCAAGCTCAAGTAGTATCTTGTCGAGTATTTCTTGTTGACCTCACGGAACGTAGGTGTCAGATCGAAGCCGCCGAGGAATAACCTGATAGGTATAGTCTCTCCTGGATGTTGTCAGTATGGCGCCACGTCGCAGCTTCAAGACACATACCGCGCGATGGTGAACCGTCCATGATCTCGAATCGAACCAAAGTTTCGCTCTCATTGTACTGGTTGGGAGCTGCGCCCGTTGTTTCTCGCCGGATAATCGAGAGCTCCATGTGCTTGATCTTTAACCGTACCAGGAGAAAGTATATCCTGCCGACAATGACGTCTTTGAGGTGATATTTCGACTTGGAATACTCAAACTCGATGTGTAGACAGTCCTCAATACCGACATCCATCTTGATGCTGCTGTTTGTCTCGGGAGGTATCCGGTACGAGTAGACCCAGAGGTCCTTCTCGCGTACGACATCGGCCATTCTCCGCGATACAGTGACGCGCACAAAGTAGCGCAGCTTGACGTTGATGCCATTGTAGGATTCGTACTGCTTTTCGACGTTCTTGAAGTTGAACTCGAAGGTTTGCGGGTGCTGCAGCTCGCCAGGGGCCGCCAATTCTTGGCCGAGAGAGAGGAATTCGTGGTGGTTGCCGCGGTCGAAGAACATCTCTGCCATTACGTATCAGCCCACATGCGCCAATACAGCCATCGGTGCTGTGCACGTGAAGGTCACCCACCAATTGTGCCTATGAATTGCACCTTGATGCCTGTGTGCTCCAACCGCTTGCCATCTTTTGGCCTGACCGTGACCTGGCCCTTCACCGACTCGCCATCCAGATACAGCGGCACCTTCTCTTTGCGGTTCTTGTCGAGCTTCACATCGACTGCGGAGCGATCGTCGAGGTCCTCGAGCACAATGTCGATGTCGACCGGGGTGGAGAAGAAGTATGACATGGTGGCCAGCACTGGTTGTTATAGCCTGCCACGTTCCTGGCTGCGATAGAGCTTCAATAGTCACGTCGGTGGTCGGCGGAAGTGGAGCTTGAGGCTGCCATAGCTTGCGCCTGCGCCCCAGGTGTGGCAGGTTCGAGTCTTGGCACGCTCCTGGATTGGGAAAGGCCCGGCCGGCACCTTCCCCGCAGCCTTACGGGCAGCCTTCGCATTCGTTGCATCATTCCACGTCCTTGTTCCTGGATCCACGTCACTACAATACCGTACGTTTGTTCGTGGTCATGCGACTACTGTATGGGACAACGGAGATGCACGCATCTGCGCGTTGAGCCTGCGGAGCTGTTTTAGAATGGTGCAGTTTTCGGCGTGCTTTGCCCAAGCACACGGCTGTCATTATTCACTCCAGCTTGCTGACCGTCTTGTCTCAAGTGACAAGTCCACCGGCTGGCTCGATCGTCGCCGGCCCGAAGACTCTTCACTCGCTCGCGTGCCCCCACGCGCTATTATCCAACAGCTCAGATTAGCACTGTGCATAACCGTTGGGCTCAACATCACTTTCCCATGTTCCAGAGCCTCTCCAACCAGCAATCCTCACGTTATTCGGATGTTGTTGCCGTCGTGCCGATCCAAGCGTGTCTGAGCTGGCACTGGGCTGTGTTCGAGCATGCACGACGCAGCAGTACCTGACCATGACTGGGGTACCACAGTGCGGGGAGGCTATCCCACGCACTACGGATCAATCTTCAAACGCCGACCACCTTTGTCTGGAGCTCGCTTCTCCAGCACCGCTTAGACAGGCTCCTGGCAATTCGTCGGCACCTGCTACCGTCTCGTTTGCTACTGGCCATCAACGGGCACAGCTAAGGAAACTCTGCCCGCTGGCGCATCGTGCACGACCTTTGTCGTGACATCAAAGCTTGGCTCCTTCAAGTTGCACCAAACTATGATCCCACCCTTGCCGTCATGCCTGCCAGAGCCTGCGCGGGAGAGATTTCCACACGAGGCGTCCGTGATTTAAAGGCACCATACCCCCAGCCCCTTGTTTACGGCCTTCATAATTGCTTACTTTTAGTCTGCCTGGTCCTTGTCCCATCCCAAGCCCAACACTATAAATTACTGCGAGACGAGCCACGTTTCTGTGAAGGTCCAAGTCACATACCAACGTCCTGCCTGCACGCCAGCGCATATCACGTTTGTGCCAGCACACTGCAATCATGTTCCAAACTTTCGAGCAATCGCAATCAAATCCTGTACAATATACAACGCCTCTGACACCCCCAATGTCCAATACCGGCTCACCACTTGCACCGTCCGCCTCACTGAACACCACAAAATCGCCTGCCATGTCTATCCCAAGCCATCACCATATCCTCATCGTTACTGGGCCTGCAGGATGCGGCAAAAGCACCGTTGCGAAGTACCTATCTGAGCGTTATGGATTCAACTACATCGAGGGAGATGAGGTCGGTGGCATTTGCTCATTCAACTTTGCAATCTGCTAACTTGTTTAGTTCCATCCTCAGGCGAACATCGATAAGATGGCCGCTGGAGTACCCCTGAACGACGAGGACCGATGGGACTGGCTGATCCTCCTGCGAGACCAGGCGCTGGTAGCCCTCAAGAACGGAGCCAAGGGTGTGGTCGTCACTTGCAGCGCACTGAAGAAGAAGTACCGAGACGTCATCCGCACCGCCCGACTCTACAACGAAGACCCGAACGCGAACGTCCACTTCGTCTACCTCCGCGCCGACAAGGCCACCCTCCTCGCTCGCGTGCGCGCCAGGCAGGGTCACTACATGAAGGATGCTATGGTGGACAGTCAGTTCGCTGCGCTCGAGGAGCCAGACGAGGCAGAGTGCAAACAACTGAAGGATGTTGAGATTGTGGATGTGAAGGGCACCATCCAGGATGTCACGAACCTCGCAAGCGCCGCAGTCGACCGCGTGCTCCTGAAAAAGACGAGCGCATAAGTAGGCCGTAGACCTCGCTGCCTTCTCTAAGGACGGGGTCGTCTTAATATTCATTTCAGCGACAAGCATCGTGGGCGTTATGGGCATTCTTATATGGCGCAACGCAGAATACCCAGCAACAGAGGCTAGCATACAACTTTCTGAGTACTATTTGAATTCATGTACTCTTGAATTTGAATGCATCAACTTATCAGCAATTTTTGATCATGCTTGATGTGTCTCGATATCTCCCGACGTCTTGGTAGCTACACACGGCCTCAAGACATACACAAACTCCACATGAGTCTAGGTATTGATGCGCATGAGAGCTGAGTTTGGAGCAACCAGTAGGACTTTCACACGTGAGATACGTACGCTAACCTGCACTACCGTAGATCGGTTCGGTAGATCTATCCGCATGGGGACCAGGTATCGAGTGAACCTAACAAGTATCGGCAACACCAGGATTCTTGTTGGCAAATTGGTACAAATCCATTCCCGATAGTGATGTTGTTTGCATTATCGATGCCTCTACATCGTCCCAAAGGTGGTGGACGCCGCTCACCATCGTTCACTGACTGGTCGCACACTCTGACAAGTAGCAATTACAACCCCCGAACGACCGCATAACTTCTTTCGCCTTCCAGTCCAGCTCTGTGACTCCAATGCTAGCACATTCTGTGGATATCTTTAGCTCTTGCTAAGAACCACATGACCCCTTACGGCTTCCACCCACCCGTACGATCTCTAAAAAAGCCCGTAGGATCAACCTGCTCAGATACCCTCCTCGCAAGTGCACGCATCTCAGGCTTCAGCCGACCAAAGTAGTCCTGACGATAGAATCCATAATTCATGAACAATGGAAGATACGCTTGCGGTAAAATACCGCTCTCTTGCCACGCCAAAACACGATTACGGACGCCCGTGTACGTAGCCTCCATGGTGTCCGCCATCTGCTGATACAGCGACTGTGGGAGAAACGCATAGTTCATCTCAATGATGATGCGATCTACGCTGTCGTCTGCGTCGATGAGATCAGGCCCAAGTGAGCGCGCTTTCTGCGCGATTTTCTTCTGGAAAGGCTGCCATGCGATGGACGCCACAATGCCGGGAACGAGCAGTGTGGTAGAGGAAATGTTGCGCCAGTGCTTGTGCAGCGTCTCCATCACTTCTTCTGCATTGGCAGCAGAGGGAAGAGGAATTGTTTCAGTGGCGATGTCAATGACGGACGCTTTGATCACGACCCAGTTACTGAGCGCCATCATGTCGGCGTATGTTCTGGTGCGCGTCGTGTCTAGTAGCGGGTTGGCGTCAATGAAGTCTGCGAATATGCCTGCTGGAGGGGTGGGGCCGTCGTAGAAGAGAAATATGATCCAGGAATCGACGACGTTGAGGTTCGCGCGTTCGGCAGTCACCTAGAGATACGTGTACAAAGTCAGTGTATGTCTCACATGCAATTCGTACATGGAGTTCTGCTTACTATGACGGAGGCCTTTTCGTCTTCGTTGTACTCGGTAAAGTCGCGTACGGCTTTCAGGAGTTTCTTGTCTTTGCCTTCAGTTCGTAGGTAGACGAGATTGCCACCCCAGACGAGGCCTTGCCGGCGGGCTTGTAATCTATAATTCGTTACAACACCGAAGTTGTTACCACCTCCTTTGAGGGCTGTGAAGATGTCTGGGTAGTTGTCGTTGCGAATTTTCCCGATCGTGCCATTCGCAAACACAATCTCATACTCGATGACGGAACTCGCCGCCCAACCAAACTGAGTGCTGAGGGAATGTTAGCTCCGACAAATCTCACATTGAGTACATTCAAATCTCATTTACCTCATGTAGGAGAGACCACCACCAAGCACTAGGCCTCCGACTCCAGTGTTGCCAATGCGTCCTCCGACGAAGGTCCAGCCGCTGCCTTGCAGCTTCGCTGCGATACCATCAAGCCGATTACCAGGTCCAACGTCAACGATGCCAGTAGCAGGGTCAAGATCGGCTTGATCAAGGTGCTCCATGGCAATGAGGGCTCCGCCTGCTACGCTACTCCAGCCACCGTTCGGATTATGCCCACCAGACTTGACAGCAAAGCGCTCGGTAGAGTTAGAAATGATCTGTACCACGGCAGAAACCTCTTGCACGGTCTTTGGGAACACAATGCAAGATGGCAGAAGCGCACTGCAGCTGGTAGACCTTGAGAACGAAAGAAGTCGTAAGCGTTTATCTTCTCAAGCTTCAGGAGTGGTCTCACCAATATTGAGTTTGCTCCTCAATGTATGCCAGATTCAGGGGCCGTGTTACATTGACATATCCGAGTGCTTCAATATAGGAGCAGGAGTCGGCAACAACGGACTTAGCTGCTAGAAGCGCGCAAGCAAGGAGAAAATGTATGGTAGCCATTTCGAGAGAGGTTGATAGCTGTGGAAGAGATTTAAAGAATATCCAGGGAATTCGAGGTACTTTATGTATGAAGCTCAGTACACTCCTCTCCGAGCTCCTGGTGACGTTATCACAACCTCTCGAAAGAGGATTCGGCTATTCTTGAAAGATTGCTCCGTCGGCCTCCACATCTGTGGTAGCGGATGACGAGAATAGAAGGACATAAGAGGACTCGCTTACGCTGTCATTGGTGGATTGCTGCTCATGTCAAGTGTTTTGTATGCCACGAGATCCAGAAATCGGTTCAGAGTCGAGTCGCTACCAGGCAGAAGGCTACCAGTCCTGTGGAAAGGAATTCTGTAGACGTCAGATCTTTTCCTCAGTGAGCGCAACCACGTTACTTCTGCTTTAGCGATATTCGTATCTGCACATGGGTATGTTGATAAAAGCTCCACTTGCCATGTGGTGCCTGGTACTCCCCGAAGCCAAGCAGCAGAAATTGCACTTCATGGTGTTTTACCCGGAATAGCATACGCGAGCATGGCAATGATCAGCATTAGGTTCTCTTTTTGGAGAAAACCGAATATTGATGCAGTGCCGAAAGTATGACAGTAGAATGGACGACAGAACGAGAGATACTACGGGTTGAAGCGTAAGACAGAAATGATCAAGACCTTCCTACCGATTTTGAACCAAACAGGAGCTACTACCTACTCAAGAGATTGTCCGCGCGTTTCTTTAACCGTGTATAATGACTTGTTGTTCTTTGAACATCCTTGGTAAGATCCCATCGTATCTGCTAAAGTGCAGTATATGCTGAGGCAGGGAGAAGACTTTGACCTGCTGGTTTTCATCGGGCATTTCCAAGCTAAGTGGCCTTCTTGATCGGTGATTGGACATGCTCAAGCTTGCAGGGGAAAGAGACCGAAAAAGCACCGCTGGTGAACGATGTCATTATCGAGTAAAACATGCGACCGTACATATCAAAGCTGGGGTCGGGAGTTAAGCTCGTATGAAGCTCGCTTGGATGTTGTACAACACAACATGCGTCGCTGTCGTATAGGCTGAATGCGGTGGACCTCGCTTCCATGTACGCTGACACAGCTTTTGCGAAAGGAGAGCTGGGTATGAGCAGAGTGAAAACGTTGGAAAGGCTTGGAGTTCGGAATGATCACCGAATCTGCAGCATTGAATGAGGGCTGTTCGTGGAAAGAAACATATATCTCCAGAAACACATCGGAGCAATTCAACCCTTTCATTGTTCCCTCGCATCTTCTCCTCTCGTTTCAGAACGGACAGGAGACGCCGTAGACGCCGTTTGACGCAGCCTTGCAAATGCTGTCCAGACCACAAGCGCCAGGACGGTCTGTAATAGAATAGCATATCGAAAGATGCCGATACCCATGCTCTGTATGACAGCTCCAATAGCGAAAGGGAGAAAAGCGCCTCCAACTTGTCCGAGCGATGACACGAAAGAAACGGATGCGATGTGCAATTCTCCAGGTAGCAGCCGTGTCAAAACGACGATACCGGAGGGAAACAACGGACCCATCACAAAGCCCAAGAAGATCATGAGGATCACCGAGGACACCGGCGAGGCCAACAGAGCGAACAAGATCTCCAGGACGACAGCGCAAAGGAAGTAAAGAACAGTCGCGCGCCGCACTCCGATCCTGTCTGTCCCGAATCCTAGCAACAGTCGACCAGCTGCCATTCCGATCCAGTATCCAGATGACGCTAGACTTGCGAGGTACGGCGTAGCGTTGCGATTGCGCAACATGAAGGAGACAACCCAGCCCGAAATTGCCGTTTCGGTGCCTACGTATGTCAGGAAATACGCTGCGCATAGCCAGTTGGCGCGATATTGGAAAATAGCTTTAGTGTCAGGTTTGACGTTTAACATTGCCGACTGCTTGCTGCGACGATAGATCGTAGCTGTTTCTTTACGGAAAGCGTATACCAGAATGATCAGCTCTGTGACCGAATGTATTGCCTGCGTATGCTCGTTAATACAGGAAGTTTCTTGAGAGGAAACCTAAAGCTTACGAGCATGTAGTACCATAGGTACCAAGGGCGGTTGTCGTGGGCGGTCATGAGAGTGACAAGGAAGGGTCCGCCTGCTGCTCCTACACTGTAGCTCCCATGTAGCATCCCGGAGATGGTGTTTGCTTTATCCATGTTCCCAGCCCAGGTACACCAGCTGCCATCTAACAAGCCTGTGCCCAACCCCTGAATACCGAAAGCGAACAACACCCATCCAAATCTTGGGTGTAAGGCAATGAACGTAGTGGCGATAATCTGGAAGAAGGGCCCGACCACGGCGATTCCACGTTGACCGTAGTGGTAGTGGATAGCGTCGCTACATTGTGCAGCAAGGATATAGCCTATAGGGCCAGCAAGGAAGAGGAGAGATACGTGAAGATCAGACAAGTTGTAGTGCTGTGACATCAGCGGAAGGATTGCGCCAATGGATGAGTTGAACACGCCCAATGTTGTGAAGGATAACATTGTTGCCGCGATCTTCAGGGCGATCGAAATATCTCGATCTCTGGATACGGTGGTCCGCTCTCCATCTTCGGTCATCACAGAAGACGTGCGGTCATGGAGCAGAGGTGAGCTCTCGCTATCATTCATCTGCGACGCCATCGCGCCGTGGGTGCAGTAGATGATCGCTGGTGATTGAGGGAGACGATTGAAGGTCGACGCGAATGCTAACTTATCTTGAGTTCATGTTATATGGTTGGGAAGATGTGATCAATGTACTGTCAGTGGTTGTTGCTTCAGCGTGGGTGACGCTCTTGAGATCCATCGGCGCCAAGCCCGTGCAGAACAAACCTAAAAACTGAAACGCGTTCCGGTCCGGGGCCGCCATCCTCCTCACAGTCCATCGCACGAAGCCTCTGGCTACTCCCGCCATAAACTTTCGCCATCATAGATTCATGTTACATCTGGCTGGAGACAATGCCGTTCTACCGGCTACTTTGTACGCCAGCGAGAAGCGTACAGCCACACACGGTAGCCTAAGTGGAGTGGCAGCACGAAAGAGACGGAGTAGGACGCAACCCTCGGAGAACGAGCGAACTGCTCTATTGAGAACGATGTTACTGTGCGAATGGCATACGTCACTGCAGAACTTTCATTGGCAGTGAGATGGATGGCTTACATCGCTATCATTGGCATTACATCAACATTAAACAAGCTTCGTCGAACTACGTGAATATCGTAGACCCGACCAACCTCACAGGTCGTCAAGGTATTTTCGGAGGAGCTTCTGATGCCCAACTCGCTTTCGTTGTCCTTCGCATATGTGCCTGGACGGAGAATATCCCGAGCAGAGTAAGGGCCAAAACGAGGAGTATCAATTGCAGCCATTTTACGACAATCTGCACATTGTTTAGCGGACAGCATAACAGTAAGCTCATTCCCCACTCACTGCTTCATTGCACGCAATCGCTGCGTAGCTGCGTTCTTCGCCGGTAAGAAACCGGGGCTGAAAATTGCATGCTGCCATTTGACGTGTACAGTACTTGTTCGAATTCATTTGGGAACCCATCACTGAAGAGTCAAGGTCAGCAATCGAATAGTAAAACTTCAACGGCTACTTACTCAATGTCTCTGACCAGCATCCAAATTCGTCGTCGCCGACCTCAGTGGTATGAAGGATCAAAGATGCGAGCGCAGCGGAGGCACTGCTAACGGTCATGGTCATAATAGAAAGAATCCAGGAGCGGCGTTTGTTCTGGATTGCAATTAGCGCAAGCTTGAGATTGAGTAATGCATCACCTACAGCAGCACTTTGCGAATCCAATGCCGGGTCGCGCAGATAGCTCCAAGCGATCAGCGCCACGATAGAAGCCGCCAGGCCCAAGACGCCAGACGCAATTGTTGCATCAGTGTCTTTGTCTTGAAAGTAAATTACTGTGGAATCTGTGCGAAAGGCTTGCGTGCGCTGATCGACATCGGTCTTGACGGATACATCCCGAGGAATGAACCAGTCTCCTAGGATCCAGTAGTGTACAGTCATAATCTGGAGTAGGTGCGAAGTCAGTATGTCTCACATGCAGCTCGTACAGATAACTCTTACCACAGAAACTAACGACAGCAGGAAGAACAGAATAGCCGGAAACAGTGACAGCCGTAAGATTGTGTGGTACTGCATTTCGCAGATGTGACACGAATTCACTGCAGTGTGGAGGGTCGTCGCAATCAAGAAGGATGCTCGAAATCGCCGAAAACCAGACAGGGCCTCGAGTACCTAAAGTACTACCTACACCTTACCTAAGTACGGACGACTTCTTATGCGACAAATACTCTACACTGACCAACTGTTGCAGAACGATCTTGGAGACCAATAGGGCCATGGGAAACGATAAAGCTTCTCGAGTAGGGGTCGTTTCGTTTGAAAATTCATAGAGCTCCGGCCACAAAAAATGGGCTTGATGACGGATTGGTCCTCACACGATGCAGCGTCTTCGAACAGTTTTTGCCTCGACTTTGGGCGACCGGTGTTGGTTTTGATGTTGGACGAGTTCGAAGACCGCCGCACGTCGCACGAAACGTCTTCGTTCCGACCCCGCGCCACCGCAGGGTCAATCGCCAAGCTGTCAGCACCACAACACTTCGAACGTGCAGGAACATCCGAAAAATGTCAGCAGTGCTTCGCTATTATGAGTCGTGCACACTTTGAGACGAGCTGACAGCGAAGGGCCGTGTATACGTACGCGGCGAAGTTCGCATTACGCCGGCATGCGTTCCATATACCAACACAACAGTAAGCCGCAGTTTCAAACAACGTTGGAGATGCGAACATGTTATACGTACGAATTCAATTAAAGAAATACCGCTTGGCTACAGAAACGGAACCGCATGCGAGATTGCGGCAGACACGACTCTCGGAAACAACGAGCTAATGATTTCAGTACATTGCCTGAGTCTTCTTCATGTCTCTTGGAGCCCGCAAATGGCCCTCGATATCTATTAGCCTCAAGCGATCAGTCATTGCGTTTTTTCCACGGAGCACCCCAAGGTCAAGACCACTCTAGAGGCCCATCGCTGATCGGGTTGCGATATGGAGAAAACACGCACTAGGATTCGTGGCACTCGATCAAGCGGCTATCGCCGCCTCGGAAGGTGCTCTGCACTCTTAAAGTCAACAAAAGTCTCGTGCAGCTTGCCTTCATTGATTCTTACCTGTCTTTCTTCGACCTCCGCCAGCGTGAGATCTGGGATGAGATTCACAGTCCACCGTAAGCTTAGGACACGGTGACCTACTGTTGTGCAGCTTTGCATTCGCATGTAAGAGCGTCGAGGGTCGATGAAGTTGCGATCTAAGGTGTATGGAGGCTAATGCGTAGGAATCTGATCGACCTGAGACCATTATGGCTCGAGAAGGCTGGAGGATAGCGGGAGCAAGGCAACTCCTGCACGTGCTCCAAGACGACTGGCTATAGAACATGCGCCGTGTCTATGGAATAATGTGCTTCCCCAAGCTCCGGCACCTCCAGTTAAAGAGCGTCCCAATTAGTCAAAATTTGCCGCTCGTATGCGTACATGTTGAAAGCGACGATTGTGGTCTCTCGGTTGCCGAAACATAACGAGACGTCGCCAGAAATTATCAGGTTCTACAGATCTCGAGCACCTGTGAGATAAAAATCAAGCACAGAAAGTGGGACAGGAGTTCGAAATTTCCGAAATCTTTCGGATTGTGGTCCTGCCGCCACTCTCTGCAATCATTCGACGAATTCCCATTACTGAGAGTCCAGGCTGTGATGGGTACGAGAC
>Ga0265797_10002265_pt1 | contig 32624 bp, 30 predicted proteins | sample P2T30metagenome_FD_192433 | JGI IMG/M metagenome (GOLD analysis project Ga0265797, IMG submission 192433) | Plant litter microbial communities from East Loma Ridge, Irvine, California - P2 T30 | ecosystem: Environmental > Terrestrial > Plant litter > Unclassified | place: USA: California... | reverse complement strand
CTGTAGTGTTCGTAATTTCGTGGTGCTCATGACATCGTGAAGAAGAGGGTGTGGTTATGGAAAGCTGGATCATGTGCTGCTGAGCGTGAAGATGGAGGTTCAACCGCCGACAAGCTCCGCTTCCCGACAACAACTACATGTGATCTGTCTTTCATCCTAAAAAAAAATACAGCGTCTAACACCAACTCGAATTTTGCAAGGCGATTACATGATATGAGGGTGTAGTACACGCCACTTTTACGGGCATGGTTGGATGCAGGTCTCCTCGCCTGGATTTGCCGCTCCAACGAGCATATACATATCCAAATCATATGCCTCACTACGTCGCCAAAGAAGCCACAACGGCGATCAAAGGTCTTGTTATTGGACTCGGACCTAAACTCGCATGGGCACCTTTTGGACTCTATCGCAGAAAGCGACTTACACAACACCAAGTCTATGTCTATCTGCGAACGAGCTACTTGGGAAATCACATTCACAAGAGGATGGCACAATCGCGAACCAAAGGCACACAAGCTAACAAGACGGTGTAGATGATGTAACCGTAAGGTGTTCAAGACTTTCATTATGTCGTTGCTGCCGAAGCTCGACCAAACCATCACTAGCTGGGAGCACTTTATCAAACCAAAACCCAAACGCCACTTTATAGAAAAGGAAATGGCCTCGCTAATGTCATCATCGCCTCCCACAGAGCAGATCCAGGACCTTCAACTGCGAGGTCGTATCGGAACATCTACCACTGGATCACGCGCTCGGTCTCACCCTCCCTCGGGGGGAAGTAGGTGTTGATGAGCTCCATGTAGTAAGGCTTGAGCTCCACAGCGTCAGGAACGCCGTCGCTCTTGCTGTAAAGGTCGTACGGGTTGAACGCCTTGACGGCCTTGAGCATCTCGTGGTCCTTCTCGTTCATCATCCACTTGTAGCCGCCAGCAGAGTGCCACGGGTAGAACGAGTGGTAGCGGATCATCGCCAGCGCCTCGTCGGGGAGAGTGCTCTGCTCCTTGCACAGGTGGTACAGGTACTCGTCGTGGCCCCAGGACAGCATGACGTTGTCGAGGCCGCAGCCTTCGGTGTAGATGCCGTGCTTGGTGCTGTACACCGGGTCCTTGGAGTCGGGGTTGTCGTCGAAGGTGCCGGGGTAGATGATGCTGTCTTCGAAGGCGCAGCCGACGGGGAAGGTGTCGCCGACGACATCCCACTGGCCTTGGGCGCCGTAGAAGAAAAGAAGCTTGCCGAGATCGTGGATCAGACCGGTCAGCTGGAACCACTTGGGCTTGCCATCGCGACGAATGGCCTCAGCGGACTGCAGAAGGTGCTCGATCTGGGAGAGGGAAGTGTCCGGGTCGGACTCGTCGATGAGGGTGTTGAGCTTCTCCATTGCTTGCCAGATGGTCATCTTGGCGCGGGTCTGGAACTTGAAGTCGTTGCGGGCCTTGAGGTTGTAGGCGACGGTCTGCTTCTCGTGTTGCTCGCGGTAGAAGTTCTTGACGCGGTCGCACGCATCCTCGTACTGGCGGAACTGGGTCTTGTCCTTGTCGGCGTCGAACTGTGACTTCTCGTACAGGTCGACCTCTTCCTGGGTGGCGGTGCCGTTCTTCACACGCATGGCGGCCTTGAGGACGTTGACTTCGTCGATGGCATCGGATGTGGCCTCGAGGGCGAGACCGTCCTTGTGATCAACGAACTCCTCCGCGACGTTGGGTGTCTCGATAGCTACGGGTGCCATCTTGGATAATAAGCTTGTTATGGACTGGATTGGTTGAGTTATCGAATCGATCAATGCCTGACGACTTGGATTAAGACAGAGAGACAGAGATGAGATGGATGGATGAAGATGGAGTGAATGAAACACACGAGCGACGATACCACCTTTTCTATCAATCTCTCTACACAATCTGCCCCGTCACCCTAGGGTCTCTCCACTTGCCATAGTAAAGCAACCAGGCAAGACAGCCCTGCCAGTACGAGTCCAGAAACAATCTCAGCCATGCGGCAACCCAGTCTCGCTGACACGCGCTCCACATCAGACTCCCCAGACAAGCCCCCAAACGCCCACACCTACCCTACAGACTCCATTCTGGAGACGCCCCAGACGGGGTCGTCGAAAGGCAAACCTCGCAGCAGCCGTCATGGTGTCAAAGCGGTCGCCCTCATTGGCTTCACTTACCCTCCATCGGAAAATCCCTTCGGAGCGGAGGCAGAGAAAATCCCTCATCGACTCCACATGACTGCCTAGACGGGCAGCCCGGAGGCACAGTTGATGCGCGCCGCTGATCGCTCGCGTCATGCGGCATGCAGGTTTGCTTCACAGTCGGCGAGTTTTGCCTGTCTTGCTCGACTATGCCCTCCGATCCGATGAGCCAAGGCCGGCGCTAGGAGAAACTATCGGAAAAACCATACGCCTAGCGCGCCGATGGTAAGCGTGCATGGCTGGGCGCCGGGAGGTCCACGTTGGCTCCACGTTGTCTCGAAAGCCTCGAAAGCATCGATCTCAGCCTCATCACGTGCGTCGGCAACGAAGAAACGAGGCAGACTTTGGTGGGGTGATTGATCGGCCTTTGAAAACAACCCCACGTTTGCGATTAGGGTTTGCCTGCATCGTGAGCCTGAACAGGTGTTGGCGTCAGTGTTGGCGTTTCTGCACACTACTGTCAACGGATAACCGACCGGCGGGTAACCGTGTGTAATCTTGCGTGCTCGGCATCTCATAGACCGAGCGACCTGCGACGTGGTAAATTAATTTACCGCAGCTATGAACCCTTCGCTCGCGAACTTCATGCTCGCAAGAACTCCCGACTTCATCAAACAACCAGAAGCAACAGACGACAACATGGCCGTTAACACTCACTTCAAGCTCAACACTGGCGCCTCCATCCCGGCTGTCGGCCTCGGTACCTGGCAGTCTGCTCCCGGCGAGGTCGCTGCTGCGGTCGAGCACGCGCTCAAGAGCGGTTACAGGCACATTGACGCCGCCTTCGTCTACGGCAACGAGAACGAGGTCGGCCAGGGCCTCAAGGCGGCCTTCGCCTCAGGTATCAAGCGCGAGGATGTCTTTGTCACTTCCAAGCTGTGGTGTACCTACCACCAGAAGCCCCAGGAGTGCTTGAACAAGACACTGGAGAACCTTGGTCTTGAGTACCTCGACCTGTGGCTCATGCACTGGCCGGTGCCCATGAACCCCAACGGCAACCACCCGCTCTTCCCCAAGCACGAGGACGGCTCTCGCGATCTCGACACCAAGTGGTCTTACGTCCAGACATGGAAGGGCATGGAGGAGATCTACAAGAGCGGCAAGGTGAAGGCCATCGGCGTGTCTAACTTCAGTGTTCCTTTCCTCGAGACGCTGTTGAAGGATGCCTCTGTTGTCCCCGCTGCGAACCAGATCGAGAACCACCCCTACCTGCCTCAACAAGAGATCGTCGACTTCTGCCAGAAGAAGGACATTTTGGTCCAAGCATACAGCCCGCTTGGCAGCACTGGCAGCCCTCTCTTCCAGGAGGAGGGCGTGAAGGAGGTGGCCAAGAAGCACAACGTCGGACCCGGCACTGTTCTGATCAGCTACCAAGGTAAGCAATTCTCGTTTCATGTCTGATACTATTCCAGCACTAACTGCTCTTCTCTAGTCGCCCGTGGTGTTACACCTCTTCCCAAGTCCGTCACTGCTACCAGAATTGCCGAGAATCTCAAGGTCGTCCCTCTCGACTCCTCGGATCTGGAGGCCCTCAACAAGATCCACAAGGAGAAGGGTGTGACACGCTTTGTCTACCCCGAGTTCGGCGTGAACCTTGGCTTCCCTGACAAGCAGTAGGGTGGGCATAATGAGAGCATCTGAATCGTTTAGCGCCTTAAACCATGTATAACGACCTTAGATAGATATGAGATCATACCAATGCATGCTACGAACCAATAATTGTCAGTGCCCTCTGTCACGAATCTCACGCGAGATGGAAATACCTAGATTGATGTACAGCAGCCGTAGATATTCGCGTACTTGCGCCGTAGTTCTTGTGTCGTGATTCATCTCTTCATATATCGCAGCAAGACCTTCACACCTTATCGCGTGCCTTCACAGCTTTCGCTTCCTGCTTCAAAACATCTTCCAAGCCCTCATTCCGGCGAGCGAGGAGCAGTACGTCCGAAGTGTTGATCGTCGACCGGCCGGCGTGCTTTGCGAAAGCCTCCAGATCATGACTGACGTTTTCTGAAGTGTGTCAGACCCATTGCTAGGAACGGAAAAACGTATAGATGATTTTCCGAACCTATTTGTGCCCATAGCATCTCGCTCATGGCGCCGATGAAGTGTGGAGTGGCATTGATGTCCTTGTCTAGTGAGATGGAGTCGATTGTTTGCCCCACGCTGTACCAGAGCGCTGCTTTGAGGCGCTCTTCTTTTTCTGCGTCGTTTGCTGGGACCATGATATGGTATCCAGCGTTCGATCTTGTGTTGAACGGTGTTTGTCGATATATTGTTGTGTTGCCGGTGATTGTGTTGTGGCAAGACGCGTGCTGTGGTTCACGTCGGTGAAGGCGGGGCTTCTTCGCGATCTGAGCCTCCAGGCGTTTCCGTCACGTCTTCCTTCTCATCTCACCTCACTTGCTTCTGCCAAACTATCAAATACATCATACTATGATTTATTGGGAAAACTATTCCAAGTCACGTCTGCGCCGGCTCCAGGAGAATCGGATCGTCTCAGATCATGACAGCAGACCAGCAGACGGGCGCCTATGTGCTGCCTCCTGACCTTAGCAAGACTTGCATATTCAAGATGAGGCCAACTACCATGAAGTCATGGCTGTATTTGCATTTTCACATTCATCAGGCATCTGTTCTGGATGCCACCGAGCCATCTTCTGAAGCCTGCAGGCCCTGGAATGTGGTGTTTCACGCCTCCTCGCGTACCACTTCTTCGCGAGGAATGCTCGCCACTGCTAGCCGCCACGCCAGCGCTTCCGACTCCTGACCCATGCCTTGTGCAATATATCCACGCGCTTTCATGTATCCAGCCTTCATATTCAAATACCAGGTGGTAAGTCGTGGCTGGCTCATTCTGTTCATTTTTTGTGCCTTCCTTATATCGCAGTATTTCCTTTTTGTTCAAACACACTCATTTCAGTCCAAACTTTCACACACAGCTCAACATGTTAACGAGAACCACGCTTACAAGTGCTTCGGCACTTTACACTCTTTTAGCCGTACTCCCATCGGCTCTATGCCATGTCGAGATGGTTTGGCCAGCTCCTCTTCGTTCGAAACACAACCCATCCACCCCGGAAATTCTCATAGACTACAGCATGAAGGCACCTCTCGATGCCAGCGGATCAAATTATCCTTGCAAAGGCTACCAACACGATCTTTACCAATCTCCGGCCGCCACTTACGATGCCGGCTCGACATACAGCATCACTCTGGATGGTAGCGCGACACACGGTGGCGGATCATGTCAACTATCACTCTCTTACGATCAAGGTGAAACATTCAAGGTCATCAAAAGCATGATCGGAGGATGCCCGCTCAAAACATCTTACGACTTCACAATACCTTCGTACGCTCCCGATGGCGAAGCACTCTTTGCGTGGAGCTGGCAGAACAAGGTCGGCAACCGCGAATTTTATATGGACTGCGCCGTGGTAAAAGTCCAAGGTGGTCAGAGTAAGAGACAAGACTCTTACAGCAGCATGGACAGCCTGCCGGGTATCTGGAAGGCTGATCTCAAATCCATCAACGATTGCACCACGACTGAGGGCGAGAGTCCGGTCTATCCACACCCTGGCTCTGACGTGGAATATGGCGACGGCTTTGATAGCTCGAGTCCAACAACGCCTGGAGACTGCGACGGAATTACTTCTCAGTCAGACAACGCGAACTCGTCTTCCACTGACCCGTACACAAGTTATGCTCCTGTCGATGGTGCTGTACAAGCAGATAGCCCGCCCTACCCTTCAGGTAGTACTTTGGACAATGGTGGCTTGGACCTCGCGTTGAAGAACAAGGGTGCGGCCACTGACGTTGCATTAAGCACGCCTCTCGAGGGAGAGCCGGCGCCCTATCCAACGGAAGAGCCCACGACGATCGGCGCCGGCTCACCAGATGTAGTGCCTACAAAGTCAACAACTACGGTTTTCGTCGACTGCCCCGAAACTATCACCATGACAATCTATCCTACCGAAACGCCGTCGATGTCATCAACCCCACCGATCTACACCACATCTGCGCCACCATCTGCTTGCACAGGAACCTCAGCCGCATGCCCTTGCGCAGCTGGGTACGACTGTCGGTCGATAGGCACCTGTACTTGGGCCTGTATCGCCCAAGGCCAGACAAGCTCTTCGGGCTTCCGCACGTCAACATCAGCTGCTCGCTCCTCAACGAAGCCATCCATCACCCAAACTGCGACAGCATCACCACCTGCCTACACCTCCACCACCCCACAGAATCCCAACCGCCCACCTTACGCCTCCGCCGTCGAGATCCAGACCTACCTCCCCTGTGTTCCCGGTACCTTCATCTGCTCATCAGCGACACAATGGTACACCTGCGACTATAACGGCGGCACCGATCCTTCCCGGCCAGCCACGGCGTGGGTCTACACCGATCCCCGCACAGTCGCAGATGGCATGGAGTGCCTTCCATTCCTGACGCCTTACTCGACATCGAGCGACCAATACGCGCAGCAGAACAAAGCGCCACAAGGCTACCACCGCGATGATCGCTATGTACGAGCAAGACCTGATGGTGATTGCGACCGCGATGGCGCGACGATGTGTACGGATGGTGGGCAGGGTTTCTCGGTTTGTGACCAGGGCGGATGGGTCAGAATGGGGAGCGTTGCGGAGGGGACTGTCTGTCGAAATGGCGCGATTGTGGAGGCGTAGGGCTGGGGAATTGATTGTTGCTGTGTTTTGGGATTCGAGCGCGGCGTTCTGGAGATGTCTTTATATAGGGTCACGAATGTATTACAAAAGTGAAAGTAAATCTCCTTGTCAAATATGTCTCTTGTGTGTAACATCGGTCACAACTGTTCATTTTGCTACATGCTGCTAACTCGCAAGGAATCTATACAAGCGGCCCTAGAGGCTCGAAGCACAGTTTCATCTTACGCTATCTCTGCCAAGGCAATTAGAACCGAGATTTAGCGTGACACTTTTGATATTATGCAAACTGTCCATATATTATCAACCTATGCATTTGTCATAACTTTCTGGACCCTCATAAATCGAGTGTCTTGCACAAACGCTATGTCGCTGTTCACAAACGATGTATCAATCCCGAGAACCTCGCAACCACGTGATTAAGCGCGCGATCTACTAGTCTAAAGCTTCGCCTTCGAGATCCTCTCGCCGATCTCGTTAAACTCGAGCTTCACACCCGTCCTCAGCGCCTCCTGGAGCGCAGCGCCAATCTTCACAGCCGCCACGGCACCGCTGAGCTTGAACGGCAATTTCTTGTCGTCAAGCACACACTCGGTGAACTCGTTGCTCTCGGTCACGAACGCAGGGCCGAAACGGTCGTAGTACGTCTGCGCGATCTCGCGCCTGATGCCGTTAGGCTCGTGGTGTTCTACCAGGTCGTTCGCGGCGTTCTGGTTGATGGTCAGCTTGCCGTGCGTGCCGATGACTTCGGTCACGTCGTGCTGGCCCGCGGCCATCATCCGCGAGGCGTAGAAGTAGGCGATGCGCCCGCCCCAGAACTCGACGATGCCGACGCCGTTGTCGACGTCTTGGTGCTGGGCGAGACCTGGGTAGCGCGCGTTGACGCCTACGGCGCTGACGCTCTTGACGATGCTGTCGGCGCCGAAGAACCATAGCGCAAGATCGATGTCGTGGATTGTGGCGTCGACGAAGACGCCGCCGGAGTGCTCGGCGTAGGCCACGAAGTACTGGTCGTCGCGGTACTTGTCACAGGTTTGAGATCGGAGGATGGTTGGGCGTCCGATGCCGCCGTTGTCGGAACGTTCGAAGGCTGCTCTGTAGCTGGCGTCGAAGCGGCGTGAGAAGCCGCACAGGACTTTGAGGTGAGGCTTCTTGTTGGCGGCTTCGACGACGGCTTCGCAGGTGGCGATGTCGACGCTGAGAGGCTTCTCGCACAGAACATGCTTGTCGGCTTCAATGGCACGGATGGCTTGGGGGGCGTGCTCGGTTGTGATTCCTGCAACGCAGACGGCTTCGAGGCCTGGGTGCTTGAGCATCTCGTCGAAGTCTTCGTAGATCTTGGTACCGTACGGGGCGAGGTGTTGTGCTGCCCATGCGCGTGCATTGGGGTCTGGGTCACAGGCTGCTACCAGTTCGGCACGAGGAGTCTTCTCGAGGAAATGGCGGGCGTGGCGAGCGCCCATGCGACCAAGGCCGGAGACGGCGACCTGAAGCTTGCGAACCATTGTGCTTGTTGAAGTGAGTGAGGCGGGTAGAGGGCCGTGAGGAGAAGAAGTGACAGGAAAGATGTACTGGAGGAGATATGATAACAGGATGAGATAGCGGTGCCAACGGGTGGACAATTCGCCGACTGAGACGAGACAAGCGAGGAGAAGTTGATGATGATAGCGAAGAAAGGGAATAAGAGAGTGCGACTGGCCTTTTTCTATTGCTGTCGTCGCAGACGGTTGAACAGCGTAAGGCAGGTGCATGGAGACCTACCGCATCCTGTCGTGTGTGCTGCCTCCGCCCAATTCTCTACGCTCTCCGCTCAATTCTCTACGCTCTCCACACATGGTAGGGTTTGGGATATTTTGCCTTCCTTACGCTCCCCAGCGCTGCAGTCCCTTGGTCGATCACCCTGCCTTTCGCCCCGGATGGAGAGAAACCGGGGAAACATGTATCCGTGCGCCTTCTGAGTCTGGGAACTCTCGCCTCACTTGCCGCCGGGAAGTGAAGTCCGAGGCCCTATCCCTGGTCGAGCGAGACATTGTTTACGATGACGACCACGGGTTTGATTTCCGTCTCACGAGACCAGGCAAATGTACGGTGTGCTGTCGCCCTTTGCGTCGTTTGGACGAACAAGTGTGGCATCTTTGACGTTCCTCCAAAAGCGCAACAATGGTTGTTTCGTCCTATGCAGATGTTGTTCGAGATACAAAATGGCAGAGGGACTGACAATTTCCAACAACCAAGAACACGTACTGACAAATTTGACAAATCTTTGGCAATTCATGAATTAGGCACATAACACAAGGCCAATCTATCTGCCCATCCATCCACCGTCGACAGTAAGAACCTCTCCACTGACATAGCCACTTGCCCTGCTCGCCAAGAACACAACACTGCCCTTGAAGTCGTCCGGGCTGCCCCAGCGTCCTGCAGGAATTCTCGACAGGATGCTCTCAGCCCTCTTCTCATCATTGATGAGCGCAGTGTTCATCTCCGTCGCGATGTAGCCAGGCGCAATGGCATTGACAGCGATGCCCTTCGACGCCCACTCGTTGCTCAGTGCTTTGGTCAGCTGCGCAACACCGCCCTTGCTCGCTGCGTACGCAGGAACCGTCAGACCGCCCTGGAAACTCAAGAGCGATGCAACATTGATGATGGAACCTCTGCGGCCGTGGGCGTCTGGCTCGCGAGCAAGCATGTGCGCGCCGACTTCGCGGCAGAGGGTGAAGACTGTGCTGAGGTTGACTTGGAGCACTTCGTTCCAGTCGTTGTCGGGGAATTGGTGCGAGGGGTGACGGCGCTGGATACCACCGCAGTTCAAGAGAACGTCGATGTTGTGGCCGTCTTTGAGGATTTGTGGGACGAGAGCGTTGACTGATGAGGGCGAAGCGAGATCTGCGGTGTAGATTGTTGCTTTGCGGCCGAGGGCTTCGATGGCTTGTTTTGTGGATTGGTTGGACTCGTCGCGCTGGCAGTTTTGTTAGGGCGTATCGCTGTTAAGGTAATGACAGACTTGAGCATACCTGGACGAGTAACACGTCCGCGCCTGACTCTGCCAATGCAACTGCCATGGCCTGTCCGATACCTCTGGTGCCGCCAGTCACCAGGGCAGTCTTCCCCTCCAAGCTGAAGAGTTGCTGGATTGCAGACATTGTGTTTGGTGTATGTGTGATATGTTCGCTGATTTGCTCGACTCGCTCAACGGCCATGTAAGTTGAGGGGTATATTCGCGCACAAGGAGGAGATTGCTTTAGAGCAAAAGAATATACAGAGGAGGACTGAGTGATTTAGACGGATGGGTTTGGGTGGAGGGGCAAAAAACGTCGGTTGTATAGTCGGCCTTTGCTCAATTGCCGAACCGTGATGCGGAAACCACCTTTTCCGTATTATATTCTTGAATGGGGCCATGTTCCCACATGTTATCTTCGGCGCTCTATTCTTCCTGTTCTTTGCATTCTGCTGAAAAGATATTGTTGCATTTCTCCAAGAGCAAACCCTTGAACCTGCCCTTGCACGCCATCTTTACATCCAAACAAACTATTCCGCCATGTGTCAAATTCAGGCTTCTGTACTCCACGGAGCGAAGGACCTACGCACAGTAAGACATAATCAGTATAGACACTGGTGTTGATATCCAGCTGACACTTTACCTCACAGGAGTCTCGCAAGCTCTCAGCCCCAGAATCAGACGAGCTCCAGATCCGCATTGCCTCCACCGGCCTCTGCGGCAGTGACCTTCACTACTACGCACACAACCGCAACGGCGATATCCTCGTTCGTGAGCCACTATCACTCGGCCATGAGTCTGCTGGCGTTGTCGCCTCCGTTGGCTCTGCCGTCACAGACTTCAAAGTCGGCGACAAAGTCGCTCTCGAAGTCGGCCTGCCTTGCGGAAGCTGTGCCCGCTGCTCAGAGGGCAGGTACAACATTTGCAAAGAGCTGAAGTTCAGGAGCAGTGGCAAGAGCTTCCCTCATTTCCAGGGTACGCTGCAAGAGAGGATCAACCACCCGGCGAAGTGGTGCTACAAGCTACCTGAGGATGTGGGTTTGGACATTGGCGCCTTGCTTGAGCCGCTTGGTGTCGCGCTGCATGCTTTCAGGCGTAGCTTGATGCCCAAGGACGCGACTGTGGTAGTGTACGGTGCTGGAGCTGTGGGTCTGCTATGTGCGGCTGTTGCGAAGGTCAAGGGCGCGAAGAAGGTCATCATTGCCGACATTGACCAGGGAAGGCTTGACTTCGCGGTACAAAACGGATTTGCTCACGCAAGCTACCTTGTGCCAATGAAGAGGGGAAAGGATATCGACGAGAACCTGGCGATCGCTAAAGAGACCGCAAAGGCCATCGGCGAGATCGACAGCGTGGGCGAGGTGGATGTTGTCTTCGAGTGCACAGGAGTGCCGTCATGCGTGCAGGCTGGTATCTTTGTGAGTCGTCAATTTCTAAGCCAACCCACGTTTGACGCAAATCTAACAATGCTTCTAGTCAACCAAGCCCGGCGGACGCCTCATGCTTGTTGGCATGGGCCACCCCATCCAGACCATTCCTCTCGGCGCCGCTGCGCTACGAGAAGTCGACATCGTCGGCGTGTTCCGCTACTCCAACACATACCCCGAGAGCATCGAGATTGTGCAAGCAAGCAAGAACTCAGCAGACGGTCCTGACTTCAGCAAACTGGTCACACATCGCTTCAAGGGATTGGATGAAGCTGTCAAGGCTTTCGAGATGGCGGGCAAGACGAAAGATGCGGATGGAAAGCTGGTGCTTAAGGTTGTAATTGACACCCTGGGCGAGGGTGGAGAGTCGAAGCTGTAGGTTATTTGCATGGGTAATGACTGTAGATGAGTGGATGTTGGTATAAAGCGTATGACTGAAGTTGCTTGGCCCCATCGCCTTTTGATGAATGCATTGATGTCGTTGAACACGTGTAAATGTGCACCTTGCTTGTGAACTCATCACTGGACGAGATCATTGGCCACGACTTGTATATCACGATTGATGTTTCACTTTGACGACTCATCGAAAGCAAGAGACAAACACGCTACCGAACGGTCATAATCCGAAGGAAACATGCATCGCTTTGTCAAGACATGAAGATCAGATGTCATAATGGTGAATTCGGGTTTGGGGTTATGAAGAACTTCACGTTCACGCTAGGGTTCAGACCCTGGACTTCTCTCTGAGTTGCATGTGTATGTTTCTCATTCTCCCATGCAAACTGCCACCCACCAGACACGAATCAACATATTTGCTATTGGCTCGCGTGAATCTCTAGACCACAGAGTGTCAATGTGATGACCGCATCGAATTACTCCATTCAGCTTACAACGACTTCACGTTAGTTGACTGACTTGCTGCATGTCTCATCCAATCTTCTGCCGTTTCAAGCCGCATGACAACGACTCTGAAAGTTCCAGCCAATCGACTCCCAACAGCAGCCGATGACCGTGGCGTCCGTAATAGAGCCAGAGGCGGGGGACGTGCTCGATGGCACAAGAAGATAGGGCTCACGAGGCGCGGCCTCAACCTCGTGAACCCTAAAATCCAAGACAGCCACTACAGCTTCCAAGTGGGGAAGCGCCAGGACGGGTCATGCGTTGGAAAGTGCCGCATGAAGGTCCCGTCACCGACGCAGACTTGCCAAAGACCGACAAACAGAGGCATACAATTCCGACTCAGAAATGCCCTCGCTCGCCTCGTTAGGTTCCCTCGCTGGCCCTCCACTCGGCATTGCCTGCTCTAGTGAGTCGTCATGGCCGCTGCTGAATCTGCGTCCGCTCCGAGGACTAGGACCGGCTGGTAAGAACGTTTTTCCGTTCGTCTGTGCCCTGGGCCATGAGCTGACTGTTTGTTGTTTAGTCAGAATTGTAGACTGAGGCATCTCAAATGTGAGTATGAGCTTGGTTGTCTGGAACTGGTCAATGTGCTGATTTGTTGCCCTGTTAGGTGATGATCGCAAGCCAGGATGCTCGAGATGCCTCAAGGCTGGCATTGATTGTGTGAGAGGCTACAATATCCGCTTCAAGCATGGAAGTAATCCTAGGTGAGACGCGTCCATTGGCTCGACTAGAGGTCGTTGGTTCACAAGCCCAGAGTGTAGCTGATCTAGTATAGTGTCGCAAACTTGAAGGGCTCAGGATTGGCCAAGACCGATTACGACTTTAGTGACAACCAACCTTGGGTACGGACCGACAGGAACCTCACCTTCTTAGACGAGACTCCAGAGCTCAACAGTCTATATGATCGAGACTTCATAGATGTTGTCGCTTATGGCCCAGAAAAGGCGCCGAAGCAAGCGCAGGAGAGGGCTCAGTTACCCCTGGAGCCTCCTGCAACAGTGTCTGGACCGAGCATAAATCCTGTCACTCAACAGGCCTCACCCTCAAACCAGCTGGCACCGGCTGTGATCACACCTGCGAGCTCGGCGCCTGCCCAGTCGCCTGTCAACTTTTTCGGGACCGACGACAGCAGATTCCACGAACATGCGGCTCCAGAAAAAAGACGGCGCCTGACTGCGTCAGGGTATGTCACATATAACGATTCATTCCATGGCTCTGCGTCCAGTGGAAGCCCAGGTCCGATGACCCAATCGTATGTTGTTCCTCGCTTTGTCTAGTTGTGTCTTCGCTGATCTTGATGTAGACCACACAACTTCTGGGATAGCTCATCACACTCAGGCTGGACTCCATCAGGAATCGACTCAAATCTAGACATTGGCCCTCAGAATGCTGCTTCGGATCCATCTTTCGCGGGGCTTCGAGCGTCAATGTCTTACGACACAGGTGCTGCTTTCGCGGTGGTCTCAGATTCATTCTCTAGGATATACCTCGACACACCCGTTTGGCCACTGAAAGACAAAGAGGAGGCGAAGCTTCTTCGCTACTTTGTCGAACATTTGGCACGTCGCTTTGATCTCACAGATCCATTCCAGCACTTCCGTCGCGTGGTTCCTCAGCGCGCCGCCGTCTGTCCACCCTTGCTCAACGCAATCCTTGCACTGTCGGCAAGACATCTGAGCCGTATTGGCGAGTACGACCATCTTATCTCGAACAAGTACATTCAGGCTTGTCTCCAGCATTTAATACCGATGCTGGACGATAGTTCCGCTCTACAAGACGAGAACCTGCTCGCATCTACCATTATACTGCGACACGTTGAGGAACTTGAAGTACCTCTGTCGGGTCAAAATTCTATCGAGCAACAGAGCCATCTCTTTGGAGCCCATGCATTCATCACAGCTCAAGAGCGTGCCACCATCACTGGCGGATTGCGCCAAGCAGCATTCTGGGTGGGACTGCGACAGGAGATCTACATTGCCTTCGTCAATCAGCGGTCTATCATACCGGCATTGGAACACTGCAACATCGATCGATCCTTTGAAGCAGCCACCGATGATGTATGGGCATGCCGAATGGTGGTACTCACGGCGGACATCATCCGTTATTGCTTCGGCGACCATGATCATCCGCAATCTACATATACCTTCCTTGTGGACTGCGCTACCCAATGGTTCAACAGCAAACCGACATCGTTCAAGCCGGTGTACGAGCAGCCTCCGAGTAAGGAAAATGTGTTCCCTGAGGTACAATACGTGGCCGACGATGTTGTAGTTGGCACACAGCATTACTATCTCGCAAAGATTCTATTGATCGCACATAACCCCAAGATTCCGCGTCTCGGGCCACTGCGCACTGCGGCGCTCAAGGCCGCCGACGAGGAAATCATGGACTATGTTCGCATATTATGTGGGATTTGTTTGAGCAATCCAGACTCGCCGCCTAACTTCAAGTAAGTTCCAGCTGCGACTAGTGTTGAGCGACATGGGTAGAGCACTGACCATATAACGTACAGCTACGCCGCAATGGCTATCGTTATTGCAGGCGATAAGTTCACGGACCGCAAGGAACAAGAAGCTGTACTTGACATCCTGAATACTTGTGACATCAAGCACGCTTGGGGCACAGGAACGGTACGCCAGAATCTCAAGAATGCTTGGGGATGGGCTACGCCCGATGAGCAGCCTTGATCATGTCGAATTTCGCCTGGCAAGGCCTGCTTCTGGGAGACAACATCGCTGTTCGCCGCGGTCCGATGTCGTTGACTATGATGGAAGGGCGGCGCCAGATCATTGTCGTCGTCGTTGACAGTGCTAGATCGAGCTCAGTTGCAGCTCTCTTTGCCATGTTTCACTTTCCAGCAAAGATTCTCCTAAGACAACCTTATCAGACAGACCGCAAGCCATACAGCCACGGAAGACAGCCACGCCATTATATGTTGACCCATCTACGCGCCAGCTACAGCCCTTGATGAGCGGGTTCGATCGGCGAGTTCCGAAAGCTTAGCATCGATGATAGGTACATCTGCCTTCATACCCCGCGAGAGCTGCAATCTACCAGCGCAACATCCATCATCTTGCTTACAACCACTGAGACGATTGTGTCAACTCCACAAACAGCTAGAAGATACTGCAAAAATTCTAAGCATAAAGATGCCGGCACTCAATCCACGCGGTAGCCATCTCGGCCTCATACTGCCACTGTGCACTTCATCCGCCACAGTTGGCATGTCACTATTACAGTACCCTTTGTTCTTTGCCTTCCTTCGGCCCCAAGAAAGGAATACCAAGGCAGGACCCAACGAGGTTCAGACTTCCGAAAAGATCTCAGGCCTCGCTCTTTCTCGCTTCTGGTCAGCTTTTCTCGCCCCCGCAGGTAGCCTCATCGCTGGTGTGGCTCTCACCTCGACAGCATCCGGAATCATTGCCAATCGTTGGCTGCGATCACACGTTACATTGGAGACGACAGCTGTGAGCAAGTGGTACGCATATGGAGCGGTGCTAGCTTTTGGGCATCTGGCTTTTGTGCCGATGGTCGCTGGTCCTATCTTGAAGATAACCGAAGCTGGGAAGTCGAGGGCTGAGACCGCAACTCAGATTGAGGAAGGCAACGAGGGTGCTCTGAAAACTTGGTTGGTGTGGCACACGGTGAGGACATTACTGGTTGACATACCTGCGTTGTGGTGCTTTGCTGAGGGTGCTGCTTTGAGCTTCTGGGTGATTTGAAGCTTGAACTTTGAATCAACATACATTCATAGTATCTCGACGAATGTCATGCAGGTAGCAAATGTATATTTGTTCAGACCATGGCGATGCCGGAAGACGCCTCAGCGTCTGAACCAGGGTCGATTCGACTGTCTACATTCACAGCCCATCACAAGTCACCGCTACAAAGTCCTTTGTCTCAAAAACGATGCATCTATTTTGTGTTGGCATCTGTTTTCACTAATCGCAATGCATTGTTTCTTTCTTTGTCTGTGGACCACCTTCGCTATATTAGTAGCAGCTTCCGTGCAACGAACCTAAGGACACCACCGCAGTTGTTGCCATCACTGTACAATTTGGGTCTACAGGCTTAGAGTCCAAATTTGGTACAATGTCGGCCAACAACAGTCTCTACGCTTCATCTGCTAGCTCGTCCACCAGTGTCACCAACGGCGTTACTGGTCAACTTGGAGCCTCGTCCACCCCTCGAAGAAACTCCTTCGACATGGTCATCGCTATCGCCAACAGTCGAGCAGCTGCTGGTACCGAGAGCGACACCAATGCTCAGGCGTCGTCATCTGCGGTCAGTGATCCGAGCCCGCAGAACGCTACTGGTGGTGATCTTCTTTCACGCAACCGAAAGAATAAGTCTTTCGATGTTGAGAGCCAGACATGGACAGATTCGTTCGAAGAAGTCGAGCTGCAAGACCAGTTCTGGCCGACTCCCTCACGACTTGCAGCACTCCAGACACCAGTTTCGCCAATAAGAGATTCGGATGCGAGCGCTGTCGCACTCGCCTTCCAGGCGCAGGCCCAGACCGGCAAGCGCAGCCTCTGGAAGGAATGGGCTCCTTATTTTGGCCTTTGATTGATCAAGGTACAGAAGAATGACTCCGCTGTTACATAATGTAAGTGATACAAATTTCAACCATCCACCCAAGTTACCTAGTGTTTCCTTTTCAATGTGAAATTGTGAATTCGCCTCCACCGAATTCCCGTAGGCTCCGTGAAGCAAATTAAAAGTAGAGTGATGCCTGGCCCAATGCACGGGGAAGATCGCAGTGACTTTGCGGAAAGAGGGATGACTTGATCCGGTGACTCTGTAAGTGTCTGCGTTTGCTTTCGCTCGCTCACATACTTGGACAAGCCGCTATCCGCGCACTGTCTCTGCCATACAACTTGCGATAAAACTCCCAAGGTGAGTAACCCAAACACGAAGGAATCGATCTCCGCCACTGACTCGAATACAAGCACCTCAAGATGCTGGATCAACATGCGCAAGCGCTCCGCGATCAGATCACCGGTGAGCACATACCTTCGAAACCGTTGGACTACCCTCGCTAAGTAAACACCCAGACAATGCCACACTTCTCTTCTTCCTGCGCAATGGATCTAAGGAGGGGTACTCGGATCCCATCATTGCTGTCATGAGGAACGGGAAAGACACTTCCGCCGGAGTAGTCACGATCAAGGGCGGCAAAGAGCTCATCACCCTTGTGGAAGATGTGTCGGCGCCATCGGACATGTCAGCGTTGCAAGCAGTGTTCGAGCGGTCCAAGATTGATCTCGCGTTGGCGATGAATCGTGCCAAAGCAAACCGAAACAATGGTAATGGAGTTGCGAACATGGGTTGATCGTTGACAAAGTGTCGCGTTCGAGGGCGACTTGGGGGACGATGGCGAAATTACCCGGGCTCGCACCGAAGAAACCAGGCAATTGGACAGTCTATGAGAGTTATGGACGCGGATGAATCGAATGGTCGCTGAGAAAACTGTGGTATTGCTGCTTTTGCTTCTACAAATAATTACGTTAAGCCCTCAGCTCTATCACTCCACCATGCACAGCAGATCCGTTTAACCAGAACATTGAAAACCTACGCGGCGCATGTATCACTTACAAATTGATTGCGAAACATTTCATTATCTTAGAAAAGTCAAGCTGGTACCTACAGCTGAACCCTTTGTTTACAGGAGAAGCATATCCAAAGCAAACACTACCTCATTGATATCGGAGACCTTCTGGAGAATATATGCTTGCTCCATAGCTATAGCAAACAGTAGCTATGAGAATTTGAGCAGAATCAGTTATAATAGGATGGACACTACATCCAACTTGTAAACATACAAGCCCGGCCGCTTGCACTTGAATCGCCCATCTCTACCCATTGAAGGCCTTCGACTTTCAATCCGCTTCTTCCGAGCTGCGCTAACCAGTCGCAACTATTGGAGAATCATTGGCCAGCTATCCAAAAGTGCACCATCATCGCTCGTTCAGGATGTCCATCCCTCAGCTCGACCTGGACCGGATAGAAGGCATAGCGGATGCCGTCATTGAATCAATGAATCAGCTGCAGCCCACCATCGAAACCACAAGCACAAGACTCAGCGCAACGATGCTGCGCGACCAAACTTTAGGTATTATCGCACCAATCTCACGAACGTTAATTCAAGCTGACTTTACGAAAGCGAATGTCACCGTCATTCTGGCCCTGTACAAGGACCCCGATCCGAAAGACTACTCCACCCCTGCAATCATTATCGCCAACGAAAAGAACCTAGTGTGCGCTGCAGTCGTACGCACATACTACAACACAGATCTCCAGAAGTCCGTGATGGTCACAACGATCAAGGGCCCCGACTGCACCTCTGAGTTCAAGGCATTGGAAGGCCTTTACGCTCGATCGAGGGCTGCGATGCAGCGCGCCATTAACTTTTCGAAGAACGCAGAGGGATTCGATTTCTGGGAAGATTTGGATTTGTGACTTTAGATGGGCAAGCGATTCACTCGATGTTGCGTTCATACAGCTCCAGGAAGGAAGCTGAGATCATCGTGGAGCATTAGACAGGCCGAGAGGAGATGCGTACTATTGTCAGTGCAATCGTCACCCGTGCTGTCACCAACTACTGCAGTCGCAAAAGGCAGCCAAATCGCTAGTGCCATGTTCCGGTGAGGAACCGCCCTTTGTTGATGTTTGTACATATTGGTTGGAGGAATCCTGATATGCTTTGTTCTGTTATGAACCGCATTGTCAAGTTCCAGCTAATGCCAGCCCCAGGAACGACGTGGGCGATGAACAAAGAGCCAGATATACAACGTCCTTGTAAATCAATGTTGTGTCCGGGACTTGGCAGCTGCTCCAGGCAACGGTGCGATCCAATCTGCAACGCTGGGTCGTCTTGCTGCTGGCATAGTGTGCCGCGAGACATCCAATGTTCTTCGTATCCCTGTTATGGACCACATTGCTGTACTGATGCATTTCCATCATTCCTGGAAAACATCAGTGAAGGATAAGTGCAAAGACACCGGGTGTCGGGACACAATGCCCTTGCGACGATGTGCTGGAATTTGTGAACAAATCATGCAGATTTCACAATGCCCTTAAGCGTACTGTCCTGTAGATTCCTGCCCAATTCTTATATTGCCCCAATAAGACCACACTGGCCCAGATGTCTACTCAGATCAGCAGCAACCCGAGAGTCAAACACCAAACAGCCTGATCACAACATCAACCATCCAAACCAATCAACAAACACTCCCTACCAGCCCAATCATGTCCAGCTACACCAACGCCTGGGGCGAAGGTGCCGAATCTCAGCCTGCGATGCTCCACCAAAGCCCTGCTAGACAGGCCGCCCTGGTGACACAGACCACCCAAGATCAATCGGCATCGACAGCGCAAGTCGACGGTACCAATGGCCTCCAGCGATCCAACATTCGTCCTTCACTGGCAGCCGCGCGCTCTGCGAGCGATCGCGACATCCGTCGCAGGAGGGGACAGACGGGCCTCACGCGTGGCCCCGAGTCCTCCACCGAGTCGGCCCGTGAGCGTGCAGTCGACCGACATTTTCCTGAGATCAACTTCGCCGAGCTTCAGGACAACCTCAGCCGCGTCGAGGTCCCCCAGCACGGTGCCCTTCTGACCGCCATTCACGTGACTGCCGACGGTCTCGCTGACAGTCACGCAACGGCTGAGCCAGAGCCTGAGGTGCCCATTCACCACAACAACCTCACTCACATCGAGGCACCCCAGCCAAAAAAGCCCGTCTCTCCCTTGATCTCGCAAAAGATCCCTCGCGTCAAAGTCCCAGACCGTGGCCTCCGAGCATTTCTTCGCCGCAAGTTGTCTTCGAGCGAGCGCTCCTACCTTAAGTCCGGAGTGCCCAAGCATAAGTGGCAGCGTGTTGACCCGAATCTCCTGTACCCTGAGAAGTACAAGGACCCTCGACCCGGGTACTCTTGTCGTGCTTTAGAGGAGGCCAACGGCATCCAGTCGCCTCCAGCAAGTGAGTCACCTCCGCCACAAAACTTCACGGAGGATGACGGCACCCAGTCGCCTCCAACAAGCGAGTCACCTCCGCCGCAAAGCTCCGTGGACGCGGAGGAGGGTCAAGACGCCTTCAGCGTTTGTCGGCGCGCCCACGAGGCGTCGATCACCAACTTGCACGGCTGGTACCCCGGCAAGAGAGTCTACGGCGAACCAGAAGTGGAGACCGCAGAGGCTCGCCAGGAGCAAAAGCTCAAGGCCGTAGAGGCCGCCCTCAACACTCTGTGCTGCTAATGTTAGTGCGAGATTTGGTTGCTTTTGAGAGAAACCTAGATTGTTATTTATACCAGATTGTCAATGTCAGCTTTGGATTTGTTTTCTGCAAAAAGGATTGTCCCTTTGTGCCAAGTGATCAAAAGTCATGTTTGAGCCGCCCATAAGCCTCGATCCTAGAAGATTGTGGATGTTTGTATAGCGAGTGGTGGTGGGCTGCGAAGAGGACTGCGTTTTCGCTTTGAATGTCTAAATACTACATGCGCTATGCGCTGTACGCCTGATGTATGCAATGCGCGTATTATACATAAACCTTTGCTCGTCGAGGCACATAGTGGTCCTGCTTGAGCAATTTGCAGGACGAGTGGACAAGCAACGACCATCGGCTTGCTTGTTGGCCGCATGACTGCCTTCCATTCCCTGCCAATTAGTTGAAAATCCCCTACTTCTTCGCTCTCCCCTTAGCAGCAGCTTTGCTCTTTGCTTTGGCCGGCTTGACATCTTCCTCATCGTCGTCGTCATCAGCAGCCTTCTTGCCCTTGCCCTTGCCCTTTGCAGCAGCTGGGGCTCTCTTCTTCTTGGGTGCCTTGATGTACTTGTCTTTGCTCAGGTCGACCTCGGTATCCTCTTCTGCCTTGATGGCTGCTTCGTCCGGTGCTTCGTCCTCGGACTCGTCGAGAGCTTCTTCGAGATCGGGCTTTTCTTTTGCGGCGGCCTTCATTGGCGCGGCGACTTGCGAGGCCTTTAGGAAAGGCAATGGGTGGGATTGTGCGTTGTACCTATATGCTGGTCAGTAAATGGAGCCATCGTATGTACGCAATGAGCGCGAAACTTACATTCGGGTGAAGGTGGCTTTGGCCTGGGTTTCGATCTTGATCTTCTCCATGTCCGCATCACCAACACCGAGCTCCATGATCGCGTCCCAGTCATCCTTTGTCAAGAAGTATTCGTCCATGAGTTCGATGATTTCAGGGACTGCCTCCTTGCCTTCCGTTTGTAGCTTCTTGACAAGACGATCAAAGAGCAGAGGCAAGTACGTCTGGCGGACCTCGAAGCGGTCACCGCTGGTGCGCAAGCGCATGTGGCCTTGGATCTCTTTGAGGAACCTCATCAGCTTGCCCTGTGTGCTGTTCTTGCCCATCCAGGAAGTGAAGCGAGTCTGATGACCAGCCATAGAACCATAGACAAAAGAAGCTGGGCGCACAAATGAGAACATGGCATGCGTGGGCATCAGCGACCATTGCTGTTGAGAACCGTGGATCATACGGTCGACCATATCTCCATCACTAATGGAGTCGGCGGCCTTTGAGATCAAGTCAAGATTGGCCAGCTTCTTCTTCCTAGGGTCAGCATTGTATTTGCCAGAGCGCACAGGGTTGGTTCCAAGGTAATTCTCCTGCAACATCAACGGCGCGAAATCGTGGTCGTTGAAGTATAGCTCTTGTTTGTCGTTCAGTGTCGTTTGGCTAGCGGCGTTAAACATGGAACCATTGAGAATCTTGCCAACCATGTCCCAAGGCTTGAGCACGATGTGCTTCTCCCATGCCTTCGACATGTCTTTGCCTTCTTCGAAGTTCATGTCCTCACCGCTAAGCTTCGCAGTACTGAGCATGTTGATGACCTGGCGAATGTCGGCTCCAGTTCCCTCAATCAGGGCGTTCATCACATTTGGGGGCATCTTAAGCTTCTCACGGAACGCGATAGTGCTAATACGCGCTCGGATCATGTCGGTTGTGGGTCGACGGAAGCCCAGATCGTACGTGACGAAATCGAAAGGTTTCATCTTCGGCTGCTTGCGTTCGTTACAGATGAGGATCATGGGGATTTGTGACTTCTTCGCAACGGCGGCGATTGCACCAACACCACCGCGATCACCTGCCGACAAACCATCGACCTCGTCCATGATGAGCACAAGCTTCTTCTTGCTAGCTTCTACAGGGTCGATGCCAGCGGAGAAGTAACCCATGAGAGACGTGGTGCTCAAGACACCTTTCAAGCTGTTCTCGATGAGTTTCTTGGAGCGGGTGTCGGAAGCGTTTGATTCGACAATGTCGTAACCTTCAAGCTTTGCAACCAGGTGCGCAGCCGTAGTCTTGCCAATGCCGGGAGGACCGTGTATCATGACGGCTCTGAACGTGCCACTTCCATCAGCGCCTGGCATCTTGAACTTTGTGCGCTGGTTCTTGGGGAACGCCCGAAGCCAGCGGCCAAGCTTCTCGACCTGCGCTTTGTTGCCACAGATCTGATTGACCGATTGTGGCGCGTAACGCACAGTCCATAGCTGATTTGACGGGTCCGCCGCTGCAGGAGCTTTGCCGGAAGGTTGTGATGATGAAGAGCCATTAGCCTGTGGCTTGGGTTTCGCAGCGGCTAGCTTCGCCCGTTCTTGTTGTTCCATCTCCTCTGCAGCCTTGCGAATGTTCTCTTCCTCTTTCTGGCGCTTCTTGGCTTGCTCTTCAGCGGCCGCTGAATCACCTCCATTGGCAGGCAATTTTCTGATCAATTCAAAGAGCCCTTGTTCGTTGATGACCTTGAGCTTGTGCTGTTTGATTGTTTCAAGCTTCTTCGGGCCAGCATCTTCGCCGAGAATGACATAGCTAGTCTTCTTTGAGGGTGCAGTCATCACCTTGCCACCATACTGCTTGATCAGAGCTGAACCTTGTTCACGACCCAGAGTCGATAACTGGCCAGTGAATACAAAGCTGAGACCAGCTAAACAGTTCTCCTCGCCAGATGGGAAGTCAGACGGGTCGATGGCTCCTGCAGGTGCCTCCGCGTTCTTGTGCTGACCATACTGGAATTTCTTCTTGCCATCATCATCGCCCGACTTTCCTGGTGGTGGAGGAGGCTCAATCGTGGGTATGCTGTCGAAAATGGCTTGCATTGACGCGCTGTTGCTCTTTGGTTCCTCCTTCTTCTGCTTCTTGGCAGGAGTCGCCTTTGGTGCTGCCTTCTTGACGGACTTTTTGGCGGGCTTTGACTCTTCCACGTCCAAATCATCATCGTCGTCATCATCCACAACAGGAGCCTTGCGTTTCCTGGCTGCGACGACCGTTGTTTTCTTTGCTGGCTTATCTTCGACAATCTCTTCATCATCATCCGGAGCAACAAAGTCATCGTCGTCATTTGTGTCTTTCATGTCGACGTCCTCATCGAAATCGTCCTGGTCGTGGCCTCGTAGCACCTTTTGTTTGTCTACCTTCTCTGTTCTCCTTGGCTTCACAGGTTCCTCGTCCTCATCGCCTGTGCCTTCCTCGTATGTGTCCTCCATCCGGCGTCCACGCTTTGCGCCTGCCTTAAATACGTCGTCGGCGTCATCCTCCATGTCGTCGTCGGGAAAGTCGTCGGCGTCCAAATCGACATAGCTTGTGGTTGTTTTGCTTCGTGCGGATGATTTTCCGTTTGCCGTGGCCTTCTTGGGTGTGGATTTGGTGGGTTTGGCTTCTTCTTCTGTTGCAGTCTTCGCTTTCGTCTTTGGTCGGACGGGCTCGCTGCGTTTTGGCTTGTTGCCTTTTCCGAAATAGTCGCTCGCGGTCGTCTCCTCCACAACAGGATCCTGTTTCTTTGCCGCGACTCGTTTGGGTGTGGCTTTCTTCGGTGTAGGTTCCTCGTCGTCCTCATCGTCTTCAACCACCTTCCTCGGTCTGCCGCGCTTCTTTGGCGGCTCCTTGGTCTCCTTGGGTTCAGCTTTCGCAGCAGGAGCCGCAGGCTTGCCGCCGAAAAATGATCTGATGTCCGACGGCATTGTGAAGTATTTTTCTGTTGTCGAATTGTCTAGCTGCGGGACATCAAGTCTGCAGTTGTGTGCACGAACAATGGTCGAGCAGTGCGCGCGATGCCTGGCTGTCTGGTGTTTCGGCGTTAATTAGAGTAGGCAGACACGCGGCGCGCGCAACGCGGAAGTCGTGACGTGAGAGGGTAGGATTAGGGTCGTGAACCCTAATCTTAAAGCTCATAGGAACGCCGGGCCGCTGCACTTTAGCCGGCGCTAGGATCTCCAGAACCTCCGCGATGGACGGCGCAACATATCGCAGGCAAGTTGAAGGTACGGGCAGGTGAAGAAGGCATTGCGGTCTGGTGTAGCTGTATCATTATACTACACCACACAAGCTTTCTTACCCACTCTCTACACACAAGCGTCACTCATCATGGCAGCTAAGCGCGTCGCAATGACTGCGCAGTCATCCCTCTCCTCCTTCACAAGCAGATCGTGCTGTAAGTATTCCCATTTACCACTTCCAGTACTGCACAAGCTAACATACCATTTCAGGCCTCACATCCGCCCTGCGATCCCTCACTATCACCCCAACACCCTCACACTCCTCTCGCGCCTTCTCCTCAACCCCCCGAACCCTCGACTGGCTGGCCCCCAAAGCCGGCGAATCCTGCAAATCGCGCAAAGGCCGCCCTCGCGTTCCCACCGGCGGCAGCACACGCGGCACAACCCTCGTCTGGGGCGACTACGGCATCCGCCTGAAAGACCACGACCGCCGCATTTCCGCGCAGCAGCTCAAGATCGCCGACGAGACCATCAAGAAGCGCCTGCGAGGCATGAAGTACCGCCTGTACCACCGCACATCCGCCAACATCGGCGTGTACACTTCGGGAAACGACCAGCGTATGGGTAAGGGAAAGGGCAGCTTCGACTACTGGGCGTGCCGGCCGCACGTGAGCAAGATTCTGTTTGAGATCAAGGGCGATGTGCACGAGCAGGTTATCAGGGATGCTTTCAGGTTGGCGGGAAACAAGCTGCCTGGATTGTACGAGTTTGTGAAGAAGGGAGATCCTCCGGTCATGGGTATCACGAAGCTTGGAAACGGTGTGACTGAGGAGAGCTTGAAGAGGGCGAGAAAGGAGATTCCAATGCCTCCTGTGCCCAACGGTGCTGCAACTGCTGAGAGGCTCGGCGCTACGACAGCGCCTTGATAGCAGAAAGTCTCGCCAGCATGGAGGTGGGAATCTTGTACAATAGAGGAGATATGATGCCAAGATACAGCACAGTTTTGTCACAATACACCAAAGCAATATCATCACGACTGTGATGTGGTTCCAGATCCAGAGTTTCCTGACATAACTCAATATTGAGGAGATTTGAGTCCACTTCAATCGAAGCGCGACGCACACATAAGAATTTGCCGCAAGTTACGGTCAAGAGCAACAAAATTGCCACGGAGAGCGACAGGTCGCTTAGCCTATAAATATTACAAATGTTCCATTGGTGCTCCATGCGGACTGCCTTTCACAACATATGTTGCATTTTGCAAATGACAGCGTTGGAACTTCGGCTCCGCACCCTTGTATGTGCAGATAACCACCATCGGCAGATGCCACTCCGCCAAATCCATGCACTCTCAAATTCAACCCATCGACTCCGGCGTCAGCATCGTTTCCACCTCTCCAGTAAATCCTCCAATCACTTCTCCCAATCTCTCATACTCCTCCTCCGCAGGCCGCTGGCACCACCACTGCTCCACGCCCGTAGCCATCCGGCACCAGACCCGCAAGATCTTCATAGCGCGCAGATCCATACTCTCCAGCAGCTGCACGAAAGACTCCGGCATGCGGCCAATGAACACCATCATGGGTCCGATCTTGCTGCTGTCGATGGTCATACCCGATAGTTTGTTGAGATGCGCGATAGGAGTGGCGTAAGGGTTATCGTCTCCTTCGGTGCTTGAAGTAGGAGCAACGTCGCATTCTACACGCAGGGATTCGACTTCGGGGTCTGCGATTTGCTCTGGTACTGTTGGCTCTGGTAACGGGCCGGTTTTGGGGGAGAAAGCACCCGATTCCATGAAGACTGGCATCCAGAGGGATTTCGTCAAGTGTTCCCGGAGAATGTTAGTGCGTTGTAAAATTGGGATACCTTTCATCAAGCGTAGCCATGCGAAATCATTATCTTTCACAGGCGCTTCGTCCGCTCGTCGTTTGTAGTGGAAAGCCAGCATGGCGTGTAGATAGCAGCAAGCAAACAAAGCGTCCGCATTTTGGGCAGAGACAGCCTCGCTGAGAGAAGAGGCAAAGCCGGTCAGGGAAAGGCCATAGTGGATCGATGCTGCCAGGCGGTATTTGTTCTCCTTTGGGTAGAGAAAGTGCAGGTGAGCTGCGGATAAAGCCAGAATACCATGCGCAAGAAAAGTATTCGTGCAAGCAAGTGTGAGTCCCCAGGTCTGCGTGATGCGTTGGCATTGTGGCGATCCGGCCCATGGGACGTCCATGCTGGTAAAGTGGTCCAGTAGCTGGGAGACATGGTGTCGCTGGTAAGGCTGACCCTCATATGTGGTTGGCTGGCTTTTTGGAACGTTGATGAGCTCGAGGTGCAGCAGTATACGAGCCTTGGCTAGTTCCTTTGGCATAGGCTCAGATGGCAGTTGCGGAGGTGCAGCTGTCAAGTCCGTAACAACGGTTTGCACGTTGGAGGTATGCTTTGGAGGGTTGACTTTGGCCTGCGGCTCGGCCTTACTCGACCCTGCTGGAGCATCGCGACTAGTAGACTTCTCAGACGCTGTCGGAAGTAAATGGCTGTAGATGCATTCTACGCCTTTGTCACGACACTGTCCGCATGCTGGGGCGGTTTCATCGCACTTGATTCTTCGTTTCTTGCATGCCTGACAGCCTAGCCTCGATTTGTTGTGTGTGCGTCTTGGGCTCGAGCGTGTTCGCGGAGCTTCCTGTACTTGGGCTAAGTCTGGCCTCTCAAAAATGAAGCTCATAGCTGTTTTGCCATACAGATGTGTTCTCTCGTTACTAGGTCTTGACCTTGAGAAGCACTCGAAGTTCGGGTGACTGTGGCGTGACGAACGATCCAGAAATGCTGGCTTCTGTGACCACCTCTGTGTCACTCAGTTTGGGTAGCTCTGCGCGAAGGATCGCTGCTCACTTAGACCCTATGCGAGCTGTATACAATTATATTTCGTAAGTCGTGAGTTGCCGTCCAAGATTCGCTGATGTATAGACCCGAAAGGACGCCAAAAATCGTTAGCCACGTCGCATGAACAAGAAGTGAGTACGTATACCCCTCAAGCCTGACGACGAGATGAAGATACCCATGAAAAGCGCACAGACTGATGAGCTACCACGACCAGCATATGTTTGACTTTGGCTCACCTTGCGGCTTCACTATGCGAGGATCAAAAGACTTCATTATTCGCGCGGACCGTCGGCTCTGCCCCACCAGCACTGGCCTTCTGCCGAGGCAGCCTGTCTACGCTTGTGGTTGATAATATATGCCAAAAAAGCGAAGTTGGCCCGCTATCATCTAGAGCGCACCCTTGTAGATGTCGGTGGCGAGAAGCTGTGTATATGCCTTCCAGGGAGCGACGCTCAACCTTGCCATTGCTATAAGTCTTGCATTAATCCGGCGTCGGAAGCAGCGGCAGGTGCACTTCAGAAGCTTATTAAACAATTATGCAGGTCTAGCAGATCTATTCATAGTACCAGAAAACGGTATCGGCCCTCGCCGCGATCTGACAGGTTGTATTTGCCCTTCGGTTCAGATGTCTTCATGTAACTTACCACGACATGTATAGCACACGATCTTCGGGACACATTGGCAGCATTGCAAGATACCTACAGATGTTTCCTAGGCCAAAAACACTTTGTGTAATCGAAAAGCCCGAGGCATTCCTCCAGGCCATCTGCAGATCTCGCCTCCTCACCACGAGTCATTACAATTTACGAGTGACAGCAGCGCGCAGTCAATGTTTGCTCGCCTCGTGACGCCCTCTCGTATACTACACATCCCTCCTGCCGTGTTGCAGCTACGACTGTTACATTGCAACAATAAGCCGGATGTATCTTGAGCTCGCCGCCGCCTGACTCGTGTGCTAACACGTCACGGGAGCACTCTCCCTTACTTCGTGAAGACGATCGCTTGCCTCAATCCTCGTATTGTCTGCGACTAAGCTAGCTAGCTGTCTAGCTATGCTGTAGCTAAGATACTGTACGGTAGCTGACAGACAGATCGCCTTGATGATGCTACGTCGGGCCTCTTTTAGAAGTGGAGGTCTTGCACCGCCTGATCAACATCTCGGCAGAGAGCAAGTATTAAAAGCCCACCACTATTCCTTCATCCTTCTCGTCTATCTTCCACACAAAGCTTATCCTCCTTCGTTGTATCGATATCTAAGAACATCTCAGCAAACACACTACAGTCAAGCACTTTCTACAACATCACACCCCAATTATGCAGTTCACCACTTCCGCCCTCTCCCTCCTCTCCGTCCTGGCACCTCTCGCCTCTGCCGTCACGCTCTCCTACGACAACGGCTACTCCGACGGTGGCCGCTCCCTCAACGTCGTCTCATGCTCTGACGGCAGCAACGGCTTGATCACTCGCTACGGCTACCAAAAGCAATCCGACATCCCACGCTTCCCCTACATTGGCGGCAGCTCCGACATCGCTGGTTGGAACTCGCCTTCTTGCGGCCAGTGTTACAGCCTTGAGTACGCGAAGACCGGCAAGAAAGTGTTCATTCTTGCCATCGACCACGTTGCACAAGGCTTCAATGTGGCACAGAAGGCCATGGACGAGCTGACCAACAACCAAGCGGTATGTGAAAGCCAGCATGCTGGAAGAAAGACAAGCAAGCTAATGTATCTGGATAGGTTGCACTCGGACGTATCGATGTCAAGGCGACCAAGGCAAGGTGGCAGGACTGCTCTCTCCCACACGCGAAGAGGGGTCTTGAGTTCGAGGCATAGGCTCAGAGCGTGGCTCGCGAGTGGCAATGGCATAGCCAAGAATGATAATGTTTGAACCAGGCGGTGTGACGTCGAGAGAGGAAGCATGTTTTGACGACATGGTGCAGTGGCATGCAGAGCAGATCGGCAGAGCTTCATTAATGTAATGTTTACTTGTCAAGATCCATGGCCAAAGCTTGCCACCGCACCCCATCTTGTTACGAGTAGGTCAGGCCACTCTTAGCTGATATGAGAGCACAGGCTATGCATACAACAGCCCCGCTCAAGAAGAGTCCAATGGCGAGTATAGGCTTGTCGAACTGCAATCCTCCTAGCAGCAAGTTTTGTGTCATGGGACCAATCAATGCTACTGTTCATATGCCTTGAAGCGCACGAACAACACAATCGAATAGCATCATGGTTGAAGAATACCCAGGCAGAATTAGGACCAAAAGGTAGAGTATTTGATCACGCATGACAAAAGCACCCCAAAACTCAATCTCATAATAAGTGGCGTTGGCTGAAGAGGGGAAGCTCCAGGAAGAAGTCTTGTCCTGTTCAAGGTCAGCATCGTCTCATGGAGGTTATCAACGACACATTCTTTCCGCAACCCCTGCGTCGGTCCAGACCGGCCTACATCACACACAGCCAAACGCCCAAAGTGGGTATGTATCATGAACGCCCACCTTCAGCTGAACATTGACCTGCACGGCGTCAGCTTACGGCTTGGAAAGCCGTGCAATCACAATCTTCCAATTGTCATCCGACATCACACAGCATTCGTAAAAACGCTCGCAAGGCGCATCGAAACCGTTTTCGGCAGCCTGTCAGAAGGACAGATGCCAACTACTGCAAGCCAACAGGCTGTGGCACATTGACGCGACGCGCTTCTATGGGAACATCTGTTTGGATCCTGGAACGCCATTGACTCCCCCAGGGAGTAGGCGCAGATGTCAGCTAGCCACCACTTCTGAGAGGCTGCAACTTCGTAAAATTGTTCTGCGGCCTCGCGGGTAGCAACATGCGAGCTCGTTCGGCTGTGTCAATATACGAGGCCAAGGACATGCGAACATGGAACTGTGTCGAATGAACGTGGAGGCTGAAGGTTAACAGAAGGTATAAAAGCCTTGTTCAAGTCTCCGTTGTACATGAGTCTCGCAGCTCTCATTGTAAGAGTCGATCTGCCTTATCGCAAACTTCAACATGTCGACACTCGATCTCAAGAACATTCAAGGAGATATCCTCCTCGATGGCCTGCCCAAGCGTGTAGAGTCCTTCTTCTTCTTCCAGATTACCGACGGCCGCGTCAAAGACTTTTGCCGAAGCCTCAAGACCCTTGCAAACGATATCTCACACGTTGACAACACTGCGCAGATGCGCCAGGACATCGGCGATGGCGAGAGTACTCGCAAAGAAGGTGACCTTGTGGAGATGGCCGGCGCCAACATTGCATTCTCCTGGAAAGGTCTACAGAAGGTACAATGTCGCGATGCCTCTTGTATCATATGACGCTGACCAGTTTAGATGTCTACTGTCCTCGCCAAAGACATCGGCAACCCCGCCGACCGCGACTACACAGACGGCATGAAGGCACACGCCATCGGCGATACAGCCAGCCCAAGCACCATCGGCGACTCCATCAAACCCGGCACTAATGAACCAGATTGGGGGCAGCCATTCTCCCAGCCCGACTTTCTGCATGGCGTAGTCCTGGCAACGGGCAACGACGACGCGCAAGTAAAGCAAAAGCTGGACAGCATCAAGAAGACCTTCCAGTTCGGCACTTCTTCTGCCTTCGTCAAAGAACTCAAGACGATTTCTGGCAAAGTCCGTCGGCGCCGTTCAAAGGGCACGAGCAGTGAGCAATACCTACGATGTGATTTGTTGACAGAAGCTAATGCATGTTTCCAAGCTTCGGCTACAACGATGGCATCTCGCAGCCTGCCGTCGACGGCATTGACAAAGCGCCCAAGGGCCAAGATACGATCGAACAAGGTGTCATACTATGCAACAGAGGCTCCAACGCAGGCCATCACCCAGATTGGATGACCGATGGCAGTTTCATGTGCTTCCGCAAACTGGAGCAGAACGTTCCGGCGTGGAATAAATTCTTGGTTGATGCTTCCAATACTCTGGGAACATGGTCCGATCAACTCGGTGCTCGCTTGATTGGACGATGGAAGTCCGGTAGTTATCCACTCGCTTGGTCTTTTTCTGGCGACCTTCAACTGACCTGATCGAATAGGCTGCCCTGTTCAGCTGTCGCCAGAGTTCGACGACAAGAACATCGCCACGGACCCTTCTCGAGTCAACGATTTCAATTTTGCTCCCGCCGACTCGGACGATGCCAACTTCACATGTCCCATGGCAGCTCACATCCGCAAAACGAACCCGCGCAATGACCTCGGACCTCGCGGTCCCAATGGCATCGTGAACCGCTTCCGCATCTTGCGTCGCGGAATTCCATACGTAAGTTATAACCTCTCCCCATCTCATCACGCGCAAGAGCGAGACCAGCCTCGTGTATCTTTCTCAATCAAGAGGCATGTCTGACAAAGACACCAGGGCAATGAACTCGATGCCGACCCCAACGGAACCCGCGGCCTACTTTTCGTCTGCTACCAAAGCACCATCAGCAACGGCTTCGCCTTCATCCAAGGCCAATGGGCCAATGAGCGGAATTTCGTCAGGCCAGGAGTTGGCTTTGACGCCATCTTGGGCCAGCTGAGCAAGAGCGAACAGGTGGACATCACCGGCTTGTTCTCGCAAGATGCGAAGAAGGCGGTCAAACTCAACGCCGTATCACCTTTCGTGATTCCGCGAGGCGGCGAGTATTTCTTCACGCCTTCGATGGGCGCTCTCGGTGGGATTCTTTCGAGTGTGAAGGAGGGAAAAACAGATCTGTGATGCTTCTGGGAAAGTGATTTGACGTGACAGTTTCCATGTTACAAGAAGCGCTCTTTAGCAGTAACCACCCAGGAAACGAAGAAGTTGCCGCGTTAGTAACTGTGCTCGCTCAAGCGTACCCAGCTTCGTGCACCATCTTAAACTTGCCCTTCGGCCACCCCGAGCATTCGCTCTCCGGCCACGTATATCTCACGATAAACTCATCGCTCGGGTTCAAAGGCTCCAACGGGCCGAGGACTTTCTGCGGCCACTCTGATGTTCCAAACTGTTGCGATCTGGACCGCGTGGAGGCGAAAGCCTCGAAACGGATGTTGATCAGTAGTGTCTTGAGTCCAGTGAATCTCTGCAAGTGGGCGCAAGCGACCTTCCAGTCGTCCTCCATAAATGACGCACTGTATCGAGAGAGAGCGTAGAGAACTGTGCGATAGTGGACTGTGAGGGTGACGTGTTTGATGAGCGCCAGTCTTTGTGGTAAAATTGTTCTGGTGAAAGATGTCAAGACGTTGGCTGAGCTGAAGGAGAACGAGTTGTGCGTGTAGAGGAGTTCGATGCCCTCTCGGTAGCTACATAAAAGTCAGTGGCAAGACTGGGAAGAAGTA
>Ga0265797_10002263_pt1 | contig 32631 bp, 22 predicted proteins | sample P2T30metagenome_FD_192433 | JGI IMG/M metagenome (GOLD analysis project Ga0265797, IMG submission 192433) | Plant litter microbial communities from East Loma Ridge, Irvine, California - P2 T30 | ecosystem: Environmental > Terrestrial > Plant litter > Unclassified | place: USA: California... | reverse complement strand
CACACGATGGAAGCCTAGGAAGACCGAGAACTTGGAGTCGTCTGGTCAGGATGTTGTGCTCGCGCAGACGATCTATGCGATTGTGGGCGCTGTGGCTCTGCAGAAGGGCGGAGATGTTGCCGCTCATGTCGCAAGAGAGAGAGTTCTGGCGCCATTGGGCCTGAAATAAGCATTTCATGAGTTGGCGACAATATAACAGGGTGTCGGGATGACCCTGAAGTTGTGTGAGGAGTATTTGATGGAGCGTCGTCGCGTACGAGCAGCTAGGAATCCAAAAAGAAAAGCTGGAAGGACTGGGGCTTTCTAGCTGGGGAGATCGCAACGGAGAAGCGTCCAGAGAAGGCGCTGGCGTGAAGCTGGTGCTACTTCCAGCTTGCGAACCAGCCAAGGACAAAAAGACGATCTCGAGACAAGATCAGTCTCGCATCTAAGCAAACAACCGGAGAGCTTTTGCCAGGCTTCGCAGCCATGTACGAGATAATTGTAGATATACTGAAGATGTACCAAAACATATATTACCCTACCATTGCCTTTGGAAACCCTTGAATCGGCTCCTCCATCTCGAGGCAGTTGACCTGCTGTACCTCGTTGCAACGAATCTCAATGCCCAATACTGATTTACCCGGTTTAGCAACATGAAATCGTTGAACATGTAACTCGCTCGTTCGCCCTTGCTTACAAGCAACGCATCGCCCGTCTAAATGCCGAGATATCGACTCCATGTATCCACAATCAACAAATATGCTGGAACGGTCGTAGCCGGCCGTACAGAGTTGACAGTCGAAGTTCTGCTCGACTCTCATTGGCTGTCACGAGAAAGCGGATGCTTGCGACCGATGTTGACACCTCGAGCTAGGGACGCACTCTCCGTTCTCGTGCGAAAGACATCGCCAGCATGCTTGTCTTGCGCAGTGGTAGGCTCATATGCGGTAGGTATCGCCTGGGCTGTTAGGCCAATGGGGCTCTGTTGTGATGGATGGCTACGGCCATATGGAACCTCGTTTTGGTCTGCTGGTTGACATATATCTTGTTGTGTTCTCTGAATGTAGTTCCTTCTTCTGTCTCTACTACAGTCGCTCCGAATTCACTAACTCAGCAGAAATTCGGCCATCTGTTCCACAACGGTCACTTTCTGAGCGATGTCTTCCACTTTGGACAAGCTTGGTGGCGAAGCCACGCCAACGAGAGCGCCTGGTCTCGACTCTGAATCAGACACGAAACCCAACGAAAAGATACCCGACACAAAGAGGAAGCAGCATATCTCTGAATCAAGTGTAACATGGACCAACTGGCACAAACACGCGAACTGGTTGAACATCATCTTCATCGTCGGTATCCCACTAGCCGGCCTGGTCTCTACAGCTTGGGTGCCACTTCGCTGGCCCACCGCGATCTGGGCAGTGGTCTATTACTTCCTGACTGGACTTGGAATCACGGCTGGCTACCATCGACTCTGGTCGCACACCTCGTACAGTGCGAGACTGCCGTTGCAAATCTTTCTCGCCGCTTTGGGCGGAGGCGCCGTCCAGGGTTCGATCCAGTGGTGGTCGCGTGGCCACCGTGCTCATCACAGGTATACCGACACAGATAAAGATCCGTATAGCGTCAACAAAGGCATTTTGTACGCCCACTTTGGTTGGATGCTGCTCAAACAGGATCCAAAACGCGCTGGCCGATCCGACATCACAGACCTTAATGACGATCCAGTCGTGATGTGGCAGCACCGAAACTACCTGAAAGTAGTCCTGACAATGGGCCTCATCTTTCCCATGCTCGTTGCCGGGCTCTGGGGTGACTTCGCAGGTGGTCTAGTCTACGCAGGCATCCTTCGCTTCTTCTTCGTCCAACAAGCTACCTTCTGCATCAATTCCCTAGCACACTGGCTCGGCGACCAACCTTTCGATGATCGCAACAGTCCCCGCGACCACGTCCTCACTGCCCTCATCACGCTCGGAGAAGGCTACCACAACTTTCACCACGAGTTCCCCTCCGACTACCGCAACGCTATCGAATGGCACCAATACGATCCGACAAAATGGTCGATCTGGCTCTGGAAACAACTCGGCCTCGCCTACGACCTTAAACAATTCCGCTCCAACGAGATCGAAAAAGGACGCGTACAACAACTGCAGAAGAAACTCGATCGTAAACGTGCCCAACTCGACTGGGGCATCCCGCTCGAACAGCTGCCGGTGATGGAATGGGATGACTTTGTTGAGCAGGCTCGCGCGGGGGGGCGTGAGCTTATTGCTGTTGCGGGCGTTGTCCATGATATTGCGGGATTCTCGAACGAACATCCGGGTGGCAAAGCTATGATTAAGGCTTGGATTGGGAAGGATGCGACTGCTGTTTTCAATGGTGGGGTTTATAATCATTCTAACGCGGCGCATAATCTGCTGTCTACAATGCGTGTTGGCATTATTCGTGGTGGTATGGAGGTGGAGGTTTGGAAGCGAGCTCACGGTGAGGATAGCATTTATGGTGAATCCAAGGGTGGCAGAGAAGGAACAGCATGATGAGCCGGTTGCTTGGTGGTTGCCTTGGGGGGGGTTCTGGGCACCGTCTCTGCGCTCAAGTCTGTATGCGGAACCTCGGTCCCACGTCCAATTAGTCGTTCACAATCGTTGATAGATCTAGCACTTTAGCTGCGAGAAAAATGACACCCTTTGACGGCATCTCACTGCTTTACGCGCTAGTTTCTATGCTCGTATACCACAATGTGAGCATGCGGAAATCGCAATGGAGTTGCGTGGCGGATGAAGTCGTGCTTACGCAACTTGCGGCAACGACTCGCTGCTCAATCGCAGGCAACCACAATCGTACAACAACAGACCCAGGGAGCACCAGACCACCACATATATTTCCATCCATGTATACGTATCATTTGAAATGTCCAATGTATCCGATACCCATAGCTGAACGATTTCAAGGGCGTGTTTCCAAGATCAGGTTCTCAGTAGCAGGGTCAGGGTTGGGGTAACACTGGCACGTGGACATGTAGATCGGCCTAAAACTAACATATTATTACCAAAACAGGCTTTGCCATGCTTATCACATCAGTTAGACTTCGAAAGTTGCAAGGCTATTGGTTCTGATGTTGGCGAATCGATAATTGTCGGATCATCGTCACGACAACGAGTTTATCGTCTTGTGCTCGCTTCGGATCTGCCTCGGATGACGTTGTACTACTAACAATTCATGGAAGACCGTCTCCTGACTCAGTCCTGGGTGCACAAGTGATATACGAGTCGGGTTGTGTTCTCGAATCCCGTGGGTCTGGTTGGAGGCCTGACTCCGGAAGCCATGCGAGCCATTGCAACGGTCAAGCTCGATTGCTCCACCGAAAGATCGAAATGGAAATTCCCCCTTGCCTGTTGAGCTCGTTGCGATATTTGCGTTCGTGTGATTGTTGTAGTCCAGAGAGACGATTGCGGAGTTCGACATAGATTATCAAAGACAACGTGTGACAGTGTTCGAAATGCTGATGAAAGGCATAGCCTTGAAGTATGAGGCGCTTTGCATGTCGCTCCTTTGAACGGACGCTAACCATGCAATTCAATAAATTGTACAAATGTGATAGTGATGTAGTGGGGGGTCGTGCCTGATATTGGAAAACAATTGGAATGCCTTAACTATCGTTGTAAGTTCCTGCTCGGGGATTTTGAAGCGTCAAATGCACACGAGGCCAAAGCTTTCCAGTCACTTCAATCTGCATACAAACGAAGCATTGCTTGAAAAGTTGCATCAACGCAACAAGAGAAGCAGTATGATCGGCAGATAGGGAGGTACCAAGCACCGGGATACTGGTTCCTGAAATAGGAAGTAGGACAAATGAAGATATCGCCGCCTGCCGATCATTCGTGATGGCGATGATGTGAAGAGGAACGTGCGCCTAGCCGTGGATCCGAACCCACTTCACCTTACCGCTTTGCACCATTGCAGTTCTGCCGAAACTCTGCAGAAATCACCATGTCTATCACTCCAACGTCTTTGCACTAAATAGTCTAAACTACACAATTCTTGCGTATGCTTGAGTCTTCTTCAGCCTGGTAGCGCAGCCTTCGCGCTATACCGGGTGCTCAACCTCTCAAACGCCTCCACCTCGTGGCCAATAGACAACGCTTCCCCTGTGCGCCAAGGCATCGCGACGACATGCGACCCGTATTATCCTCTCAAGCAGGTAAACTATCGCTGGTCATATAATCTTGAAGGCCACGCATTGCCATGGCATGGACCACGAGAAACGTGAGATCTACAGTCCGCGCGCTGCAGATGTCCTTGAGCGCACCGATATGGTCGTTGAACTACTTTCAACGCACAACTCTAGAACAGTCAGCCTGATGGTATAAGTCTAAAGATCTTGCTCACATCAATGAGTCTTCTTTTCTCCAGTCAACTCACTCAAGCCTTCCTTTAGCAAGCTCTCTATCAACTTTGTTTGATACCACATTCGTTTTCGACTCGCGACGACCACATTCGTTAATCAACACGCATCTCCAACTACGACAAATCTTTAATTTCTAATTTCGACAACATGGTTCACTACGCTTTCACTATTGCGGCTCTTGTCGCCACTGCTGCTTCGGCTCCCGTTCAGCAGTCCCAGCAACTCGAGCGCCGCACTTTCGGTCTCGGCCAAGCCAGCGGTTCTGGCAGTGCCGGCCTCATCGGTGGCCTCATGGGTAACCCAGTTGCTACTGCTACTGGATCTGTGGGTGGCGTTCTCGGCTCTCTCACTGGCAAGTCTGGTGCCTCCGCTGGCGCCTCCGCCGGTGCCTCCTCCAGCGGCAAGGCCTCTGTTGGTGTCGACGCTGATGCTCACCTGGCAGCCAGCGTCGTCGTTGGTCTCGAGGCCAAGCTCCCCAGCGTCTGCGCTGGTGTCCAGGCCAAGCTTCAGGCTGGTGCCGGTGTTCGTGCATCTTTCAAGGCTGAGGTCAAGGCCCAAGTTGGTCTGGACCTTACCGACGCTGACGCCATGGCCATCATCAAGGGTATTGCATCTATCGGTGCTTCCTTGAACGCGGATGCTGAGATCGCAGCTGATGCCGGAATTTCTGGCCAAGTCTACGGCAAATCTTCAGCCAAGTTCTCGGCTGGACTTGACGCCATGGTCTCTGCTTGTGGAAACATCAAGGGCTCTGTCGACAGCAATGCTGAGTTCGGTCTCGGAGCTCTGTTCGGTGGTCTTCTTACTGCCGGTGTGTCAGCCGAGGGCTCTGCCTCTCTCACTGGCAGTGCAGGAGCTCAGTTCTCTGCCGCTCTCTCCGGTAGCGCCTCTGTCGATGCTTCTGCTTCTGTCGATGCTTCTGTGTCCGCTACTGCCGGAGTTGGTGCTCTCCTGTGCGGTCTGAAGCAGACTGGTGTTCAGTTCCATGGCCAGGCTTCTGCTGAAATCAGCGCCTTCTTCCACGCTGGTGCCGACGCCTCGGCCGAGGGCGGCATTGAGGGACTGATCAGCGGCCTTGGTCTTCAGGGTGCCTCTTCCGGCGGTCTTGAGGCTGCTGGCGGATTCCTCGATGGTGTCGTTGGACAGCTCGGTCTCGGTGGCTCTGCCCACGGCAAGGGCGAAGGCTCTGTTGATGTTGGAGCAATCCATGCCGCTGGTCTTGGAGAGGGTGCTGTCTCCGGACAGAATGGAGCTGCTCACGGTAAAGGCGAGGGTATGTTGGACTTCGGGGGCATCCACGCCGGTGGTCTAGGCGAAGCTTCATCTTCTGGAAACGGTGCCAGCTCGGGCAAGGGCCAAGGTGGTCTTGATATTGGAGCCATCCACGCTGGTGGTCTTGGCGAAGGTGTCGTCTCCGGCAACGGAGCTGCCCAGGGTAAGGGTGAGGGTGCGCTCGATTTCGGTGGCATCCACCTTGGAGGTCTCGGAGAGGCTTCTACTGGCGGCCACTCCGGCAGCGAGACCTCCTGCAAGCCTTCCGCCCCCGACTCATACGAGGCACCCAAGCCTTCCGCCACCGACTCATACGAGGCTCCCAGCAAGCCTACCCCCAACGACTCATACGAGGCACCCGCTGCCTACTCTACCGGCACCCCCTCAACCTACCAGAAAGATGCTCCTCCCAGCTACAGCGCCCCTGCGAGCTACAGTGCCCCTGCTAGCTACAACGCCCCCTCCAGCTATGAGGCTCCTTCCAGCTACAGTGCTCCTGCTAGCTACAACGCCCCTGCAAGCTACCGTGCTTAGATACCGAAACCCTTTCAAGACTTGTAGACGCACCTACAGACTTGCACGAGAGGATCGTACCTTTTCATTCACGGCGATACGAACATACCGCCAAGAAGTTAGTGACCCACAGTCAAGGCATAATGCTTTGAGATTTCATGAGATACACCTATACATACATACCTATTTCTTTCTTTCCGATCAAATTTATGTCCACACGTTATCGTGGTGAATTTTGTGGCAAGTGTCGTCAAAATGCTGTCGGGAATCTGGCACACTCTTCTATTGAGATACCGTTCATCATCAAGTCATTCTTCAGCATCTAGTGTGCTAACATATTCAGTGTCAGATCTCAAGATCGATGTGCTTGCCATTGAGATGCAATTTATGGAACGTCCGAACGAGAGAAGCCGTATGCAAATCTACGGACGAGAACTCTACATACGCCAAACATCAGATCGTTGGGACCGTTCAATAATGGGCACGTCGAAGCAACAGATGACACAGAACAGGAAAACAAATTCATATGGTCGACTATTTAGTTCGAAGTGTCCGCAACATGCAATTGTGCATGGTGGAGCCGGACCGCACGCTGGCAAGCCTGCTCGAGTCTCGACATGGTAACAGTTGACACATAACTCCGCTTTCGACAAGCGCGTGGACCTTCTTCTTGGATCTTTATCAGAGCCATGTATGTATACTACTATACTACCCCAGTGTGGGGTAAACAAGGTGCAATGTGGGCCTAAAGGTAGCAATGCTGGTGGTGTAGGTTCAAACTTCATATGACCATCGCAGCGGCAGGCCGAGCAGTACGGACTTTGAAGCTAGATTGCTAGGGCGTGCGCATAAGCGAGAGTGGGTGATATCTCGTTGACCGGCAACACGCTTAAGGAGATGGGATAAGCGCCGTATCAGTCAACCCAGTCGCTCTTCTCCATCACTCCGCCTCCTACTGTAAACGAGCGCGTGGACCTTCTTCATGACTTCACAGCAACGCCATAGCGTTTATCCATCGCTGGTCCACTGTGTACCCCAACTTGGGGTAAACCAACATGGATCCACAGATAGCATGGGTTGAAGATATCAGCCGTATGTCAACTGATAGGCAGTTGTATAAAGACCCATGTGTTGTCTTTGGTCACGCTCAGTTCTGTATAACCGTTCTTCCAACAGCCATTGATCATCAAGATGTCCGAACTCGACGCTGCTCCGTCCAACACCCATGCCGGGGGTAAAGACGACGCTCTGCGCACGAAAGGAAGTGATCCTCTGACGTCTCCTACCGACGTGGATGTTGAGGTTGGATATACAGATGAAAGAATCAACATGGAGGAGTACGAGCGATCGGTGCCACTGTGGAAGCGTGTTTGGCAGCACAGCTTGACACAAATGATGTTGCTCAGCGTCCAAGCCTTCTGTGGTCCTGCTATGGCGGACGCTATCGCTGGTATGTGCTCCGATACACGTATGCCAGGTAGACCGCTCGCTAACAATTCCGTAGGCCTTGGTGGAGGAGGTCTTGCGACTCCCCAAACATCGAACATCGCGACCGCAATCAACTACACAATGCTGGCGATCTGTTGTGCTCTTGGTGGGCCGATCGTGAACAAGCTGGGTATCAAGTGGTCGTTGGTCATCGGCGCCTGTTCATTTCCCATCAGAGGGTCGTCGTACTACTGCAACAGCAAATTTGGAAACCAATGGTACTTGATCCTCGGCGGCTTCTTCACTGGCATTGGTACTGGAACCTGGTACGTTGCTGAATCTGGGACCATTATGTCCTTAGCCCCGACCAACTCTCGCGGCAAGTACCTGGCGCTGTGGATCGTCGCTCGTAATCTCGGACAGCTGGTCGGAGGTGCTATCAAGTAAGTGCATTGCCCTTGTGCTTGGGTATCGATTCGTCGCTGACACAACGAAGCCTTTCGAAGAATCATGAGAAAGGCGTGACTGGCGGAGTTACTCCTGATACCTACGTTGCCTTCCTGATCATCGAATGCATGGCTCTACCATTCGCGTTCCTGATTTCGCCCCTCGAGCGCGTTGTCCGATCCGACGGTACCAAGATTCTCGTATCCGAGAAACTGCCCACGAAGACGGAGTTCAAGATGATCAAGGTCACCATGACATCGAAACTGATCTTGCTTTCCGCTCTCTGGGCAATCTGGTCCTTCTTTTACAGGTAAGTGAGATCGCGAACATCGTTCTTTCCGTGGCGCATCACTTACACATTCCGCAGCGGCACATGGTCGACTTACTTGGGAACATACTTCAGCGTACGAGCTCGTGCCTTATCGTCGCTCATCTCGCCATTCTTCTGCATCATCGGTTGCTTCGCACTCGGCTTTGTTCTTGACATGAAGAGCTTGAGCCAGCGAAGAAGGGCCCAAATCGGGTTGTTCATTGTCGTGTTGCTGAACCTTGGAGTGTACATCTGGTCGATCGTGATGCAGGCTGGATTCAACAGCCACAATCCAGGCAAGATTGACTGGGACGACGCGCTTTACCCGCGGTCGTTCTTGCCATACTTCTTCGTACAGACGACTGGTCCACTGTCCCAGTCATACATGTACTGGCTGCTGTCTTCTTTTGCAACTGATGCACAAGGTAAGTCGCACTTAGCCAGATCAAGCTGGTCTGACGAAATTGTTGCTAAGCATATACTTACTAGCGAATGTCCGTAACGGTGCGGCATTCCGCTGCCTCGAAGCCATTGGCCAGGCGGTATCATATGGCATGAACACGCAGATTAAGACCAGCCCTCTCATCGGATTTTGTGTTACATTTGGCTTGATGGCTCTTGCGTTTGGTCCAATGTTAGTGCTGGTCAACTCGACACCAGAGCGCATCCCTGCCGACGTGACCGCCGAGGAGATACAGCGCGCTGAAAGCAAGGTTGGCGTGGTTGAGATCGACACAAAAGTGTGAAAGTCAGAAGAGCTTCATGATCTCTTGATCTCATGACAAATGCGTTCGGGGTCGGAAACGAGCATATGTATCAGGGGTTTAGGAAGAAGGACGCGTTTGTGAAACAAAGAAATGGCTGGGCTCTGATGCCTCAGGCACCAAGTTCTATTCCCATTCTTCAACTTGAAACAAATCCGTCTCACCATTCCTCCGCCTCCGGCTCGAGTCATTGTTACTACAAACTTGACGCCCGTTCGCAGGCGCAGCATATGATGTATTTTTAGGTGGCTTGCGTGATTCTGTCGGCAAGTTATACTTCGATCTGCTGTACACGCCACGGATCAACTGTCGGTCGTGCGCCTGCACCATGGCCAACCTCCTCTCACTCCCCAACGAGATGCTTATATGCATCTATGCAGACAGCTTCACCATCGAATCGGCTGTGTCTCTCTCTAGTGTGAACAGGAGACTGCACTCCATCTGGCTTAAGCATGCAGATCATATTGCCCAAATCATCCTAAGAAGGCAAATACCCGCGTACCAAGATGCAGTCGATCTTGCGATCTTGGAAGAACCCTTGATCGACAAAACTCAGCTCGCTTTGCCGACGATAAATCAGGCTCCTGTTCGTCTTTACCTTTCTCGAGTCTTACGAAACGCAGGCCTCGCCTCGAGCGCAACATCTGCGTGGTTAGCGTACGTAGGAGATCTTGGACCCGACAGTCACCAAGCCAGATCGCTTCACCACATGTCACCCCACGCTGCATACTACCTAATGCGCAAGGTTATTTTCTCGCATTGGTGGCGGAGAAAATGCTTAGACGACCATCTCTACTCAACCTTAGATGCACTATCAAAAGACGCCACTATCCATTGACGACTTCTTGTGTTTCTTGACAAGTACTTATGCTGATTACGATGAACGCCTCAAGCACGATATACCCAAGCCCAAAGAAGAATGGACAGAAGCAGATGAGTGGAAAGACGAGGAAAATGGACACGTCAATACAGAAGACTGGGAGTACTTGGATGATGTTTGGGACGCGACGATTTCCTATAAATTCCATGGGGGTGTAAAGCTGAAGGAGATGCTTTGCACTGATATGGATGGATCTTGAAATACCCTACCACTGATCCCAGCTCATATCAGTTGCAAACCACACTGTAGAGTATGTTATCCACGGATCTGGTTGCAAAAGTCTATGCTGTGTCTATGTATGTCTCCGCGTGTGGTATCGCAAAGCCATATGCCCTAGGGTTTATGTGCATGACACCAGACTGTAGACGATGGGCCGAATGGCATGACTCAACATAGATGCCGTCTTCCGATAGTCACAATATGAGAGGCACGTACATATACTGTACCTCGATGGTCAGAACTTATAGAAGGGCAAGCTCCGATATCGGGTAGACGTGTTTACAGCCCTTGCGCTTAAGTCTGTGTACGGACTCTCAATGGTAAGCAGTGATCTATCAGATCTCTAATGCAGATAGTACTAGCATTTCAGATTTCGAGATCTATAGGCAGTATGGACTGTATCTAACCGGCTAGCATACTCCTATATATTCTGACAGCCTATGGTCACAGCATAGAAAGATGTTAACAAAGCTGTAGCTGATGCTGTTGCTTTAGTCGTACACAAACTTGAGCGCAAGTACTGTACATATGTTAACGTAAGTGCCTTATTTCCGAGGAGTATTTTAGAAGGACACGAAAGCTTTGACGCAATACAGTAATCACACAATTGATCGACTTGCAGATCATTAAGTAGATCGCGATAAATTAAAAAGTGAGGACGCCTTGCAGCCTGGATTCCGACTTCACACTGCCCACTCAGCTTCGGGTTTTCCTACCCGGACAGATCTGCAATTCCCAGTTCTTGTTGTGCGTCACCAAAATCTCTGCACGTTTCCACAACGCCTTGCGCCCGTTACGAGCATTGCAGTCTATCGATTCTGTGCGCTCCTCCGCTAAGCCGGTATGCCGATGGCGGAGCACAGGCGGAAGTTGTGACACTCGGAACTGTCACCAGCTTTGCAACCACGTGACAGATCTGCATCAGCATGACCCATGCTTGTGTGCACGACTCATGCACCCATGGCAAGCACAACAATAGGAGGTAGGAGCCAAAGTTATGTTTCGTCCCTTTGAGATATAAAACCAGAGATGACGACGCGATTTGCATGGACCGTACAATCATATGTATCGAACCTTGTATATCATGGTAATTCATGTTGCCGATAGCCGTGTAGACTAATAACAGATACAGTCTGTACACACCACCTGAGAAGGTTGAGGATCTCTGACAGACTCTGTCGCAAAACGCAAAACTGCCGAACAAGACGAAACAACATCACCTAGGGTTAAGTTTTGCTCCCACCTCCTTGCGTACGAATGTATAAAAACTCAATCAATCGGCTCGGCTGTAACCTGAACCTTCTATACATCTGTCCGGGTGAAGTTCGGTGCCGCAAACTCTTGCGTGGTGGACTCGGTCTGGCTTCAAAGTCCGGATTGCTCGCCCTACCACTGAGACACCAATAACTATGAGGTGGTGTAGGCAAGAGTGCTTTGTTTCGCAACTACTTGGGACGATGGCGAAGGGCCCTCGGACCGGAAATATGAGGGCCTGATGATCGACACTGCCGCTACCACGTGGCCGTGACCTGTCTGCTCTCTGGCGTCTCGCGCTTTGGGCACACGGATTGATTGACTTCGAACGGTTGTCAATCAGTACGCTTCCCCCTTCTCTGTCCACCCTCAAAGTCGAATTAGCGCTTTATACGCCGATCCATACCTTTGGCGATTCATGTTAGCGTCTCCTCAACTCTGTTCAAGACCCTCCATTGCCCCGACCAGATGACAATGTCGACTGATAATGCGCCTGCGACCAATGGCGAAAGACTCGCAAAATGCTCGGTGCCTGAAGCTTTTTTTCTAGTGCAGTACATACAAGCACATGCATGAGGGCTTCGATATTTAGTTGATGAGACCAAGAACGCCATGATGATAGTGATCAAGGGTTCGAAACGTGCCTCTTGGGGTGTGATCCCGGGCCTGCCACCTTCATCTGTCCTTCTGCCCCGACACCAGCAGCTCTAGTCGCCTACTGTACTGATCCTTCAAATATACGGCAATATGGCTAGCTCTTCAAAGACTATGAGCAATATTGCTCACCTCACACCAGCAGACATCGCAAAATGGCCACCAGCAAACTACGAGAACCCCGAACGGATAACATGGATGCCAATATACGCGAGCATCTGGTTTGCTGGAGCCACAATCGTTTTTGGAGTGCGGTGCTGGCTGCGTCTCCGGGGCCATGCAGGAAGGCTCGGTTTGGATGATGTATGCAGATCCCCTCAAAGCATGAACGATGCCAGCGAGATGTGCAGAAATCTGACCATTTTCACCAGGCAATTCTTTTCCCTGGCTGGCTTGCCGGGTTGATGTTCACAGCGATAGCGATAATTTACACCCAGTACGCCAAAGGAGACCGACACGTCTGGGATACTCCTCCTCACAGACGGACCGACCTGGTACTGTGCATGTGGCTAGGCGAGTTCTCTTTCCTGGTCTGCGGTGGATGTACGAAGGTCTCGATCCTGCTATTTTATCGTCGTTTGGTCAGTGGGACGTACTCCACACGCTACAAATGGCTCATCTGGTGCGCTATCGGTTTCACTATTGCCTACACCTTCACATTCTGTGTCGTACTTCTGGCCAATTGCACACCAACTAGGGCATACTGGATGGCGTTCGACTTCAAGTACGCTCTGACAGAGAATTATCAATGCATGGACACAAGCGTTATCAACGCGATGGCAGGTGTCTGCGCTGCAATTGCCGACGGTTACAGCGTGGTACTCCCATGTGTCCTCACATGGCAGCTCAAGTCTGTACCAAGGAGACAGAAGATTGCGTTGTTTGGCATATTCTCTCTGGGTCTTGTCGTCGTTGCCGTAAGTGGCGTGCGGACGTACTGGTTGATTGGTATGTAACCAAAGAAGTGCAAGCCGTTATAGATGAGTTCACATATGCTGACTTGCAATTTTAGAGACGGGAACATCTAAGGATATCACGCGGTCCGCCTTCAACCTTTTCGTTTGGGCGCAAATCGAACTCCAAGCGGGTATCATGTGCGCCTCCGCGCCATCTCTGCGCGTCTTCTTCCGCCGCTACCTTGGCGTGGCCAGCTATGGTTCAAGGAGAACACGAGACACCAACACGAATATCACAGGCGGAAGTACCCATATCACTGTGAAGAAGGACACGAGCGTGACGTACGAGCAGGACTCGACCGAATCGACCGAAGACCTGACCACGCCAGTCGACAAGACGCCTACAAACAACAAGCCATCATGGTCGCCAATTAGTGCCAATAACAAAGCGGACGTCGTTGGCCCCGGTGCTGCCACTCGCTACTCGCATGAAGAAGACTCATACGGTATGAGTGATTTGGGTTGGAAACGGGTGGAGAAAGAACACAAATGGGATGAGCGGGTATGAAAAGAGGGAGAACACATGATGATACTACTTTTACAATTTTTAATACGCCATTTTTTTCGCACGCGCACCGCACACAGAAGAACGCCGTGCGATGTTGGACAGGCTTTCGGGGACTTTTAGCGACCCTTCTTCCTTCCGCTGCCGAGATCTATCCTCGTCAGGATGCAATATCATACCTCTGGCAGACTCATCACCAATATATGTGAGCTCGTGAGGTCTAACATCAAGAGCCTGACTTCAAGCTGATCGCAAAGACAACTCGCCAGTACTTAGGCACAAATGTTGAGCTTACACGCAATGAGGATGCTAATGTATTGATCAGAGACCACTGAGATTGTCAAGACGACGAGGCCTCAACCTAGGATCGCACACTGCGAGGATGAACGTTCAGAATGCTGTTGCCAGCGAGACGTCGTCGCGAACTCAGTCACTTCAAGCGCATACCGCGGTAGCACCTCCAATACGTGTTTGACGCAATGATCGGACGACAACACTGAAACGACATATAGGCCAATGAGATACTACTGAAAACTCTGCCGTCTCAAGCTCGTATGATATTGACATCTCAGCGATTTTTGAGATGCTATCATGAAGCATCAATACACGTTGGGTGTGTGAAACCACCAAGAGCGCGAGCTATGGGTACGTGTCGTACAGCGAAATCATGATCAATCAGACTGATATCTCATACGGGGTATCAAAACAAACTAAAACAATCTAAGCATCATCATTACATCCAGTCTTTCCGATAGACCGATCCTGCCCACTCCCTAGACAAAAGAAAACTCTTCCGACTGCACCTCAGGATCTCGCGGTCTCAGTGGCCGTTTCCGTTGCCGTTCATCAAGGCTTCCTGCTTCGCGCGTACCTTCTCCTGAGTAGTCATGTCGTTCATGTCGCCATTCTGCTCAGGCATCTTGGCCAACCAGGCAGGCGGCTGCATGCCGGTCTGATCGTGGATAGTGCTGAGAAGCGGCGGCAAGGTCTGGAAGAGATTGCGGATAGGAGCTGTGGGATCCGCTCCCTCGCCGCCAGCCGACCCGGTGTTCCACACGTTGATCTTGGGCTGCAGGCCGTTGATCGCCTTCGCGTTGGCCAAAGCGAGCTTCTCGTATGTGTTGTTCTGCAGCATGAGGTACTGCATGAGACCTTGTGGGCCTCCCATGACCTTCGCAAGCTCACCATACGCTTTGGCGGTCTCGGCGATACCGGCGGCCTCCTTCTGCTTGACGATGAAGTTTGCTTCGGCTTGCTTCGACATGACGATGAAGTCGGCCTCTGCCTGCTTCGTGCTCGCAAGGTAGTTGGCCTCGGCTTCCCTCTCCATGACCGTGAAGTTCGCCTCAGCGTCACGAGTCTTCTTGACCGCGGCGATATGAGCGTCTTTCTCTCCACGGTAAGCTCTTGCGTCAGCCTCTGCTTGCTGGTTGACCAGGTGGGCTTCCGCCTCCTTGGACTTCTGGTAGTACTCAGCATCAGCCTTCTGTTGGGCGGATTCACGAGCGATCCTGGCCTGTGTGACGGTAGTAGCACGAAGACGTTCCAGCTCCATGGCGGCTCTCTTCTCCTCAACTCCTCGTTGAAGCTCGGCATCTTTGTGCTGCGCCGCACGCTCGGCAGCGATCTGCTCCAGGTTCAACTCACGCGCAATCTCAATCTCTCTGGTCTTGAGCTTTTGATCTGCGTTGGCTTTCTCTACCTTGCGCTCAGTCTCGAGCACGGCGGTGTGAGCGTTGATCTTGGCAATCTTCTGCTTTGCCTCGCCCTCCTTCTCGGCCTCGCCGACTTTGCCGATCATGCGTGCGTTGGCGACATCGACTTGAGCTTGGCTCTGAGCACCTTCGTGTGCTTTTCTGGCAAGAGACTCGAAGTACTTCGACTCGCCCATGTCTTGGAGCTCCTTGACGTTGGCGTTGTAGATGCGAAGACCGAATTGGTCGAGCTCCTTTTGGACACACTCGATGACCTAGACAATTTTAGTACCAGTGATAACAAGATTCAACGCGGCATAGACGACTGACCTGGGCCTTGAACAGGCGGCGATTGTTGAAGAGCTCCTCCATAGTCATGTTGGAGACGATGGATCGAGTCTCACCCTCGATGATACCTTTCACGATATCCTGGACATGGTTACGTCCAGTGGCGATAGTACCAGAGCCTCTCGAGCTGACTTGTCCATCTGAGTCGCCAGTGAGAAGCACAGCGTACTTCTCCAGAGAAGACTTGTCATCGTGGGGTCCAATAGTGAAGACGGCAGGCACTGTAGAAGTTGTTAGCGATGAACTCTGAGTGAAAGGCTCTTCAATACTTACGAGAGAACTGTAGCTTCTCGCTTGTCATGGCTTGGAGTGCCATGGAGAAGTCGAAGGGTGTGATGGAAATCTTCGTCACCTTCTGGAAAGGCATGACGAAGCATTTCTTCGTGATTCGGACATTGTCGATGCCTACACCAGTTATGGCGAGGTACGAGTTTGGTTCGGAAACGTGATACCACATTGTGTTAGAGATCAATCAGTAGGGATGTTGTGTATCGCAGAGTCGTTGGTGAGAAGTGTTGATAGATTTGTGTCACAAAGACGACTTAATACGAAGGAGAAGGAGATACTTATATGTGCCCATAGCCTGTCAAGCATACAACAAGAGTCACAGTCGTTCTCCGTACAAGGCGCAGCCTGTTGAAAGCCTGAGTGTCTCTCTTCATTAACGAAGGTCAGCACAAGGATCACGAGGCATCTACAAGGCTATGGTTCATCTCCGTGGCATGTCTGAGCCGACTTAGAGACGCTAAGGTGGGTGTCACGGAGTCGGAAGGATTGTGAGAGAGGCCGCATTACTGCTTATCGTGTCGCAAGGGCCGTGTCTAGTCCCATTGAAGTGGCAGTGTAAGAGAGGTGGTGGAAACTGACTCGGAACCCGGCTGTGCTACCAGCGGTTGCCGGCACGATGCCCGTCACGTGTTACATGGCGTCTGGCTTTCCCTGCGGCCTCATAGGGCTGAAGAATCTTGGCGCCGAGGCGCAAGCAATCTACTACGCCATGTTATCTGCAGAGACTCGCTTTTGGTCAGCAACTAGAAAACAAGCACTTCTGTCGAGCTTCTAGCGTCGAACGATGGAATGTGTCCGACATCATTGGCTTCGAGTGCTGCGGCACCTTCTGCCTGAGGTCAATGCGATACGGAGGTAGTGGCTTAGACTCGCTTACCGAGACCTTGTGACCTGTCATTCACCGGAATGAATCGCAGTTTGGACCGCAGTTCGCATCCATATAGTTGGAAAATCTTTCACCGGTGCAGCGATTGCATGTCCCTCTTATCACACAATCACTATGGCTGAGCCACCTTCATACGAAGAAAGCACGTTGGGAGATCGCAAGTCGACAGAGCGAAAGGGCGACCGAAAAACACCACAGCCATGGAACATCCGTGAGCAAGTTGGATTATCAAGAAGTCAGCATGTCGCATCCGTCGTGGCACAGATTGGCGACCACATCAGAGAGCGCGCGTTGCAAGGGCTATCCAAAACCACGATGGTACTCATACCGTCAGATCAAAGTAAGTTGATCTAGGCAAGCTTGCGGTCCGGCTCCAAATTTCGTACTGCTTCCCCTGCCACTGAGAGGACAGTAAGAGGATTTAACCTAGGCCGCGAGGTGGAATATGCACGATAATTACTGACCTAATCCCAGACGCATGCCGAAAGGGCACAGCCGTGGGTTTCCCAGATGACGATGTGCCAACGATCATCCAGTTCGATGGTAGCCAAAATGGCACACAATTCTGGCAGCAGGACGAGGTCTTGTACGAGCTGAGGGTGCAGCTGCGGAATGCAGTATCTGATGGCATACCAGCGGAGAGAATGCTACAACAATCAGAAGCCATTGCTCTTCCGCCACCACCACCCCAGAAGACTTCGTGGTTTGGCCGGAAATCGTCAAAGGCCGCGGTACCTGTGCGAGAGGAAGTGCCTGTTGTATGCCCAGTCACTGTAGATGTTCACCTCGACGAGGTCCATTTCCGATCTGAAACAGAGTACGGGCTGTACGAGACTTTGAGAGCCAAGGTTGTGATGGCGGTGGTGGACGTGCGGTAAAAGGATATCGAGGTGGCATCTAGCAATGTCAACAAGACGTCGGACTTGGATAATGCCGATGATCATAGCTGGAATCACACCGGTGTATGTGTCATGGCCGCTACGAATGAATTTACGCATAGAGAACTCCATAGCTACGCAATACTTTCTGTGGCATCATCGACGGCCCTAGCTCTCGATTTAGCTATTAATTGCTAGATCGCGTTCCACTACCTATTTGTATAGAAAACTCCCTCATTCTTACATCACAGCACACCAACTTGTCCGCCTCATCCTCCCTTCCCGCTTCTCCCTCTCCCTCTCCTCCTGATCCAAAATCGTCAAATCGATGATCTTGATACTATGCTCCCTCGCCAGCGCCTCCCTCCTTCCAAACCGTCGATGATCATCCGGCTGCTGCGCCCAGTACACTGCCCTGCACTCTTTCACCTCCAACAGAACGCTACGCATTTTCTGCAAGCGCTCTCTGCTCCAATTGCCAGAGAGAAAACCTGCGTCGCGGTCGTTGAGGGGGTGTCTGATGCATTTTATCACGCGCGGTTGGGAGTGTGGGGCGTTGTTGCTTATGATTATGATGTCGGTGAAGAGGTTGCCGGAGCCGAGGGTGGATATCCTGTCGTTTGGGAGGGTGGGGTAGGTTTTGTGGTAGTAGCTGGTGATGGGGGTCTCGGTGACTGGTTGCATAGGAAGTTCCATTGGAATTGGAGACCGAGCGCATGTAATGGGGTACTAGGTCCTGGAAATTATGTAATGTGAGTTCTTATCGATCAATATAGTTTGCCGCAATCAGCCCAGCAAGAGACACAGGCATCTAATCGACCATGTTTGATGACAAAATCGTAATTCGTTGGCTTCATTAGAAAAAGCTAATAGTCAAATCTCACGATCAAGCAAACTCCATCCATCCGTTTCGCTCACGATCCTTGTTTTCAAACCGAAAACACCTGACCTGGCACTATCACTCATCCTCCGTATCCCCATCAAGATCCTCCCCGTCATCACTCCCCGCCCATTGCTTCCTCCGCTGCAACTCCTCTTCCAGCGTATCAAGCGTCATCTGCCGCATCTCACACTCCTCATAAATCTGCACCGGGTTCCCAATGCGCGCCTCCTGCAGATTCGACAAATCTTCAAACAGCGCCTCCAGCCTGCTGGTCTGCAAGCCCTTGTAGTGATAGTCTCTGACGGGGTTCATGACGATCAGCGTCTCGTTGGATGGCTCTTTGGCGTTAGTGAGAGAGAAGCTGATGAAGTCGTGGTGGTTCGCGCCGCTGCCGAGCTGCGTGTGCTTGCCGTAGCGAGAGCGCATGTTGGTGCGGGAGTCGAGGGAGGAGGTCCAGCCGTCGGCGCCGGGCATGTTGAATGGGGGTGGGTAGTAAACATTAGAGAAGCCTGGGAAGACTGGGAAGGGCCACATTGCTTTGGATCGAGGTGGGTTGTGGAGTGAATTTGTTGTGATGGATGTGATTTGGGGACTCGGTCGTTGTGGTTTCTTTCTTGGTGGTTCGAGATTGTTTGCAATTTGAGCCAGGTCTTATAGTTTTGGGGCCAACTGTGGTGAATATGATCTCAGATGACGCGGACGAGCTTTACAGCTCCGATGCTTCTGGAACTAAGCTGCGTGCTCGGTCTTGACAGTGCCGTCCATCATGAGTCATGACCCTACATCATGGAGGTCGTGCCCAAGTTCCTGCGTGACATTCACCCAGGCTGACACCATCCGCAACTTGCCTCGCGATCTGCTTCGAAGTCCATACTGCTCGTCCTGCCGCTGAGAGGCCAGTTCGGCGCTTCAACCTAGACCGTGAGCCTGCTCAGAAATTGATACGTCTGTCGGTTGTAGCTCTCCTGCCATACGCCCGAGCGCAAACCAAGGTAATAGACAGAAAGTCGAAAGCCAAGCAGTGCCAACGTAAACGCCAAGCACGATGCAGAAGTAGTTCCAGTTGCCCGTCGTCGAATAACCAATTAAATATGCATCGGTATAAAATGCGAGAATAGATGCTGCGAGTAGAGCAGGTTGAGTGAGAAAGACGTTCAGGTGGAAAAGATTCGATCTGAGTAAGATACTCTCAATGGGAGTGGGTTGGTACAGGACGCGATGCGCCGGTTTGCAAGGCTCATACATTGCGAGGTAACCCATGAGCGACGATGGATGTTGGACTTGTTCGCTGACGCGAGCTTCGAACGCTTTCGGTGTTGCCGTTTCTAAGACAGTGTTGATGCTTCGGTCTTCGGAATCCTCTTGGGTGGGCTTGTTGGGAATATAGATAAGGTGCTCCCAGACAACAGATAAAGGTTGTATCAGTAGTATGAGAGGCACAAGCTGGCCGAAGCCCCAGAGGTTTTCGTTTGCTCCCAGAAGTGGCTGATTCTGTTTGCGTGGTACAGCTATCTGGATTGTGCCGAACACCAGTCCCAAACACGCGATCCAAATTGCTGTGGAGAACGACGCCAGAGTTTCGAAGACGGCGAAGTAGGGCACCCAAATTGCGATAACGATACGGTGAAGAAGTAGCCAGCCGAACCTTTGTACGTTGCTTCCGCCATGCGCGGACAGGTACTTCCGGGCTGTAAACGTAAGAAGTTTCTCGAAGCCCCACTGAACGGGATGTCTTATCCATCGCTGATATGCTGAGCACACGCCGTCAAAAAGACCACCAACCTTCCATGCATAGCTAATGAACAAGATTAAAAAGCCTAGCACTGCGTCCGGATTGACTCCATCTCCATAGCTGTGATATGCTAGTCAGCACGCATACGCTAATTTCTAGTGGTTACACGAAAAGAGACTGGTGAGAGACTTGGTGAGCACTTACGTTGTGGCCCAAAAACAAACAGCCGGCACACCCCAGCCACTGTTACCAGGAGCCATATCCTTCCACATGATGAGACCCCAATCATTGCTCGCCGTCGGAATTAGGGCGATCACTAGTAACACCAGAAGAACCAGCATTCCGACGAGCCGCCAAATCCTCAAAGCCGGCCTTTCTTTGAGAATTGGAGCCAGGATCGAGAGCGCAGACAGGTGGACACTGCTTGACATCCATGCCAGGTAAATCACAGTCTGGTAATGATAAGAATCAATACCTCCAAGTCTGAGTCCTTGGAATCCCGCGGCCAGAATTGCAATGCCAGTCACAATTTGCTGATCGCTCAATGCGAGGATAGCTTGTCGAAGAGCCAGACTGATACGAAGTCTCGTTGGTCTGCCGCCCCGAGTCTCAGGTGGGCAGAAGGGTCGAATGCGGAAGACGCTCGTATCGACAGTGTTCAGCAAAGATCCATCCACCTGGCCGAAGAGATAGGACGCAAGAACCAGAGCGAATGTAAGATATGCGCTGACAGTGAAAGCTAGAATGACGCCCAGCCCACTGATGTCGGCATCGGGCACCGGCTGGCCTCCATCTCGCATGAAGTCGATGCAATCTTTGTCGGCTGGAAACGGGCGTATAGACATGTTGGCTATAGGCCAGGAGTTGGCATTCTATGTCTTATGAAAGACTGTTATGCGAAATCGACAGTGAGCTGAAAGATTTGGGCGCCTGAGCATCTTTGTCAATGGTTCACGTAAACCTTATTTAGACTCTCCGCGAAGGCAAATCGTTCTGGAACACCGTCATCTTCGTCGAGACACATCCTCTGATCCACGACTACGCAACGACAACGTATCAATCTATGCTACCCAAAACGAGCGCAAGTACCTTCTTGTTGTAGGAATGTCACGAGGAAGTATCATAACTGTGTAAGCACATCGATTTCTCTGAGACGCATGTTTGATACTGTTGGTGAGCTACGAATAAGCAACCAGAATGCAGTAGATGGTTCAAAGTACGGTGCGAAGCGACTGTCCTGAGGACGAGGTCGATACAAGGACTAGATGATGTTGATGGTCAAGCAAGTACAGTACCGCAGGGCATAATTGAAGACAGAACAGATGTATGCGAAACGTCACAGCTTCAGCGAACGACTTCAACGTTTAGTGCATGCATTAGCGCGGAGACGCACGGGCTTTCGCGTCATTCTCGCGAGATGGTCAGAAGCGCGACGATTGCCTGGAATCAATTCAACTCAGCTCGACCAACTCTGCAACACACACATCCCATGCTCACATACTCGCGCAATGGCTTCGCTAGGCGAGGATAGCTTGGGCAGTGTGCCTATACCAGATATTGCGGCGCTGCAGAGCCATCTGCTTCAGGTTTGTTTTTTGCTCTGCCGCGCTCAAAACGCTGGCGCTGATCACATCGACTAACGCACGCATCCCTGCAGGATGGCGAACCTTCCGTCGCCGCGCAGGCGCCACGGCCACTGGTGAACAGCACAGAACATGACGAGTCGCATCCATTGCAGACATTGTCACAACCCACAGGCGCCACCGCCGCTCATGTCGCCGCTGTCTCAGCACCACGTAAGACATTGCAGGTCCCGCGATTGACCCCATCCAAGAGTGCTCCCGCCGAGATAGATGCCATGGCCCGACAGACGCCATCGCAGGACGCGACGATGACACGAGCATTTTCATTTCACGGCTATGCTGGCGGTGACACACAGCCCATGGAATCACAAGTCTACCGCGACTATACCGAGTCGATGACCAGATCGTCTGGCACTACACCCAAAAAGACAATCCTACACTTTGACGCAAACGCGATGAACGACGAGAACACATATGGCACTACAGGCAGAACACAACATACTATGGATCAGGGCGACGATGGATTTGTGGATCTGGATGGGGCATGGCACAGGGAGGACTCTCCAGGAGCCAAATCAGCGACCTCAGGCATTGAAGAACTTCTCGCAGGGCCGGAGACACAGAGTCAGAACAACTTTGGTATGAATGGGAGCTTTGCGCCGAGGACTCCAGGCCTGTCTAGTGATCAGCGAAGGAGAAGTGGCGACATACCAACATCTGCGACTGATGCATCAAAGAAGACACCCGCTGGGTTCTCCCAGATGTTTGGCATGACCTCAAAGCTACCCACACTCAGTGCGACTCAGCTCTTCGACCAAACGCAAGCGCTTTCATCCCCGACAGCGCCAACAGCTGACGCAGCACATTCCGACCCGATTGCCGACCGACCCTCTCCCAACATGAACAGCAACCTTTCGCCTGGCGTCGCAAGCTCATCACCAATGTTGATGTTGCGAAATCCTCCTGCTTCTACTGCCGGCGAACCAAGAGATACGTATACTAGCATGCGGGAGTCACAGGAGCGGCGCGCCGCCAGGCTGAGGCAGGACTTGGAGTTACAGAATCGGTTTGGGCCGGATGCCATTGCCGAGCGTGGAGAGGAAGACGATGATGATACTCAACAGATGCGCCTCGACAGGAAACGACTGGAGCGCGTGTTAAGCGATCAAGCAGTTGATGAGTGGAGTCGATACCGCGCGCCTTCTCGTCCAGGACACAGATCTGCTTCCGCCAACAGAAAGACTGCTACAATAGATTTGGTCACTCCCGGAACTCTTCACAAGCAAGGCCGTGTCCAGTTTGACATATCAGATGACGAACAGGATACAGACGACGACGGCATGGAGATCGAACTCCCTGTGGAGGCAGAGGACACGCACGACGGTGAGGGTGTGCCCGATGCCGAAGGGCACGACGATAACAACGATGACAATGACGTTTACGACGAGTACGGCCAGACAGTGCTTAGGAGTCAAAGAGATCCTGATGACGAAGAAGATGAAGCTCAAGCACACCAAGATGGGAATAACGTTGATGAGTCTGAAGACGAAGCGAAGTCGTATCATAGCGACATCGAAGAAGAAATCGAGCAAAATCAGGATACCCATATGCACGGCGCCGATGATGCTTTGCGAGAAGTCGCAGCTGGAACACAGCCTGCCGTAGCGGACTCACAACCAGAGAGGCTGGAGGCCCAACGATCTCTGCTTGCCAAGGGCCCAATCGGACAACAGGTCACATCCTCGATCATACCAGGCTCACAATACGTAGGTGCTACGAGCCAGGAACTCGTGCGAGCCTCAAATCGTGTACCGAACTCATCGACCTTGTCGCAACAATTCGTTCAAGAGTCCAGTAAAGCTCAGGCTCAAGATAGCCGTGTCCCGTCAAGTCCGCCTGTTCAGGATGAAGACAGCGCAGAGCAAGGAGACGATGCTGAATCTTCTCTGGCTCATCGAGGACTCACATCGGAAAGCAAGAGAAGCGCTCGCGAAATACCTGAGAGTGATCAGCCTGATCGCGCAGATCGCAACGAAGCCGAGTCCCTACAGGAAGAGACCATGTTTGAGACTGCTGCCGAAAGCAATCCTGTGGCTCCTTTTTCCACTGCACAGACGCATTTGGATGAGTCGGGTCATTCACCAGAGAAGCCGAAACTTGTGAAGGAACTATCCAAAGTGGAAGCCTCACAGCAGAGTATGCCAACGCCGCTGAAAGCTGCAGGTGTGCGTCGATTCGCTGACATCGCTGGCGACCCTTCTCCTCCCGAGTTCAGTGGAGAAAGTCAACTCGATATGGATGCGATCATGGGTAACGTCATTTCAATGGACGACCAAAACTTCATGGATATGCTCTCCAGTCCTCCAAGTGAGAAGCCTACCAAACGTCGAAGATTACTAACAAGCGATGCTTCCAAAAGGCGATCACGCCTCCCTAGCATGGAGCTTGCTGGCTCGGAGTCTGCAAGTGAATCTGTCTTTGCCCCCTCGAGCCCAGTGAAAGCCGCCGTTGACGAGTCTGACATCCCGACCGATCTCGCTGCGCCCATCAGCTTCGTTGAAGCTCTTCGATCAAGCCCGAAGAAAGCCAGTGAGATCCCTTCCGCAACACCAGAAGAGACCAAGGCGCCTGACACGCCTGAGAGTGTCAGAAGAAGAGAAGAGGCTGGTTCAAAGGCAGCCAGTCAACTATTATCTGCACGGCCCAACTTTGCAACGAAGGTCACGAAGTCCAAGAATGTGAAGTCTGGTCAAAAGCCATCTGTCTCACACGCGGCTGAGCGCAAGCCTGTATCGCGGCGAGTGAGCTCCAAATTAAAGACGGTCGTTGAAAAAGCTGCCGAAGAGACTGCCTCCGAAGGCACATCTTTGCCGGATGGTACCAGTTCTGATCAAGTCTCCCGAGCGCCCGAATTCGAACATGCAATGGTGGTGATTCCCGCGCAGGCTCTGACAATTGAGGCACCCGAGCGAGTTCTTGCCCGGTTCACAGGGGTTTCATACAATGCATACTATCCAGCTACGTGGCTCAGCACGGCTGCGGACGGCAAAAGCCACACCCTTCGCTTCGATGACACCACCGTTACAACTGTGGATGCAAAGGACGTACGTTCTCTTGACTTGAAGATTGACGACGCGGTCAGAATCGACTTTGAAGGATTTCGCAGCAAGACCTGGCTCATCAAATCGTTTGGCAGAAAAGCGATTGATGATGAGGATCGTGCGAACGGCGTCGACATACATGGACATGTCACACTGCATGTGCAAGCCAAAGTCACACAGCGCAACAGTATGCCGGCTCCCGGAGCGGCGGCTCAAAGCGAGGGTGAAATTGCAGAAGTCATGGTTACGAATGTGAAGATCACCCACAACATGATCACTCACTTCTCCGACCGCGTTTTCAATCCACCGAACGGCAACGCTGTTACGTCTGAACGCGACCAGACGCCGTCCGCTAAAGGACATTCGTTTGGTGCAGAGACACCTACGCGTAGCACGCGGCGTGCTGCTGCATCCACTACGAAGTCCATCGCCAATGAGCCTTCAAGGCTGAGAGAAGAGTCAGTGGCGGCTGCGTCCGAGGTGTCAGATGCTGGTATGTTCGAAGGCATGGCTTTTGCGATTTCTTATGCATCCAACGAGAGCGAGAAGTTCGACGTGACACGCCTCATCCGGCGCAACGGAGGTCTGATACTTGAGCAAGGATTCGACGAATTGTTCATTCAACCGCAACTTGACGACCAAACAACTCCGACGAAGCGGTCTGGAAAGCATGGAAACTCTGTACAGAGCAACGTCGAGTCGGGCAGCCTGCGCTTGAACCCCGAGTACGAAAAGCTGGGCTTCATCGCTCTCATAGCAGACAAGCACAGCCGTCGCGCAAAGTATATGCAAGCGCTTGCTCTTGACCTTCCAACTTTGTCTGGCCGATGGATTATCGACAGTTTTGACGCCTCCCGCAATGCTGCGCTCCCTTCATCGCCCCGACCTTGGACTCGCTACCTCCTCTCAGCTGGCGAGTCGTCCTACCTGGGTGGTGCCATTCGGTCTCGTACAATCCAGTACTACAACCCGGCAAGTGCAAAGCTGCCTGTGACAGTCGATTCACGCGCACGGCTACTCGATGGCGCTGGTGTGCTTCTTGTTGCGCCCAAAAAGGGCAAGGGCAACTGGGAGCGACGCAAGGCATACGCCTTTTTGACACTCGCTTTGGGCGCTGGTAGCGTCCGCCGCGTGGCCGATTTGGCCGAGGCCAAGAAACTGCTTGCTTCAGATGCAGAAAAGCAGAAGTGGGCATGGGTGTACGTCGACGACGACGCAGGAGAAGCGGCGAAGGTGTTGTTCGGCGCTAAAGCTCCAAATGGTGGTAGCCGTAAGCGCAAGAGGAACGACGGCCCTCAGATGTGTGTCGAGGGCATGCAGGGAAGGGTCAGAGTCGTCGGTGACGAGTTCGTGGTGCAGAGCCTCATCCTGGGTGCTCTGGTTGATTGAGTTTGGTCAAGCGATTTTTAGCGAGGAACAAAAGAATGGCGTCTGGGTTTCGGTTTTCGCGATTATGCTTGCTGAGAGGATACCCCCATGTGCATGGTAGCGGCATGTAGACATAGCTTTTTCTCGTTTGTCTCAATTGGTATGATACGTTCGTCGCCGAAGGTCCATCTCCGCGTGGCCATATGCTTAGTTATTCCGCCGGTGAAGTTAGCTGCCGCCGAAGCAATACGGTCGGGGCGCAGTGGTATCACTTGGCACAGCCTCAGTACTGCGCCCTTCGCACGGATAGTACCGTAGCACTGAGGAAGGCGATAAGCAAAGTGCTTGATCAAGACAAGCATATGTTTGGCTGACTGGCTTAGATTGACAGCTTCTTACTTGCATTAAGCTCAGGCGATGAGCAGTTGCGTACCTTACACAACAACGACCGATCACGCCACATCTGCTCCGTGCGACGGCCTCGATATTACATGCGCTTCGCCGAGTTTGCGGCGTGGCACACGCGAGGCTGTACGACACGATGGAACGGCGTTACGACCCCCTACAGCAGCCAGCCTATTACGACCAGCGACCAGCGAGCGCATGGTGAGTCTGGCCGGAGGACCGAGGGGCTGATTGACGCCGGGTACTTGAGCGTGGCACGGCAAGTCCATCGTAACTTCACTTCACCGCTTTACTGCTTCGCCGGTATCAGGTGATCGTTCAAGTCAAGCAGTGCTCCCTTTCAGCCGAAAATTCAACTCGTCAAAGCTCGGAGACCTGCGAATGATATCGCAGGCAGTATCTTACGCAGGATGGCTGAATACCTCGTGCGGCACACGCGTGGTCGTTTGTGTGCTACGACATGCACCCGCTCAGCCAGGTATCGTGGCAGAGATCCAAAACTATCACTGCAAATGGCGGTCCATCAGGTAAATTGATCGTTACATGTATCCGTGGACGATTGCGGCTGATAACGAGCTGAATTGGCCTCACCTGATGGTAGAGTGGTCTCTCTCCTGTATCGGGAGCCTCAGTCATTCTGGAAATCCTGGGCTGGTACACTGCGATCATCGGCATCGTAGATGCGGTCCTTGTTGAGTTTCCGAGTTGCCCCTAACCACCAACGAGACAGGTTCCCGTGGCTTTGCCAGCTGTTCTTGAAAAGTGCTCTCTATGCAATGTTTTCACGTGCCTCTCTCGCTATAATACTAACTTGACAGATGCAGTGATGCAGCCTTTGTCGGCGTTTACGCAACATTCCACGAAATGTCTCGCGAGTACTTTCCCAACCAACTGGAAGAGAACCTCAAGCTTACACATAGACGCGAGGGAAGCGAGAGTCAACGATTTTCTGATCGAAAATTGTGAGTTTGATGATTCTCATGCGGCCTACGGCGCACCTCTCTAAAAGCCTTCCGCAGCGTAGTGTTGAACATTACCACGGAAGCGATCACCAAAACTAACTATGGAGAAACGAAAATGCTTGCGGGCATATCATAAACGAGCGTCGGTGTCCATGCATTCCCTAGGAGACCTCAAAGGTCACAGTTGTCATCTGGAAGGATTTCTGGACCGAAAACCAGTAGTTTTACCAGACAGCACAATTCTTCGCTGTGCATCGGTGGCCTAGTTGGAAGGAGCCGAAAGCGTTCCGTTCGTCAACGCAGCCGCCTCCGCATCAGAAAGAGGTGTAACGGAGTAGATCGTCCCGTCGCTCGTCTGGAAGTGGCTGGCGACTTGGGTGCTGGTGCAAGCGGGACTGGACTGAACGCTGCGTTTGGAAGAAGACAGGAAGCCATAACCAGCACCAGTGTATGGGCCATCCGACAGGCATTTGAAGTTTGTGTCGTGAGCGGTGGTCGTGGTCTTTTGGAAGCCGCAGCCTCCGTTACTGTAGCCTTTGACCTGGATGTTCCATTCTGGCAGGATGCCGAAGAAGCCCAGCGAGTTGATCAGAGCACCGCCACCTGGGGAGACGCAGCAGTTCTAGTAGGTGTGTTAGCCATTATGGTGGTATTGTTGTATTTGCAAAGCCTTACGTCGGGATTCCAGTTGGTGCAGATCCAGCTGTCGCCTTTGCAGTCGAAGGATGAGTAGAAGCGGATGTCAAGAGCTGAGATCGCAGCCGGAAGGGCGAAGAGGAGAGCGATGGTCTTCATTCTGACTGATCGAAAAAGTTGGGGTGTACGCTGAAGTGAAGTTAAAGCTGTAGTATTGAGGTCACTGCAAAGATAGCGATACTATGGCAGACTTAGGAGCATGCTTCTCGGTTCTTATAGACAGAACTTGTGGGCCTACATCCAGTTTTCGTTCGTATTCGGGCTTCTACGTAGCAATAGACAGGACATCTTCGCGCATAGTCATACAAAGCATCTCGGGTTACATCGTCAGACTCGGGCTGTTAACACTGCAGAGCCAGCGTCGAGCGTGATCCTTGACCTGGATAATGAGTTGCACCGTGTTCAGCCTGACAGCAAGATCATACACACTGTGTTCCATTCCGGTCATAGCTGAACATATGCTTCCACGCAACTACATAGAGCTGAAGATCCTTCGGTGACCTTCTCACGCCTGATGTGGTCGCAACGCAGCGAATTGTGAAGAGTGATTACCAACCACGCATGCACCAAGTTGATCGAGATGTTTATCTTGCAGCTTGATGCTACACGAACGTTTCGAAGAATCAGCAACACATGGATTCCGCACCAGTTTCGCCTAGTGTCTTCCTTCCAGACACGCCCGTCCACTCCATGCACCTCGTGAGTGCACCTGGAGACAGCTCTATTCCTTGTACACAGCCATAGTACCACGCCTCCGATACTCATCAATGTCCAAACCGGCAGCCTCTCGTAGCCCGTCACGAGCCGTCGTAGTCCGCCGTTGCGGACACCAACGATCCTTGCAACCGAGACCACGACCCGTTATGACGCTCGGGGCGTCCGAAGCAAAGACGAACTGACAAAGGAAGCTCTCCCAGATGCCAGACCGGGACTTGTCATTTGTTTGAAAGCGCACCTTGTATGCGTCAGGTGGAGACCGGACTCTGATGTTAAAGCAAGTTCGCAGCATCAAGTTTAGGCCGCTGCTTCAGGCTGTCGCTAACACTACCCGTTGCGTCTGAAAATTTGCGTGTAGCGAAGAGACGCGGGCGTCTACGATAGTCTATCCTGTCTTGTAGTCAGCTTCTCGAAGCTGATCATTCAGGCGCCCCAGCTCAATAGCACTGCAACTTTCCTGCCGCAGACGTAATGCTGGCACAGCTAGTGTTGAGAGTCGGGTATCCTGCTTGCATTATCCACTGCTGCAGTGCGAAGAAACTCGAAACGGAAGCTGAGATATTCTTCGAGGCATGATATCGTCATCGGGAGCCAACACGACTCGAGCGCGTACGGTTAAAAAGAACAAAAGGCGAAAACACCTGGATGGGATGTGGTGTGCCGGTCCTGACTTCAGTAGGAGGCGGATTCGGGCGGCAAGGGTAGAGTAGAATGTAAGATTGGTATCATTGTGTCTGAACAAAAAAAGAACAAGTGCGCAAATGAGGCAGACCAGCCTTCACCGAGATCGCTAACACACAGGGATCAACACTTCCCCAGGAAACGCCTCTTGCGTTAACCATGCACATCCAACATCATAATACAGCATCCAACAAAGAAGTTATCCAGAACCATGCAGAACACAGCTTAAATACCACTCCTGTGCACAACAGCGCCTCCACGCCTGAACTGCACCGTCTCCCTCCTCACCAGCACTTGCAGCGCACGGTTGAGAGCTTGTTCACTGTAGCCCTTGCGATCGACAAAGTCTCTGCGCAGAGTCGCCAGACTGGCGGTGAAACCCATGGGCAAACGACGGCGAAGCTCTTCCTCGACCTTGTGCACCTCCTCGACCATTTCGCGGTTGCCGCCGCCACCAAGGGCGCTCGTGTCGCCGCCGGCAGACATGACGGCGTCCATGGTCGAGCCGAGGAACAAACGAATGGCTTCGTCGACGTGCTTCTCTGTTGCGATGGGCGCGAGTTCGAGCTTGGCGAGAGATTCTGAGATACGGACTAGTGACTCGAGTTGACGGACTGTGATTGGGATGCTGGAGCGCTGGTTGGCGTCGGCTTCGGCGCGGGCGACTTGTCTTCTGATGCTGACGAAGTGTGAAGAGAGCTTCTCGGCTGCTTCTGGGCTGAGGCGAGGCGCGCAGCGTGATTTGGCGTATGAAATGTAGCGCTTCATCTTCTCCACGGAGATTTCGGCCTGTGCTGCTTCTGGGTTGTTTGTGTTGGCTTGGCCGTTCATGTGCAGATTCATGACGTGCTTGGCGATAGTCTCGTCGCGATTCCTGTCGTGGGTGTCGCGGACGATGAAGATGAGATCGAAACGGGACAGAATGGTCGTTTGGAAGTCGATGTTCTCGCCGGGTGTTTTGAGATCGTCGTATCGGCCGAATATAGGGTTGGCTGCGGCGAGGACACTCGTACGAGCGTTGAGAATTGTGGTAATACCGGCTTTGGCGATGGAAATGGTCTGCTGCTCCATAGCTTCGTGGATGGCAACGCGATCTTCGTCGCGCATCTTGTCGAACTCGTCAATGCAGACAGCGCCACCATCAGCAAGCACCATAGCACCACCTTCGAGGTAGAATTCTCGTGTTGACGTATCGCGCTGCACGGAGGCTGTGAGACCGGCTGCACTGCTACCTTTTCCTGATGTGTAGATGGCAATTGGTGAGCACTTCTCGACGAACTTGAGTAACTGAGATTTTGCAGTACCAGGGTCACCGAGAAGAAGCACGTTGATGTCACCTCTTAGACGCATGCCATCTGGGAGGATCTTCTTGCTACCACCCATGAGAAGACAGGTGATGGCTTTCTTGATGTCGGCGTTTCCGAAGATGGAAGGAGCGATGCAGCTTGAGAAAAGCTCGTAGAGATCTGGTCGTCGTGACATCTCGAGGAATTCTTGCTCCTCCTCTTCTGTGAATTGCATACTTGCGCCGCCCTGGTTGTGCGAGATATCGGTTTGGATGCCCACAGCTCGGAGGTATGGGTTGCGGATTGCGACTGCGCCACTGTTCTTGCTGTTTTTCTGGCTGTTGTAGATGCTGAAAACACCCATGACTGTGCATCGTGAACCCGGTACGACTCTGTTTGCCAAGTACCGGTCTGCGCTGACAAGTATGTGACGTGGCAGCTCGCCAACAGGCACATCATCCGGCGCTTCTTGTAGTTTGAGTACTTGCTGGTCGATAAATTGACTCTTTTCGTGGACAACAAAGTATGGGTCCAGAGGGCATTTGTCACTTCCGTCGTTCTGATCACCCTTGGGTCTGCCACATACTCTTGGAAGTGTGATACCGCTGAAGCCGGAGCTCACAGCCATGTGCTCTACGTGACCGCAATTTCTGCATTGTATGTGGAGGCTTGTAGCTTTTGAGGAGAGTGTGCTGGCGCCGATGACGATGCCGGGAATGCGGACGAGATGGGCGACGTTTGTTGCGGTGAGGCCACGGATCGAGGTTTGGGAGACTGAGGAGTGTAGCAGGAGCTGGTGGCTGGGTAGAGATCGCGCGAGCTCAATGTCTTCTTCGCTCCGTGAGGGGTAGAGGATGCGCTGTGTGCATGTGCGTAGTGCTGCCTCAAACTTGAGATGTTGTTAGTACTGTTGGCAAGCAGATGTAGAGCAGGCTCACGTACAAGAGGGATGTAGTCTGCGGGCTCGTTGTTCAACTTTTGTGCGAGCTCTTCGTCGTACTGGATGAGATGTGAGATGTCGACGTCGCAGAAGTACTGTTTTGACAAGACGTTTTCGCGGATCTGATCGCTGCAAGCGTGTCAGATATAGAGTGGCAAACACGAGGGAAAGAAATCATACCGGTATACGAAGGCATTGTCGACGGCGAACGACAGAATAAAGTCGACCAGCTTCTTCTGCACCGCGTTGTTGCTCTCCTGTCCGGCGGAGACCTCGCTCTTCTGCTCGCCCCAGAGGTCGAGTGAATATGTTGTCTGGCGATCCATCTTGTGTATGTGAATTTGTGGTGTATATGTGTCAATTGTCACCCTGAAGCTGGCTGTGATGCTGGTCTTGCTGTGTTTGGCGGGGAGGTGGACGAACGTTTTGGTTGCGGGAGCGATAAAACGCGACGCGCTCGTCTCGTGTCTCGTGTTAAATCGACTGCATTAGCGTGCCCTTGATTCTTAGGGCTTCACTTCGCTCCGAGCCGAGTCGCATGTGCTCAGCTGTGGAGATTAAAGCCTCCCCGGAAGAAGCATCGACGCTCGTCAA
>Ga0265797_10002262_pt1 | contig 32637 bp, 22 predicted proteins | sample P2T30metagenome_FD_192433 | JGI IMG/M metagenome (GOLD analysis project Ga0265797, IMG submission 192433) | Plant litter microbial communities from East Loma Ridge, Irvine, California - P2 T30 | ecosystem: Environmental > Terrestrial > Plant litter > Unclassified | place: USA: California... | reverse complement strand
TCCTCCAACCTCTCCCTCAAATCATCCCCCAACTCAACCCTATCACTCCCCCCATCATCCCCATCCTCGCTCTCCACACGCCTACCCATCGTCCCCATCCCCTCAAAGCTCCACATCGGATCATCAAACCCATACGCATGGGGTCCACTATACGCCGGCGCGTCTTCGGCATCCACAAAGCCCTCATCCTCGTCACTCACGGCTCCGGCTGCGCTCCTTGCTTGACTCGCGGGACCAAGAAGCTGGGAGTTGGAGCCACCGTCGAGCGGGGCTCGGTGTGCGGCCCCGGGGCCAGAGCCATTGCGGGATGATACCCCGGGGCGCAGGCCGTTTCCCGGACCGGCTTCGTCTTCGTCTTCAGAGGGAGGCGCGGTTTCGTTTGCGGCCTCGGCGTTGGTCACGATCGTTTGGAGCTCTGGAGGGCCTAAAGGGGAAGGCGTGCGGCGGCGATAGAAGAGTAGGTATGCGCTGCGGGTAACGGCGCGGTCACCGGTCGTTTTGGAGACGCTGGAGTCTGCTTAATGTTAGAGTGCGGAACGGGCACAGGGTTGAGATTGCTTACCGTTGTAGTCGTACCACTGCCCGTCGAAGAAGTTCTGAGCAGTGGCCGTGTAGTGTCCGCCTCCAAGGCCACCGTAATGATTGTCCACGGCGAACAAATCATACGTCTGGTCCTTATCCTCCGGGAAGCCAACCTTACCCGACAGATCCAGGCCCTTAACCGGAAAGTCGATGAGCTCCTCGATCTTGTCGCGGAAGGAGCGGTGGCCGCTGAAGCGCTTGAGGTGTATGATGAGGATGTCAGGTACGGTCCAGATCTCCAGCGTCTTTGTTGCCCGTCGGAGCTCCTTGCAGCGGCTGCAGTACCACGCGTTGTCTTCTGACAGGATCTCGCTTTTTGAAGTCTCGGTGAAGCATTCGTCGAGCGTGATGCCGTGCTTGCTACGCGCCTTGCGTCGCTCGTTCTTTTCTATGATCTCTGCATCTTCAAGGGTCTCAAAGTACTTGGATGTTTCCATGCCGCGCGAATCAGTGGCCGATGTGCCGCCGAAGAGCGCCTCGTACGAGTTGGGCTCCCATTCAAGAACAAGAGCCTCGCCCATACGGACTAAGCTGTCGTCGTTCTCATCTTCGGGGTCATCCGGATAGTTCGGTTGGTCTGGAACACGATTCTTCTTCTTGTAGTTCTTGTTGTTCATGTGTTTCCGCTCTTGCTTGCGCTGCTTCTTACGCTGTTTCTTGCCCTTACGACCGCTGCGTGCATTTGAAGGACCTTCGGGCGCGACGTTGGGCATGTCTTCATCACTGGTGACGTTGGCCGCTTCAATGATATCGGCGCCGAGAGTATCAGGTGTGTCAGCATCTTCGTCACTCGAAGAACCCTCGCTACCATCAAGTGACGAGTGGGTAGATCCTTCGGGCGAGGGTGGTATCCGGATACGCTTCGAGATTGGCTCAAGCGCGCGAGAATGATCAACAGAGCTCCAGCCAGTAGTGACCATCTCCTGGCTTCGCTTTGTGTGCTTGATCTCGAAAAGTGTACGAAACTCAGGTTGAATGAAGGATCCAGGTCGCAATACTTCAGGAAGCTCCTCTGCGTCGGTCGTCTGCTCACGATCTGTCATCGTAACCTCTACAAGATCCTCGCCTTCGACCGAGCCATCCGTGACTCGCGGATCACCGTTCGGCGAAGCATCTTCCTCAGTCGTCAGCACAACATCTGAACCGGAGCGTGATTGTGACGAGGAGTCACCAAGCTCACTCAGAATGGGCCGGGTAGTCATCTGTGCAACTTTGGCAAGGAGCTTCCGCAGAATGGTGTCATTGTCCTTCGCTTCTTCCCGTGTGAGGACCAAGAAGAAAGGCCAGAGAGCCATGGAGAAGTTTTGCGACTTATAAGAAGACATGCTGGGCCCTCGATGGAACACAGGAACTATGATGCGATCGTGAAGAGGTGAAGCCGAATCTGGAATGTCGTCGTCAGAAGATCCTTGAGAATAGATCGATTTGAACTGCGAACCCTTCTTCTTCTTTGGTGGCGGCCAGTTGGTGGGCGTGTGGTCCAGCTCATACAGGAATATGTCATCCCGTTGGGTGATGTTGGACTCAGCTATTGACTTCTTGTCATCAAGATGCCGGTAGAACTTGTGGTTGTACACTTCTGATGCCATTATGCGGTCTGCCGGGACATTGCCCCCTCGCTTGCCGACGTACTCCTTGAGGCCCTTGATGGTTGCGTTCTTGTCGATGTCGACTGGCAGTTGGAATGGCTTGCCATGGAGAGGTATGTAGGTGATTGTGTGCTGCCAGGTCTGTTCGATGGGCAGTTGCAGAGTGAGCTGGCTGTACGGGTCGAACGTGATGCTGACTTTCTCGCACGTTGGGCAGACCATTGTGTTCTTGTAAAATCCACTGAAGAGATCCATGGCGACGGAGTCATTTCGTGCTGCGTGGTTCTTTCGATAGATCTGGCCCAACTCCTTGATGGCTTCGGGATCGCGAAAAGTGTCGTCGGTGGAATCTGGGTTCTCGGAGTACGGCTTGTTTTGGACCCTGTTCAGGTCTTCGTGTAGGGCATCCACAAGCCAGCTTACGAATTCTTGCGAATCCTGTTGTCCATAGCCAGAAAAGAGGCTGTTTGCCTTACCCAACATATTCTTGAACCCCTTAGGCGAGAACGTGGTGGAGCCGTCGCTGTTGTAGATGCCGTTGAGCACGCCGGCATAAGATTTGGCGATCTGACCGCCATGCCCAATAGGGTTGTTGGCGTTGATGTCTGCCGTCCACTTCTTGCTCAAGAAGAACATGCTCAGCTCCTGGACGCTACGCAGACACTGGAGAGCGGAGTTCATGTAGCATGTGTTGCCTAAGTTCGTCAAGCCGACATAGCCTCGCACCCTGCCGTTCTTCATCATGCGACCACGAGTCGTTGCGCCGCCTGTTGGCGTAGACCTGCCGCTGCTGGGTTTGCTCTGCAGCCCCTTATTGCCTTGAGCACCGGTCTTATTCTTGGAGATGGCCTTGGAAGCGTCTGAAATGTACTCGCCCTTGTCGTCGTGTTCTTCCAGCACGACGACCATGTCTTGACTCAATCCGGCGCCGGCAAGAGACAGGTCCTGGTTGAAATCCTCATTTGCCTTTTCGTCCTTGCCGGTGACCATCTCGCGCTCCGTGCCGTATGTGAGGCCGTTGAAGCTGGCGGCGTCCATGATGAGGTTGACAGGCGATGTTGTAGATGCAACCGGTGAGCCGTTCCGTGGAGATGGGGAAGCGTCGGGAGTCAAGATGCCAGACGGCTGTGTCTTTTTTTCTTGGGGCACATCTGTACTCGCGGCGTCCAAGATGCGCCAGACGCGGACCTTGTTCTTGAGATCAATACCAGCAGTTTTTTTGGCCGCCTCGAGGAAGGAGAGGTAGCTCTCATAGCAACTGGCAACGAGTTTCCCAGCTGGCCTTTTGCTCTCGGCAGTGGTGGGCGGCGCCTTGTGTACCTTGCGGATGGTGAAGACTGGCGGGTGCAGCTCGTACTGGAGATACTCGCTGCTCTTGTCGGGCACGGTGTTCTGGGCGTAGCGGCGGATGACGGGGGTGCCCTCCTTGAGTCCGTACCAGCTGATGACCAGCTCCCAGGCTTTCGTAGGCAAGATCTCAAAGTCCTGGCCCATTTGCGTGGCTTTGCTGAGCGGTATGAAGTCCTCGCCGCGCTGGTCCACGAGGTCGTCCTGCATGGCGTCGGTGTCGACCAGACCCGCGTTGTCCACTGGTCCGATTGGGCCCTGGGTGGCCTCTTTGCTAAACTCCTGCGGCCGGCCGCTGTTCTCAGATGTGCGTGCCCACACACGCTCCAGCCACCTCTCGGAGATGATGTAGCCCTCCTGCCGCTCTTTCAAGGGGGCCTGCATCATGCCCATGACCGTGGTAACCTGCTCGTCGAGGCTGGGCAGGTCGGCCTGCTGAGCGGCATCGATGCTGGTGGCGGCCGAGTCGGTGTTGGACGTGTCCGTCTCAGAGCTGCCGCTGTTGGGGGCGTCCGCCATCTCCACCGACGTCGCCCGCGTAGAGAGCGGCTTGTTCCGCTGGGCGGCCTGGCTGTCGATGTCCATGCCGTCGTCGGCCATGTCTGAATGCGGTCGCTTGGCGGGCGACGATGACCGCGGAGCCTGGCGTTGTGGTGGCTGTTGTGGTTGTTGTGGTGTTTGTGAGTCGGGGCCCTCGTCGAGCATGGAGCCCTCGAGCGTCAGGTTGGCGTAGGCCTCGCTTGGTGAGCTAGCGCCCGTGGGAGAGCCGTGGTCCCGCGAAGAGGCGCCCAGAGGCTCGCTGTCGGTCAGCACCTCGTCGTGCAGGTGCGGCGGCAGGTATCGCGGCGGCGGCGGTGATGCTGAGGAGCGTGTCGCGGCGGAGGGCTGCGGAGAGGACGTCTCATGCGGCGGCGACTGCCTGGCGGTGTGTGCGTCGTCTCCTCTATCGGCTGTTTGCCCAGTCACAATCTTTCTCTTCTTGGACGCCGTCGTGATGCTGTCTAAGCCCGCCGTGAAGCCCGCGAGAGCTCCAGGACGAGGCAGTCGGGGAAGCGGTGTCTGCGGAGCGACAAGAGACGCTGCGGATCAGTGCCGAACGAATAGCGTGCAGCCCTCTTCTTTTTGCACGGGGGAGTGGCAGGTCTACTACGTCTACGGGTGGGGCAGGTACAATGGGCTGGAAATGAGCGTAAGGCGGTGAATGCGTGTGATTGTTCACCTGTCGTCACCTCGCGGTTTGCCCGCCAGCCTTGCAGAGCAAAATAAGCGACCTTGGCGCATACAGAGCATGGATCCGGCGATCAAGCGGAACTTTTCTGAATGGCCGTCTATCATTAGCCTACCGCAGTAGTCTGACTGGACTCGACGTTACTCTCGCGTGACATGATTGTATGCTGCAATGGTCATAGAGTCGCCGTCATGATAACTCTGTCCTACCCAGAATCTAACGAGCTTGCTGTGTCTGGAGCAAGCCGGCACGCAAACATCGTCCCGCGGACCAGGTCCTCACGATACGCGAGCAAGCGGGTGTGGTACCTGCTCAGATTACCGGTAGTCTAGGTCTGGACTTGTTCGCATTCATCAGAAACGCATATAAGTATCAGTGGGTTTGCAAAGACGACATTTGTGCAGTAATTTTACATTTGTATTATGTGTGAATGAGCCACTAACGAAGCACACAAATGCTCCGTAGCTCATTTTGATCCACCATTGTTCAACCACGCGAATGCCGATGCGCCACCCACTGGATTCGCAGAGCGTGACTTGGCCGGTACGGTATTCTCGTTCGCCTTCTCGCCCGACACACTCCTTTTCAACTCTGGCGGGGCCACCGACTCATCTTCGCCCCTTCTCTTGCCATCGTCGAAGAAACGCGACTGGCTAGTAGACGGTGAAGAGGTCGACCCAGTACGCGTTGTTGTCCTGGACGGTCTCAGCACCTTGAGGTCACGCGGCTTGTGTTCGATACTCGAGGGCGTGTTGTACTTGGTCGCGTCAGCATAGAGCTTTTCAGTCGAGCGACGACGCCAAGTGTCCAATGTAGCTGGTGAAGGACGGATAGCGCTCGTTGGCGACGAGTCTTGAGCATCCTTGGTGCCGCTCGAACGTGCAGACGTCGACACACCAAGAGATGGACGTTGCTCAAGGCTTCTCCGGCTGACTGGTCTACTCTCGTCCGAGCCTGTGGTGCCAGGCGTTTTGGGCTTCGAGAGACTGCGGGGACGGTCGCGAATCGCTGGAGGTGTGCCATTATCGCCTACCACGCCTTGCTTCGGTCTCTCATAGCACGAGCCACCAACTTCTTGCGTCACCAAGTCACTGGACGGTTTGCTTGATATTGCAAGCCACTTGAAGGTGCGCTCGTCCTCTGGCCGTACCAACGGTATCTGAAGCTTGCAGTGGTCATCGTCGTAGAGTGTCAGTTGATTCGTGGAGAAGAGCAAGTCGGCACTGTGCGCTCGCAACATGTCGCTGCCCAGAAATATCTGTATCGCCTTCTGGTTCTCTTTTGGATCGTATTCCTGCCTGATGGTAAACTCCACAGCCACAGAGGGAAGCTGAGGGGCCGGACTGTTTGATCGAGACGATCCTGTGACCGGTACAGCTTCAGGAAGGTAAAGGGAAATCTTGATCTTGCGGACACCGTTGTCGCTGGCGGTAATCTGGTCTTGCAGTCCTAAAAGTTCGATGAGATAGAGATCCACGTACGAGGTAAATGACCCAGAGCATACAGCGGCGTATAAGAGTGTGTCATGCTTGAAGTTGGTGTCTAGCCAACATCGAATAATGGCAGGCACAGAACCGAGTATGAATAAGCCAGGTGCCAGTCCAGGAGTGTCCATGAGCGCTGATGGACCCAGACCCGTGAGGCTATTTGCGCGACCCGACGTCATCGAATGTACCGAGTGTCCTGCTGAGCTCTGCCTTCCGTCTGACTTGTGCGAGTAGCTTCTCTCGCTCATAGCGAGGCCGCCTAAGCCACTGCCAGTACGGGTTATTAGGTCCAGCGATGATCGGGAGGCATGCGCCCAGTGACCGTGGTTCGCCGTCTCGTCAAATCGGACACTGTTCGCACGGGAAGTGGCACCTAAACGTCGCGGCTCCTCGTCAGCATCGAGCTGCAGGTTGCCGATGAGGTTGCTTGAATTGTCGTCGAAGTTCGAAAAGTGCTCTGCTGTTGGCTGCTGCAAAGGTACTAATATACGTCAGCTCAATGCACATGGTGTAAGATCTAGGGGAAGCTCACCCTGCTGTGGCGTCCCGCCCAACACTGATGGAAAGGGTGAGGATGTGCCCCAGACGTTCTTTAGGCGTGAATCATCGTCGCGCTGGCGCTCTAGGCGAGAGACGCGGTCCGACAGCTCGGCTTGGTTTTGCTGCACGCGGAGCATCTCGTCTTGGAAGCGCCAAACGTCGTCTCGGGGCTGGAAGGCTACGCTTTGGGGGTCCATTGGCGTAGGCCTATCATCCCTTGATGGGGAGACTCAGCGAAGAGACCCCGCCCCCTCACAACGCTCCCTACCCACGAGCCCGGGCAAACGCCAGCGTCGCCAACTTGCGCAGTGTTACTGCTTAGATATGCCGATGTGTACGTCGACGCTGTGAGCGATGTTGCGGGGCAGGATGGTGGGTTGCGACAGCGGGGGGGGTATGGTATGCTGTCGGCTTAAGTCTTGATGACTGTACAAGCTGGATGCGTTCGAAGGGTCACCGCTGCAGTTGGGCGTGAGAGAGCGTGTGGATGCGACGGTGACGAGGCGTTTGGGAAGGCAGTGCGCCTGTTCGGAGGCCGTTCGTGGGGAAAGTGCCGATGGAAATGCTGGTTCTGGTGGTGTAGCGAGCCGCAAGCTACTTCTGGAGGGGGGGCGAGAACCGAGTCACGGTGATTTAGTGTAATCGACTGGCTTGTGAAAGGTGGTGTGAAAGTGAATGTAGCGGAAGGAAATGTTATTGAGCATGTCTCGAAGTTGAATGGAAGGTGCGCCACAGCTAGCCGTCCGATTGGGCAGGAGCCGGAGCCACTTCCGTCTCCCCGCATCCCGCAATCCAGAGACAACCACCGTAAGAGAAAACACAACACTCAGTCCTAGCATCATCTCATATCTTCCTACCCGTTCTGCTTCCTTCAATTATGCTCGCTGCTCCCATGCTTTCCAGGCCTCGAGATCGTTCCAGACAGGCAACGGCATAGGCAGCTCCTGTGGCGTCTGGTCCGGCCATGTCTTTGCAATCAACCTCATCATCTCGTGGAACAAGACATCGTAGCCCACCGGTCCGAAATGGATGCCTTTACACCAAGTCAGCTACAGGGCCCTAATGTGTTCTTGGGTAACGCTCATACCATCGTACATGAGCTCTGCCAGAGCATCGTTTGGTGTAGCTTCCAGCGATCCAGGAAGCAAGTCTCCGACCTTCCAGGAGTCGATCTTGAAATCGGCCTTCTCCATGAACGCCTTCCACAGATTGATCACAGGTATGTCGAGCTTCGCGCCCACCTCGACTACGGCGTCTGCATACTCCTTCGTAGTGGCAGCCACGCGAGTAACGCTAGGATATCCACTGTTCTGATCGCGCGGCCACCACAGATGCTCGTTGACTGGCGCTGGGGCGACGAGGATGATGCGAGGTTTGTGCGCTACGATCTGTGGGTGGGTGACGATCTTCTCGATGTTGGCCTTGTACTCGTCTAGGGGTATGTGTTGCTTGTTGGGAGCTCCTGCCAGGGCCGAATCGTTTGCGCCAAAGAAGACGACCTTTTGATTGATGTGAGCAGAGAATATCTGAGAGATTAGTGCACTCACCAAGAATCGAATCTTGGCCTGCTCGGGAGATGGAACTATCGTCGGAAGCACCTGCAACGCCTGGCGGGTGTTGTATCCACTGACGTTGCGTTAGAGCTACACGCCTATCCAAGTGCATAGTTGGTATGCTGACCTGAATCCTCGATTGACGACATCGAGTCTACGGATGTACGCTGATTGGACGTCAGTCTACGACATAGAAGCGGGCCAAGGCAAGACTGCATGCAAGCTCTGAAGAGCATGTTGCAGCTTGTCTAAGAGACAGGCTATGAGGCGACGAACCTGCTTGTAGAGCTGCAGAGAAGCCGAAGCCGCGTTCCTGGTTATAGGAATCCTGGGTAATAGAGTCCCCGAAGAGGAAGAACTGCTCGTAGGTGGAAGACTATGATAGGGTAGATCAGCCCACGCTCTGTTAGTCTGCTTAGCCTCCACCGATCACGCACCATTTCGATCCGTGTAGAAGTCAACGTCCGTTGATTGTAACACGACGCAGATACAGACTGCGGGACAGTTTTCGTGAGTTCCTGGGCTGCTATCGAAGATGTATTACCTGCACTGTCCTACTTAGCACAGCATGATATCGAGAGCTTCAAGTACACAGTCTGGGCATTCACATGGCGAGGGATAAACTAGGGAATGTTTCGCTTTTCCGTTTATCTTACTCCGAGGCTAGAGTTCGATTGTCGTACTTGGTGGGGTGCGGTAGTTGGAGGGAAGACTGTCATTGGTGCGGATCGCCTTGACGCTTGTGAGTTGCGTCTGCGAGGCTGCAGCGCTTGTTATCTAATACGCTCCAACACAGCGAACGACGGAGTTGCCGATACCGTTCGATGTTATCTTCACGTTTGCTACTACATAGATGTTCCAGAAAAGAAAACAAAGTTCTAAATTCACGCGTCCAGCTTCAAGATGCCCCGCCGCAAGCGTCGATTCAGCGATTGGTGCGGAACGGGGCGCGCTGCTGCAGCACGCTGGACCCTGAGCAGTGCTAGCTTTGTCGTCATATTCAGCATGACCTCGTGCTCGCATATCACGCGCCAAAACATTGCTAACATCGTGGTGTTTGCCTGGGCGGTCTGCGAGCAAACGGTCCGCCTAACCTTCCAACTGTCTTTAAAAGTTCCGTCGCTACCAAACAAAACATGCCTGCTACCGAAAGTGCGCAGGAAAGGTGATCGATCGGCAGCGTGTACAGTATCCACAGGTGTGTGCATCCCCAAACGCACCGCGACGCGCAGTCCGAAATGTGGCCGCGGCGCTGTGGGGAAGAGGATCAGCCATGTCTTGCCCAGGAGCGATCACACTCCCGTAACACCGGCCTCACCCTCTTCAGATGACCTATAGCTGCCTTGGACTCGCCGCATGTCTTTGTCTCACCACCCACTAACATTCATGCAACCTAGTCTCTCACTTTCTTTACCACGTCCACCATGCCCAAGTCGATGCAGTCGTATCGGAGCGTGGATGACTACGATATCGACGAAGAAGAGCGTATCGAGCAGGAACGCGATGACACGATCAGCAGCACCACGCCGACCTCGCCCACAGCCACCTTCCGCCCGCTGAGACGAGTGCTCCCCTCCGAAGATGATCTGTCGAGATCAACACACAATGTCAACGAGCGGTCACGGTTACTGGGGCACGCTGCTGGTGCGAGTCGCTCCTACAGCAGCCTCCCAGCCACGAACCCAGGCACACCGAGGCCTGGCCGAAGACACAACCTGCAGCTGCCTACGGGCTCACGTATGAAACCTAGTAGGGCCGGGTCCTTCTCACACTCGTTTAGTCAGCGGCTGGTGAACGCCCTGGGAGAGCGGCGGCCTGGACTGGAGGAGAGCATGCACTCAGTCAAGGCGTCTCTCTGGCAGGACAACCGCGTGTGGTACGATCAGTTCACTTCCACCGATTGGGTCCACGATAACATCGCGGACGCCTATCGAGTGAAGGCTCTCCGCAGCCGGAAGGACATACGCGGACGCTTGCTGGCGTGGTTTGACGGTGCTCAGGGCTGGATTCTGGTCGCCATCATTGGTGTCCTGACTGCCGTCTGTGCCTACATTGTCAACACGACCGAGACGACGCTGTTCGACTTGAAGCAGGGATACTGCACAACGGGCTGGAACAAGGACCGCAAGTCGTGCTGTGCCGGTGCAACGATATGCGACGACTGGCTACATTGGTCAAAGGTCATTCGCAGTGACAGGCTGGATGTTGTCCAGACACAGTACGGCGCCTTCGTGCTGTCCGTCATCGTCTTGTCTATGGCGTCCTGCCTGCTCACTCTCACAACCAAGACTGTCATTCCTTCAGCTATTTCCTTGGCCACACTAGACGAGGATCTTGGAGCAGACGTGCAGCGAAGACTCTCGGCAGAAGAGGAGGACGATGATGCCAAGCGTGGTATCAGCCCCGAGTCGCGCTTCCAGGAAGCCCAGCTTCGCCCACCCATGGTCTACTACTCCGCTGCCGGTAGTGGTGTTGCAGAAGTCAAGGTCATCCTGAGTGGCTTCGTTCTTCACGGATATCTCGGCGTACGCACACTTGTGATCAAAAGTCTTGCTCTTATCCTTTCAGTAGCGTCTGGCCTCAGTCTCGGTAAAGAAGGCCCTTATGTCCACATTGCGACCTGCATTGGCAACATTGCCTGCCGCATCTTTCCCAAGTACAGCAACAACGACGGCAAACGCAGGGAGATTCTGAGTGCTGCCGCAGCTAGTGGTGTTGCCGTGGCCTTTGGTGCTCCTATCGGCGGCGTGCTCTTCAGCTTAGAGGAGGTCAGCTACTACTTCCCGTCGAAGACACTGTTCCGAACGTTCTTTTGCTGCATTGCAGCTGCACTGTCGCTCAAGTTTCTCGACCCTTACGGAACCAAGAAGATCGTGCTATTCGAAGTGCGTTACCACCTAGACTGGAAGTTCTTCGAGCTTGCGACCTTCATCTTCACAGGTGCTGTCGGGGGCGTTCTGGGTGCCTTGTTCATAAAAGCATCTCGTTTCTGGGCTAAGTCCTTCCGTCGCATACCCCTCATCAAGGGCCATCCACTTCTCGAGGTCTTTCTAGTCGCACTAGTCACTGGCCTCATCAGCTTCTGGAACCGATACACCAAGCTCCCTGTCACCGAGCTTTTGTTCGAGCTGGCAAGCCCTTGCGACACCTACACTGACTCAGGCGATGGCCTTTGCCCAACACTAGAGCATATTCCAAGTGTGCTCTGGACGCTGTTCATTGCGTTCGTCATCAAAGCTTCGTTGACTGTGGTCACCTTTGGCATCAAAGTACCTGCTGGTATTTACGTTCCATCGATGGTCGTCGGCGGTCTTGCCGGCCGATTCATTGGTCACACCGTCCAGCTCTTTGCTCTCAAGTTTCACGACTTGGACATCTTCGGCGAATGCTCGCCCGACGGGCCACCCGGCTCTTGCGTCGTGCCCGGTGTCTACGCCTTAGTAGCCGCAGGCGCAACAATGACCGGCGTGACTCGCCTCACCATCACCCTCGCCGTCATCCTCTTCGAGCTCACCGGCAGTCTCGACCACGTTCTCCCCTTCTCCCTTGGCATCCTCGTCGCAAAGTGGACCGCCGACGCAATCGAGCCGCTCTCCATCTACGACCTCCTAACTGACATGAACTCGTATCCTTTCCTCGACAACAAAGTGCGCCCCATCTTTACTTCTGAGCTCGGCGACATCACGGGCCGTGTGCGTGCAGATCACATCATCGACATTTCTGAAGAGAGTTTGGTGCCGGCGACTGAGCTCCGCGACAAGCAGCGCGGCCTCCAGATCCTTGGCGAACTCGATGGTGGTCTACCAATCGTCAAAAGAGGCATTTTGGTTGGACTCATACCTGCGCCAGACCTTGAATTCGCTCTTGACAAGCTTGATAACGAGGACAATACTCTCTGCCTAATGTCACCGCAAGTGGACTGGGCCGCTGGCCGAGAAATACACGGCGCAGAATCTCAGACGCTGTACGATCCCAGTGACTTCACGCCGTACATTGATCCCGCGCCCGTGTCGCTAGATGTACACTCTCCAATGGACTTGGTGTACGAGTGCTTCGTCAAGCTTGGCCTTAGGTACATTTGCGTCCTGAGAGACGGCAAGTACGCTGGCTTGGTAAGCTCACTTTCTACCTGGAGTCAGTGCGAACGACGGCTAACAGCGCTACAGGTGCACAAGAAGTCTTTCGTCAAGTACATGAAAGAGCTTGAGATATCGGAGAAGAAGCATCGGATTATTTGAGAACTTTAGCGCCTTCGAGTTTTGACTGGTCTTGTGTATATTTTTCCCCTTCTTCTCTTTTTTTTGGTATGCGCATAGCGTGTGATATCCATTGTTTTTATGCATTCGAAAAGGCGTAGGGTGCGGCATTGGAGGGTTAGAATGTGCGGTAAGATGGGAGTGTAGATTAGATGAGTAGCAATACTAGGATTCGGCCTTCCCGTTCGTTACTCTTTCTCATCTTCCACAAAGTCCAATGCGCTCCTCATCTCTAATGTCCATATCTATACGCGCTCCCTGTTCCTTTCTCCTTCAGCCTATCCTTCATTGCCGTATCTCAGCCCGCACGACACACCCCCTTACTAACCTTAACCGACAAACCCGCCTCTTTACTCACATACCATTCCTGCCACTCATTCTTCTCTGACTACCTCACATCATGCTCCTCAATTGAAAGCTTTAACAACCTCAACTTCATCCCCGCTCCACATTTCTTTAAAGCACGTGTATCGAACCGAAGCATTAGCCCGGGGTTACCAGTTGTTTTGAACGCGGGATTGCGGAACATTTCAATTGGTTTCGTGGGTTGTGTGCGCGTGTGGACCATGGTGCCCAACATACTAATCCAACAATGCACCTTGGTGGTACTTTCAACTGTGAGCACTACACTGCCATACTTTTGCTGCCACAATGGCTGAGCTCAAATCTTCCAAAAGCTACTATTGCATCGTTACCTACATCCACTTCACGCAGCCAAGCACGCTGAAAGTAATTAGCGCCAGCCCATGCACAACTCCCTTAAATTCCTCGACCTCTTCACGTTCAAATTTGTTTATGAAAGAGAAACTCCGATATCGCACCACGCCGCAATTATGTTACCTTCACTGCTTCTCAAGGCTCAAGCTTCAGGATGAGCTCCTACTGGACATCATTTCACATTCTCCGTATGTGTCGTGAGTACGTTGTCAGCAAATCCGTTATGTAGTACCGTGGGGTTTTCGCTCTCCTTGAGCCTGAGGCGAAGCGAAGAGAGAGAAATCTTCGGAAAAAGAGAGCCAGGAAGCTTGCGGGAGAAGAGCAAAAGTGGCACGAAGGGCCCTGTGTACACAGAGACATAGACGAGGTAAGTGGGACCGATGGGGACCAGTCCTAAATGTGTCGCTTGATTGAGTTGGTGCAATTCGTATCCAGACACATCCCAGGCTTCGCTTGGCAACCACCATGACGCACCTTCCCACTCATTCTTCTACCTCTTCAATCCAAGTCTTACGAGTAAACAACATCAAATCACGCCGACCATGTCAACTTCGCCACTGTTAAGTCTGCCACCGGAGCTTCAATTGGATATTATCTCGTATCTTCCTTACTTCCCTCGAGACCACCAACGGCATCTATATGTGCTGTTACAGGTGTGCAAGCAGCTTAACAACATTATTAGTACACTTTTATACACCAAGCCACATGTCCGCATCTCCCGTACCCGGATTCTGGTAGACGGCTACCTTGCGCATCCGGAATGGGCGCTCAAAGTCCGGTCTCTGGAGCTGTACGAGACCGAGCACCGCGGTTTGATCGACATGTGGGAAAATGCCAGGTGGAGAGAGCCAGTGGGTGCCGTGAGAGGCAACAAGCCCCTGCGTAAGATGTACACCAGCCTTGTTCGAGCGACTGGCGTGTCCGCAAAAGCTCAAAAGAACTGGCAAAAAGACATCATTCAAGAAAGTCCAAGAGCTTGGGTAGGACTCCTCCTAGCTGCCTTACCCAATCTCGAAAGTTTGCTGCTGGGTGGTGTATCAGTCGCTTATCTCCAGCGGGTCGACAATTTGGGAGCAGTTACAACACCTAAATCGCTAACCCGCGACGACAGCGGGTATTACTTCCCAGAACCACATTCTTACCTGAACGATGTGCTCATGGCATTAGCCCCGAGACTCCGCACCCTCGAGCTTCCGCATGAGACGACAGATTACCCATGGAACTTGGATTATACTTGGAACCGCTCGTGGCCTGTAACCCGCTGTTCGGCCCAATTGGTACGTTTGATCATAACCTCAGTTGCCCTGAGAGATATGCACTTGCCCGACATGCTGCAAGAATTGCGTGTCTCATGCGAAGGCGTATCCAAAGTGAACACGTCGCTCAGGCATATCTTGGCCCAACAGCTGACGAAGCTACGGGACGTGTACATTTATGCAAACGACCATGATGTACCCTCCAAAAGCGGCAGAAGTCACCCGCAATGCGTTGACGAAGCTGGATTAGCCGAAGCCGCACTTCCAATAAAGCAAGCCATAGACAACGGCACGAAAGTCCACCTCGTCTTCAGCAATCATTGCTGCTACTTCAGCGACTGTCTTAAGAGCATCATCGAAGATTCGGGGTTCATGGCGTACTCGGATCGTGAACTGCGTGTACTGGAGTTGAGAGGCGCGTTCACGCATTTTGAGACGGAGGCGAAGAGGCGGGAAAGACGATGCCGAGAGGAAAGTGATAGATTGGCTGTGATGGTGAGGGAAAGGAGGCGTCAGGAACGTAGAGATAGGGGTGAAAGGAATTATGCTAGTGATAGTGACGAGAGTGATTATTGTCAGTATGGGATATGGGATTGAATGACAGCACAAGTTTGATGGCTTTGGTATGTTATTGTCACTGGTCCATGGGACATACCGCTGAAATGTATGCCCGCACCAACGCTCGTCTGGTGATGTGACTGTTGCAGCGAAGTGCGATCCTAAGCACTGACGTGGCCGATTGGAGCACACGGCGAAATTCGCAAACGAAGATTTTGCATCGTTCACCGCGCACGCACGCTTCCATCTACCTTCACTTCCTCCGCCCGGCCCACCCCCCACCAAATTCCTCCACACTCATACCTATCCTCACCTCCCTCACCCCACCACTTCTCCAAATCCGATATAACCAACCTAATTCACAACCCTCTCACCAAATCAGTAAGCCTCAACTTGTTACTGTCGGCGCCGCGTTAGCGGAGTTGAGAAAACACTGGATCTAAACTGGGTTTTCGGGCTAGAGGGGAATGTACGTATGAGGTTCTCTAGTTCTATTTTTGTTTGTATTTGCTGGTGAAGTGGTGGGGTGGCGGGTGACGTAGAGGGTAGGGGGTTCGAGTTGGGTGTTGGACGAATGTTAAGTTGGGGATGTGCTGTGTTTTTTTGGTCTTTTCGGTTGAAAAGGCGAGTACTTTCATTTTTTTACCTGTGCTTTTGAGGGTCGTACCGAGCTGCGTAATTTAGGACTGTGGAAGCAAGTGATTAACGAGACTGGAGTATATGAAAGTGATAATAACTTGGTTGACATAAGATGAGAGAAAAGGGCTAAAAGTATTGGGTATCATGTTCAAGATCTACTCTGTTCTTCATTTCCCTGCCGCAGCCGCCTTTTCCCTCTTTCGCTGCAAGTACCGCTCCTTCGCACTCATGATGTCCGTCTCCGTCTTCTGAGTCTTACTCGCGTGTTGCAGCTTAGCTTGTTCCTCAGCTTCTTCGTCTGCTTTTCGTTTGGCCACAGCTTCGATCTGCTGTGCGACCATCTCGGTCTGGCGCTCGCGCTGCGCATTGCGACCCGACTTCGAGCTTGTGTACGCCGATGCGGCGGCAGGCCGTGCAGATGCCGCAGCCTTTTTCGATGCGGGCTTTGGCTTCGCAACTATGTTGAGGCCCGCGTTGAGGAGCTGGCGCTTGTCTGCTACCTGGCCCTCTTCATTCAGCACGACGTTCTTGCCCTCTCTCCTCGCTTCTTCGACGATCTGAGCACCGGTCTTTTCTTGCTCCTCTTCGACAGGTGGCTTGTAGCCCTCTCTTGCTGCCTCAGCAGCTGCTTCCATAGCTTCTTGGTGGCGCTTCTCCTGCTCCATGAGCATTTGCTTGTGAAAGCTCTGCATACCAAACTTCCGTTTCTTCTCTTCCTCGGCCTCTTGGCGCTTCTTCTCTTCCTCCTCGGCCCTGCGCGTCTCTTCTTGTTGCTCCTTGTAGGCGCCTGTGACGAACTTCTCCTTGTCTGCGAACTCGTCGCCTTCTGCCTCCCTCTCGCGCTGCAGCAGCTTGTCCCGTGCGCGTAGTTGGTCCTTCTTCCGCTGCTCTGCCGACTCCATCAGGCTGTCCATGTACTTCGGCTTCCGCAGTTGCGCATCTTCATCCTCTGCCGCCTTCTTCGCAAGGTTCCGTGCGTGTATCGCGTCATATGCGGCATCGTAGTTGTAGATGGAGGCGTCAAATTTTAGTGCCTCCTTTGCGCGCTCCTCTGCTTCTCTTGCGCTGGCCGAGTTGTCAAGCAGTGTCGGGTCGTCATCTTTGGCCTTGGCTTTGCGTGAAGGTGGCGCTATTGGTTGTCCTTTCTTCAGCTTCGAAGGCGCTGGTTTTGAGGGCTCGGAGGTGATGGCAACTGTGTCTTCGAAGGTTAATTCCGCGAGCTCTTGCGCGCCATCCGCTGCTTTTGGCTTGCTCGCGACTGCATCATCCTCGTCCTCGTCGCCGAGCAGCGCCTTCTTCTTCTTCAACGCTGGTTTCGCATTTGCCTTTGACAGCGCGTTTGGCGCCTTGTTCTTCACATTGAGCCCAAACTTGAATGACATGGCGGGTGGTGTGTTGTGGCTGGTGTGGAAGAGGGGCGCAAGTGACGGCCTCACACGCCAAGAATCCCTTGACCAGTGAGATGCACGAAACCTCCGCAGTTGTCCGCACTTCACCCTTTCACCCACCCACCACTACCCACGACAGCCACATTCTACTTTAGAGTTCTCCCTAATGTGCAGCATAATATCACCGACTTCGAGACTTCATCATGGACGGGTCAGCTAGCGACGCCGCAGCCGAGGCGGCGTACAGCAAAGCCAAGGCGTCAAAATTCAGCTTCAAGACAAAATCAGAGGGTCGATCGAAGCGGAGGAAGCACGACGATGACGACACACATCGACAGACCTCTTCACGGCATCACCACCCAAGTGCAGACGAAGATGTGAAGGAAAGTCACCGCGAATCGAGGCGCAGGCGAAAGCACAGGCATCGAAGTGAGCGCGATGAAGCCCACCCTACCTCCACGCGTGACGGAGAGTACTACGACCCTGATCACCGCTACCGTGAATCTTTGTTCGACGGTGTTGATGCGGAAAGTGTTTCGCCAGGGCCCGCAACGGATGCCGCCTTCCGTGAGTCGCTATTCGACGCGCTTGCTGATGACGAAGGCGCGGCCTACTGGGAAGGCGTGTACGGTCAGCCGGTGCATGTTTATCCTGATACCAAACCTGGACCAGACGGCAAGCTAGAGCGTATGAGCGAGGAAGAGTACGCCGAGTATGTGCGGGGCAAGATGTGGGAGAAGAGTCACCAGCACATCCTCGAGGAGCGTGAAGAAAACAAGAAGGCTCGCCAGAGAAGGAAGGAGCAACGCGCGCATATAGATGAACATGTTGCACACGAGGATCAAGAGCGAGACCGCATCCGCCTGCAAATGGAGGAGAGCCTCAAACGTGGCGCCGAGCGCAAGAAGGCCAAAGAGGCGGCAGCTGCGTGGGAGGTTTACACGAAGAAATGGGAAGAACTCAAGAGCGCTCAGAACATCGCACAGGAGGCTGACTCTACCGTCACCGAGCTCATCCCTTGGCCCGTGGCATCTGGCAAAGCCAAGCATGTTTCCAAGGAAGAGATCGAGCGTTTTCTGCGAAGTTCGGATGTGTGGAAAGCAGATCCTGCCGCTCTACTCAAGATTGAGCGCGTGCGGTGGCATCCAGACAAGATGCAGCAGCGCTTTGGTCAGCACATCGATACTGAGACTATGCGATCGGTTACCGCGGTCTTTCAAGTTATCGACCGGCTGTGGACCGAACGTCGGTGAGTACGAGCGATGCACTCACCATCATTACTCACGGTGACCCAAGTTTCACATATTACCCAAAGATACCCCAATTTATCAATCAAATTACCAAGAGGCACGATGCCATCGTCTTACACTTTCGTCAGCTCATCTCGATACTCCAAGGCAAACCTGGTCGCATCATTCCAATGATATCTTACACTCGTCAACACATGTCCTGTATGTCGCACGCGACTGCTTCGCGTAGATAAGATCGTCACGGCAAAGTCGCCTTGGCACTCTATACATGACGCATGCACCCGCACGGCGGTCGCGGGGTCGCTTCGCTGGAGCGGGTAAATGCTTAGATCCTAGGCGAAAGGCTTCTGTCAACCCCATCCTCGAATCTGTCCCCTATCATCATATGATGCCACCCCATGCCGAGCTGTCTATATCGAAGACAAGCTGACGACGAGTCTTAGATTGTCTTGATGCAATGCTTCGCGCAATTGGCGCAAGTCTTGGTAAGCTTGATGGTCGTAAGAGGCTTGGGCAATATCGTGACATTCCTGGACGATCACATATGTCCCTATCTCTACTGACACTTGATCCTTTTGTTGTAAAATGCGCTCCAGACTTTCGATGCGTTCATCAGCAGACGACAATGTTTGGTTCTTGTGACCAGATCGTACTAGAACAGACCAATACCATTGTCACATAAGGCACACAACACTGCCATCGGGGATACTTGTTTCAAGATCGACCACTCACAAACTTGCCTCCAGTACCTGCATGATTGGGCATGAAATACCCGGTGGCTCGCACAAGGCTCACGGAGAGCGGTTCCACACTGCACCCCAAAGATCTACCGGCAGAAAGACGCCACTGAACATGCATGTTTCGGGGACATACTCCTTCAATCTACGACTCCTTCAGAACGGATGGATGCATGATTACTTGTCGATCAGGCATCCGGGGTGCTGCTACGGTGGTACGTAGGTACAGCTTGAGGACGTATATAAGGTCAAGCGATGCTGAGTTTTGAAAAGCACCAAGCAACACCATCACATCAATCAACATGGTCGCTTTTTCCTCCATCCTAATCGCTCTCAGCAGCGCCACCGCAGCGTTTGCTTCGCCCCTTGCCCTCTACATGGACGGCGAGAAGCGCGAGGCCGCCCTCGAGCACCGCTCCACCCCCTCTGGCACCGGCACCAATAACGGCTTCTTCTACTCCTTCTGGACCGACAATCAAGGCCAAGTAACCTACACCAACGGCAACGCCGGCTCCGTACGTCACTCTCCTCGTAGCCAGCACATCGCATACTGACACCCACACAGTACAGTGTCCAGTGGTCCAACGTCGGCAACTTCGTCGCAGGCAAAGGCTGGAACCCCGGCGGCGTGCGTAACGTAACCTACTCCGGCACCTGGAACGCCGCCAACGTAAACTCGTACATTTCGCTCTACGGCTGGACCCGCAACCCCCTCGTCGAGTACTACATCGTCGAAACCTACGGCAGTTACAACCCGGGCTCAGCGGCCCAGAAGAAAGGTTCCATACAGACCGACGGCGGCACGTACGACATCCTGCAGACGACGCGTACGAATCAGCCTAGTATCGATGGGACGTCCACGTTTCAGCAGTATTGGAGTGTGCGCCAGCAGAAGCGCGTTGGGGGCACGATTAATGTGCAGGCGCATTTTGATGCGTGGGCGAAGTATGGGCAGAGGTTGGGGAGTCATAATTATCAGATTATTGCGACGGAGGGGTATCAGAGTAGTGGGAGTGCGAGTATGACGGTTCAGGGACCGTAGAGGGGTGGGTGGTTGTGAGGATTTGTGGAAATGGGTGGGGAGTTTGGGTGATGTGGATCACTCTGTATGGAGGTATCTGGGGGAAATGATGTTCATTTGGAATGCAGTACTTTGCTGATTGAGAGACAATGTGTGACTTGGTTTTTTAACTGCTTGTGACTCATTTCTGCTTTGTGATATGGCTCGAAGTGCATGTGTGGCGGAGGCTGGGATTGAGATGGACGTGCAGATTGAAATATATGTTATGGCTGTCTGTCCAAGACAATCGAAGACATGGGTTGTGTCGGTATGCACTCAACACTGTCTCGGCCCTTTTGAGACGTATGTGTGTTCGAACAAGGCTTGCACAATATCTGGAAGGAGTGGGGTCGACGGGATCGCTCGGCGGGACTTTTTGGTAGATGTGAGGGATGTGAGATGGGGGCTGTAGTATCGTGAAATGTGCTTAGAGCTGGCCGTGCTGGATAGGAAGGGAAGCCAGCGTGGGAATCTCCGCACGGCCCTCACTCACTTTCAAAATATTTTCTAATTCCATGTGAATGCCAGGTGAGACTCGCACATTGAGTTTGACTTGGAATCATTGTGAAGGTGAGTGAGAAACCTCAAACGCGTGGTGAGATCATTAATAGCAATGAAGGCATTCGTTTGTCTATATGCTCCGTGCTTCGTCAATTGCCAGACTTCGCACCTCACCTCACACCTACTTTCTCCATAAAAACTGTTACTCTACAATCTACACGGATTTCTACGATGAATACGAAACTGATCAGCAATCTATCGTTGTTGCTCATTTACATCTCTCTCATACTGAATGCCACCGCCTTGTGCTCAGTCTCGTCCAACGTCACCCTGATCGACCCCGAACGCATTGATCCTCAATTGGCTGCTGCAAGTTGACTCAAAGGCAACATCGGGGCCCCATGGCCCAGAGGCGCTACTATTGGAGGTGGGATAGTTCGGAATATTCGTTATTGCTACGTCGACGACGCAACCAGGAAGAAACTAAACTGCAAATTCATGGCCGCATTGACGACTTGGGCTACCGCTTTGGGTCCCAGGATCGCTCCCCAATAAGGTCAAGTAACGCATTCTCTGGGCTGGAACGAGGCAAGCAATGATCTCACTGGGGATAGATTCAGTCGTCTCACTTGCTACATGCCGGACCCTGCTGACGCGACAAAACCTCACATTTGGAGTAAGCTTACATGCATGAATTGTATAAGAGACAAACATTGACTTCTTATTTGCACTTCTGGCAGACCCAGCGATACAATGTGACACTCTTGCTATCTCCGCTAGCACTAATGGGTTATCTTTCGCTAGTGTTGGCTATAACAATGACGCCAAAGACATCAATACGCCTGGTCGTCATCAACTGCAGATCTATGAGAATGAAAGTGCCAGAACCATTGTACACGAAGTAAGTCTACAGCTAGATCCTAGAGCGCACGATAATTAGCTAATATTCTCAGTTTGGTCACGGTGTGTTTCGCAATGCCCGCGACCTGAGTTGCACTGATAACGCTGATTAGTACTTGGTATGACACACGAGCACAGCCGCGGTGACCGTAGGTTCTAAACATTCCTGGCTTCCTCCTAGTCCCGATTCTGATGCTGAGTAGGCGACGACACTATCGAGTATCACTGCGACAAGGTGAAGGGATAATACGAAGCATGGACGAGTGCCGTGCAGAAGGGCGAAGATAAAGCTGATGCTCAGAGGAAACTCTTTGGAGACAACGAATACGCCGACAAATATGGATTCCAAGGCGTCCAATTCACCAAGAGCGAGTACTGGGCAATTGAAAGTCCCCTGGTACTGGATGGCGGTTTCGACCTCAATTCCGTCATGTTGTACGGCTCCGCCGCCTACGCGGAATATCCGAGGGCGTGCGTTACTGATTTGAACTGGTGCCCTATGGCCTCAATCCTCAGAAAAACGGCGTGAAGGTTGGTCTTGCGCGCATCGAACAACTAAGCATTCCTTCTCCTAGAAATGTCGCTTTCATCAAAAAGTATTATCCGTGGGAAGATGCCGCTGCTCCGCATCCACCAGCTCCATCCCCAACACCTGGCACATTTCAGCCCGGTCCAACTCCACGATTGCTTTTTGGCGCCGAGAATGAGTTTTCAATAGCGACAGTCGGATGCAGAATGGGTCGAAGGAATGTGAGTTATTGCGGCGAAGAGTGCACTATATGGAGGGGCAAAGAACTTGAGAAGGGTTTTGGAAAGAACGTTCACGGCGTTGAGACGTCTTACCCGCAAGTTCTTCCCTTCGGACTATAAACCATAATGGAATCATTGTGATTTTGACTGCTCTCACTTAGCTTTCAGTTTCCTCAAGCTAGGTGCTGGTTCTTAATTGTTGTGCCAGCCTTCAGGTCATCACACCAAACACAAAAGTCAGTAACCCAACATATACAAGCACCTTCGTATATTCCCCTTTCTACACCTCCACGATTCGTCCTTATATCTGATGGGTTACCTGCTGTTCAAAGCTTTTGAGTTCTGGACAGGAAGTTGAACTTTTCTCCATCTCACATCAATTGAACACACAATCAAGCTTTGTCTGAACAATTATCATTAACAACCATACGGGAATCGACAGGATGTGCTAGACTGGATAACTTAGGGCACACACTGCGAGTAGTACTCGCCGCTCGCCTTGCACGTTCCTTCTACACAAGTCGTCGAACCCGTCCATGTCAGTCCACCGCACTGCGCGTATAGAGCTGCACCTGAGCTGCTTGGTGTCTCCCCGACCGGCTCAGACGGACTCGTGTCACCGCCGGAGCCTGTATCAGAACCAGAACCATTCTCACTCGCAGAGCATGTGAGTGGCGCAGGTCCAGGAATCTTGTAGCCGTTCGTCGGGTATGGCTGGCCCTTGGCATCGTAAATGCTAACTGTGATTCCTGCGTCGTTTGCCTGGTATGCGCCAGGGAAGGAAACGTAGTTCGAACCCTTGCTCGTTCCAGTGCCAGTGACCTTGATCTGAGCGCACTAGAAGATATTAGCCTTAAGTCTGCGTATAAAAAGGCAGACGAGTATTCACCTCCATGTAGAACTGAGCACCACCAGATGTACCAGCGTTGTGCAAAGCGATAAGCTCAACGCGCATGAGGTACTCTCCAGAAGCGACACAAGTGGGCATGGTGAAGTAGTGCCATCCTCCATTCGCAATCATAGTGTCGACAGCCCATTTGCCATTTGCCAGACCATCGTGGGCGACTTTAAACCATTGCAGACCTGTGGTTCCGGTAGAAGCGGCACTATTGACTTTGGCAAGCCAGTAGCTGATCGGTCCTTCGATGCGTTAGCTATCGCTCTCGAAGCTCCGGAACAACTGCTCACCCTTGTGGCTCTTCGCGATCGGATTATCAGCATCGTTCGCGCCCTGCGCACCGCCAATGACGTGGCCCCACCAAGCTCCAACTTCTGCGCCGGCTGGTACAGTGATGACGGTCTTATCGAGGTGCGTCAGGCCTTTGTTGCAAGCAAAAGCCGCATCGTTGACGTTTTGGATAGGATAGTCACTATCTGGAGCTCGCACGCCCTTCAGCTGCCCTTGGTCGACGCCATTAACGGAAACCTTCTGAAATATGGAGTGCGCTGAGACTGAGCTCGCGAACGCAGCGGCGGATAGAAGAGTAAGCTTCATGATACCGGCACGTGAAACACAACGAAAGTGGTAGACGATCTGCCGCGAAGTATAGGCCGTTGCGCCTCGCAGCTATATAACCCCGCGAGATTGTGCAAGGCCCATGCTACAATCGCCATCGCCCAGTTCAAGATTTCTAGAGCGCAAAAGTGTCAGCGACCTCATATGATGCGAGATGAAATGGATATGAGGAGTGGTATCAAGACCCGGGCACGAGTGGTTCCAACGCCCAATTCGCTCGCAATCCATGCTGCAATCCTCAGATAACATATCGCGTGACAGCGTGCGGCCTCGTGCTCCGCATCCGATATAGGTAGGGTGAGACGGGTTGAATACGATATAGTGCGCCAAGCTTTGGAAGTAAAGTGCACCTGTAAACTCGTGCTTTGGACCAGAATTTGGATGCTCCTGACAGCATTCCCGTCATGGTAAGCAGGTTGCCGATTCGAGGCCAGACCGCGTGATGATGTCATGCGAATCTTGATTTGAGTTATGAGAGGAATGGGCGAGCTCTATGCATATCAGGCCGTAATTGTTATGCTTTGGGTCCCTTGTACCACGAGCTTGTTTGAAGAGTGTGGCTGTGATTGAGATTTGACATATTCTATCGATGGCGTCGCGCCGCTAGTCATGCTTGTTTCAGACTGTGGCGTGTGAATATGATGTGCATGTAGAGAACAGTGTGTATCGCCGTGGGTACAAAAATGCGAAAGGGTCAGATAGCTGACTGACTGACTGGAAGGTGTGTTCACGATAGGAGATGTACCCTACGCAGTAATGAACTTATGGCTCAACTCTTTTCGCGTCAAGCTCTGGCGAAACCCCTAACAAGGCTCACGCTCGCGATATTCAACCGCTCGAGCTGAACGAAGATCAAGAAGTAGCAAATCTTGACCATAGAGTTAGAATATTCTGCCAGGCCTCTCGCCAGAGGCTCTCGCTTAGATACCATTGTAGGGAACGGTGGAAAAGGATAGTGAGATCTCTGGTACATTTGCGAAAAGGTGACGGAGCGCATGAAGTGAGTCAGGCGGATGGATGATCTCAAGTACGATGTGGGTCGTTCATTCATGGTGAAAGACGTGGCATAGTGCCTGAACGCCGAACCGAGAACCAAGCGTCTCAATAGCTGGTTTTCTATCAACAAAACTTTCTAAATAGGCTGCCTTCCGGCAGCAGCCAAGAACAACGTACCTTTTCCCAATGTGTACACAGTGTGTTATGAATTACAAACTCAAGAGTCTGGTTTCGGTGTTGTTGTTGAAGTTGAGCTACGGGATACCGAAGGTCTCGGATTCGCCATGTCCTGTACCCGTGGCTCCTTCTTCCTAGCGAACGTCTGCCATTTCGCCGTGGTAATATTTATGAGATCCTTGAATAGTGCCTGATCAGATGGCGACGAGTTGCCCTCCAAATGATACATGAGGACTTGTGCGGCGTCTAGCGAATGTAGTGCGTTAGGACTTTAAAAAAAATGAAGGAGTGATTTTGGACGTAAGTAAGTGCGAGCCACGCAAACTGTTCACCGCAACCGGTAGATATCGCGGCTAAATACCGGCGTCGCAGCACTTCGTGTCACTTCACGGCTTCAGATCCTGAGCCTATCCAAAGGTTGCCCCGCGGCTTGGCAGCGAAACCCCACGATGAGACAGGGTCCAGCCCGCAAGACAATTGGAGTCTGTCGGCCTAGACACAAAATCTGTCGGTCATGCTCAGGCACCTCCCACGGGGTGTCTCATTTGGGGAGCGTCAGCGACAGACTTCTCTTGGTCCTGTGATATCTTCAGATACGAGCGTAAGTCGTTCGAGGCGCATTGTAGAGTGGAAGCCGAATCTAAGTCAGGCAGCGTTGCAACGGTTTGTTGTGTTACTTTCCGTAAAGATCAAAGCCCAGCCGCGCCGCATTGTGCGACTGCTGGTCGTTCAATGCGATCGGCCTCCCAATTCGGATTGTGAGGCTGAACAGCGCAGGCCTGTGGTGAGTGTCAGCATGTCAATTCGTGACGCGAATGTACAAATGTCGGCCTTGAGAGAATAGTAAACATGCCGATAAGGATATGATGGCAACGTTGGATAATTCTGAAGCGTGTCGGCACGCGCCTCTGTGTTGTTGGGTTGCTGACGTAAGTCAATTTTAGCGCATTACCACCTTAGCGTCTTCCTCGATCGCGTGTCTCGTCCGAACTCAGTCAGCCTCCCTCGCGACTATGATCCCAATACTGTCAGGCCGGCGTGTCTAGCTCGCAATTAAGCTAGAACTCAATGAAAACATATCGGGCCTGCTAAGGTACACCTGTAACTTCTCCGCGTAGAGGCGCGCCGCGGTAGGCTTGCCCTTGCAATTGCGATCGATACCATTCTAAGTACCCGCAGATGTACACGGTGCAAATGTCACAACGGTATTGGCAATCGATTCAATCTTCTTTGACGAGTCAAGCTCTTCAATTCTTCGCTTTGGCGGTAACACTGAGTGCGGATGGCCCACAAATCTGGTCCTTGCAGCCCGCGGAAAGCGAAGATCTGGTCTTTTCCAGCATGTGGTGTATCGGTGATATGTCAAGTCAGCCGCATATCCGCCCCGTTGGGACACACATCTACTGCATATCCATTTGAACGGTGTCATCCGAATACCAGGGCACTAGCGCATCTCAGAGCGGGAGAGTGGCGGCTCGGAGCACTTACCAGGTCAGTGGGTGCAGCTATGGCGGTCTCACTTTTCGATCTCATCAAATGCGTGTAGTGTTTCAGGTCTTCGAAAAGTCTCCGAAAATCGTCGTTCTTGGTCATCCGTACATTATCTGAACATTTTCTTGTAGATTTGGATATCTTGGCAAGAGAAAACAGTGTCGTGCTACGTGGGCGCGCCCGTTTTGACTACCCGTGCGCCGCATTGGGTGACATCAGTTCTGCGCCATGGAAGGCGGACGTTAGGTGGCCCATCGTTTGGGACGTGAATCCACGCCACTCTACGAAGCCCTAGCGATACGGTGGTGTGCACGCAATGTCTTTCCCATTATTTTTGGACCGACAACGACGAGTGTTCCTATATGAAGTATATGTGTCGCTCGTTCTCAGACCTTCTCGATGACAAGATTCGATTCGTCGCTGGAGAAACGGCTCCGCATCACCGTAGAATTGACTTGCAGGTGATAGATCCACATGCTCGCACATTCTCGAAACTACATTGTTTGACACGTATACACCCCTGGCCACAAACAATCACCTTTTCAAAAGCTTTACAGCCTTGCGATCACCTGGGATCACCGCAACTTCCTCAAAGTCTACGCCATGGAACCAGACTACGACGACTCGGAAGCTCAGGAGACAGGCATCACACCGATGTCCTCAAAAAACACGAAGGCTTACATCAATGACTTGCGTCGGGTCAGGGACAACGTTCCCTGGCGATTGTGGATAGTGGCTTCGATCGCCTTTTGCGAGAGGGCTGCCTTCTGGGGCCTCACCGCGCCATGGCGTAAGTTCTGTGCCTTGCAGTGCTCCTCGAGCTGTACTATCCTAAAGCTGGTGCTAACTTGGGTACGTAGAAAACTACATGGAGCATCCACACAATTACTCCGCGGGAGAGACACCTGGCGCACTCGGACTTGGCCAAGCGAAGGCCACGCGGATATACTGCAGCTTTTACATCTTCTACTACGTCGTTCCCATCTTTGTCGCTGTTGTCGCCGACGGTCGACTTGGACAGTACAAAACATTGCTGGCAAGCATCGTCCTGTACTGTCTCGGCATTGTTACACTCACGATCAGCTCCATGCCGGCCATGCTTGCCAAAGGATGGGGCATTCCCGGACTTGCAATTTCTATGATTCTTGTTGGTCTTGGCGGCGGAGGAGTCAAGGCCATTTTACCTGCCTTCATAGCTGACCAGTACATCGACACCGGGCCCAAGATCAAGACCCTCGAGTCGGGAGAGCAGGTCGTCACAGACTATGATCTGACGCTTCAATACATATGCAATCTGTACTATTGGGTTGGGAATGTTGGTTCACTTTCGGTACGTCTTCGACTTCGTCCCCTCACTCACAGGGCAGCTACTGATTTCATAATTGTATAGTGGTTTGCGACCGTGTTCATTGAAAAGCACTCTGGTTTCACCTCAGCGTACGGGTTTATGCTTGGGCTTATGATCATTGCTCTGCTCATTCTGATCGCTGGTAAGCGTTGGTTGTTGCATGGCTCGCATCAAGACAATGTCGTATTGTCGCAAGCATCCAAGATCATCACTTGCGCGATAAGGCATGGCTGTCGTATGAGGTGTGCGACTCCAGAATACCAGCTCCAGCATCGCCGCAAGACAGTCGGGTGGAGCCAGGGTATGATCGACGAGCTAATCCGGGGTTTACGATGCTGTCGGGTTCTTCTGTCATTTGTTATGTTCTATGTAAGCTTCGACCAGATGCAGAACAATCTCATCTCACAGGCTGGCCAGATGAATACCCACGGCACTCCGAACGACCTTCTACCTGCTCTCAATCAGGTCGGTTGTATCTTGATGGGTCCGATCATTCAGCTGGGACTGTATCCACTGCTCCATCGACATCGGATCTATATCGGCCCCATCACACGCATCGCTCTTGGCTTTGGTTTCGTCGCTCTTTCTATGCTCTACGCAACATTCGTCCAGCATGCAGTCTACACAAGCTTGCCTTGTGAGTCCGATCCACGCGACTGCTCATCGTTGACAACCGGTAATAGCGGGCCCAACGTCTGGATCCAAGCGCCAATCTACTTTCTGATATCGACGGGCGAGGTCTTCGCGCTCGTGACCGGGCTAGAGTACGCTTACTATCACTCCCCTTCGGGAATGAAGGTCATAGTGCAAGCGATCAATTTGCTCATCGCGGGTGTTGGCTCGGCTGTAGCTCTCTCTCTAACAGCAGTGGCACACGATCCCAATCTTGTCATATTCTACGGTTCGCTCGCTGGCGCTATGGGTGCGACGACGGTCATCGTCTGGTTACTGTTCCACAAATACGACAAGGTAGAAAAGCTAGCAAGCAAGTCTGCTACGTTGATGCAGCCTCCTGGAGATGTCGAAAGCGGGACTCGGCAGTCGATGCGGGAGGAGCCGGAATGCGCAAACCCCTATACGGAAGTTTCTTCGCCCAGCATGCCAACCGGTAGTAGTGTCACGTTGGTGGCGCATCAACCTGTCGAGGGGACTGAAATGAAGAGACTGCGTAGCATATCAGACGCGACGCTAGTACACGAAGTGCCGAAAGATGTGCCTCTAAATGTGTAAGCGACTACGTTCGAGGAGCAAATTTCACATATCCGCCTTCAGCTACTAAGTGCAGATGCTCTAGCAGCTTTGTTATTCGCATGAGCAATAGACGTACGACGAGCGATGGAACAAAGCAAAATCGTTAAGACGAAGGAATGATATCATGTACCTAAACCTTTGACCAGGTTTTGGCGGTGAAGTAAGCCCGCGACGTTACGACGAACTATATTTTTCTTTCAAACTCTTTCTTTCGATCCACATCTTACCATCAAAACTGCGATTCTGTGAGCTATCTATGTGACAGGTACAGTCGACCCGTAGTATCGACCATCACTAGCACGTCGCAGGCGCAGGCGCAGGCGCTTCGGGGTCTGGGGTGTTACTCCCACGGCCAAAAGCATAGCAGCTACAGAGATACGAAAAGTAGATGCACGACAAGTCACCCAAAAACAAATCCTAATGCCCACTGCCCGAATCGAACGAGCGATCTTATCATGTCGAAATACTAGTGATACGCTTTACCACTAAGCCAAGCGGGCGGTTTCATTAATACTGAATGCTGATTGGTGGAATGAACCGAACATTTAAGACACTATATCGCCATTTTACGGTGGAAGAAAATCAGTGTGATCTGGATAGAGGTTCAACGTAACGTCCGTCCCTGCGTAACGGGACACCCTGCGTGGCGGGACGCCGCAGACACTCCCCAACACAACAAATGCAACAACGGGCTAGAAGCATACAGACTCTCGGGATAGCAGCCTCGAACTAGAAAGTCTATTCCCTCCTAGTATCTTTTAGAAATAGTTTATGCTTACCGTGCAATACAATTATTTAGCATAGCCTTCACGCGACCGCCTCGCTTTGACAAGCAGTAGGTGCGTTAAAAGCTTATACATCTCATCGAAAGTCTATCAGCATGTAGCTCGTTATATCAACATCCTATTCCGAGTACCGCGATCCAGCTCGAGAGGGTGTCGTGCTGTTGTGCTAATTCCAAGTCCGTCTGCAAGAAGTGCCTAATGAAGAGGCCCCACACACTAACCTTAAAGCTTAGCGGTAATCTATCGCTGCTGACACTAAGTTTGTGCAACTGTGTAGCTGTGCGGCAGTGCGGCTGTGTAGCGCTTTTGCTGAGCGCTCTAGGACAATAGAAAACCCGAGGGCTACGTGATGCTGAACCCTGGTCGCTTAGTTACCTTGTCGCCGCTTACCCTACTATCGTCCCGAACCTGCGAACGGATACACACTGCTTATGCTCATAATTCAATCATGTTAGATAGTTTTGAGTGTACCCAACAATCGCTGCATTAGTTACACAATTCGCACACTAGCTCTTAACCTCTTAACACAACCAGTTCGAACCATCCCTACTCCAATCCTTGTATACTCCCTATCTTCCCTCGTTGGCTGAACTACTAGTATGTAGTAATATCTTTTGCGAATGTTCTTTTCATTCTTCTCCGTTCGCCCAATCACGACACAACAGTCTCTACGACCGCTCTCGACACCTTCAATATCATACCGGACCCACCCTTTTTGCTTTCCGAAGAGATTGGAGAGTGTGTAATGATCACCGTTCTTCTTCAGAGTAACGTGCCGAAACTTTCCTACATCAGTGATCAACGCAGCAGGGTCACGCTCGGCATCGAAAAACAGAGCGTTAACCCAGCTAACGGAGCCGATTGGAACCTCCATAAATTTGATGCCTCCGCTGCATGCCATCCATGACCACGATGGTACGTCTTGTCCCCTGTCATATGCGATACGCACCGTCTTTTCGTCCCAAGCCTGCCACAAGAGATTTCGGTGAAGATGCGTTTCGAAGATGCCGTTTTTGCTCTTGCAGTGTAGCGTGCTGGCAACACGGGCCTCCAACCCAAATACTGCAACCTGTCTGTCTTTGAGTTCTGTAAGGTCTCGCCTCGAGTAGTCCTCCAATAGAAAGTGTATAAATTCCACAGTACGTTTCTTGCCTGATTTCACGAGACGGTTTGGAAAGCTTGGATCTAGTAGGAAATAGCCCTTGCGAGGTGAGCTGAAGGTAGTGCGGGTGTCTGGTTAGTCGTATGTTAACCCAGATAAAGTAGACTTCTTACCTCCGCATCTTCGTAAGGTTTTCGCAGTGCACTCCCTCTCCACACTCCCAATAGGTCTGATTGGCGCTGAAGTGAATAGTTCGTTTTGCCAAGACCCTCTCTTGCATGACCCAAGCTCGCTTGTTAAGCCCGGCTTGTTCAACATCGTTCTCGAAATCATCCATATGGGTGCAGATAGAGACTCGATTACCTGCGGCGTCTTCAACATGCATGTACTCAGTGCTTGTGTTTCGGGCGAGGAATCCTGCGTTTGAATCAACAGCCGATGTTGCGGCAATTGTACAATAGGCCGAGGCAAAGACGTCCTCCATGCGATTCGCTTCGCGCTTCCAATCCTCCGCGTTCCACTGGATGATGCACAGTGAGTCAATCCAGAGATACCCAATGCCTAGCTCCCGGGTCACTCGGACTGCATCTTGGAATGTCTCTGGTAGCTCAGAGAGACTGAATCCGCTCAGTCGTGCAGTGAGGTTACCATCAGTAGTGCAGTATCGAGGATCTTCCTTTCTAGGGGGATCGTTGCCCCAGCGGTGAGATAACGCAGTATATTTCACGCCTTCATTCTCCTGGGGGACATAGAGACGTAAAACCTTTGGATCAGCATGCCCAACGTAGATCAGCCTAGTTGGCGATGCCCCTTGGGATCTAGCATTCTGTTGGTTGCAATTGTGGGTTGTTTCGCACCATTCAAGCCAGCTTCGAAGGAGCACGAAGCGCGCAGGGCTTTCAGGCTCAGGTAGAGCTGGGAAGCCGATTGGGATATCATCTCTGTTAAAGGGCGGGTATTCTGTATTCAAGACAGGTGGTAAGCAAACAGTGTTTTTAGCACACCAAAGGGGCTAGGGATACTCACCTACGTCAGAACAAAGTCTCAGCATACGCGAACCTTTATAGCCGAGTCGTAGTGCCGCGCCATCTCGAACAACGTTAAGGTCAGCGTCCTCGTTCCCGTGAAAGTGTTCAGCGGTCCGGATGAGTAGTTTGCAGAGCGCACAACTTCTCGAGGCGACGCGAATCTCAGAGAGGGGAGCTTGAGTATCCTGCTGCTCGGTTACAGGGTCTATCAAGACACTGCAACATGCGCAGGGGTGAAAGGTGCTAGAGTGGTTCTGTAGTCTACGTTCAGGTAAGATCTCATGCAATCTTCCGGCGAAGTCGTTGTCAAAAGTAAATGACCAGTCCGGCTATCCAAAGGTTATTGAGATTTGCACCAGCTGTGAGCGGAGCACTTAAAGAGACTTACCAACTACAACATGAGACACACCAAGGTTAGCAGCAGCCTCGCACTTCAATCTTCGTAGGTCAACTTACGTACTGCACCACCAGACACACCAAGATCAGCTGCAGCCTCGCACGTCAATCTTCGTAGGTCAACTTACGTCCTACACCACCAGACACACCAAGATCAGCTGCAGCCTCGCACGTCAATCTTCGCAGGTCAACTTACAAGCTACACCACC
>Ga0265797_10002261_pt1 | contig 32646 bp, 38 predicted proteins | sample P2T30metagenome_FD_192433 | JGI IMG/M metagenome (GOLD analysis project Ga0265797, IMG submission 192433) | Plant litter microbial communities from East Loma Ridge, Irvine, California - P2 T30 | ecosystem: Environmental > Terrestrial > Plant litter > Unclassified | place: USA: California... | reverse complement strand
AGTCCGACAACGCCCATGCCGTTCCGCAAGAACGGGCCAAGCAGGATGATCTTGCTAACCCGCTCCGGTTGCTTCGCCGCTGCTATCGTCGCCGCTGCCGCGGAGAATGAGGCTCCAGCCAGTACGACAGGCGAGCCGTGGCTGAACTCGTCGGCGACAGTCAAGAAGTCATCCGCTGTTGCTTCATCCCCGTATCGCGTGAAGTCTGCACTGCTTTCACCATGGCCTCGAGCGTCCACTGTGGCGACCCTGTAGCCGTTTGATACCAGGATTTTCGCCAGAGGTTCGTAGGCGTCGCGCGTGTCGCCCATACCCGGTGAGCAAATCACCAAAGGGTCGGTCTCTTTGCCTGTGATCTCGACGGCGAGGCGACCGCCGTCTGTTGTGACATAATGCAGTCCGGCTGGCATCGTTGTATCTCTCTTGTTGGTAAATGGTTGATGTGCTGTAGATTTCAAAAGTAATCGTGAATTATCCGGTTTAACACAAATCGCACGAGCGAAAATCGCCAGATCATATACTGTCAAGGCTGGAAGTGTGGCAGCGAGAACAAGTTTGGACTCGATTTCTACGACGCCATTATATGTTTATCCTTGAATCAGAGAAGAGGAGAGCCTTTGAGGCTGAAGCGGGGTATTGCGCCTTCCAACAAACCAACGATAAGAGCTGTTATAAAGCTTCGAGAAGGATCCGAATGCGAAGGAGGCGCGCATACGTAAGCAAAGCTTCAAGATTGCGGCCGGACGCATGTGCCTGGTGGAAACGGACAGCACGTGGACGGGACGTGTCGAACACACCAAGCAGTTTGCACTTCCATGGAATTGCCACGAATAAGTGGCATAATTGTGCAAAGTTATAATACTTCTGATGGTAAGCTATACATCATTCCCCTCAAACTGACACCCTCCGCCGTTCAAGACCTCCCGTACTCCTCATATGCGTTCCGTTGTCGCCTAGACCTTGTTCCTTCGACTCTGGTCGCTCATGCTTCAGCTACTCCGAATGATCTGACGTCTTTCTTCCGCTCTCGCCAGGCGACCTTCACACCAAAAAACCACTTCCCTCATCCTTCCTCAAGATTCGCTAAACACCACTCCTTAGCCTCATTGTCCCGAACCGCCCGCAACACCACGTCCTTCACATGCTCCAGACGCCTCATCTCAAACTCGTCCATCACAGTCTCACCCTCCAAAGCTTTCTCGATGATCTCGCGCGCCTCATTCAGCCAGTCCAACCCATGCTGCGCGCTCACAGCTCTGTCGTAGTACACGCGGTGCATCATGGTTTTGGTAGACACTCCTTCCGTCGCGCGACGGCACTGCTCAACATCCTTCTCTGCTTGCGGGATTCTCTTGTCGACGAGGAAGATCAGGCACTTCCTCAGCTCTTTCGTGCTGCGAGAATCTCTGTTGGAGGGATCTTGGCTTTTGGTGGCGGTGTCTGCGAGGGCTGCCGGTTGTAGGCCGTCAGTATATGTCTCGTAAGACATGGAGAAGGGGATCGGGTGCTAGTTACAGAGATCTTGCATCTTGGCAGTAGTTTGAGCAGTTGCAGATGCTCCAGAACTCAGGTCACTGCCCTTTGCCTGGACATCAGACATATCGCGACTTGCAGACGGTGCGAGCGAAATGGGGGCGTCTGACAACGATAGAGAGCCTGGAGCTTAGTTAGATGGATGTAGATTACTACCTGGTTCGATCGCACTCACCAATATCTGCGCTACCGCAGACGTCTATTGCGGAGCTGTTGTCCATGTTCTCTCCTTTCTCGAGCGGTGGTGAGAGTCCGTTGGCGTGTCCCGACAAACCAATGGCTTTTTGCGTATCGACTATTGATGTTGTAAGGGCTCACGATGCGCTGGAGTTTCATGAAAGCGAGACTTTTGCCTGGCCGTGAAAGCACTGGCGACTTTTGCTTTCACTTTGCTGTTTCACTGCTTCGTGAGGATTTCCTTCCGCCTTGTCTTCAACGGGGTGCAAGTGGCCAAGTTTGCTAGCATTCATTGCCTGGAAGTTCTGCATCGACAGCTGGGGCTGATAATGACGACTCATGAACCAAACTGTAAGAACTGTGAGAATGATAACAGGCGTATATCCATGCGCGCTCTATTTACATGCAGATATGGAGTAGATCGGATGCGATTTATCCTTACATCGGCTGAGCATTCCATTGACTCCATCTCTTATCCATGATCATTCGATTCGAGAACTGTTACTCCCATCCCACGTTTTGCCTTCACAAGGGTTCAAATGCCTCTCATCAGGACTCCTCTTCGAATCAACCGCAACCTCAATCGTCCTCCTGATGAACTTCGACGCTTGCGCAGAAGCCTGGCCTCCTCTTTTCTTGGTCTGGTTCGAATTCCTGGAGAGCGCGTCCATGGGAAAATCGCCCGAGACGCCCGAAACACCGTAGGTACCAAAACCTTGCCCGAGGCGAATCGACATCATGCCGGATGTGGCGCGTTTCATGAACGGTCTGTAGGCGGGGATGGAGGCGACGAGGATTGAGAGCGCCATCTGGAGTTGTAGGGCGATGTTGTGGGGGAGGCTGCCATAGCTCATGTCGTTGGAGTGGTGGAGTTGGTGCATTAGGCGCATTCGTGCGATTTGGGCTGCGATTGCACTGTACGTGTGTTAGTTTGTGGTCGTTCGTCGGGAGTTGCGACGGACTTACTTCAGTCTTAAAGTAAATGCAAGGCTCACTATTGCCTTTTCGTGGCGTTGCATGTGGAGGTCCCAGACTAGAGCTATGGGAATCGCTACTAGAGCGAAGTCGAGTATGATGTCGACGACCGCAAAAGCATCTGAGAGAGGGACCTGTTTTACGATGAGCTCATAGTGATAGTCAAAACAATCAGAACAGACTTACCATGTCCAGACATTCCCCTTCCGCTCTCTCCCAAGGATGTGGTAGACCACAGCGGAGCGCGGTGGTCAAGACCGAAGCAATCGACCAGATGGCCAGTAACACACTCAACGCGCTGATGACCAAGCGATGCAACTTGCTAGCAACGAGGCGCTTGATAAAGAACAAGGCTGACCCTTTCGCCGCAGCAACTGCGAGGATGTAGCAGATACAGGCCACATAGGCATCCTATAATACAGGACCTGTCAATGGGCTTGCGCCGACGAAGAGATTCCCAAATGTACGCGCCTTCTTCACGTCGAGGATTTGACCATTTGTTAAGAGTCCTACTCTCGTACCGAGTCCTTTTTCGACTCCGGTCGACGCTGCGACGACTTCGCCGACTGCGAATAGCTATTATCGTATGGTCAATAACTGAGCAATTTGATTCTCACCAGGAGCGTACTTACCAGTGCTAAGCACGCAAGGCCATCGTCAAGCCCAGCGGCATGTGCAACTCCAACACGCAGAAACAGTCTGAGTAGAGTCGCCAAGGCCGCCACGACTATTAGAAAATATGTTACAATCTGCAACACGGCTCCGTTGTCGTCTGGCGTGACGACGGCGTGTCGCGGCCCTTCGACGTATTCTCCAGATCGAGTTGCAAGCATCCTCAAAAGTAGTTACCTGGGATTTGCATCGACACCAAGAACAAAATGGTGTGTTCAATCGAGGAAAACGTGGCAGCGTATAGACCAGGAGTGATCTCCTAGACGATAGATCGTCACGCTGACCACCCTCGCCGCTCTCGCTTCAGGTTGTAACAAGGGTTGGCCATACTCAAGGTTTGACTTTACTGGATAGCAACGAAGCATGCTCGTACCTAGTCGCATGTAGTAGATTGCTGGGCAACGAACAGGAGGGCTATACGACTCGAACAGATTACGAGCAGTATATGTGCCCAGGAACTTGGTTTGGCTGATGACTTTCTGATGGCCGGTAGATCTCTCGCAGACCAATGAAGCCCACATATCGTCATGCTTGTGTTCGATTTCCTGTCTTCATATCATTGATCCTTTTGGCGGCTTGCTATGCATAGCCTTGTGAGACCTAGGGGACCAGGGGACCAAGGGAAGTGCCACAAAGCGTGGTCGAGCTTCAGCCACTCACTGGTGACCCTTGGGCGCTAACCCAGTGCTTGTCGCAACTACCGATAATAATCCTGCGATGCTTAGATAGCGAAGGCGAATCCTACCTCCCACCACGTTTTATCCGGAGCCCCCGCACGGATCCTTTGCTGCATCGGGCAGGCATGCCGAATTGTCCACACTGAGGGCAGCAAGTCCGCGTGAAACTCTACATCCGACATCGAAGGTTCATGCAGACGCGACGCTTGGGCAAGGGTATAAACAGCGCATTGCAATCTCAATGCTTGTTGAGCTTAAATGCTGCTCATGTTCGGCCAATCGAGGGGACTTCTCGTGCTTTGGACGAGACTGTGGACATGATTCGTGGGACTGAGGCGGCGAGACCATCGTGGTCGTCCTCTAAGCGAGAGGGTTGCTTGATCTTTTCCATTAGCTGCTGACCTCGCTGCGTTTGCGAACATTGCATTCGTTTCAGGTTTCTTGTCGTTATTTGGAACCGTTGGAAACAGGAAGCATGACGAAGGTCGACTTTCAGATCAATGCCGAAGCTGGCAGCGGCGATGGCGACACCCAAGGCCATAAGTCTGAAGATGCTAGACTACAGAGGCTCGGAGTGAGCCAGCAGCTCAAGGTATGCACCAAGTATCGTTGGCTGTGATCTTGACCAAGACCGACTGACATGTATCGCAGAGGCGATTTGGCCTATTATCCTTGATCGCTTTTACAACAGCGATGATGTGTACTTGGGAATCCGCCATCCCGTAAGAGCTTTGCGATACAATCTGGTGACGATGGAAATGGATTCTGACGGCCATTCCAGGTTTTTCGTCACTCCCTTCGTGAACGGTGGAGGCCCAGCAATGATATCCGGATTTGCAGTCGCCTTCGTCGGCGCGCTTGCGACTTGCGCATCGTACGTCTCGAGCAATTACTTGTCAAGTACAGCGAAGCTCACTCTATTTCAGCATGGCAGAGATGGCCTCGATGTACCCTGTCTCCGGTGGACAATACCATTGGGTTGCCCTTTTGGCCCCGAAGGACAAGGCCAAGTTCCTTAGCTGGTTGACTGGCTGGGTCAGCATGCTAGGCTGGCAAGCTGCCGCCTCTACTGGAACGTATCTCGCTGGCACGACCATCCAATCTCTTCTGGCTCTCAACATCCCCGGGTATGAGGCACCCAGATGGCACGCAACTCTCATCATGTATGCGGTCCTGTTGCTCACGATATTCGTCAACACGATCTTGGTCCGACTGCTTCCAGGACTTGAAGGCCTCATCTTGATCCTTCACGTTGTCGGTTTCTTCGCAGTTCTCATCCCGATAGTCCACCTCGCCCCAATCAGCACGAACGCATTCGTGTGGACAGAGTTTGTCAACCGCTCGGGATATAGTAGCGATGGACTTTCATGGTTAATCGGACAGTCTGCCAGCGCTGTCCTCTTCATTGGCTACGACGGCGCATGCCACATGGCTGAAGAAGTCACCAGTGCCTCTAAGAATGTTCCCAAGGCCATGATCGCCACAGTCTGTATCTACGGCGCTCTCGGACTGTCGACTTACATCTTCCTATTGTACTGCTTCGGCAACGCAGACGAAACCCTCAGTACTCCCTTCGGACAGCCCTTTATCCAGATCTTCGAAACCGCTCTCAACTCTAGGGCCGCTACGACTGCATTGACGTGCCTACTGCTCTCACTTTACATCTTCGCAACTTTCAACTTCGTGGCTTCTGCTTCTAGGCAAGCGTGGGCTTTCTCTCGAGACAACGGACTTCCATACTCCAGATTCTTCAGCAAGGTCAGTGTGCTAGTGAACATTCTCGAGTACAATTGGTCTAACAAGAATTCAGGTGGACAAGAGACGCGCCATCCCATTGTGGACTATCCTGTTGACAGCAACGGTGAATGTACTTCTTGGTCTCATTAACGTAAGTGGTTGCCGATGCTCTCTTTCAGACAATCTCATAACTGACTTTATAACCAGGTCGGCTCTTCCGTTGCATTCAACGCAATCGTCTCCCTCGTGGTGTCCAGCTTCCTCACATCATACTCCATCCCAATCATCTTGATGATCGTGAAGAGACTCCGTCACGAGAAGATCGAGTTTGGACCCTGGACACTCGGTCGTTGGGGTCTGCCCATCAATATCTTCGCTGCTGGATACACGCTCATCGCAGTCGTCTTCACCTTTTTCCCGCCAAGCGTTCCGGTCACTAAGGAGAGCATGAACTACTCATGCGTCGTGTATGGCGGTGTGATCCTTGGAGGACTGATGTACTATGTTGCCAGTGCACGGAAAATATATGTTGGGCCGAGTCTGGAGATTCTGCAGGAGATTTGAGTGGTGAGAATGGTTGGCATTGGGTACCTACGCATCGGCTTGGATTTTGTATGCCGCATGCGGAAGGTGGCTTGAGTTCCGATCCATAGGTTTTCTACATTCATCCCGTGGGATGGCTCATTAGAGACACCACGTCGGCGACTCTGCCCATTCATAGCCCATCTTTCACCAATATTCCTCGTGTCGACCCGTATGCCCTGAAGAGACCACGAGTTTCCAGACTGTACAGTGGTCGCAAGCTTTGCATGGCAATTTTTCCACATCTCAAATCGCCAGGACCCGTAGGTCACACTGTTGAGCTGTCCCACCTCTCACAAGATCACATAACCGAGATTACACGGCTATAAATGCATCTCTCAAGGGTTCGACAGACGCTTTAGCGCAATGCTAGTGTCGATGTTCCGATGCCCTAATGGTGCCGCTCTGCAATATATCACGCACCAGGGTCCCCCATTCTCCACTAAGCCTAGAAACAGATACATACTTTGTAGCAAAAATCCAGCCAGTGGCTCACTTCTTGTACACCTGCTACGTCTACAGAATTGCCAATATCGCCACCATGTCACACCAAACAGACCCCGCAAAACTCATTGTGCGACGCGCATTAGAGACCGACATCGATCGTCTAATGGAAGTCCAATTCTCCGCTTTCGAGAACGATCCTTACCACGAAGCTTTGTTCCCGGGCCCTCACCACTCGCCTGCAGTGCGTAAAGTGGCTGGGCAACGAACGCTCGACGATTGGCGTAACACCGCAGTCCAAGACATCATGGTGTGTACCAATGCACAAACTGGGGAAGTCTTGGGATTTGCGGCTTGGTACTTCTACTTGCATGAGCGGCCAAGGGAAGAATGGGAGAAGATGCCTTCAACCACGTGGGCAGAGGGCGAGGAGAAGAAGCAGGCTGAGGCTTTCTTGGGCGCGACTGCGAGGATGAGGATGAAGATCTGGGAAGGAAGACCTCATATCTGTAAGTTTCGGACTGACTGTCGCTTCAAATGAACCGCTTCCAAAATGGCAAGCGAAGAAAGAGCTAACATTTGCGGTAGTACTGGGACTGCTGTGCGTCCATCGGGAGGCACAGAGGCAGGGAGTTGGAGCGGCGCTGGTACAGTGGGGACTTGATCGGTGCAAAGAGGCGAGATTGCCCGCATACCTTGAGGCCAGTCCTGCAGGTTTTCCATTGTACCAGAAGCTTGGCTTCAACAAGATTGACACCATGATTGTGAAAGCAGAGGATTGGCACGGAGATCGCGATTTACAATACAACGTCATGCTGCATGCCGTGGGAATATAGGACCCGGTCTACGTAGGATCTGGCCGTGAACAAGAAACGCATGGTGTGTTTTGTAGGCCGATTTGCCTCTGCAAAGCATGTCAGTCGCTTTTGGTATTAATGAGAATTCATGATACCTGGTGCGTACTCCTGGTTCGGGCTTCTATGGTTTGGCATCTTTAGATATGTGAGCCTTATGAATACCGCTACCGTCGCTGGTATTTATGTTGTCAATATGGTAGGTGATCTTCATCATGCTTGAGGTGTCCGATGTTATCAGGCAATGAGAGAGTCTGTCGCGGCTGCAATGTTTGCCGCGCAGCGAGGGTGATAGCCCCTGGGAAAGATCAAGGCACTGTGTCTCTTGCACAATGACGGCCTTCTCGGCTTGGTCGGTGAAGCATGTTCGATTCCGACCAAGGCGCATAGAAACGGCTCGATTGGCGGAATCTCGTTTGTGGTCATACTAGACCAACAGCGAGACAGGCCGCGCAGTCCATACACTTCTGATACCTTATGTCTGGGATTCAGGATCTCATGCGACCCTGCTGCCCGCAGCCAACGCTTCCTAACGCAGCCAAAGATCCGGAAAAGGTGGCACGAATCGCTTTGGTCGTCCTGGCTCGGATTCACATGTCTGCATCACAGCGAGCGCCTGGGGAAGAGGAGGCAACCATGTGACCGTGACACTTACAAAACGACCATTCTGTCGGGTTGGTCAATGGAGCATCTTAACACTCTCTTCTAAAGCCATATTGAGATTGAGCCACGCGGTCATGCTCTCGCGATGCCTCATATCTGCATGAGTTCATTGTGTTGGGTTCAAAGGAGCACGGCGAGCACGGCGCTGCTTGTATATTTCATTCCTACTATCCGTTTCTGTCAGTGGTATGGCGAGATTGACGAACTGTAGGTTCGTGGCAACTTTTATCTGCTTTACAGAGATTCAGCTACTAGCAGCACAGCAATGAACTCCGAGAGCATGGTATCTTTGCGAGAGTTACGCCTGGGATTGGCCAGTTCAGAAGCTTCAGTGGGGCCGTGGTTGCGGTTCTTCGCAACGCCGCGTTGATGAGCAAGGCGTCGGGATGTTGTGCCATCGCCTACTAGAGACCAGTGCATAGTGAAGGGGCAGCCGGTAATCTTGCTTCGCTTCTTTATCTTGAAATCTGTCTTGAGCTTGCGCTTTACTCCTTTGGCACAACTAATCCATTTCTCGCCGCCTTGCTTTTTGCGCGAATGACGGCGATCTCGTAGCCATGGGCTTCGCAGTGCGCGCGGACGGATGCCTCGGGGGCCGCGTAATCGGCGAAGGTCGCGACTGTATGGTGTGGTATTGGTGGGGCCTCAGAGTCGTGTGCTGTGCCGTTGCATGGGAGGCTGTCGTCGCCTTGGGGAGTGTCACTGCCTGGGAGGCTCTTATCGCCTAGGAGGGTGTCATTACCTGGGAGGCCGTCGCTAAAGAGGCTGTCGTCGCCAGGACTGTCTGATAAGATACCAGTAGCAGTGCTGAGGTGGGTTGGAAAGAGGTATAAAGAATCACGCGTAGAGTGCTTGGTGCACGCGCGGAAGGCCGCAATTACTCTGCCGAGATTTCTCCAGATGCCTACGTTTAACGCTTTCCATTTAAGGATCAAATATATACTCAGTTTCAAGAGCTTCTTATGCGTACTTGTCGGAGAGCTCAGCTCGCTCTGCCATGTCTTACACGCCGGTCTTTGTACCAAGCACGTGGCCACGCGAGGAAGGGCTTCGAAAAGATGCACAGTCTCGACCAGCCTCTGATACCAGCAGAGCCAAAGAGCGGTGGCGGCTGTGTTTGTGCCGGGCATATTAATATGAACACATTGCCAAAACTGCAAGCGAGATTCTAACCGAAGGTCCACTATGCAGAGGTCGATTCTGCAACCCACCAGACTCATTTTCCCGTGCGGTTGAGCAGACCGATCTCTCCTGCCTCGATACAGTCCGGGCTTCTTTGCGAGCTTCGTTTACCACTCGTCGCAACAACCATGTGTCTCACAAACACTCATCAGAGCATATCGCCTCCTGTCGGACCTCCTTATCACGGCTCGAGACTGAATGATACAACCCATCTGATTGTCCATCATGACAAGTACTCGGAGTTTCCATTCATCTACGTCAAGCTTTATCAGAATCTTTCATTGGCAGTCGTCATCGACACCGGGTGCGGCGCACACAATGGCCAAGCTAACTCTCCAGTCCTCGAACTGAAGGACTTCATCCATCGTGAGATTCTGAGCAGCGAACAAGCGAGCTTCGACTTCATGGTCGTATGTACGCACTGCCACTTCGACCATATCGGCGGCATTGAGGCTTTCTCTACCGCAGGAGCGAGGATTGTAGCTTCTGGACATGACCGCGATTTCTTAAACCCGACCAGCTCGACGCGAACTCATTGTGTGGCGCTTTCGGCATGCAAACGCCGAAGTATGAGATAAGCCACTATGCTCAAGATCGCGAGGAGCTTGAGCACAAGGGACAAGCTCTCGGCCTTCGGGTTATACACACACCAGGACACACGCCAGACTCTATTGCAATCTACGACGAGGCTGAACGTTGGTTGTACGTTGGAGACACTTGTTATCAACGGGCCGCCACCATGCCATGGGGCGAAAAGCAGGTTGTTCCAATAGTCCTGCCACTGCAAGGCAACTGGAGAGACTTCATCACGAGCCTACATGCCCTGCATGACTTTGTTACGCACACGGAGGCCTCACTCAACGACGCCTCTGCGGCCATGCAAATCAGACTTGCGGCTGGTCACACAACATCGGCACGCCCTGCGGCAGATTTTCTGCAGACAGTCATTGCGTTCTGCCAAAGGATTGTTGCTGGCACGGTAGATGAGGCGCTGATACTCGGTGACCTCGACTTACCTGGAGGCTCACTTGGTGATGTCACATTTGCTCGGTGGACTGGTGATGAGGAGGAGGATCTGGCCTTGCTTGCGCCGGAGCAGTTCAAGGAAGATTTTTAGAGATTTTGCTAAATCGTGCTGTCTCAAAGATAACAACACATGATGAGAAAATGGTCACCATCAATTTCTCCGTGCCCTGCGAACTGCATAGCACGGCGTCTGCGTGCGACTGTAACCGATTGTTTCGGAAAACAGCTATGGGCACGGAACCACTCGCTTGGTCTCGCTTCTGCAAGGAGCTACGGGGTTCGCACAGCGCTTGCGTCCCCACTCTACAGATCGTCCATTTGTTGAGATTTAGATGCATGTCTAAGAGGAGTCGGTTATGCACGAGACTGAGGCGTCCGGTGGATAGAGGCTTGCGAGGCTTGGCTGTCTGTTGATTGGTATTGCATCCCTGCTCTGACGCTTCTCGTGGTCTTTTTCCATATTGCAGCTCTGTCTCGGACGGCACGTAGTTGTCTCGGTACCACCAGGCCGGTCAAGTATCTCCAAGCTACTTGTCCGTTCGTACACAATGCCATCACCTTCCTCGTTTGGCTGCGTCCGCACTGCATGAGTGCTAGGGTCGGGAAGCTTAGTCAAACACAAGGCTCATCTCTTGACATGGTATTTCTTTACGATCAAACTACGTCTGCTGTGATTATTCGTTTCTCTCGGTGGTGTGTGGTGCGATATCTGCAAGCGCAAAATGAGCGGGCTTGAGACGAAGCACAGCGAGGTGGCGGAAGTGCCTTCGCATCAGTAAAATAATGACAATGATGCACGAGTACTACACAATCTGGGTTACAACCAAGAACTCACTGTAAGTGCTCTGTCACCTGTCTGCACACTACATATTTTGCTGACCAAATCAGCGCAAGTTCGGGCTTTTGTCAAGTCTAGGTTTCACGACAACCGGCATGGCAACTTGTGAGCCTTAGAAAGTCAAAGCAACAGGGTCTCTGCTCATACTAATCAACACTCACATCCAGGGGAAGCATACTCGGTCACGTTCACCACCGTCCTTACCAATGGAGGTCCTGTATGGTTTGCCCAAACCGTATGATATCCTAGTAGGCCTTGAGACTGACCTGCCGGGTCATCTAGGTTGCGCTCATATACGGCTTCTTTTTCTGCTTCATCGGAACTCTTTGCACCTGCGCTTCTCTCGCTGAGTATGCATCCATGTCTCCAACATCTGCAGCGCAGTATCGCTGGGCGGCCGAGCTGGCGCCAAAAAAGCACTACCGAATCGTCAGTTGGATCTTCGGATGGATCACATTCTGGGGGTGGCAGCTCACCACAGCGTCGCCGGCGTACCTTGGAGCTACCATGATCCAATCTCTGGCAGTCTTCAACTATCCAGATTATCTCGAGAAATACCAAGCGTGGCATGGTACGCTGATCGACTGGTGCATCATCATGCTCGGTGTCGTCGTGAACGTTGGTTTCGCGAAGTGGCTGCCGAAGCTTGAGGGCTTTCTCTTGGTTTGGCATATAGCTGGCTTCTTCGCGGACTTGATCCCGTTGGTGTACCTTGGACCGCGGACTGATGCTAAGTTTGTGTTCACCTCGACCGCAGATACTGACTCTTGGCCAAATTACGGGATTACGTTTTGTGTAGGGCTGGTGGGGAACACGTTTCCGTTCGTCGGCTACGATGCCGCAAGCCACGTAAGTGGATTGCATTGTGTTGCCAATTTCCTGGTGGTTGGAATCCAGCTAACCCGAACAGATGAGCGAGGAGGTTAAGAGGCCCACAGTCGTTATCCCTCGAGCCATGATTGGAACCATCCTAACCAATGGGCTGCTTGGTAAGTTGAGCAAATTCTTAAATTGATGCACTGCTCTGACAGCTTGGTCAGGCTTCGGTATGATAATCGCGCTCTTGTTTTCTCTCGGCGATTTGGATGAAGTCCTCGCTGCTCCCGTCTCACAGTTGGGCTATCCAATTATCCAGATATACTACCAAGCTACCGGCTCTCTCCATGGAGCAAACGCCATGACGGCACTCTCACTAGTCATTGTGATCATGGCACATTTCGGACTAATGGCGGGCTGTTCACGCACAGCCTGGGCATTCGCGCGTGATCGGGGCTTGCCGGCTTCCGACTATCTTGCGTATGTGAGCACACGATCTCAAGTACCTTTCCGGGCCATCATGTTGTCAGTCGTCATCCAGGTCTTGCTGGGATTGATCAATATCGGCTCGTCAGCGGCTTTCTTGGCGTTCGTGAACGCTGCTGCAGCTACGCTCTATATCACTTACGTAAGTCCACTCCCGGTACAAAGCACACATTCTCTACAACGCCTGCTGATCAGCTCATCTGTCTAGATCACTCCGGTCATCCTTGGCGTTCTCAAATGCCGGCGAGGCGAACATATTCCGTATGGGCCTTTCCAGCTGGGCAGATACCGCAATGTGATCAACGCCGTCGCTATCGTTTACACATTATTCACGACGTTCTTCCTGTTGTGGCCAGCGATAGCGCATCCGGATGCATCGTCGATGAACTGGACCATCGTGCTCATCGGAGGTGTGCTGACGTTTTCTTGCTTCTGGTGGTTTGTGGAGGGACGCAAGAGCTTCGTCGGGCCGGACATTGATGCCACGCTCAACAGGTGGGATACATAGTCGTCGGACCATTGGTGGCATGTCCCCATGCTAGGAGGCTCACATTAGTGCCGTTGGTCTTCCGGTGACTCGTTGGCTTCTGTTGTGCTTCGCTTGTCAGTCGGTGGGACAGCCCGGTGAAGCTTGATCGAGCTTGGTGTTGCTTAGCTTCCATGCATGTCAGCAGGATTGCATAAGCCATTCAGCTCCACGTCTGGGGATTGGACTTCGAAAGAGCTGTGCTGGTACAGTTGATCATCGGCCACGTCAGCGTTGCGATGCCACTGATCTGAACGCATCTATCATCGTATTCCTAATGAAGCATTTTGAATGTACAGACAGCGAAAGTAAGGAAATGCCTGAGATGCTCGACTTCGCAACGCCACATCTTGCGCCTGGGTTCCAATTGGCAAGGGTGCATTAGACCGGCGCCAGTCAGCATGTGGTTGGTAACATTTCTATGCTTGCTAAGTCGGAGGATCAACAAGGCCGCATGGGAGCATCAAATTTGGCGAGCAGGAGCCCCGGGTTGTTGTTTATAAAGCAAAATGGTCATTGGAGCTCTTGTAATCAACTCTATCCTACATCACAATTTCCATACATACCAATTCCAACATTTTCTCGACGGCAGCACAGAAATATGCAATCTCCATCCACACACGTCGCCATTGTGGGAGGAGGACTCGCTGGCCTTGCACTTGCACTTGCTCTCCATCAAGTTGGCATAAAATCTACTGTTTACGAAGCCAGAGCTCGACCTTTGAACATTGGTGGAGCCGTGATGCTATCACCCAACGCCCTGAAGATTCTCGATAAGCTCGGAGTATACAGCACTGTGAAGAGCGAAGGGTACGAGTTCAAGAATCTCACCTGGCAGACCATCGACGGCTCCGGGAGAGAGAGGCAAGAATTCGGAGATGAGGACAAGTACGGGTACGATGCCTTGAGGTTGCATCGGTATGTACTCATCAACGCATTGATCGAAACGACGAAGCGAGCCGGTGTTGAGGTAGCTTTCGGAAAGAAGTTTATCGCCGCCACTGAGCACCACGATAGCGTGGAACTCCGCTTCGAAGATGGAAAGACAGCCACCTCCAGCATACTGATCGGGGCAGATGGCATCCATTCTACCGTCCGCCGTTTCTTGTATCCGGACTTGACACCCAAATTCCTGAACCTGGCCGGTGTCACAGGAGCCGTACCGACCTCAGCGCTTCGTCTTCCGAATGCTATGATGCAGGATCTTGAGAACCCCAACTTGGACTATCCTCTCCCAATCACAATTCAGCACTCAACCCATGGTGCTTTCGTGGTGGCGCCTCAACGCTCCGGAGCGCAGGAGATGTTCTTTGGGCGCCAGCGAACGTGGACGGATACCGATCGTGCTGGTTGGGATGCCCGTTCGGCAGACAAGCAAGAGCTAGCCAACTTCCTTGCTTCGGATACACAAGACTTTCCTCAGATCGTGCGAGATGTGGTCAAGTCCATTCCACACGACACGATCAACCTATGGCCGTTTTACGTCATACCGAACCTTCCCTCTTGGATCAGTGCTGACGGTAAGGGAAGGATCATACTCGTTGGAGACGCTGCCCATGCCATTCCGCCTTCAGCAGGACAAGGACTCAACCAGTGTTTCGAGGACATTTACACGCTTTCCTTGACCCTCAAGACCTTGCGAAAAGACGTGATTGGAGCTGAGGCACTTTCTAGACGTTTGCAAAAATGGCAGCAGTGGAGGCTCGAGCGAGTGAAAGCGGTCTTCGAGCTCAACGGAATGATTGAAGCGAGGAGAACTCCTCTTGCTGAGAGAACTCCGGCCCAGCATGCCTTAGCCGAGAGAAAGATGGACTTGGGCTGGCTGTTTGGTGTGAACTTTAATGATGTCGTTGACTCCTGGTGTTAAAGTTGGGAAGCGAGTGCAAGACATAACATAACAGAGAATCAATCTTGGCAATCAATCCAGTCTTATATCAGTCGTATGCTGACATTGAGATACGGTACATTGCGCTTGTTGGACTTCCTGCGGCATGCATGTCAAGATACTGGACCCTTAGCTCACCAGTGAGAACGTAGCCTTGTGATTTGCCATACACTTTCCATCTATTCAGATGTCGATGGTGTTCCTAAGTCCTGTGATTGTCTTAACCAATATATGTTACATACCGTACTGTTTTAGCATGCGTGTGATTGCACAAGATGGGGCGGGTGACGCGACGTAACAAGGGTAAGGGAGCTTCACCGGGCACAGAGCACGGGCCGAAAGCTTGGAGATCATTGAGCAAGTATACAACCTTGAATACAACCTTGAACTCTCAATGCATATCATCTTTGACTTCACGCGCGAACCCGTGATGAGAGCATCACCGTCAACACTATCCTCGTTAGCATTTTCAAGGAATGTCGTCCGCAAAGCCTGACTGTGAAAGACCGCCTGGCACGATTCCCCCGAATCATACGTTCTTCCTCGCTGTCCGCGCTTACAACGAAAACATGCCCGCAAGAGTCGACATCGTGGACACAGCGCTCGCACAGCCCATCACCTCGCAACACAAGATCACGTTTTCGCACTAGAAGCTCAGCGACGACACTACTGGCGGCGCCGTTGGAACGAGATGTTCAGCTGCCAGAAAACATAAGAAACCCTGCAAGGCCAGTGAATTTTGGACAACACAGTACAATGACAAGACTGTTACGCTCAGAGAAAAAGCGGACAAGGCTCCCATGCTGTACGATCTTCTGAGATAGACTGAGGATCTCACTAAATGCCCTGAGCTACGAATGCGCCTTTGCTTTGGCAGACCCTCTGGTGAGAGCATCGCCATGTTGTACTGGAAGATGATACAGCATCGCTGCTCAGCACCACACTTCCGCGTTCCCGAGCGTACAAAGGGCCAAGGTCAATTTCAAACGCACTTAACATTGTCGTCGAACTGGGGTCAAATGGCCGAGCATAAAGACTGGCGCAAGCTGACGAGCGTGGCGTCGCCATGACCGAGCACGGTCCCGACAGATAACGCAGTCAACAGCTGCGGGCGTCGCATCATCAAGCTATTGCGAGAGCGGCCAGTTGCGCAATATGCTTCATCTCCGTGGAGTGGTCGAGGAACTTTGTCGTAGTGACATTCCTTTTCGAGTAAGTATGACCACCTGGTCTTGATTATTATATTGCGTCAAGGCGCGTTCTGTGCAGCATATGCCGCAATCAACACTAGTGAACTGGTACCTTGAGAGGTCTAGAGTAGCGGACCGGGCTGCTTTCTGTTCATCTTGCGCCAAACCACTGTATTCGTGGTCCTAGATCCAGCAGACGAGCGACACAGCAACCTTGATGTTACTCGCCGTCACAAGTGCGTTCGATATGTATTGCATAATGTGACAACACATCGATATGGTCCGATATGCATCGCAGTTTACCTCGGTCTCCCAGCGGTACTCTTCCTCAACGGTGCCTTGGTTGAGTTTGGACATACAATTTACATAGTGGAGCGTGCTGCGAGCAAATGATCAATCATTCGACTGTGCTTAGTGCAACCTGCCTTTTGCGGGAAGGTGAAAATGAGGTATAGCTTGGCCGCCAAGCTGCCAATACCACAATCTCGAAGGCGTAAAGTATACTGAACCATACGATCCATTCAGCCACTCCCCGCGTCGGTGGCGTAGGCTTGGTGGAGAGCCTCAAGTCTTGTCACGCGTGCTGTAAGTGGAGGCGACACGGAGATCGGCCGTGCATTCAGGCTTGATTTGTTTAGGGAAGCCGACTTCCGCTATGTTCACCTGTTTCTCAATCACGTCTCCGGCCAAAGGGAATCTTTCCTTTGATACTTGTACTCGGCCGCCATGTTGCTTTAGGAAGGCCCTAAAGTACCCTATATGAGCTCTGCAGGTTCCAAGAGATAAGTGACATGTTGCACTGCCTTCCAAGACTCTAAGCGTGGTGCTGCAATGTCACCCAAGAAGCACCAGTAGTATGCCCATTCACTATATAAAATGGCTCGTAACGTACGTCCAGTGAAGCCGCGAAACTTGTGTGGTATCCCTTTGCCTTTCTTACGGATAAAATGAAGTTCACCGCTGCCCTCGCTGCTGGCCTGCTCAGCGCCACTGCCGTGGCTGCTGCAGCAACTATGGAAGACATGATGGAGCTCAAGCTGAAGTCTTGGGAGAAGGCTGCTGCGCGCGGTGCCTTCGATGGCAACAAGAAGTACAAGAAGGCTGCCACCGCAGCAAAGTGCAAGAACGGCTTTGCTGGCGAGTACCCTTGCAAGAATGTCGACCTTCTGGACTTCATCTCCCACGAAGACCTGGGTGCCACCGGAAAACGAGGCAACGACGTCTGGGGATGGACTTCCAAGCAAGGCCGCGAGTTCGGCATTGTGGGCCATACCGATGGTGTTGCATTCGTTGAAGTCGGCAAGAACGGCAAACTCACGTACCTTGGCCGACTGGACACATACACCGGCATTGTCAGCTGGAGAGACATGAAGGTCATCAAAGACCACGTCTACATCGGCTCCGAGGCTGACAACCACGGACTGCAAATCTTCGACTTGAAGAACCTTCTCGACATCGATCCCAAGCACCCGGTCGTCTTCGACAACGATAGGGATTTGACTGCTCACTTCGACGGCTTTGGTGCTTCCCACAACATTGTCGCTCACCCCGAGGTCGACATGATCTACGCTGTTGGTGGCCGCAGTGGCGCCAACTCTCGTAACACCAAGTGTGCCGGCGGTCTCTTCATGGTCGACGTGTCAGACCCAAGCAACCCAACCTCCCCTGGCTGTATTGGTAAGAGACTTATGGATCTAACCCAACTGGTAACTAGAACAACGTGCTGACATGAGCTCTTCGCTTTATAGGTCTCGATGGCTACGTTCACGACGCAGAGTGTGTGATCTACAAGGGCCCCCACACGAAATACGTGGGTAAAGAGATCTGCTTCGGTTACAACGAAGACACCTTGACTGTCTACGATACCACCGACAAGAAGAAGCCTTCTATCATCAGCTCTACCCCATACGTCGGTAACGCATACTCTCACCAAGGTTGGATCGTCGACGAGGCTATGACCACCCTCCTCCTTGACGACGAGCTTGATGAGCTCAACCAGGCCGGCCCTCCTGCAGGAGAGCTCGGTGGTCTCGTCAACCACACGACGACCTACATCTTCGACATCAGCAACCTTGAGGCTCCCGTCAACACTGGCTTCTACCAATCCCCTGAGCAGTCCATTGACCACAACCAATACGTGCGTTCACACCCTCAAATCTCCGTGAAAGTGATTACTGACAGGTTCCTAGACTCTTGACGGTCTCTCCTACCAATCCAACTACGCCTCCGGTCTCCGCATCATCGACGTCTCCGGCCTTCCTCAGGACCCTGCTGGTCACAGCATTGAGGAGACTGGCTTCTTCGATGTCCACCCTGAAGACGACGGCGTAAGTATTCCGGCAGCAATGTCTTTCGAGAGACACAATGCTGACATTCCTCACAGGCTATTGAGTTCCTTGGTACCTGGAGCAACTACCCTTACTTCAAGTCCAAGTACATCCTTGTCAACTCTATCGAGCGCGGCATTTTCACGGTCAAGTACACTGGTCGCAAGGCCAAGTTCCCCGGCGGCCGCAAGTCGGAGTGGTTGTAATTTGACGACCGTGATCATGGAAGCCTGGCAGGCCTAGATGACCGCAGAGAGCCATTAGAGGGGGGGTGCGTTGTTTATAGATAGAGCGAGTCAATATCATCACGCACGTTAGCATTGCCGTTGCGTCAGTGTAATGTTCTCACATGGTCGATATTTCCTAATAGGCGGTCATCTTCGGATCTTCGGTTAGTCCCTCGAAATCCTGCTCGCCCACCACCCAATGCGCTTCTTTATGTCATGTTCCGAAAACATGCGTGCGATCCGCACATATCTTCTCCCTTTGACGCTGTCTCCTAATGGTTTTCACCATTAGATGCGTGCAAATCCCTACCAGCATTATGCTGTGGAAGAGGCAAAATTGCATCACCGAGGCCATTTGCGACATGGATCGAAGTTTACATGTATCTATGGAGCAAGCTCACCCAGTTGGCTTGCATGCAACGTTCGGCCACCTGATCAGATATCCTACATCAATGCTACAGACGACATCTTACAGGCAACGATTGCACTTGACATCACTTGAAATCTCGGGGTTCTCGTGTAAACATTCATTAACGTGAATCTAACTGAAGCATAGCAAGACGTAGACTCGTCCACACAGCAAGTTCCGTCCCCATGGCTGTCGGTGCGGTCCATCACGCTTTTCGGTGAATTCCATGCTACTCCCTTCATCTGGAACGGACAGTTGGCGCCGCACAAAAGCCGGCCGTATCTTCGATTGGCAGGCTTTGGCGCAAATGAAAGATCGCTCAACCTTGAGCATAGCTCAGAATTTGGATGTTCTGGTTGTAGAGTTCAATGCAGTCCGCGATACCACGGCCAGGCTGGACTTCGGCGATAGCCGACCACTTCATCAACGAGATCGCTGCATTCGTCATTGGCACACCGTCAAGGGACGTCACTGCTGGACCTGCATGCACTGCTTTGAATTTCAGGAAAAAGGCGAGTCTCTCCTCATCGTTGAAAGGATCGGCGTTGTTTGAAGCGGCTGACACCTTGATCGAAGGCATGATGCGGTCGGTATCCTTGTCTTTGGCGAAGAACTGGCGGACGGGCGGAGCTGGCCTCACAACAGGATTGCATCTAGTGCATACAGACATGTGGTCCACAATTCGAGTGGGGAGGGTGTTCGATCGGTGCGGCCCATCGACAACGGGGCCTGTATTCATTGCCAACAAAAGCCCAGGGTATAAGCTGGCCTCTGTCTCAAAATCTTTGAGCTCCTGTGTGAAAGAATTGGCCATCTCCAGCTCTTTGTCTTTGACGATCAACTTGTCATCTTTGTTGTTGGTCTTCTGTGCTGTTCTAGGCTTCATAGCATGACTGAAGGCGTTGACTGCTCTTTGCATCACCACAGACGGGGTCCTCCATTCGGCATCCGTGATAGAGTGCTCGAAGCCAAGAATTCTCTCACAAGACTTGCGTGCCTGCCAGGTCATGGGCAAGGCGAAGCTGGATCCAAACAGAGTGCCGAAAAAGCCTCTGGCGTTGCGTAGATAATCGTCGTATGCTGTGAGCAATGCCCGCGCACATAGCTCGCGTAGGAAACGATCCATGTCCGGGAACGCACACTCGTCAGAATAAGACGTGATGCTTGCCCTCGAGTCGCGCACAAGGCGTCTGACATATCTGGCGCAGCGCAAAATTACTCCGCGGTGTGGATGCTGGAATTGGATGGCTCTTGACAGAATCTCGTCATAGTTTTTGGCGCAGCTGGCAATGAGCTCCGTTAATGCCTTCCATGGCGAGTCTGAAAGAATCAACACGTTCATCAAGGTAGCACGCACTTGGAGGTTGTCCAGGCACTCTGTCTTGAATTGGCTGAGAGTTGGTAGTACATCGTTCGATGCAAGCCGTCTACACACCTTTCCCTTGTCCAATTTGATGATCTTTCCGACGCTGAGATCCAGGATTTTGAAGTCCACTGCCTTGATGCGTCTGTCCATTCCCAAGTTACGCTCGCTTGCAATCGGGGATACCTGGATCCAACCAAGTGGACGCACGCCGCGCTGGCGCAAATGCGTGATGACTTGGTCGATTGGCGAGAGCTGAACAGTTGACACCGGGGGTACTGCTACGCTGTGCGCGGCTGTAGGGATCTGCGTTTGCGCAAATGTTGTTGTCGCCACTGAAGCATTTCCTTGAAGCGCTGCTGCAATTGTCGGAGCCTGCGTGTGCGCGGATGTCGATGTCGCGACTGGGGCATTGCCTTGAGTTGTTGCTGCTGCGTTTGTCGAAGTCTGCGTGTGCGCAGATGCTGCTGGCGGCCCCGGAACAGTGCCTTGTGTTGACGCTATGCTTGTCGTGGGCCTGGAGATGCTTACCGCAGGTCCAGAAGTAATCGTGGTGCTCTCGTTCGCAGTAAGAGAAGAGGAGTTAGTACTCGGCTTCTTTTTCTTACTGCCTTGCAGCATGCCCTGAGTTTCTGGCAGCTTTGCATCGGTAGAAGTGGCAAGCTTTCTCTTGAGCGGTCTTGATTTGCTAGTGTCGCTAGTGTCGTCCGGTTCTCCAACAGCCTGCGAATTGTCCCCCAGAGAGACTGTATTGCTGCCATGTGCATTGTCTCTATTGGTGGAGCTGATATCGTTTGCGTTGGTGAGGACGAGAGAAGTCTTTCCCGGGGAGGTAGACTCCCCATCGCGTGAAGTCACCTCTGGTGAAGGTCTGGTACCAGCAGGTTTGTCAAGAGAGCCGAGTTTGTTCGCCGAGGAGACGATGTCCTCACTGCGCAGGCTTTTTGAGTCAAGAGGGGCGCCATCAGTGGCTTTGTCAGGAAGATGGGTGTGGTCCACCGAAGAAGTCGATGTGGAAGCAGGTAGGTGCTTCTCGTTTGTGACGGAGCTGAGATCATCAGGCACCTCGAGATTAGTTGTCTTGGTGGTCTTGGGGGATTGCTAGTCGGCATGCGGAAGATCCTTTTTGGTAGTTGCGCCAGTATCATCGGCAATGTCAAGAGCTGCCGACATCGTTACTGGAGAGTCTGGCGCCGCCGTCTGTGGGTGCTCCTGTTGAAAGGTGAGGTCAGTGTCACCGTACTCTTTGGGTGATGGAGGCTTCATGTCCGAAGATGGTGGAGCCATTGTTGACTGCGGCGGTGTGGATGTCGCAGGAACTTTGGCAAGACGTGTGAGCGAAATCAAGGTGGCGGGACTCGGTGTCGTGTCGCATCGCGCCAGATCAGTGCTAGGAGAGCAGCTGGTTGGAGGGGAAGCTCTCCTCTGACGCCATTCGATGCATTCTTCATTCACTTCCTTCGCGAAAGCTGCTGCCTAAAGCCTTGGCAGCATGAAGTCACCAGTGCGCAGAAAGCAAAAGCCACAACACTTTCTGCGACACCCCTGCTCACCTGCGCCAACGCACAGCATCTTTTGCAAAGCGATCCTCCTCATCTTTACCTTCCCACTTTCCACCCTTGCCCTCCACGGCAGTTTTCCTGTTCATCGCCACCCGCAGACCTTGGGCAGAGTTGAATTCCTGATGAAGGCGCTATCTCAGCGACCTTAATCAGGCTTTGACTCTTCTCCCTGCGCAACCATGAGTGGGCCTCGAGTCCAGACTCCCCTCGACGTCGTTGGTGTCCGTTTCAGAGTTTCTGCGCGCAAGCGAAGACTCCAAGCAGTGATGCGCGGACAACATACGCCTTACGATATAAAGGGTTTCAGAGACTCATGGCTGCACGCATGCAATCCCTGGCCGCTTCGGTCACGGTTTGTCAGTATGGTCTGCGGAAATTGGCACGTTCCGGCAGTCACTTTCGAGGTGAGTGAATACAACGCTCCGAGCAACCAACTCTTGTTTGCTGCCGCTGACGCTAGTCAGAAATACCATCAGTCATATCCGTCAGCAGATCCGGATGGAGCCGAGTTCTTGTCGAAACAGCTGCCACAGCATTACACTTCAAGAGACGGCTGCATCTCCTGCACAGACACGAGTGAAGTGCGCATGTCGTATCTTCGAACTCCCCTCGTAAAGTCGCTTGTCGTCCATGTAGAGGCTAGTGCGGTGTCGCGCCCGTGCACCGCCACCTTGCCAGTAACATGGTAAGGGGCGGGAGTGCCTCATTCGGGACACCGAGTGGAAACACACGCTTTCGATATAAAGGGTTGAGGCTCGTGGCTGTAATCGGCATTCTTTCGAGAATCCACGAGTGCAGGCATACACTGGCCTACAACCCACTGTATGTTCGCGTGGTCTGTGAATATGACTTGTGGATTTGGTCTCCAAAGATGTACACAAGAGGTGAGTCTTCCCACACCTTTTAGCAGGCCACTTGGGGCCTGCTGCTTCTGCTGACCGGTATCCAGATCGCCACGATATTGAAACATTCCCGCAGACCTGGGGGAGGTTAGGTACTTGTCGAAACGGCTGTCACAGCAATAGACTTCAAGTGGTGGCCTCCCTCCTTGTGCAGACATGAGTGAGCTGCGCCAAGGCGCATGTTCGAACTCCCCTCGAAGGAGCCTGGTCGTCCATGGAGGCGCGGTGTCTGAGATGAGTCTCAGATCACGGGTCACACCGGAAGCGTCATTCGAGTAATTTCGAGTGGATACATACGACGTATGGCGACGCAAAGGGTTTAAGAGGCTCATGGCTGCAGCACAGCTCGAAAGTGTCATCACGACGCTTCTCGCATTCTCGGCTTTACGCGCAGGTCCTGCAGAGCACTCGGCTTCGGTCGAAGGTACCCAGGATACAACGTTGTGTCGAAAGACATGACTTGTTCCTGAGACCGCCCATCGGGTATGACTTCGGTCGTTTGTGCTGGCCGATCGATGTCGTCAAGTGGTTTCCTTGTGGAACTGTCGAGTGCAGGCATGCACTGAGCAACCCATTCACTGCATGTTAGTACGGTTCGCGGAAGTCTTTTCCTGGACCTCCTCTGTAAGGCAGGTATACTGGTACAATGGTGCTGAAGGTGAGTCTCCTCTACAACATTAAGCAGGCGACACCGGCCTGCTAGTTTCCGCTAATATGTCTTCTCTTCGCAGACCATCAGTATCTTGGCTCAGGCCGGGGTCTGGAGGTCATCTGTCAGTCTGCCGCAATCCCATTTCATCTTCACGTGTATTGGACACGCGAATTTGATCAAGGTGAAGCAAAGTCCATTGTGGCTGAAGTGTGATTGTGAGGTTGACGGAAACATGTGAAGTCTGGAGCGGAAGATGGGCGGCGAAGTCTGACATCATCGTCAGGACAGCATGATCCAGCACGTGACATTCACCGCCTGCAATTGAGTGCTCTTGAGGAATTTGGCTATACACAACACAACATACCTGGTAACATAGATATGTTTCGATCCAAATGAAAACCTACAGATGCATAACGTAACCTATCACACTGCTATCAGTCATCTTCTCACCTCAAACAGAGTGCATCCATGCATTACCAAGACCACTATCTCTGGGCGTCCCCGCTGCTCGGTCTTGACGCCTGCCTCAATCGGCCTCATTGCTTGACTCAAGCTGTGGACGAAGTCGTCGGACAAGAATCTCCGATGCTCATCTTGAACTGCTCATACCATTCTGATATCGCCAAGGTGATCTTCCGGTCCATCTGTATGTCTTCAAGGCCTGCAGACCTCCGCTCCGACGTCGGGTCAGGATGAAGTGGTTCCCTTGGCCTAGGAATGGTACGATCGACAACAGATAGGCTTAGAAGCAGGCCGCGAAGCTATAAGATGGACTGTGTAGCTTGCTATGGGTGGCAGCAATATTTGTCTCAGAGCTTCGCGTTCGAAGCCACCAGGAACATCTCATTCACAAGTGCCAACAGAGTTCTAAGTGCCTTACCACTTGACTGCCATCCTATCTCATCATCGCGATCACCATGAGGGTGTTGAATACTATCCAAGCCACCATATTAGGCATTGCGGGCGTCGTGCAGGCTCAGAGTGCAGGTCTACGGCCTCCGCCCACTTACGGTTCGCTTCCACTCAATCGCGTGTCAAGTGATCAGCCCTAACATTATAGGCTGGAACTACTCACCCATCAGCAAAGACAATGAAGCCATCTCGCTAGCATACCAGGATGTTGATGTTGAGCTCTTTTCTCCCGCCTTTCTCAGACCTGAAACTATTCCCACCGAGACGTTTGCAAATGGAACCTCCGGACCAACTAATGAGACAACACTGGGTATGCCAGCCTTTGACGGGTATCCCCAAGACAAAGCTAATGACTTTCCAGGCGACTTTCTTCGTGACATTGCGAGTCGCCACGACTGGTTCAACTACCAGATCCCAGACTTCAAGTCGGAGCAAGGACGCCCGATCTTTACTGCTTTCTTGAGCGATCCTAAAAGCAAGCCTACAAACTCTACAAAGCTCCGCGTATGGCTACAAGCTGCTATCCACGGCAATGAGCCAGCAGCTGATCAGGGTGCTATGGCGCTTTTGGGCAAGATGGACGCCAACACTACTTGGACCGCAAGCCTTCTTGAGAAGATGGATATCTTTGTCATGCCCAGATACAATCCAGATGGCGTGCACTACTTCCAACGGTATGGTTCGAGAAGCTGGTTCTTGGGGTCTCAACGACTGATGTGAGCTGCAGTGAATTCGCCTCCAACATCGATCCCAACCGCGAACATACGAAGCTGGTGAAACAACATTCACAAGATGTCAAGCAGCTGTTCTCATCCTTCGATGCTCATATCTCCATTGACATGCATGAGTTCGCCGGCCACAATGTTTACAGTGGACGTTACCGCCACGGTCTCGATGCGATGATTGGAGGTGGCAAGAACCTCAACATCCACCCTCTCATCCGCAACCTCAGCGAGGGCACCTTCGTGGCCAACATGGGCAGCTTGCTTGAATCGCGTGGCATGCGCTGGGGTCCTTACGTCCTGGGTGACACCAGCGATGTTGAAGGCTCGCCGATTCTCTTCGAGGAGTTGTCCACCATGCCTGCATCTGGCACGAACAATTACGGCATGACGCAGACTGTCAGTATCCTCACGGAGGTTCGTGGCCAATGGCTAGCAGACCAGCACTTCCAACGCCGCACCGCCGCATCTCTGACCATGGTCGAGTCGATCTTGGATACTGCACGAGACAACTCAGAGGAGGTGCTGGAAGTGCTCAACGCCGCAGCCGAGGATTATATCAACAGCGACGAAGAGATCATCTTGACCGACTCTCAGCCTAGCTCCAACCGCACCTTTACCATGGTCGACATTCGTAATGGCAGTGTTGTCGAAGTTCCCATTGAGTTCAAGAGCACCACTCCATCTCTCGCCAACATGACCCGCCCCCGTCCCGAAGCCTACCTCATTCCAAGCAACTGGGGCGCTGTGGCTGACCGACTTCGCATTATGGGCGTCGAAGTCGAGGAGCTGATGTATGAGTACCGCGGTACAGTACAAGCTTACAACATCACTTCATCAACTCTCGACACGGAGGTCACTGAGGGTACAGTACGCAACACTGTCACAACGGAGCCGTACATCAAGGAAGATCTATGGCTGCCGGCTGGGAGCTGGAGGGTACGCTCGAGGCAAAAAAACGCAGCGCTGGCTTTCGTTACCCTTGAGCCGGAGACTTTCGCGTCGTTCACGTACTTTGGTATTCTGCCTGTAGGAGCTGGGTACGAGTATCCGATCTTTAGGGAAGAAAGAGAGGCTAAGTAGATCTCGGAGCTGTCAGGTGGTTCAGTAGCTGTCTCCAAGTATCATACTTCGATTTTCGTTCAACCGTTACACGCTGTATAGCGATATTGCTCTGTTTCTTGGAGCGTCTCAAGCTTAACGAGAGAGGTAGCGCGCGGTCTCTGCCCGTTTGAGCCTGGTCAAGTTTCTGGTCAGAGTGAGTCGAATTGCGTACAACTTCGATGTGGGCCATGTTTTCAGCACGGGGAACATCATAAATGTCAGATATGATCACAAATACTACGTTGAACCTTCCATCAATTGGAGAATTGTCCAGGTAGCTTTTAAAAGGCTCTTGTGTGTTCATTTCAAGATTTCTACTACCCAAACACGAACCCTAAAGCATACTTCCTGACGCTCATGCCAAGCATACCGTCCGCTTTTGTCAGTTGCATTGGTTCGCCATGAAAGCATAAAACAAAACATCAACAAGACATGTGCACTCAATAATCGCGCCATTGCAATCTCTTGAAGCGCTGTGCATACACCAATTCCCTATTCCAACATAGCCGTCACGTTGGCGCCGACGCGCGGGTTCGCATGCGGCATTACGACTTTACGATTCTTTTCTGTTCCCCGACTTCTTGATCGGTCTTGCGCCTCCGCCCGTACATATTCCGACAGCGTCCTTTCACGACTGCAGGACCTTGCCACTGGCCACCAAACGAACAAACAACCCGTCAAAGATTTTCCACAGGAAGCAGAGACCGCCGACGAACAGATATTCCCACGCCGAACCACCGGACCAATCGCGCAAACCCTCCCTTCGATCAAGAGATATGAGCTAGGACAGACCGTAGATCGCTGGCGCAATCGTAACAACCTGAGAAGCAAATCGCTGCCCCAAGCTGCAGCTAAGCCTCACATCCACTTCAAACAACACCATATCAAACGCCTGGAACCTCCAAACCAGGACTACTTCTCGGAACAGCGCTGCTTGGACTTTCAGCAATCGAAAAAAATGCGCTCTTTCGTGCAGGTGCTCACCACACCTACGGCAGACACGCCGGGCACTACGCTCATTCTCCACTTCGACAACAAGAGATATCTGATTGGAAGCATTGCGGAGGGAACACAGCGAGCATGTGTGCAGATGGGATCAAAATTGCTGAAGGTCAGCGAGTGCTTCATCACAGGCAGAACGGAATGGAAGAACACTGGTGGTTTGATTGGAATGATCTTGACATTGGCCGACGTGACTGCGACAAGTCAAGCGGCGGGTGTTGAGGAAGCTAAGAAGAAAGCGGCTCAAAAAGCAAAGGATATGGGCGTGCAAGATGATAAACAAAAGGTGAGGGAGCTTGAAGACGCTGCTAAGGCTGAGCTTGGTGGCAACGGCCTCACGCTGTTTGCACCTCCGAACCTGAACCACATGCTTGCAACAGCTCGACGATTCGTGTTCAGGAAGGGCATGCCTCTAAACGTACATGAAATTGGAGCTGAACGACACAAACTTGAGGGCGAAGATGAATGGGCTCCCCACTGGGCGGATCACAACATCAAAGTCTGGCCCATGTCGATTTCACCATCTTCAACATCACAGCCAGCAAGCCCTTCGGAAGCCAAATCTGCCAGCCCTCGCAAGAGGAGCATCGAGGAGGTTTACGAGGGTGAAGTTCCGGAAGAGGGCAGGTCTGTTGTGTTGGATCGCTTGACATCGGATCAGCACGACCAACTCACTGCCAAAGCTGTTGTTGGAGAGATGTTCAACTCGACATGGCGACTGGATACTCTCTACCCTACCCGACTCGCAGATGTCAAGATGCCTGCAACTATCTTCATCCGCAACTTGGAAACGAACAGGATCGAGAAATACAAAGGACCGTCTCCAAGTGGGAATCTCGATCAAGCTACTGCGGATCTGGAAGTCCTCGTCCGGAAGCCTTGGCCTGGAGCACTAGTTGAGAGCTTGCCACCCACTCAGCCTGCGAAAGAGGCTATCAGCTACATCATCCGCAATCACACCCAGAGAGGAAAGTTCAACCCGAAGAACGCGATGGAATTGAATGTCGCCAAGGGACTGAAGTGGGCAAAGCTTGCTGCTGGTGAGAATGTCGAGAATGAAGATGGTCAGACAGTCACTCCCGAGCAAGTCCTAGGCGCGAGCAAGGAGGGTGGCGGTGTCGCTGTTGTTGATATCCCGGATCCTTCTTACATCGGAAATCTCATCGCCAGACCTGAATGGCGTGAACCCAAGGTCATGTCTGGCGTTGGCGCTGCTGTCTGGATATGCGGCCCTGGCGTCGCTCTCGATACAAGGTTGCGCAACTTCATGACCGAGCACAAGGAACTCGAGCATGTTGTCTCATCTCCCGATTACTGCCCCAACAACATCGCGCTTGACTCAGCGGCTGCTGCCACTATCCGTTTGCAGCAGATTGATGGCAAGAGGTATCGAGTGCCCACCCATGGAAACGGTAATGTCACAGAGAACCATGTCAACACGCCTCTCGTGGCAAATGCTCAAGCGGCTGTGCGAGGCCAGATCGTGGCCCTCGAACCCAAGGTCGAAGTCCACAAGAAGGAAGCAGTCGCGCCGTTGGACATTCAGGCAACGATCAATGATTTGTCAAAAGAAGTGCTCGACGAGGCTGCACGTGTCCAAGAGTTGGTCAACTCCGACAGCGATGCAATCTCCAAATGGGTCGGTGCAGTGCCAGACAAGGATGTCGAGATCACAACACTAGGCACTGGCTCGGCATTGCCGTCCAAGTACCGCAACGTTTCCGCCACTCTTTTGAGAGTACCTGGATGGGGCAGCATGCTCTTTGACTGTGGAGAGAACACCCTCGGTCAACTCAAGCGAGCTTTCTCTCCTGAGGAATTCGAAGAGATCATCAGCGGCCTACGCCTCATCGTAATCAGTCACATGCACGCAGACCACCATCTGGGAACTGTCAGTGTCATCAAAGCATGGTATGAGAAGGTGCACAAGTCACAGCCCGCGTCAACACCACTACCAACAGCACATGCCGCAAGCCTCTTCGATGAGCAACGACTTGCAGTAGTATCTGAGCCTGCCATGGCATCATGGCTCGCTGAGTACGCCGCCGTGGAAGACTATGGCTTCTCTCGCCTGGCACCACTTACAGTCTCGCCTGCATTCCCTGATAGATATCAATCATCGCGCATGAGCTGGTTCGTTCATCCGACCGTGCTGAACGCCATGGAGTACCAAGACCGCCGAGATAAGCTCTCGTCTATGGAAGTTTCGCCATCCCTGATCGGACTTGAAGACGTTCAGGCATGTCTTGTGAAGCACTGTCATGGTGCTCGCGCGATATCTGTCACTTGGCCTTCCGGCTTCAAGGCATCATACTCGGGAGATTGTAGGCCTAGCAAGGAGTTCGCAAAGATCGGAAAGGGCTCTACTGTTTGCATTCACGAAGCTACCTTCGACGACGAACTCCAAGGTGATGCAGAGGCGAAGAACCACTCCACCACATCTGAAGCGCTTGGCGTCGCGCAGGCAATGGGCGCCAAAGCATGCGTCCTTACGCATTTCAGCCAGCGATACCAGAAGCTGCCGGTGCTCGAGCACAGTGGCGACGACGACACCAACGCCGATGACACTACCATCACTCAAGACGTGCCGATGATCAACGCCGATGAGCCCGCCGTAGAGGACGAAGCCATCGCCAATCCCGACGAGATGATGGAAGGCCCAGTTGGCGATGAAGCACCTACTCTCCCCGCCCAAACAGCGGACAACGCCTCGGGTCAGCAATACGACCTCCCCAACAAGAAGCCCACCGCCTCTGAAAGCGGACCTGCTGCCGTCAACTTCAAGCTCAAGTCAGACATGAAGGTCTGCGTGGCTTTCGATTACATGCGCGTCAAGGTCGGCGAGATTGCAGAGATGCAGCACTTCACTCCCGCCCTGCTCAAGCTCTTCGCCGAAGAGGAGAAGAGGAAGGACGCGGAAGCCGCTGCCGCCGCTGAGGCGATCGTCGCGAACAAGAGCAAGGGTGTCAAGAAGGGCAGCAAGAAGGATAGGAAGCAGAACGGTACTGCTTAGTGGTAGATGTAAAGTCTATGTACATGCCAGAGTAAATCGTTGTACCATATTCAGCCAGAAAATTCACCTAGAGTAGGCCAACTTCCAGGTCGCATCGCACCTCATGTAAGGGATAATTTCAGACCACCAGCTGTCAAAAGAAAGACGCACCACATTCCAGCACCCATCACAACAGATCCCACACCCTCTACGCCCAGCTTCCCCAAAACCGCCAACAAAGCTCATTGTCCGTCCGACATCGCAACCGGCCCAAACCACAAAATTTCCAAGATGTCGGCAGAACAGACGCGCATCGAAGAGCACCACATCCACGGCTTCCTAGGCTACTTCACCGTCGCAGCCAGCATCCTCACAATCGGCAGCACCCTCGCCCTCCTACTCGGTCAATACGAGCGCGCCGGTCGCGCTCTCAGCACACGGCAAGGCGTGCACAGGAGACGACTGGTGCAGATCTTCCTTGGCTTGGCGCTTGCTTGCTTCGTGGTTGTCACGACACTGAAGTTCGCGAGTCCTGTTGCAAGGGCGGAAGTCGGCGAGACTTTGAATGGCGGTCATGCTGGGAGCACGGCAAATTCGCGTGAGACGCGCAGTACGGAGGATGGTCGTGTTGCGGCCAATGGAAATGGAGTCGTTACAGAGCAAGTGGAGATTGTTTCCAGGTGATTGATTTTGTGGCACACTTTTCTCGACTACGGCTGACAATTCTGCAGCTTGCCTGGTCGACAACGGATGGCCGTGATACATATGGCTTGGTTGTCAGAATTGCTGAACAAGCAATTGCCAGCCGCATTTGGGCCTACTTTCGACACCGCGAAAGTGCTCGCGAAATGGCTGCCGCCGTTCAATAATTCGGCAGGATATTGGTGGTCGAGTGAATACTATTGGGGAGCCATGATCTGGTTCTTCTTTCTAAGTTATGAGAGTAAGTGACTGTGGCATCAATGTTTTGAAACATGGATCAGAGAATTGACAGCCATGACAGCCCGTCTTCGCGCTTTGCCTTGGAGTGCGCCTGTTCTGCTGACCCTGCTCTCCGGCTACTTGAGCTTAGCAGGATCTCAATGTCTATTGTATGCGCTCATGTTGATGTCGCCAATTCGAGACACTAATCTGGAACGCTGGACACCTTATCGAGTGCCTCTCCTTGTACCATTTTGGATGCACGCAGCTACTTGGAGTCTTTTGCCATCCACGCAAGAATGGGCAGGGACTTCGATCCTGGCATTTGCTACCGGAGCGCTGACATATACTGTATTCACCGCGGTAACTGTAAGTGGGTCATTGATAGACAATGCCTTTTGGAAGCACTTTGAAAGTGTCATACTGACACGACCTAGTGGATCCACCCTCGTCGCCTCGGAAGATATCATGCCTCAGCAGCATCTGCCAGACGGTCTCGAGCCTTGACTCTCGCTTTGATGGCTTTGCCACTGGTAGCAATTCGTGTCTATGCCGCTACACGCGCGCTTATCGATGCCGGCTCCGCGCAAGGGACCAAGGTAGGCCAGAACCTGGCGCATGGTCAATTTGAACAGGCAGGAGAAGACATTCGCAAGGACGCCGAATATGCTGCTCAGTCGACTTTCGGTCTGCTTGCTGATACAGGAAGAGCTAATGCAATGGCCTGGGATGTGGTGCTCTCAGCTGTTATCTTGGGATTGTGGACGGCGCTTGCTGAAGCAGATCCGATGACAATGTTCTGTTGCACGCTGCTACCATGGCTGAAGAGCGAGGAGGAAGTGACTTTCGAGAGGCAGGAGGATGCAGCAGACAAGAAAGCCCACGGCTGGCTCAATACTGTCAAGCACCTTGCATCGGTCAAGAACCTCACACGCTTCGCAAGGCCGGACGAGGGGCCTACGACCGGCACTGCAGAAGCATATGTACGCAAGCGTGGCCGTCCACCGAAGCATCGCAAAAGTTTATCCGGGAACGAGAGTGGTTATGCGATTGCACGCAGCAAGAGCAAGAGCCGGAGTCCTGGTAGGCCGAGGAAGAGCGTATCGCCTACCAAGCGAACATCGTCTCGTTTGCGCTCCCAGTCTCGAGCAAGATCACAGGCGCGCCACGGGTGGAAGCATGCTAGTTCGCTAGGAGTCTCTATTGCTGGTTGGGAGGCTGCAGGTGTGATATGGTGTCTTGTGGTTGTGGCGGGATTGGGAGTGAGTATGCTGGGTGCATTTGGGGC
>Ga0265797_10002260_pt1 | contig 32701 bp, 31 predicted proteins | sample P2T30metagenome_FD_192433 | JGI IMG/M metagenome (GOLD analysis project Ga0265797, IMG submission 192433) | Plant litter microbial communities from East Loma Ridge, Irvine, California - P2 T30 | ecosystem: Environmental > Terrestrial > Plant litter > Unclassified | place: USA: California... | reverse complement strand
CGTTTGGCAACGCCCAGATCGAAGACTTTTGGCTGGAATACTACTGCAACACAACCAACATCTCCAAATCTCGCTCCGAGATCCACACCTCTGGCTACGTGTGGCGCTATGTCCGCGCTTCGATGTCGCTGGCTGGCTTACTCCCTCCGATGTGCGACGAAGGAAACATGCTTCTCGACGGTGGATACGTGGACAACTTGACAGTCTCGCACATGAAATCACTGGGTGCAGACGTCATCTTCGCAATCGACGTGGGCGCTCTCGACGACGACGTCCCCCAATCTTACGGCGACTCACTCTCGGGTATCTGGGCCTCCCTGAACCGCTGGAACCCCTTCTCATCCTATCCCAACCCGCCCACGCTGTCAGAAATCCAAGCCAGACTCGCCTACGTCAGCAGCAACGACAACTTGGAACGCGCAAAGATCACGCCGGGATGTCGGTACATGCGCCCACCCATCGAAGAGTATGGCACCCTCGAGTTCGGAAAATTCGAAGAGATTTACCAGGTTGGGTACCAGTTTGGCAAGAAGTATTTGGCGGAGTTGAGGGAGCAAGGTGTGCTGCCCGTGATGGAGGAGACGGAGAAGCAGAGGAACCTGCGTAGGACGATGGCGCCGAGGAGAGCGAGTATTTGATTGCCAGTTTGTTCATTGCATTGTAGTAGCATTGCAGCATTGCGGCATTGTTGGTGTTGGATACCCCAAGGGTTAGATAGATTCGTCGAATTGATTGATTCTGTGTTATGTCATACACATGGTACCCGCGTGTTACCTTGATGTCGGTTGCCAATGTCGAAAAAAGTCATCTTGGTCCTTGCTGAGCAACAACACCCAAACAATACTGCCAGAGTATCAGAAGCCGGGCTTAACCTTCCTATCAAGACTATCAGGCAAGTTACCAAGGCCCTGTTTCGTGCCTACAATCCTCCGAAAAATGATCTCCGGCCTGGAGTTCACCTTGTTCTCCACAACCCAACCTTCCCCTCATGCTGGGGTCGATCTTGACTTCATGGGGATAAGCTCATACAAGCCATTTGGTGAGACTTGTGTTTCCTTCTCCATCATCATGTCATGCCTTGCGCCCACTGGCAGGCCGCTGTAGCCGTTGCGTACGGAGGGTGTCTTCCGCGGCCAACGGCGATGACTGAAGGCCCAAGGGAGCGGCGCTTCAAAAGTGCCATTTGAATTGGAAGAAATGTCGTCTGAAGCTTAATCGGATACTTGTCGACTTTCCAAGACTTGCTTGTGTGTTTCTTTCTTGAAGTGGTATCAGTCCGGGAGTGGATATTTGTGCTTCGTCGTTTCTGACTGCACTCACTGTACTACCATCGGTGATACGCGTCACTAGGCCTGACCGCTATCGGTTTCTTCTCACTTGAGACAGTGCCTTTCCTTCTCGTCCAAACTTCCACTGCATATCCAAGATGAGCGACATCGAGAAAACAGCCTCTTTCGATGGCTCAGGCACTGAAAAGCATGAACACGTACAAACCAAAGAAGGCCAGCATGTCTTCATTCGCCCGACATCCCAGGAGGAAGAGGCTGTCATCCGGAAGCTAGATTGGAGACTGCTACCTCTTGTCTTCGTCCTCTATAGTTTGGCGGTGCTGGATCGCAGCAATCTGGGCAATGCGCGCATTGCTGGCATGGGTATGTGGTTTGCCACTTCTTGATAGAGCTACGGTGCCGATACTGATGACATTGCAGTGCGTCTCACTCTCTTGGGTCCTTCCTCGACTCAGAGGCGAATGAGCGGCGACGGGTCTCGCTTCAGACCTATGGTAACAGTAGGCTGACATGTGTCTTGCAGACGGAGGATATTGACCTAAGCGGCAACCGATACAACTTACTCGGCACGATCTTCTATATCGCATACATCCTGAGCCAGTAAGTAGCTTCGCAAACCTGTCCCACAGATACAACACAGCAAATCAGAATCGCTGACCTCAAACCAACACAGATGGATGTGCATGGGCTGGAAGCAATTCCCACCACACATCTGGTGTGCCTTCTGCGTCTTCCTCTGGGGCTTCATCGCCACCATCCAAGCCGCAGCCTTCAACTGGGGCGGCCTAATGGCCTGTCGTTTCTTCCTCGGTGTCGCGGAAGCCATGTTCGGACCGGGCGTACCGCTATACCTCAGCTTCTTCTATCCTCGCGAGCGCGTAGGGTTCCGCCACGGCGTGTTTCTTTCTGGTGCGGCGATGGCGAATGCCTACGGCGGCGCGCTCGCATACGGCATTTCGCAGATCAGAGGCTCCGTGGCGCCGTGGCGGATTCTGTTTATTATTGAGGGAGTGCCGACGTGCTTGTTTGCGATTCCGGTTTGGTTCCTTATTCCGGATAGTATCACGAAGGCCAAGTTCTTGACAGAGCGCGAGAAAGAGATTGCTCTCCATATGACTGCGAGGAATCAGCGCGTCGATGTCGAGAAACAGGAAGGCGTTCGTGTCAAAGAGATGTGGGAGGGCATCCGGGATCCCAAATCCTGGATCCCAGCGCTCTGCTATTTTGGTTGGTGAGTACATGCTGCATTCGCCGTGGTCAACCGAAGCATAGCTAACATTTCAACTCTCAGCAACGTATCCTTCGCCTCTCTCCCTCTCTTCGTGCCAACCATCATCTCCGAAATGGGTACTTTCACCCGCATCCAATCCCAAGGCCTCTCAGCTCCGCCCTACATCCTCTGCTTCTTCACCATCATCTCCTTCTGCTGGCTTTCGGACAAGTTCAAGATGCGCGGGCCCTTCTGCGCCCTGGCAGCCACTTTGGCAGGCATCGGGTTCATCATCAACGCCACGACAAACACCACTGGCCCGCGATACTTCAGCATCTTCTTGTCGGTGGAGATCTTCGCGTCTGTGGCTCTGCTTCTGGCGTGGGTGGCGAACATCCACTCGACGGAGAGTAAGCGCGCGGGTGGGTATACGGTTTTGGCGACGGTGGGACAGTGTGGTCCTTTGCTGGGGACGAATGTCTTCCCTGACGGCGAAAAGCCGCTTTACAGGAAGGGAATGTGGATCTCGGCTGCGTTTTGTCTGATGGTTGCTGTGCTCAGTGGGGTTCTGAGTTGTTGGCTGATCTATGAGAATAAGAAGATGGACAGGGAAGGTGTGCGAGAGATTGAAGAGTTCGAAGAGACGAGCGCGCAAAGAGAGTCTGGACAGCCGAAGAAACATAGGTATGTGTGGTAGGACACTGGAAGGTATATGGACCAAAGCAGCGATATGATATCTTGTGAATTGGTGCAAATTTGAAGCACATGTGGAAGCAGTCACATCACCTGAGTGAAAAAGTGAAGGTTCCAACCTTTCATTTCTGTAGCTGTAACACTAGCATTCTTGTCGTCGCAGATCGTCGCATCATCAATGTCAACATCCATGCCATTCCTTCAGTTGTCAAATGCGCCTCCTTCCCTCCCCATCACTGTCTGTCCTGCCAAATGATCGAGCATGCGGCCCGCCCTTCTTAGAATCGCCATGGTGATTTGTAGTGGTGGAATGAAAGTTCAGGTCCGGTCATGTTCTGAGAGAGAAGCTTACTTCTGTGAAACAAAATGTCAGTATGTGGCACTTTCGGTGGCTTGGAGCGATAAGAGATAAGGACGTACGCTGCAAGAGCAAGCGCCAGGTGCGCAGCTGCAGCTGGCACAAGAGCATCCGGAGTTTCCGCAGCCGCCCATTTTGATTGATGAGATTGTTTGGTGGTAGGTGTTGGGTAGGTGTGTGGTGTTTGAAAGTGTTGTTGAGGCTGAGTGGTTGGTGGAATAGTCACCAGGTGAGCTCCGAGGGCGAGCTACTTATAATCAAGCGGGGTCACGAGAAGGGAAGGTGCGCCCCACCAACCTTGGGCTGCGCTGATTGTGCGCTTTCCAGATGACCCAGCGCCGTCTGTTTCCGGCAAAAGAGCAAAAGTACCTCGCGAGTCTTGTTGCATCAGCCAAGGCGCAGAAACGCCGCATCGCTTGCTGTTGGCCGATCCAGACATGCGCTCCTTGGGTGTGGAAAAAGTAATACACGTCGATCCTTGCCCTACTTTCGAGTATCCTCGTACTCTATCGGCGAACGTGAAGAAGCGAGGCAGGGTCTCTCTCGCCTCGCGCGTGCCGACGGTCTTGGGATGCGGGCAGCCAATATGGACGGCTATGGCGCACTTGGCCTTCGGGACTACTTCTGCATGGATGTTTGTTGTCTTCTCGATGCTCCCACGTGTATGGGCAACTCGTGCATCTTTCAGATATGCCGCTCATTCAGCCTCACGCGCCAAAGCAGCCTCGATTCGCTGCATGGCGTCCATCGCATCTTCTGGCGGACCACTTTTGGTAGGAGGTATTTCACCAGCCATCCTGGCAGTCAGCTCGTCAAAGAACCCGTCGGCTTTCCTCTTGTATCCTCGCTTGTCCTGAGCTTCCTGTGTTGGCAGTTCCTGTGCTGGCACTGCTGAATGCTCCCTTTCTGTGTCCGCCTCCTCGGCCTTGCGCTTCTCGCTGCGAGCCTTTTCTGTCTGTATCCTTTCACGCTCAAGACCCTCCATTTGCTTCTTCCTCTCTTCGGCGTCCTCACTAAATTGGAAGAACCCTGTACCCTTTTGCCTGACCTCTCTCGAAGCGTCAAAGTGCATGTCCGGTGGTGGCGTCAAGCTCTTGTCTCTCTTCTTTGCCAGCTCCTCCATCTGCATCGCGATAGGGAAATCAGGGTTGAAAGCCTGATGTTGGATAGTGTCACCGTAGATCACACCAGTAGGAGCAGAAGGCCGCGCAGTAAACCGGTCCCCAGACATGTCTGCGAGCCCACGCTCTTGTCTTGCCGCTCTCGCCGCATCCGCACGTGTGCCTTGTCTTGTGCGCCCAAACTCGTCCACGTACTCGACCATGCCACTACCTTCTTGCTCGTCTTCATCATCTTCGTCAGACATGTCCTCCTCGCCGCTTTGCGCATCCCCGTACTTCTCAGCCCACTTGCGATCGAAGTCAACCGCAAACCTCTCGGCATCGTCCTCTACGTCTCCACGCTTCATGGCAGCGTACAAGCGCGCCTTCTCCTCCATCTTCCTCTTACTGCGCTCCCATACTGCCCGGTCTAGCCCTTCTCCATTGGTCGTGTGCTTCTGTGCAAATGCCGGGCTAGCCGCATTGTCAAGATCCCGTTGGGCGCGAGCAGCAGCGTTCTTGTTGTGTGTCGCAAAGATGTCTTCTTTCTTGGCTTTTGTTCGACTTGCTTTCGCGCGCGTGTCGGCGCCAGGTGTTTTGGAGGAGTTGATGAGAGAGCTCAGTTGGCTGGTGAAGGAGGATGTGGTGTTGGAGGAGATTTCCTTGTCGCCTTTCATGCGCTTCGGGCGCTGAAGCCCGTAGAGTGCGGCATCCTTGGAAGACGCCATTTCTTTGAGAAGAGGCTGAAAAGGGGTAGCCTATATAGAGAGCATTGAGTGGAGGAGACCAGATTTGGGTGGCCATCAAGGTTGGACAGGCGGCTTTTGTGCTTTCTTCGTCATCGTTGCGGGGTGGAGACTTCAGGTTCACTTTGGCGTGATGTGGTGAGCGTGGTGAACAAGCACGCGATAGGATCTCACTGGCAATGAACACATCGTGCTTGAAGGGTGTCGATCGCCGCGGAACCATGGCAGTCGGGTTTGTCAAAATATATCGTGCGAAGGTAATTCGCTGGTACTGGCGATCAACGCAAAGTAATGGTGAAGCAGCTGGGACTTTCTTCACACGTAGACACATGCGTGCTTTCTCAAAGGCATCTACAGACACACTGGATATTTTCACGCCTGATTCTCCTTTGGGAGAGGAGCACCTCTTGCATCTAGTTCACTGTAGATCTGAGCAACTTGGCCGCAGCAGCGTCACGATCTATTCCGCTGCAACACGCCCTTTACTGCTCCCCAACTATCCAGTCTACAAAGCAATGAGCTCCAAGGCCCGCACCTAGTGACTTTCGGAGTTTCTCTGGTCATCGTTTCGTGGCTGAGCTACGAAGAGATGTACAATCTATGCATTATCATTTGAGTCGGGATACCTTGGAAATCTGAAGACTTGACTAAGGTACTCACTCAACCACCAGACAACACGACAACGCGTCGCGGGGCAGGGCAATCCCTTGGTCGGCTTTAGCAACTCGGCAGAGGGCTGTTGCTGCAGGTACCTCAGCTCAGCTCAGCTCGTCTCAAACTCTCCTACCCCCTTTGCACGCGTGAACACGTGCAGACCGCTGGGAGATGAGAAGTCTCGAAAGAGAAGCGAGGAGAGGAAGCAAAGTGAGACGGGCTTGGGGGAGGGAGGAGACCTTGGACGGAGAGTCTCGGCTCGCAGAGAGCTCGGGCTGATTATTGCTAAGAGCTGTGCTGCTGTTGCTGTGGTGGTCAAGCTGCGCGGTTTTCGAGGTTAAGCGTGCTGGTAGTTCTGGTCACGGCCTATGATCTCACTACCAGCCGCCGTGATGAGGAGTACTGCGAGCGCGCTTGGTCGTCTGCGGTGTGCAAGAAAGGAAGGCCTGTGATGTTTGTAGTGGAAGATGCATATGTTTGTTGAATGGATCGAACGCGCATTGTTCGCGTGCACGCAAAGCATGTCTCCCCTGACCTGCATGTATTGAGCGCCGTCTGCGAGTGAGGTGAAGGCGTGGTCCTTCCTCCGCGCAGCAAGCCCGATGTTGTGTGTCTGCCAGGTGCCAGGCTGGAAGGCGCGCCCCCGCGCGCTGGCTCTCAGGGACAAGGCGCTCTCGCTCTCTTACATTTGCGTGCTGCCGCTGCGTTCTCTCTCCTACTGTTTTCCACCACCAAAAAACAGTAGACGCGCTCAAGGTGAGTCTCCGATCCCCATCCCCGGTCCCCATACATACAAAACACACCTCGACACCGTCGCATCATCAACACGCTGCCAACGCCGCGCGATTTTCACGCGTTTCTGGCCTCGTCGTCGATTGTTGTCGTCCTTCGCATTCCACCGCGCCCCAAAGCAACCGGCCTCGATTGTTGTTGTCGTCGTCGATTGACAGCAGCGCGATTCATCGACTAACCACCAGTCGCATAGTCACACACCCACGCCTGTCGCATTCAGCACATTCAACTTCACCTCTAAACAGTAAGTCTGCTCATTCTCCTTCACTTGTTCTTTGGCGCGTCACGCGCAACTTGCGAGTGGCGGCCGCAAGAGCAACGCGCAAGCAGCTCGCCCACGCAACAGCCAGCTGCTCGACACTCATCGATCGCAACACCGCAACCACGCCGATACGATCAAAGTGATCCGACAGTATCGGTCGCGTACCTGTCCTCGAAATACCGTGCTAACGACGCGTCGCGTGTTTTAGCCAATTTTCCACAACACTCGCCACCATGCCCAAGTCTGAGAAGGCCACCACCGGTCGCGCCAAGCGCGCCGTCAAGGAGGGAGGTCGCAAGAAGAAGGGTATGTTCCTCAAGTCATTGTCGACTACCTCACTGTCGTTTCCTTCCCATGCTAATCTCGTCTCCAGACCCCAACCAGCCCAAGCGTGGTCTCTCTGCCTACATGTTCTTCGCCAACGAGCAGCGTGACAAGGTCCGCGAGGACAACCCCGGCATCAAGTTCGGTATGTTGCATCGCATACACCCTTGATCTCACATCACTGACATTTTCCAGGCGAGGTCGGCAAGAAGCTCGGTGAGCAGTGGAAGTCCCTCAGCGACAAGCAGAAGGAGCCCTACGACGCCAAGGCCAAGGCCGACAAGCAGCGTTACGAGGAGGAGAAGGCTGCCTACACTGCCGTAAGTTGACCTTCATCGTTGCCATTGACTACCGTGACTAACATTCACCCAGGGTGGCGTCGACGACGATGAGGACGAGGACTAAGCGCATGTCTCACAACATCGCACATGGCTCTCGGACGGCGTCTGTTTCTTGCTTTTTTCCTTCTTCATGCTAGCTCGGGGTTTTTACACGGGAGGGTCACGGTCGATCGATGCCCTTGAAAGTCACCGTTTTTCAAAGGCGCACATCGAACTCCCGGAGGGGCGAAATGATATGATACCAAACAAATCGGCTTTTCTAAATGCGCGCGCCCAAGACGCTTCTTTACTGCCGTCTCTCGATGGTGGTTTGCGCATAGCTTCATTACCGATTCAGAGGGCTGGTCTTGAGGGTGTGTACCATAGTGTTACGCGAATGCAGATTTTCCTAAGCTACCGTCGGTTATCAATCTTGATGTTGTCGTTGTGGTTGTGGCTCTGTGTCAGGGTGTGGCGTTGTTCGTTGTGATTGTGGTCTTGATCGATCGTGCTACTTTTGTTAATCTTCTTCTTCAACGCCATGCTGCCTGTTGCTGAACATCCTGGTGTGATCGTTCGTGCGGACATAGCGTCCAGCAATCGCGTCGATTGCGTGTTCGACATCCACGTAGCAAGCTGTATTTCCGACATCATAATGTAACTTCGGGACTGCACCGCGTCTGATTGTAGGATCTTAGAGATGCGAGTGTCAAATTTGACGATTACCCTACGTCGCGGTAGGCATGGACAGATGTTCAGTGTGTCTGCGATCGTTGTGCACAAACACGGAAGCAAATACACCTTTTGCAGTCACACGAAATCAAATGCTCATGTCCTTCCGAGGTTAGCACAACAGTTACCGTTATCTTTTAGAGCAGTTGACCGGCTTTGGACTACAACATGATCTCGATCTGTACGAGTTGTGGTCCCCGTCAAGTGTATTTGGCTGGAGTGGTGACGAATGTTTGTTGAATTGGCACACGCTTTGCTAGACAAGCTTGATCAAATGTGAGAATATGGCATTGAAAGGCCACAACACAACTAGCGAACAACCCACATGTACCAGACCTGCAGTACACCCCCACCGAAATGCTAAGGTTGATTTGGCTCCATCAAAATACGCTGTGCACATTAAAGTGCATTTTTAGTGATTTTTGTAGCACCCCAACCCTAACCCGTTGATACCCAACGGTCGACGTCTTCGATTTTGACATGTTGCCTCGCGGTCTAGCTTCAAAGTGCCTACTGCTCGCCCTCTCGCTGGGAGACCAGTACGGAGTTTGAACATAAGCCGTGTAGTTGCTCTGAAATGTTCGTTATTGCTTGGGTTCAATTGCACTGATAATATCGAGGTATTGATATCATCTCGCCCAAAAGCTTTCACGTGTTTGCATGATCATGTTGCATGTATACAGTAATATACAGACTGTCAATGGGCTGCAGATCAGAGATTGGACCCCTTCCGACCGCAGTATGTCTGTCACATGTCAACCAGTACAACCTCAACGACTTTCGTGTTCTGATATTGTGCAACCTCGCCCAATAGCATGATTGACACGGGCTTCTCCATTGTCCTTTGGATCTCCCACAGGCATCACCGTCGCTTGGTGGAATTAACGAAGTGTCACTATTGGCCAATTAATATTCTTTCCCCGGGACAAGTCGTTTCACGTTCGAATGTTTTGCCGCCGCGTGCGCGAGTGCGTGGCCGAAGCCGCTCGTTGTGAAACGGTTCCAAGCACAAGCCCTTGTCTCCTTCAGACCTTCGCCTAGAAAAGGTACATGAATCACCCACTCGCCTTCGTCCCTCCACTTTACATGTATAGAAGTATCACCAGAAGAAGAAACACAAACCCCAACAACGCCTGCAAGCCACCAAAAACTTCCGATCCTCACCACCCCACGACGCCAGCAAGCGGATCGCCCTGAAGCTAAAGAGACCCGTCTCTGCGGCTAATCCCATTCCAACGGTTTTGACAACCGCCCGCCGGTCTGGGCCTCGAGCAGACGCGTGTTTTTGGGCTATTTTTGCCTGCGACGACATCATCGGCCCTTGCAGACACGGGCTTTCGCGATCGTTGATTGTGCAGTTTTCTGCTTGTCGCCTCTCCGCGGTGCCTAACTGAGCATTGGTGTTTCTCCACTACTACGTACTTGTCCTGTGCTACTGATCGTAGCTTGGGCCGAGGGCGTGTGACGGAGAGAAACCTTGTTGGGATCTTCTTCTGTTTGCTGGGCCTCTTTGGACTCTTCTGGAGATCTTTCCTTGTTCCTGAGACTTCCACGTTTGTCTATCAATTGCTACATTATTGCTACTCTCGTTTCCATTATTCCCTACTGCATTTACGGATCACTGGATACTGCGGCAATTTCATCACATTCGTTACATATTCGGCATTCTCATTGGAATCTGGACACTGGTCGTGCTTTGGACTGGTGATCCATATCCATCAAAAAGCAGCACACGGCATACACCATCACACAACTGCCCACAATGCAGTCATCACTACTTCGCACGCTATTCGCTCGACAAGAGGCCAAGTCGGGAACAGATGAGCTTGTAGACCTTTTGAGCGGTGGATTTGAAGGAGAGGTAAGGAGCCATGGTTTTTTCCAAGATATCAATGCCGATATGCAGGACTAACAATATTAACAGCTTTCTGATGATGCCTTCTACGCCTCGCTCGGAACCTCTTTGGGTCTGACACTCCTTGTGTCACTCGCCTTCTGCCTCCTACGTCCGTACAACAATGTCGTCTACGCTCCACGTGCCAAACACGCCGACAGCAAGCATGCGCCTCCAACAATGGGCCCAGGCATATTCGACTGGATCGCACCTGTTGCGAAGACAAAAGAGCAGGATTTCGTTGATAAAGTTGGCTTGGATGCAGCCGTTTTCATGCGAGTGGCTCGCATGCTGCGCAACATATTCATGATCTTGAGCATTATCGGATGCGGTGTTCTGATACCCACATACCTGACTAACTCATTTGGTGGAGTCGCAAAAGATGGCAATGGAACCGGATTCTTCCTGAAGTTGACGCCACAGAACACGATGGGAACACCTCTTTGGGCTGCGGTCGCTTGTGCTTACGCCTTCAATGGCGTCATATGCTACTTCCTGTGGCGCAACTACAGAGCAATTGTCCGTCTGAGGAGAGCATACTTTGACAGCCCGGATTATCAGCGTAGTCTGCACTCTCGGACTTTGCTCCTCACCGACATCCCCAAGGAGTTCAGATCTGATGACGGCATTACTCGAATTACGGATGATATTCACGCAACTGATAGTACTCCGCGAGCAGCTATTGGCCGAAACGTGAAGGATCTTCCCGATCTTGTTGAAGAGCACGAGGAAGCTGTGAGGAGGCTCGAGGGATACCTGTCGAAATATCTGAAAAACCCCGACAAGCTGCCAGCGAAGCGACCGATTTGCACAGCTTCAAAGAAGGATCAGTCGTACAGCAAAGGACAGAAGGTGGACGCGATTGAATACCTCAGTTCCAGGATCAAGGAGCTTGAGCACCAGATCAAGGAAGTACGCGAGACTGTCGACAAGCGCAATGCACTGCCTTTTGGCTTTGCTAGTTACGAGAAGATCTCAGAGGCCCATGGCACTGCATACATTGCCAGGAAGCAAGGCCCTCATGGCACTAACATCCGCCTGGCGCCGCGACCTCACGATCTGGTCTGGAGGAACTTGACGCTGCTGAGGAAGGATCGCAAATGGAAGAACTTCATCAACAACCTCTGGATTGCTCTCTTGACGGCTCTCTGGACCGGTCCTAACGTATTCATCGCTATCTTCCTATCCAACTTGGCTAACTTGGCAAAGGTCTGGGACGGCTTCGCGGATTCCTACAACGGTCATCCTCAGTGGTGGGGTATTGTACAGGGTGTCGCCGCCCCAGCCATCACCACATTATTCTTCTACTTCCTGCCACGCATATTCCGCAGACTATGCATCAACGCCGGTGACATGACCAAGACGAGCAGAGAACGCCATGTCACCCACAAGCTCTACACTTTCTTTGTGTTCAACAACTTGGTCCTCTTCTCACTGTTTGCGGCCTTCTGGGGATTCGCAGCAACGGTGATTCAGACTAGCCAAGACAACAACGATGGTGCATGGGAGAACATCAAGAATGCGCATTTTGGCAGGACGGTTATGACGAAGCTCATCCAGATTTCACCCTACTGGATCTCGTGGCTCCTGCAACGCAACTTGGGCGCAGCCATTGACCTTGGCCAACTCGTCAACTTGGCTTGGCGGTCCTTCTCTAAGAGATTCTTGTCTCCAACTCCTCGCGAGATGATCGAGCTCTCTGCGCCGCAACCCTTTGACTATGCCGCTTACTACAACTACTTCCTCTTCTACTCCACGGTAGCTCTCTGCTTCGCCACGATCCAACCTTTGGTCTTGCCTGTCGCAGCGTTCTACTTCTGGCTGGACTCTTACCTGAAGAAGTACCTGCTCCTCTACGTCTTCATCACGAAGTACGAGTCCGGTGGCATGTTCTGGCGCTCCATTTACAACCGCATGATCTTCGCCATGCTACTCAGCAACGTGGTCGTCATTTTGGTCATTGTTTGCAACGGCGACTACGCAGCCCACTGGGACATGCTTGTTGCCATGGCACCGCTGCTGATGGGACTCGCTGGATTCAAGTGGTACTGTGCTCGCGAGTTTGATGATGCTATTCACTGGTATCAGAAGGGCAAGGCCATGACCGACGTCGAAGTCGCTGCTGGCGAGCGCAAGAGCCGCAAGGGCGACAAGGTTGGATCGCGTTTCGGCCACCCTGTGCTTTATCAACCACTTATGACACCCATGGTCAGCAAGAAAGCACAGCATATGCTCAAGCAGGTCTACGGCGGCCGCACATCCCTCGACGACAACAGATACGCGGGCGGCTACAGCGATGTGTACATGGACAACATGGACACCAACCATCCTGGCAAGTCTGATGTCATCCCTGGCTTCGAGTACGTGGACGAGCACAACATGGACTTCGAGAACTACAAGAACAGGCCCGAGTTCCGCGAGCAAGCTGGTGGCGATGGTGAGCTTTACGGCAACCCTGCAGATCTGATGCGCCCTGGCACTCCCGGCACTATGATGACTGGCATCACTCGCACGGATACCTGGCAGACAAACGACAGCCGTTCACGCAGCGAATCCCGTACTCGCCACAACCGCGACGACTCCAACGACTCTGACTTCACGCATGTGAACGATGACCCCACGACCGAATACCCTCGCGGCTACCACAAGACGCCAGTCCTCGGCCGTGACACAAGCCCTTCTGGCAGTGAGCGCTCCGTCGATAGGGCGCGTCTGGTGCATAGCGCTGCTGGAATGGCGCGTTCCCCATCGCCGGGGGCGCCTGTGATTCCTGCGCCTACTCCTGGTGCAGGCTATGGTCCAATCCATATGCCAGGTAGCGACGTGACGACGCCTGGCAATCAGACCGACGAAGACACAAGCTATGATTACTTCAGGCGTGGAAGAGGATTGTAAGAACACCCAGCCATCGTCCTGCTTTTTTTTTTGCGGACAAGCTGCGAAGTGTACGAATTTACGTTTTTGGGAAAGATAGATACAGGATACAGGGCGTTTTGTAATTTTACTGTTCAAGTTGGCTGCAGGTTAGCGGCCACTCGTTCAAAAACTGTTTTTGCACCTCCCTTGTGGAGGTGATTTGGAAAGTTTAGACATCAATAGAGTCATCACTAGCTTCAATTTGCCTGAGTACTGCTAGCTGTTGTGCCGGTAACGTATGTTTATAGATATGGGCACTGCCATATACATCGTGAACATCTTATGCCTTAGTGTCTGCTGCCCACAACATCCAAGCAATAACAACAAGCGACTTCAACGCGACTGCTGTCCACAAAGCACCCGCCAGTCCAATGCTACTGTGAGCCCACAGCCCTCCCAAGATCGCGCCAAAGAGCAAGAGGACAGGTGCAGCGGCCCTTCTGTTCCGCTCCGGATTAGCTTGGAAGCCCGCAAGCAAGCTAGGATCCGAGAAGAGATCGCAGTAAATCGAAGTCAGAACAACACTCGTGAGACTATTGTACTGCAGCACTCGCGAAGTGACAGCTTGACCAGCGGCCTGGAAGGCAATCAGAGCAATCGGCGCGGCGATAAAGATGCTGAAAGGCGATTCTTTGCTGGTCGGCGGGCCGAAGGTGACCATCGAGGCGGCGGCTATGATCAAGAGTAGTTGGATCACATGCGATGATACTAGGACCCAGCGTTTCCGTGGCGAGAGCTTGCGGTGGTAGAAGCTGAAGAATAGACTGCCTAGACAGAAGAAGAGGATTGAGATTCCGGAGCGCATCCATCGGTCATTGTCGTTTGGAGCGACGACACCGAGACCAAGATATACTGTGTTTCCTGTTTTCGTTATGTTAGCAGATGAATTGAGATAACTACAGTTTTCTTTACGAATCTTACCTGTCTGCATGCTCACGAAACTCCCCCAGATAAAGACACTGCTACTGTCCAGCAGGCCCGTAATGATGTAACACCCCAGAAGTGCGATATCAGCCCATGACTTGCTGATATCAGCTGTGAAGTGTTTGTACAACCGAGTCCCTATCGAAGAACCAGTACTGTCGTTCTGAGAAGGCTTCCTGAGCAGCGACGCGCCTTCCGCGTCAGCCTCATTCGCAGCAAAGCCATTTTGCGTGATCGTGCTGTATCCGTTTTGCGATGACATGATGCCAGACTCTTGTTCGGAGCTGGCCATTATGATCGAGGTGTGCCAGTAGAAGAACAGCTGAAAGATGTATCGACGGCTATCCCGGCGGGTGCGGTTCTCGCGGTGACCAGCTTGCTGCTATCCTCGACGAAGGGATATTCCCACCCGAACCGCATCTGCCAACCTCGATCGGAGCGGGAGCCATTGGACGTGTTGAAGCACGGGTAAATCGGGGATTGCGGCTATCGAGGCGACCTTCTCCTCACTTGAAGTGTATTCTGATCTGCTCTGGCTCCGCTCTTGCCGCCAACCCCAGCTCCAGGTTTGACGCAGATCGCCTAGGCTTGGCCTGCGCTAAGGTATTTCTTGATTGTCGCGTGGGAGAAACGTGCTGTCTTAGAAAGTGGAGGTACAAGGTACAGTACCGAGGTTACAAGGTTACGAGCTTAAGAGCGAGCCGTACTGTCGGGCTGAACATGACCTCAATGTAACGACATGATTTTACGAAGAAGCTGATCGAACGAATACATCGATGGTAGACAGTGTTTGAGGTGTTGTGATGTCTGTAAACAATATATCATAATCATCTTGTATCGAGGGTCGAACGTTCGTAGCAACATCCGTGAGACGAGAAGTTTCAAGATGTCATCGTATACAGCAAGCATTATCCGTTATGTACGTAGAAAGAAAGTCCTCAGATTACGTCCAGCGCCAATCCAGTTACCAGGCCGTTGCATAAGTCCGTTCCATCAAACCTTCTCTTCAATGTGCTCGACTCGCTCCACAGTGCCGTCTTTCTTCTCATCTAGAGTCTCCTTCCACATCTGATCCCCGTCGATTCTAGGCGCAGAGACAGCCTGAGCAATGTTGGAGAAATGTTGAGGAACTCCGTTCTCTTGGTCCTCGCGTGTGATATCGACGTGGTCTACAAGCGTGAAGCCAGATCGCCACATCCTTGTGCGAACGTATTCTGACGCGCCGGTGAAGCGCAGCTCCACTTGCTTGCCACTGTACAGTCGCAATTCTGCGATCAGCTGCTTCAATTGCGTGCAAGCTGTGGTGTCTAGATGGTTACACTTAGTAAGATCGAAGATGATCACATTGGCGGGAGGCAGGCTGTCGACATCGGTAATCTTCATCTTCTTGCGCAGACGAGCCACTTGACGCTCGCCTTGAACGGACCAGATGCGCTCGGCTTCAGCACCGTTACGCGAGCTGTAGCTAGGCGAGTGGTGGGTCTTGATGTTATTCAAGATGGTCGTCTTCACTCCGTAAGCATTCGGGAAGAAGAATGATTCATGGAATCGGAAGATGCGAAGATCGTCGGGAATGTTGGCTGGCATGCCGTGCGTTGAGTCGAGACTCTTTTGCAACTCAGAAAGTTCCTTGTGGTCGCCACTGGAGATTGATTTGACGCTCGTGAAAGTTTGACGTAGCAAGACATAGACGATGTTGAAGCCGACAGCTGCGCCGAGTCCGGCTTCGGTGTTGACAAAGAGGCATACCCAGAAGGCAAGCATAGAAGAAATGAAGTCGGCCAACGAAGTCTTCCAGAACTTATAGAATACTGATGGGGGGTTGATCAAGGGCCAGACGGCAGAGATAATGATGGCGGCCAGTGTTGCCTTCGGGATCCAATACAGCACACCAGTGAGTTTGAAGATGCAGACGAGAAGTACTGCCGTAGTGACGATACCAGAGAGTGGGGACTTGACTTTGCAAGCGGAGTTGACTGATGTTCGGGACATGGCACCACCAACGCCCATCACGTGAAAGAAGGAGTTGACAAAATTGGTAATGCCAAAGTAGCAAAGCTCCTGTGTCTGGTCGCTGACGTAGTTGTTCTTGACGCCAAAGGCGCGTGCGATGGCGATGTGCTCAAGGACAGGACCGATGAAAGCGGCAATGCTGCGCGGGAATGCCTTGGAAATGAGCGATGAAGGCGGCATTTTAGGAGGCACGATGCCCTTGCCAGAGACCTTGACGACATCGAAGAGGTAGCTGTCATCATCTTTGCCGTACTTGCCGTTGACGGCGTAGCTGATACCAGTGAAAAGGACCAGGCATAGGAAAGCACGAGTGATGGACAACAGCCATACAACCTTGTACTTGTCTCCCCAGCGCTTGCCAGCCTTGTCCAGTATAGTCAAGAAGACCAAGCCTCCGAAACCGATACCGCAAGCATATCCATTAGCATCCGGCAGTTGGGCAAACATGTCGTGAATCTTGCCAGCGGTGCTATCACTGCCGCCGTCCTCACCCAGCAGAGACGGAACCTGGCCAAGACCGATGACAATGGCAACCGCCGAGATGAAACCGGAAAGAATGGGAAGCGAGATGAACTCGAGGAGGAAGCCCAGATTGAGGAATCCGACGATGATGCCGTACAGTCCAATGCACATGGCCACAGCAGAAGAGATCTGCTCAGGTGTGTATTCGCCTTCCGCTGTGAAGTCGTGCACCACTTCGGCTGTGGTGAGGCCTAGTAGTGATGTAGGTCCAGTCGATAGATCTGATCTGGTCGTCAGCTGATGCTCTCTCTATATATCCTGGCGTCTTACTCGCCTTTCGTTGAGCCCATGATTGCGTAGATAGTTGGAGGCAGCCAACTCGACATGAGGCCATATTCAACCGGAATCGTTGCGATCTTTGCGTACGACAGACTCTGTGGGATCAACATCAGACTGAATCAGTCGTTAGCGGTAGCTCTGCTGAACGAAACTGCTATCTCATCTTACCCAATCGTCAGGCCGGCGATCACATCGTTGATGATCCATCTTGGGTTGTATCGAGGTAGCCATCCGATTATCGGTGCTTTGTCGATAATGTAGTGTGCTGCTGTTGTTGGCGTTGCTTTCAGGCCTCTCTTCGTGAGCCGGCCTACCCGGTTCCACGTATAGTCGGTACGGACATCTTTGATCGCCTCGTCAACGAACTTCATAATGAACCAAACGAGGCGTGTGTATCTGTATACAATATACAAATTGGACGAGCAAACTCGAAGAGCACCGAGAAATAGATGAGTCGGCGAGACAGTGAGACTTGATATCTCTAGGTCTCAGATATGTCGCTTAGTGAAGAGAGGTGGTGCTCGAACCACCCCAGCTCCTTCCATCGATTCTGATTGACTGCTTCGAGCTACATGGTGACATGCAGTCCTCCCGTGGCTGTCAAAAGTACCTTGTACATGTGCCATGTGTAAGCCTCATGTGCCGTGACTGGAAGGAGCTACTTGACGCTCGTCCGATTGGACCGCAGCGTAGACGTTGAACGTTCCATATATCCTAGTGAACCACGAGTCGATATACACGTCACCATATCTGCATCATGGCATCGAAAGAGCATGCTAGGAGAAAGGGATTAATTCTCCATTGTAGTGTTGGTTAAAGTGAGTGTTTCACAGCCGGTCTTTAGCAATCCTCGCTGTGCCATCTTCGAAGCTTACCTCCGAGGCCTTGAGTTTGCCGTACCACGTACCCCGCGTGCGTTTGTACCTAGATGCAAATGGATAGACGCAGGGGCCCTACCTCTTAGCTATCTAGTGTGCACATCGTGAGTTGGCACAGCTGGGTGCTGCGGTTGCTGCGGGCGTGAAACAATGATAGCAGAGAGCTGGAGACGTTTCGTAACAAGCTTCACGGAAGCTCATGTCAAGCACTAGGCGTGCCACGAGTTCTGAGCTGTCTTGCGTTAATAACGGCACCAATGTGATGCACAAGGTCAAGAAAAGTTAGTTGGCTGAAGATCCCGAAGACGTGACAGGCGCTTGAAGTGGTTGAGTGGTCGTGGTGCAGGCGCGTAACGCGAATGGATGATGGTGATATCAAATCTTGCACCGAAGTCATGGAGACGACATGCTCATATAAAGTAGTTGCGCGTTTTCTATCCCTTCCGCATGCTCCGACTTATCTTCGCGAAGGTCCGTGTATCGGCGGATAAGAAGGTGCATGATAAGTCCGCTCCAGCCGGCTGGTCTTCGTTTGCCTCAGGGCTTCGCATTATCCGCCTCGGATGGTGCGGTCGTTAAACACGATTAGAGAGCTGGGCGAAGGATGGTTGTGGCGGCCATGGCAGCGTCGTGAACTCTCACGTGCTGCTTCCAGTACGCCCAGGGCAAGCTATCCATCCCAATAGGGCTCGCAGTAATGATTGTGCGGACACCGCGGCCATGGCGGCTTAGCGAGATGACAGCCATCGAGTCTGCCTGGTGTGATATCTTCTGTTAGGGCCTGGTCTGGCCTGACCTGAAGACAACAATAGGCAGTTCCACTAGCACAAACCGTTGGCGGGGGAAGCTCCCTTGGCGATGCTTGTCACAGAGCGAGCGGGGAAGAGCAGTTTAGTGTGAAGCATGTCGATACGCGAGCCGAACGAGTTCCGGTAGAGGGCGTCGGGGGCGTCAACTTGGTACAGGAGCCATTTGACCGCAATACCCGCCTGTCCGCTGCCAGATTGCTTGGGCGCTTGGAATGAGCGTGCGGCTACGACGGCTTGAGAGAGTCCGGGGTTGTTACCGGTTCACGTGCATGAGAGGACGTGATGTGATGCTTGGTAACGGATACGGCGGTACACAGGTGACGGGCGCGTTTGATTGATTGATGTCGAGACATGATGTCAGCATTGTCTCGGCGCGCAGACGAAGCTATAGCTCTGAGCTTAGTTTTGCCCATTGAGCATTGTTCTTGTTTTCTCATTCTCACGCTCTTCTTGTTGAGCATTGATTTTGTGGGTACAGTTTGATATACGGCAGCAATGATGTACAATTCAAACGTCTTACTCTCGGCAGCTTTGCTTCTGTCAAGTTGCTCAGCAGCTCCGATTGAACAGCTGCCGCTCGAATCGAAGCCAGCAGCAGGATACCCATTCAAGAATGATCCGTACGATCGCAAACACGATACATACGGCGACGGCGTACAGCCATTGCCTGTGGTGAGTTCATACGATTTGCTATATCATATCAATCTTGGCGCTAATATCCCTCAGCGTAACGGCCACGGCACCAGTGTACTAGGTCCTGTCAACAAGGACAGAGATCGCCAGAACCCCGATCTTGTTCGCCCGCCGAGTACTGATCACGGCATTTTGCCCAACCTGCGATGGTACGGCCTCTCTAGGTTCACAGAATGGTAACATGAGCTAACTTGTGTGTAGGAGCTTTTCTGATTCACATGTCCGTATTGAGGAAGGTGGCTGGACAAGGCAGACAACAGTCCGAGAATTGCCTGCGTCGAAAGAGATTGCAGGCGTGAACATGCGCCTTGAACCTGGCGTCATTCGTGAGCTCCATTGGCACAAAGAGGCCGAGTGGGCTTATGTCCTTTCAGGTGAGCTAGCCACGGACCAAAACCAGTTGAATGAAGACTAACTTTAAAAAGGCGAGGTTCGCGTTACCGCGCTCGACACTGACGGTGGTTCATTCATCGACGACTTGAAGGAGGGCGATCTCTGGTATTTCCCATCCGGTCACCCACACTCCCTCCAGGGCCTAGGCGAGAACGGTACCGAATTCCTGCTGGTCTTCGACAGCGGCGATTTTTCCGAGGATTCGACTTTCCTCTTGAATGAGTGGATCGAGCACACACCCAAGGCCGTCGTAGCAGAGAACTTCCGTCTGCCTCCGGAGATCTTCGAGAACATCCATGAGAAGGACAAGTACATTTTCCAAGGTCGGTCAGAAAGCAGCTCTGGTTGCGAACAACGTTGGCTGACATGCGATTTTCAGGCTCGGTCCCCAAGAGCATTGATGAGGAGAAACCTCCTGCGTTTAAGAAGTCGAAGCACCAATACACTCACCACATGCTTGACACTCCGGCCGACGAAGGTAGTGGCGGCAAAGCGCGCATCGTGGACAGCAAGAACTTCCCTATCTCCAAGACGATCGCTGCTGGTCATCTGGACATTGAGCCCGGTGCTATGCGCGAGATGCACTGGCACCCGAATGCTGATGAATGGTACGGACCGCCCGAAAGTATCGCTCAGAAAACCATGCTGACATGTTTGAAACAGGTCGTTCTTCATCAAGGGTCGTGCCAGAGTCACCATCTTCGCCGCGGAAGGTAACGCACGTACTTTCGACTACATGGCTGGTGATGTCGGTATTGTGCCTCGCAACATGGGTCACTTCATCGAGAACCTCAGTGACGATGAGCCACTCGAAGTTCTGGAGATTTTCCGTGCCGGTAAGAGCGCCCACAGATTTTGCGATCGTACGCAATGATATGTCAGTAGCTAACATTTTCATCTCAGACGAGTTCCAAGACTTCTCCCTCTTCCAATGGATGGGTGAGACGCCCAAGCGTCTGGTTCAGGACCACCTGTTCCAGCATGATCCCAAGTCCGGCGAGAAGTTCGCCAAGGTCGTCGAGAGCGCGAAGAAGGATGTGATCAAGAGCCAGTATGAGAAGTCTCCTGGCCTTCAGAGCAAGGCGGATCTGTAAATGCTTACAGACAAAAGAGTGTTTAGAATGAATAGTCAAGCAATTTCGAACGCGTCTCCCTATGAGTTCACGCTGTCAGCTTCATTTTTTGTCTATCTTATCTACAGTAACACCATCGTATTACGTCATTTACAATATATCGGAGGCCGTGCTGAATACCGTATCCGGACGCCGAAATCCGCTACCTTTCAGCTCGTCGGAGCTAGATGTATCAGGCAGCTACATAGCAACGAACAGTAGGGCTAGCCAGGCACCAAGATTAAACTTCATGTATAAAGATACACTCGTGTAACCATAATACTGTGTGGCAGTCAGAATACAGTTTACCAGCACCACATACGTTCAGATCACTTTTATACACTGGCACCAAGCATCCCACATACCGACAACAACATGGCAACTTTCGATATCGTGCCTATTGGACAAGGGGATCATGACCCTCTCACACGCATCGGCTACCAAGCCTTTGCTGATGACTTACTCAACAAGCGTCTCTACAACCTGGTGGATCCCACGCCTGAGCAGGTAGAAGAAGACTTACAATGGCGCATCACTCGCAATGGGCGCCGTATGCATAGCGCCGGCAGCCACTGGGTTAAAGCTCTCGAGAGCACGACAGGAAAGCCAGTAGGATACAGTGGTATCCTTGCGCCAGAGAAAGGAAAGCCGAAAGGACTCGACACTGATGACACGGTCATGCCGGCCACGCTCAACAAGGAGCTGTATGCGCTGATAGGAGAGAAGGGCAAGGCGCTGAGGAAGCAGCATCTGGGCGAGAGGGATGATTACTGGTGTAAGTTCAGGCCACTTTGCCCTATACCACGCAGATCGTACAGGTGTTAGCAGCTGACATGTCTCCGAAGATGTTCCGTCAATGGCAGTCCACCCAGACTATCAAGGTCACGGTATTGCGAAGCGGTTGTTGCAAAAGATCTGCGAGTTCGCAGACGAAGCTGGACAAGACGTCTATCTTGAAAGCACCACAGCTGGATTGAGCCTGTACAAGAAGGGCGGCTTCGAAGTACTTGGAGAACTGACAATGCTGGATGGAGAGTACACACTGTACTCGATGTTGCGGAAGCCAAAGTCGAAGGCAGTATGATCGACAAGGGTCTTGTAGAGTGTTACAGCCTCGAAAGCGCCTCGATAGAAACAGCTCAACAAACCCCAATGCAAACAGCCAAGTCGAGAACCCTCGAATCTTCGATCCGTGACAACGCCTTTCTTCCCACGACGCTCGAATTCTCCCAAAGTCGGTGCTTCCATCTGTAGCTCCACTATAATTATAACCTCCAAAATCTGACGTCAATTGACGTCAATGTGATCGTAGATCTCGTGCCCCTCCTTACATTTATAAAACTCAATGCAGGTCCCGTTCTATGATAGTTACTCATTCACACACTCACATCACTCTATCACCAAAACTCTCCTAAACAACACTTCACATTTCAGCCAATATGCCTCGCAACGGAGACGGATCATCTGACAACGTTGTCGACAACAGCGCCGGCAGCCAGGTCCACGGTGTCGGAGAGGACTCCTCTGTCGACCGCAGCAACAAGGTAAGGCTTGATTGAGATACACGATTTTGCATTAGGGTCATGAGACTAATACAATTCATTACAGGCTGCCCCCGCCCCCACTCTCGAGCAGGGTGAGGCTCTTCCCGGCATGGACGCCTCTGGTGGTGGAAACAAGGTCGCTGGTAAGATGAACCATGTATTAGTCTTCACAGGGAGCTCTACTGACACATTTCTAGGCTCTGGCAAGGGTCACGAGATCACCGAGGACAAGACCGCCAAGTAAAGGCAACAATTATACCCCCGGGATGATGGAACGAAAAAGTTCAGGAAAAGCCAAAGTAGCTTTATGAACCCTATGACGAACATTATGTATAACATCAAAAACGATTACTTCGAACTTTGGGCTTGAGAACAATTTGCTTTGTCATTTGTTACACAACTTTCAGCTGGAAGCCACCACCTCTCTGTTCTTCTTCCCTGCCTTTGAATATAGAGCTGTAGTCGATTTCTCCAAGACCTGGTGCGGCACCGCGCATGGGTGCATTTGGGCTGGCGTGTCGTCGCTTCTTTTCCTGGCCTGCCTTCGATGGGAATGTAGGGAACATCGCCGTCGGCTTGGGTCGTGGATCCTCTTTGAAGTATTTGTGACTCAAGATCTCGCTTGCCGAAGGACGGTCCGCAGGGTTCAAGGACAGGAGACTGTCGAGTAGAGATGCCCCGGCATTGGTCAAGATGGGGAATTTGGATCGTACCACGCTACCCGTTGCACCTCGTTGGTTGCTAGGTAGACGAAGAGAGCGCGCATTTGGCAGACGCTTGAAGCCAGGCCATGTGTCCTCCGTAGGGATGCCGCAGAGTTCAAAGATCTGCATGCTCGTTAATTACACCACACGACACGCGTATCTGTTCTGTCCAGTCTGCGTAGACTGGGTGCGAGACTCACCTTGCTTAGTTGGTCGACTTCATTTTTGCCCTGAAGTAGCGGGTTTCTGGTGAGAAGCTCACCGAAGATAGAACCCAAGCTCCAGATATCGACCGAAGAGTCGTAAGTTGTTGCGCCCAGTAAGAGCTCCGGCGATCTATACCACAGAGTCACGACCAGTTGTGTGAGGTTCTGCGGAGGAGGATCGCCGCAGAAGCGAGCCATGCCGAAGTCTGCCAGCTTGATCTCTCCGCGGTTGTTCATGAGAATATTGCTAGTCTTCAGATCGCGGTGCATGATCCAATGCGCATGCAAGAACTCGACCGCGCTTCCAAGCTGCAGCATGAGTGTCTTGACCTCGGATGGGACAAATGGCTCATCCATTTCTTCCTGCAACGTCTTGAGGTCGTGCTCAAGAAACTCCATGACAATGTACACGTCTCCCTTTGCCGCTCCTTCTCCCGTGACGACTTCTCGTAGCTCGACAATGTGCCTGTGCTTTGCCGCGTTCAAGGTCTGAATTTCCCGCAGCGCGGTCACTGGGAACCCAGCATCTCGCGCAGGATCTAGCTTCAACTTCTTAATCGCCACAATCTCTCCTGTAGCCTCCTCTTTTGCGCGCGACACGAACCCATAGCTTCCTTCTTCGATATGATTCAGCCGGTCGAAACGTTCAACAGAGCGGCAAGGCTGCCACGCGGGTGCTTCGAATCGCAAGAGTTTACGCTCGAGCGGTGTAGAGGTTCCGTTGTTTTGAGTATCTTCCCCTGATAGTCGCCTTCTCTTCGAAGGCCTCTCTGCGTCTTCGGTCGCGTGTCCATTTGCTTTTGCTGCTGCTGCTCGTTGAGCTTCCTCCGCGAGGCGCTGTTTCTCGGCCTTCAGCCGCTTCTTCTCCTCTTTCTCAGCTTTTTTGCGCGCGTCTTCGGCTGCGTCTTCTGCCGTGTCTGCCCATCGAGAGGACATGGTTTCTCGCGTTAACTGTGTTTGTGGTGGAGTGTTGATTCGGGAGTGTGTTGCGGAGAAGCGGTTCGTTTGGGAAATCCGAAGTGACGTCTTGACTTTTTGGAGATGCAGGTGGTCCAGTCTGGATGTTATGTCCTTTCGAAACATAAACCTCACACTTCAATACAATTTTACCTCGGTTTTGTATCATGAGGACTAGTTTGTCGCGGTCCGCAAGAAATCTCTCACGCAATGTCGACAGGTTGAGCGCTCGGTCGTGCAGAGTCTCCGGCGCAAGATGGAGCTCGACCGACGATGGAGGACACAAATATTCTACACCATTGGCTAAACAACTAGCCGAGGTCATAACGGTATGGCGGTGGCGTAAAGAATTACTGTAGAGTGATGGACTAACGTACTGTATAGACAACTGGCCCACTTCCTGTAGCCTCCTTCATGCGACAGTGCCTTACCAACGACCTCGGCGGCTATTACACATCCTCACCTCCAGAGAAAGACCAGTTCGGCGCAAAAGGCGACTTTGTAACATCACCAGAGATCAGCCAAGTGTTTGGCGAGTTGATCGGAGTGTGGGTTGTGGCGGAATGGATTGCTCAAGGCAGGAAGAGCGAGGGAGTCTACCTCATGGAAGTCGGCCCGGGCAGAGGTACACTCATGGACGATATGCTGCGCACAATTAGGAACTTCCCGCCTCTCGCAAAGGCAGTAGAGGCAGTCTACATGGTGGAAGCAAGTCCGAACCTCAGGGCCGCCCAGCACAAGTTGCTATGCGGCGACAACAAGCTAGAAGAGTCGAAGCTGGGCTGGCAGAGCGTGAGCAAGCACTCACCTGACCTCAAGATCATCTGGACCGAAGACATTCGCTTCGTGCCCAAGGAAGCAAGCAAGACACCATTCATCATCGCACACGAGTTCTTCGATGCTCTCCCCATTCACATTTTCCAATCCGTGCCTCCAGCACCTCAAAATGAGCAGGGCGACAACACTATCCAAACGCCCACTGGACCCATACCAATGCCACAAAGACTTCCACAAGCTGCAAAGCAGCACCAATGGCGCGAGCTCATGGTTTCACCAAAAGCACCCCACAAGCTAAAGGAAGGCGAGCCAGAGTTCGAATTGAGCATGGCAAAAGCCGCCACACCACACTCGATGTATCTCCCAGAGACCTCGCCCAGATACCAGGCCCTGAAAGACACCACAGACGCCACCATCGAAATTAGCCCAGAAAGCCAGGCATACACTCGCGACTTCGCAGAACGCCTCGGTGGTTCCAACCCCGTCGAGCCATCTACCCAAAAACAACAATCAGTCCAAGTCCCCGGCCGCACTGTCCCTTCAGGCCCAGCAATCGAGCCGTTCGTGAAACCAGAGCCCTCCGGAGCCGCGCTGATCATCGACTACGGCCCAGCATCCAAAATCCCTGCCAACTCCTTCCGCGGCATCCGCGCCCACAAGTTCGTCTCGCCTTTCGAGTCAGCTGGCTTGACAGATCTCAGCGCCGATGTAGACTTTATTGCCCTCGCGGAGAGCGCCATCAATGGCTCTCCTGGTGTCGAGGTCCATGGACCTGTCGACCAGGCACGCTTCCTGATGTCAATGGGCATTGAAGAGCGCGCCGCACAATTGGTGAAGCGAGCTGTGGACAAGGAGAGAGGTGGTAGCACAGGTGCAGACAAGAGCGAACTCACGGAGGTTGTCAAGAGGATTGATGGCGGGTGGAAGAGACTGGTTGACAGCAGCCCTGAAGGTATGGGCAAGCTGTATCAAGTCATGGCAATTTTGCCTTACAAGCCTACGAAGCAAGGCGAACCCAGAAGAAGACCCGTCGGCTTCGGAGGAGATGTGAGTCTGTAAGCATCAGGCTTTGTACATATATTTGGTTCGCGACATGTACAATAATCGATATTTTGCATCTTACAGCCAAGCTACCTACCTCGGCTTCTAATAGTAGCATTGCTGCGGACCTGCGATTTCCCCTGAACAGACAATGAAAGGGATCACTTGAAGTATTCGACAGAGAAATGGAAAGATTTGTGAACTCGTTTCATCTCTAATCGTTAATCATGTCTAATAGGGGTATCTCGGTAGTTTCTGTCAGCTACTCGTGTTAGGCTCCAGCGCCTATGCTCTCCCAAATGAATCAAAACCAAAACTCCTGCAAGCTTTAAGCTATGCTGCTGCGTATGGTGGCACTCGCAACCACAGCTGTGGCTCAATCGACACGGTTACGTCTCGTAACAAGCGTGATGAAGCCCCAGATGCTGCAACACCGTATCGGATCAGCCCTCCGAATCCAGGAAGTCGAGGCGGACGCCAAACTCCGAGTTAGCGTAAGAAGTGTCCTCGTATTCGCTGGCCACGGTGTCGGGATCCTGGTTCTCCTCATCACTTCCAGCTTCAGTCCCCTCGGCGTTGAGCAGACCGAAGCGGTTAGGGAGCACCGGCTTCTGGGACTTCTGTTTGGCAGCCATCGACGGCGGCACGAACGACTTTGCCATACGCTGAGGTAGGGGAACATCGCATTCGTCGTCGAAGAACCAGACCTTGCAGCCCTTGTACTCCACCCGAGACATCATGCAGGTGCGGGCGAATGTAGCGTAGCCGATTGAGTTGGTGTAGATGTAGGCGTCGGCTTTACGGAACTTGACATCGATGATGACAAGATGCGAGATGTGCTCCATGTCTTCACGAATGCGCTGCTCTGTCAAGCCCTTCGAGGCAGCGTTGTGGACGAGGATGTTGCGAGTGACGCCACGAGAAATCTTGTCGTTGATGTGGTTGTGGATCCGGAACTGATGCTCAGCCCAGCTGACTTCGATCTAACAACATTGCATTAGCGTAGTGACGTGAATGTCAGCTTGGGGTATATGGTGCTTACCCGCTTGCCCTGAAGATAGATATCGTTACGCTTGCTCCAAGCAAGGAACTCTGCGGCGCCAGTGGCGAGGGTCACAAGTGCACCGTTGTTGCGGAGGACACTGCTGATAACCTTGCCACCCTTGACGATAGACATGATGTCTTTGTAAGTTGTCCTTTCTGAGAGACCCGAGAAGAAGAGCGTGCCTTGCGACTGGACACTCGGTTGACGATTGAGATTGCCTGCAGCCGGCATGTTCTCGTCGAATATATCATCCTCGTCGTCATGATCCATTGCTGCATTTGGAATGGAGGTGTCGTAGGTAGTTGGGCGCCAAGCTGTCGGTTGACGAGAATGTCCGTGCCCGTTGGGGGTCGTGCGAGCATTGGAGCTCGTTGGTGTGCTGGTAACATTGCTTAGGCGTTGTTTATGGCTTACAGGTGCCACGACGGCCGGCTTGACGTACTGTTTGGGTTGGCTCTCTCGCCTCTCCACCCTGCCCTTCTCGTCTGCAAACACAGAATCCTTGCGTGCACTGGGGTTGGGAGCATTGACAAGTATGTCAAGCGTGTCAATGTCGGCACCGCCCATGATCAGCGCATTTCGAAGAGACTGGTAATCGCCGGCTTGACGGAGCTGAACCAAGTGTTAGTGAAAATCATGAAGTTTGTGCTACAAACAGGTACCCACAAGGTTATCGTATTCAACTCGGGAGATGGTGATACTGGCAGGATCAACGGGAGTGGCATCATGCTAGTCTATTGTCAGTCTTGCATCTAGATGGATGCGGTGTGAGTTTGGCCATACCAGATTAGCTCTAATGGCAGAAGTCAGTCAAATGAACGATTACTTGAGTGAGCAATAGATAAACTCACCTGCGAACCAAAGCATTGAGGTAACCTCTGTCTACTGTGACTCTGTCCGACTTACCGACATACGCAAGACCAGGCGGAGCGGCCATTCTGAAAAGTGTCGCAAAGCAAACTGGTAGCAGGAGAGTGCGTTCGTGAGAGTGTTTGGAGTGTTCGATAAGACGGTGGTAGCACAGGTCAAAACGCGCTAAGAAGGCGCTAACGCCGGGAGCTCTGGCGTGATTGGACAGAGCGAAGTCGGTCTCCTTCGCCTCAACTTTCTTCGCACCTCGAAAGGCGACATTCACCTTCATGGATGCGACATCATTAAATGAGGCGCCTTCTCAAGCCTTGAGCTCGGCTAAAGGCACCAAAGAGGATGCACTTCGCCAGCTGGCTGATGCTGGTGCGAAGGGCGATGGATCGCTCTTCTCACAGTTGACCGGCAACCCTTTCTTTACCGCGGGCTTTGGTCTTGCCGCGCTGGGCGCCGCCGTCAGATATGGATCTCAAGGCCTTCGGAGAACTGCTGAGCTGGCAAAGCGTCGACTACTGGTGGATCTGGAAGTAACAAGGCATGACCCTTCATATCCCTGGGTCTTGAACTGGATGACTGCACAGTTTCAAAGTCAATTAAAGCCTACCGGGGCGCGCAAAGATCTTGGAACCATGGAATATCTTCTACAACGATTCACTCCAGGATTGCATCACCTGCAAATCGACACTTCCCGCATCAAGACCGCGGGCGGATCAGAGCAGACAATGTTCTCATTAGTTCCCGGTCAAGGAAAACACATTCTGCGCTACAAAAACGCCTTCATTGCCGTCAACCGCGAGCGCGTTGGCAAAAGCTTCGATGACAAAGGCCGACCTTTCGAAACTATTACCATGACCACATTGTACCATCAGCGGAAGATCTTCGAAGACATCTTCCAGGAAGCTCACGTGGCAGCAAACCAGCACGCTGAAGGCAAAACTGTCATCTACACGTCCCGTAACATGGGCTGGGATGCTTCTGCTGAACCTAAACGGCGGCGTCCGTTCGACTCGGTGATCCTGGAAGAAGGTCTTGCAGACAAGATCAAGGACGACGTGCAAGAGTTCATCGACACACGCGAATGGTATCTTGATCGTGGTATTCCGTACAGAAGAGGCTACCTTCTGTTTGGTCCTCCTGGTACTGGCAAAACATCTTTCGTGCAAGCGCTTGCTGGCGCTCTGGATTTCAACATTGCGATGTTGAGCCTCAGTAAACGCGGGCTTACGGATGACCTTTTGAACAAGCTCCTAGAAGAGGTGCCTTCGCGCACCATTGTTCTCCTAGAAGACGCCGACGCTGCCTTCAGCAACAGACGACAGACAGATACCGATGGCTACAGCGGATCCACAGTCACATTCTCTGGTCTCCTCAACGCACTTGACGGTGTTGCGAGCGCAGAAGAGCGGATCCTATTCATGACAACGAACCACATCGAAAATCTTGACGACGCCTTGATCCGTCCGGGCAGAGTCGATATGACCGTACATCTTGGCAACGCTACTGAGTGGCAGATTGGAAAACTTTGGGATCGCTTCTACGCTCCGTACGACACAGACGGCAGTGGTAAGCAGCGATTCGTGGCAAGGGCAAAGGAGTTTGGATTGGTGGATAAGGTTAGCACAGCGCAACTCCAAGGAGTATTCCTGTACAACAAAGACGACCCTGAGGGTGCTATCGCTATGGTCGATCAGCTCTCGTCAGTAATGCATGCACAGAACAAGCAGGCATCTGTATAAAACAAAAATAGTGTAACAATGTACAATCTTCAAAAGCACAAGAAATTTAAAAACCAGCTTTCACTTTTCCATTGTGTGTGTTTTCATAATCTCATGCAGCCGCCACAAGAGACCCAACTAAATGGTTCCAAGGGCTGGCACTAAACACCTATCCTTCTCAAAGAGATGCAATAGTTCGCAATCTCTCATCCATATCATCCATTCCGATCCAGTAGCAGAGAACATCTCCCTCTCTCTCTACTGAGCACCGCTCTCATTGCCAGTGCCCTTCGAGCGAGCAGCCTTGGCGTGGTCGTCGAGCGGGCCCTTGGGGTTGGAGCCGAGGTTCTTGAGGGTGTCCTCGGAGGAGTTCTTGGTGTCTTCGGCGCTGCCGGCGACGCCCTGGTCGTTGGGGTTGGTGGAGGTTGTGCCGGCCTGGGCGCCGGACTGGCGCTCGGGCTCGGGGGACTGGCGGCCTTGGTTGGGGGCAGACATGATGTGTGTGTGTTGTGTGGTTTTGGGTTGGAGTTTCTGGAGGGAGGAGTGTTAGGTTGTGGTTGTGGGGTTTTGGTGGTGGGAAGGTTGGAGGAGCGTACGGGTTGAGGGTGGGGAGCTGGGAGAGGATGTTAGTTTGTTGTGGTCGTGGTTGTGATTGTGGTGTCTTGATTAAGTGAGGTTGAGCGTAATGCTCATGTGAAGTAGAAGCAGGAGGTAGCACCGTACGCAAAAGGTAATGAGGTGATGATGGTGAGCGGAAGGTGCGACTTACAAAGTGGCGAAGATGTAGTTTTATCGTGTGATTATCGAGAGAGAAGATGTGAGTGGTAGAAAGAGTTTCAAGTTCAGCTTCCAGAGAGGTGAGGACAGTAAAGTAACAGTAACTACCTCGACACGCATCATGTCCTGCCTGCCTGTTCCTTCCACCATCAACGATCATCACACCCCACCACGTCGAGCCCCACTGTTTGATGTCATCTCGCTCGCTTCGGCGATTGAGTGAGAAGCGCCAGCGGCATATTCAGGCACCTTTGCTCCGTGATACTCAACACTTGCAGAGCCAATGGCATAATCTACCGGCTGAATTGCACATGCGTGCGATTGTTCGATTGCTGACTATAGGATTAGTCCGATTTCAGTCATCAGGCACGTTTGCAACAGGCAGGAGCTGATGTCCTGGGAAGCTCTCGGGTCACGTGTCGATGACGAGTGATGGCATCACCTCACTTTGTTTTCGGCAGTATTCTAGTTTCTGGAGCTTGACAGGAAGGATGTTTCGCCGCGATAGCACCAGCCTCGTCAGCCTGGCAAAGAGGGTCGACAAGAGAGTTGCTGTTCAGTGATGCGGATGAGTCTACATGGTAAAGCAGTCGATCTATTCATCAATGTTTCTTCCGTGGCTCGGAGGCGACTCCGGCGGTGTCAAACGGGTCGACTCTTGAGCTCACCCGTGAAGCGACTGTGCAGGCCTTGGGTGGTCTCGTTCAGTCAGACCTGGGTCGACGGCAGGAGCCACCAGCGCTACCATGGTGAGCAGTCTCTGGCTGCAAGGCAGTGTTACAAGCGTGCAAGACATATTGCATTGTTTGTCCTGCTCTATGGAATTCTAACGTCCATGCTATTTGAACAGCAGTAGCAGCTATGTACGGCTGATGTAAAGGACCTAACGCGTGAGGTACTCGAATTTTGCGGGAGACCTCCATCGCTTCATTGCCCTTGACTTTCTTTTGCATCCTGTTGTCGGATTCCCGGCGCCTCATCACAGGCATTCAGCCTTGCCATCATCTCGTCACTCCTCAGTCGCTGTCTGGCGCGACACGCAAGTCAGGTCCATCATCGCTGGTAAATATACCACGACGCCAAATCGAGCTCTCCCTCGGACAGGGTTCAATGCGTGAAGGTATAGCATCCAGAGGCTGAGCAAGCAATGCTAGTCTCCGTCTCCTTTGTTGGAAGCTATGCCTACGGCTCTGCTTGACATGATGCGGCACTTACTATGTTACCGCGCGTGCAACGAGTTGCAGATCCTGCCCGCACGGCTACTTACGGGCGCGGAGGAAAAATGCAACTTATTGCATTCCGCATTTGTGCTGGTTGTCCATTGTTCGACCCTGTTCAATTGAACGGCTCTTTCAAGAACTTTGCATCCCGCCCTTGATCAACCCAAGCCCCGCCCACGCCCTCTAGCAGCGCTTGTGCCTCTGCCAATACTGCTGCCTCTCGCAGCCGGGATGGTCCCTCTCCCTCTACCCACAGACGTGCCAGCAGCAGTGTAGCGAGAAGTCGTCGACGAAGAAGGCACACCCCTCGTGCTGCGCGCGCGACTCACACCCCTCGTAGGCGCCGCAGCGGCAGCAGCCTTCTTCCTCTCATCCTCTTCAGCTTTCCTCTGTGCCTCCTCACGACGTCTCTGCTCTTCGACCGCTCTGCGCTCTACCTCGGCTTGTCTTCTGATCTCTTCGTTCTCAAGTTCCTCCAGATCCTGCGTAGCGCCTTGCCATTGAGGGTTCAGAATCAAGCGCTGGTTGTGCTCTGTCTGGCCTAGAATGCGTGTCCAGGTTGCGAGCAAGGTGGAGGCGTTGTTGACTGTTTGGTGGACGGTGCCCATGTTGGCTTTGGCCTTTTCGAGAGACGCCGTGACGCCTTCGATTACTTTGTTCACTTCGCGCACGCGCTCGAGCTCGGCTTGCAGGCGGGCGTCTCGGGCTTCTTGGGCGTCATGGCGGTTTTCTGGACGAGAGGGTTTGGTCGCTGAAGGATCATCGGTGGTGGCAGTGTGGTTTTGTGGGCTGGCGAAGATGTCTTCTTCGTCGTCTTGCAGGCGGAGGCGAGCTATGCTGGGTGCTTCTGTGGGCTTTGGCATGGTTGCTAGAAGGGCGGTTGGGTAATTTCAGACGCGTCTTTTCGCGTTGTTGGTGGTGGGTCTCTGATCGGC
>Ga0265797_10002259_pt1 | contig 32706 bp, 25 predicted proteins | sample P2T30metagenome_FD_192433 | JGI IMG/M metagenome (GOLD analysis project Ga0265797, IMG submission 192433) | Plant litter microbial communities from East Loma Ridge, Irvine, California - P2 T30 | ecosystem: Environmental > Terrestrial > Plant litter > Unclassified | place: USA: California... | reverse complement strand
CGTGCGCTTGCGGAGGATGCGCTCGGCGTGCGGAAGCGTTGCGGACGGGCGTGGTGCCGGTGGGCGTGGCCGTCGAAGTGGACGCCATGGTGGTCGAGTATGTATGGATCGCAAAGGGAGCAGCGCCGGGCCTCTGCGATGTGCACCGCCGTACTGGACTGCCGAGAGCGGACGGCGGCGTGGTGGATGTGGTGCGCACAGAGAGAAGTAAGTCTCGCAGACGCCTGTCAATGGCCGTGCTAAGGATATGGGCCGTCTACCGTGTGGACACTGTGAGGAGGGCTGGTGGAGGTTGGAGCTGCGAATCGACCTTGGCAGCGGAGAGGGAGAGAGACGACGAGCGCGCGGTCAGCGGCCTCGCATCGAGCAATGTACGTCGTCGAGGAAGGCACTGCTGCACGCAATTATGGCACGAGAGCAACAGCGGCGGGCATGGGAGTCTTGATAAACATGGATGGGGCAGCGTGTGTTGGACACTGATGGCTGGGGTTGGGCTAGGTCAGTCCACCTAACTGCTATCGACCACCGAGCCGCACAGTGTGGGTGGGGTTGCTGTCTGCGTCCTTCTCTACTTCGTATCTATGTACTGATGTCTGCCTGTGTTGGACATTGTGCTGAGCCTATTCCATTGAGACTTTCGCTGTGGCTACTCCCCTCTCCTTGACGCATCCGAACTTCTCTGCTGTGCCCTGAAGAGATGATTGTCAGGGTCCTGTGTGCCTGGTGGACTCGATCCAGCTACATCATCGGGCCACTGCGCTAACATCTACCCGTGCACTCACCGTTGGTACTGTGATATCTCGCGGGCACTCAGCTGTCGCGCATACGCAATCCCAATAGCAATCTAGTACTTCGTGATGCTATGTTTGTAACAAATCGTGAACCCGTGACTGTTTTCTTCAGCGCTGAGCTTGAAATGCTTCAACTTTGCATTTGCTGATGCCAGTGCAGCACGCGAAGAGACTAGCGCCCTTTAGCCCTAGCCGCGGCTACTACGGACATTTCTCCCTCGCGACGTGCTGACGCGAAGTCAGTCAAACTACATTTCGACCACCGCCCACCGCCACCATGGCCTACAAGCGACCACGCGCGCCTTCGCCCTCATCGTCGCAGAAGCGCCCTCGGCCGTCGAAGTACATCACTCTGGGCACCGAGCTCCCGGAAGAAGACGGCGACGATGGCGCTTTCGTTCCAGTGTGGAAGCAGACGGTGACGGACGAACGAGGCCGCCAGCGCCTACACGGCGCATTCACAGGAGGCTTCAGTGCAGGGTAAGTTTCCTCAGCCACCCCCATCTAGAGCGCCACACTTCTTGACTGTGCTAAGATACTTTAATACAGTTGGATCTAAAGAAGGATGGGTCCCAAAGACGTTTGTTTCCTCCCGCGCAAACCGCATCAAGGACCGTTCCAATGGCCACCCACAGCGTGCCGAAGACTTCATGGACGAGGAAGACATTGCGCAAGCTGCGGAAACACGCCAGCTCGAGACTGCGCAGAACTTTGCTGGAATTGGCGGTGCTGGAGCGCAGACCGACGACGGGCTTTTTGGCTTGTTCTTGACTCAAGAAGAGACCATGGGCGTCAAGATCGCGCAGAAGATGGGCTGGCGGCGAGATCAGGGCATGGGCCGCAAGGTTCGTCGCAACGCTCGTTTTGAGGACAGCCTGGCTGGAGAGTCAGCCGCCCATCTATTTGCACCCGAAGATCCCCGCATCATGCCAATTTCTCGCGAGGAAGTTCGTCGAAAAGGACTGGGGTTCCAATCAGAAGCACGCCTGGGTGTGGCCGTAGAGAAGGACGGAGAGCAAAGCTCAGCATCAGCACCAGACTTCCATTTTCTTGGAAGCTCAACCAAGGCCTCGGCCGTCAAAAAGCCTTCCCCGAAGAAATCGTCGTTTGGCGTAGGCATTCTCAACGACACTGGATCTGACGACGAAGATCCGTATGAGCTGGGACCCAAAATAACCTTCAACAAGACGATTGGCAAGGACAAGAAGACCAAAAAGCCGAGCAAGTTCGCAAAAGCAGGTGTCGCTGAGAAGCCCGTGTTTGTGTCGAGGAAGGAAACGTCAAAGGCGCTTGCCATGACCTCTCGGAAGTCGATGGATGGGAAGCTTCCACTACCGGGGTTTACTCTGGCCACTGATCTCTTGGACGCCACAATGAGGCCAAAGTACCCTCCGCCAAAAATTCCGCCTGGATGGAGGTCCTCAAAAGGGACCGTGAGCACTGACCCTGCAGTTTTCCAATCGGTTGCAGATGCCGCAAAGGCATCAACGCTGGATGCAAAAGCTCGCTCGACATTACTCGGCGAGAAGCCGCTACCCGGGAAATCGATCTTTGACTTCATACCCAAAGGTGCCCGAGACCGTCTGGCGGACTTGTCCGGAAAAGCCGATCTGCCTCAAGGACTCGGCCAATCTGGACCAGAGGGCCACCTTCCCGCCGCCAACGCCCAGCCGAAAGACCTCTGGAGCTTAGTGCCAGCACTAGATCTAGCCATCGCTGCTGGCGCTCTAGCAAAGGGTGCGACTGGCTGGATGCCTTATGCGGAGGACCTCGAGAAGCGCAAGCGCTACGTCGGCTTCCTGGAGCTTCGTGCAGGTCTCAAGAACGCCCTCCCCGACCGGTCATCTGGTGTATCTATCTCCGACTGGACCAAGGAGCTCCAGGAGTTTGCCCACGCCGCTGAAGTATTCAAGCCGACGACCGGTATCATGGCCTCACGCTTCACATCATCGACAAGCTCTACGATACCAGCGAGTGGCGGCGACTCACCGCAAAAGAACTTGCGCGTCCCTGCAGCTAAGCCTGAAGATCCAGCCGAATCAGCTGCTAAGCTCGGCATGTACGGTGCCATGACGCGCAGTAGCTTTCCCTTCCACCCATCGCGACTCCTGTGCAAGCGCTTCAACGTCAGGCCGCCTCCTGACATGCCTGCTACGTTTGATGCCGGCGAGGCGGGCTTCAAGTCGCAGACGGAAGAGGCAGTGTCGAAATCTGCAATGGACAAGATGCTGCATGAGGTACTAACAAACGGCCCCGGTCTACAACGACCTGCGTGGATGGGCCAGGCCGCGGAGTCGGCGGTTCCGGAGGTGTCGCGGCCGGTTGAGCATGCTACTGTGGATGTGGAGAGTAATGAGGCGTTGTCGAACGAGCGTGCGCCTGAGGATGTGTTCAAGGCTATCTTTGGGGATGATGACGATGACGAGTAGACGCGTTGGCTCAAGTTGGGTAGCTACGATGTGGTTCATATTCGATCTCGAACATGTCAAATTGGAAGAATACGATTGATCTTCGAAAGTAAATAGCACCAGCAATGCCCCAAATCCACACGACTACGTGTTGGAATAAATCATGTCACTACACGGAAACCATCAAGCCCTAGTAATACCGTTTCATGGCAGTCCGCGCCCCGAGTTGACCGCGTCAGCTAGTTGACTGGTTCCCGGCCTATTCTCCGCATACCGTTCATAACTATCCCTATACAACTCATCTGAGCTCGTCGTCATACGCACACTCCTCTCTCCCTCCACAGCCTCGATCCAACTCTTCCAACGACTCCTCTCCTCGGCCTCTGGCCACCCACGGTACACTCCCAGCACACGCCTCAACCTAACGATCCACGGCGCAATTTGCACATCCACAAACGAGATTTCTGGGCCTAAGAAAAACGGACCCGTTGGATCCGCTGCGTCGACAAGCTTACTAATTTGGTTCTTAAGCTCGACAGCGTGTGCGACTTGGTCACTGGTGTCCTGAGCCTGAAGCAGCTTGTAGAACCAGGGGATGATGTTACGGTTGATGTGATCGGACCAAAGGCGCGATGTCGCACGGTCTTGAGCGGAGGGGGGAAGCAGCACGGGGCCGGTGTTGAGGTCTTCGAGGTACTCCATTATGACGGTGGATTCGTGGGTCGACCATGTTGGACCGTGGCGGAGGGCGGGGACGAGACCGCGGGGGTTCACGTCGAGAAGGGACTGGGGCTTTTTGTAGGGGTCGACTTCGATGTATTGGTAGGGGATTTGCTTGTGCTCGAGGGAGATCCAGACGCGTTGGACGAAGGGGCTTTGGGATGGTTAGAGATGACGTCATTGTGGTAGATATATCGACTTAGAAGATGGGACGAGGGATGCGTTGTACGTACCAGAAAGCACTTCCATAGAGTTTCAAGTCATCCTCTTTGAAGTGATTTTTGACGGTCGTCCAGGCATTGCCGGTTGCCTTCTTGTGATACGTCTTCTTCGACGGATCTCCACCCTGATTTGTATCAGTCATCTTGTACCGAACCGTAGTCAAGCTCGTTCGAAATGATGAAGGAGGGCTTCGCGAAGAGAGACAGCAAGGATATGTCAGTGCCTTGAAAGTGTCAAGAATTGTAGATGCCCGAGTTGAAGCCTGTGTGGAAACAGCTTGCGAGGACTTCAATGCCGTTTTGAATATAACCAACATGAAAACGGAGGATGAGATGCAAGCAACAGAACTGGGCTTCTGGGGTTGGTTTATGGTGTGATTCCGGGATGCATCGAGATGACGTTGTTGTTTGGCGGGCACTACCGTAAGCTCACGCAGATCACTGCGAAGGCAGTTCCAGGCGCATAACAGCTCCCGATGACCAACGACTCACAGGCTGGAGATCTTTACAGGAATTACGAGGGTAGCCTTGGCCAACATGTTGCGCTAGCTCTTGCTCATCCTGGCGGAAGCTGAAAGTCCACAAGTTTGCTCCTTGGGGTGTAGTCGGAATCCAGAAATGCATACAAACTTGTGAGAGAAGAAAAGAAACGCGAATTAAAACGGGTTGTAAAACTCACCTGCGTTTTTCTTCGCTCCCCCTTCTCACTTTTCGCCATCCACCGCACCACACTATTCTTCTTGACCCGGTCGCTCTCCTCCAGTGTATGCTTATGCGGCCCGGCAACGCCATCGCCCTTGCCATTACCGCCGTTTCCATTCACACGTTGGAAGGTGTAGTATTTCCTCGACGGTGCTCGTAGAAGCGGCAGGGGGGGAGGACCAGCTGTAAACAGCGGCATGACGATGTCAGCTTGCGTGATAGTCGTCGGTATGTCCCACCCCAAAGGCCGTTGCGTAAGCATTTGTGTTTGGCCGAAGTACTGCGTGTTCTGATCTGGATTGTTCTGTGCAACCATGGTGGGCATCCTGACGTCCTCTTTCACGCCAGGTGGCCGATGGCCGACTTGCTCTTCGTACTCGTGCTGGTCGAAGTACTCTGTGATCTTGATCTTGACATCGCAGAGGTCCCTCTCGCGGGCAACACGCTTTCTCTTCTTCTTGTCCGGGTCCGTAGATTTCTTGGTGCCCGGTGGTCGGCCTTTCAATCGACAGTCCCAATAGTGCGATACGAATCGCTTGCGCTTGTGCCGTTGGGTCGAGCGATGCGAATAGACGTTGTCGATATGAGGAAAGTATGTCTTGAACCTGCGAAGTGTCAGTGATCCCGAGACCTAGCAGTCGATCCAAAAGGACTTACTCGTCCTCGTTCAGCGTCATGGTGTCGTCCACATCGAAGAGTCTCTGTCTCCACGCCTCCAGATCGGGCGGGTCCGCAATGAGTCTCAGGCCTTGGAACTGGCCAGAAGACGGCGCATCTTCACCATCACGGCCCGGGGGCTCGCTCTCTGGCTGCTCTCGCTGTGGAGCATGTTGCGGCGTGTTTGATATCGGTAGCGGCGGTGGCGGTTGCTGCTGTGCCAATTGCGGCGGGCCCTGGAAGTGCTGTATGTCCCCATCTACGGGCAAAGGCGGCGCGACAGCGAACCGCGGACTCGTAGCATGTTGGTAGCCGACAGGAAACGTCGTGTACTGCACTGGCGACCCGGGCAGGTAATGCAGCGCTTGCGGGGGTGGGTGCGGGGGTAATTGCTGGTGTTGCTGGTAGATGGCCGCGCCGGGATGGAGGTGCGGCAGCACCTGGGAGTAGATGGATCCATCGGGAGTCTGCTGAAGATGTTGCAGTGTTGCAGGATGCAGCGTCCGATGTAGCGTGGGCACCACTTCATGTTGCATCGTTTCTCGTGCCGCTTTAAGGGGAGACGACACAACAGAGACTGAACCAAATGCAGAGGAAACACGAGTGCGAGGGAGGGGGTTGACTGTCCCGAAGACGCGGTCCGTGGTAGGGCGCTCAATGTCAACACAACTGTTCCTGGTCGAGCGATGGAGTCGTCGGAAATGTGGTGATTACTTCTTTGTCTGATTCAGCACTCTATGTGGCGGTACTTGCTCCTTTGCCTCAATGGCAGACCAACTTCAGAGTACTCTATGAACCATGCCCGTATTTTGAGCCTCACTATCTGAGACGTAAAACATCAGAACGTGCCACCATGATCCCGACATATATTCAAGTCCTCCTATAGGACTTGAATGCCATCGTGCCGAAATGCGGATGGAAATGGTAACCCCTCAACGCCTTGCCCATGCCATTTGCTTAACAGAATACCATGATACACAAGAAGAAAAATCTCACTGCTCTCCGGGAAGCAGGTTGCTCTTGACCGCGAACATCTTGGAGGTGACGCCCGCCGTGAAGCCATCCACCTGCCTCGAGTACTGCTCGACTTGCCTTGAGTTGAGCAGCGTCTCCAGCCGACTAGGCTCCTGTGGCAGCTTGAACAGCCTCTGCCACTCGTCCTCGGGCAGCAGCGGCTGTTTCGAGGCTGTGCGTGCCGCGTTCTCTGCCTTGCGCTTCTGTTGCCATGCCGTGATCTTGGTCTGCTCGCGAGCGAGCGATCGCTGGTAGTACTGGTAGTTGTTGAGTTCGGTGTGGTGGTTCTCGATGCTCTCAAGGAGCAGATCGCACGTCTTCTCAAGGAAAGGGTCGATGGAAAGGTCGAGGGCATCGAAGTTCGGGAAGAGTGGAGGAAGCGGAGTGTTGGGGTCTTGTTGCAGAGCAGCCAGGTTTGGCGGGAAGGCCAGCTCCTCCTTGGGTGCCTCGGACGGCAGCTGATGGAGGAGAGAGGTGAGAAGATGCGAGTTGCGCACGGTGACGGGCAGCTCAACGAGGATGTCCTGGTACCGGAGACTGCTCTTCTGCAGGCTCTCGGTCGAGAATTTGCCCTCCTTGTATGCCGCCACGAACGAGGGCGAGAGGCGGTATGCGCGCAGGTTCAGGGTGCCCTGCGAGCTCCTGCTCACATCGTAGACAAGCGCCACGGTCCGCTCGTTCAGCTGGCTCTGGTAGTAGAACTGGTTCTCGATGGTGTTGAGGTTGACGAAGTTGCCCATGCTCGTGCTCGTGTACCAGCCCACGTTGTTCGCGTCCACGTTGACTTCCCGGAGGAACTTGATCATCTCGTTGCCGTACGCGATGTTGGCCTTGAGACGTGGGGCGCCCGCAGCGAGGTTGGCCGCGGACTCGTTCTGGCCGTCCGTCTGCGCAGCGGAGGCTTCGGGGAAGGAAAACGAGTTTGTAATTTCGAGGACGCCGTTCTTCTCCATGCCGACCAGGCTGCCGGTAGCCAGGGATGGGAACGACTTGCCGCTGGCGGTGGCGATCTTGATCGCGACCTACATTGTCTGGTCAGCTTGATGTCCTCAGGTGTGCACTTCAGAAACGCGCGCGAGAGCAAAATGGCGGGGCTGTCGGTGGGGTAGCAGCGTGGGATCGGTCGCACGTACAAGGGCGTCGACTTGGACCGTCTTGAACGGCACATCTTTGAGAGCGTCGGCCATGGTATCGGTGGTCGAGGGCGATGTGTGATGGTGGCTCAGGAAGTGAGGTTGAACGGCGCTGGTGTTGTGTTGTATGAGGAGAAAATGGCTAGCGCCAAGATTCACGAACTCGCTAAGCGAAAGAGCGATCGGTACAAGGCTAAGACTAAGCCTGCGCTCGACCTACGGAGGTGCTCGTCTCTTCTGAGTCACCGACGTTGGATTTCGGTGTGTTCCAGACAAAATCCCAGGCGGCACCTTCGTAAGGGTCGCGAGCCTGTAGACTCTCCATCTCTCAGCGTCAGTTTCAGATGTCATTGTTGCATTTATGTATGCTTCTTCAACACAACTACCTTCACCACTAACATGGATATATTGTACATAGATATCAAAGACCAGGCCCTGGTCGACGCCGATCTCGCCTCGTCCAATTCGAAGTGGTATCGTCCTAGGTAATGAAGCAGTTCTAACTTAACTCATTGCCGTATGCGTCCCAAGCAAAGAGATCGTGTGCTGTTACTGTAATTTTCTTGGTGTGCCTCTCCTTGTTCTGCCGCCATGGAAGCCGATGCCGCTCTCCAGGCCTCCGTTCTCGATGTTGGTAAGCCCCTGGAATGTTTCCTTTCCCAGTGTAATGATCTTGACAGTGTTTCCGAAGCCAACGGCAACGCTACGTTTGCCTAGTCTAGTCATGGGTCCTGGTGACGCCACAAAAAGGTCGTCTTGTAGTGCTGCCGCTGTGTCCTCAAGATCGTCTGGTTGCAACGGTCGGACCTTGAAGTCGCCTGTTGACGAAAGTGTCCAGGCTTCCCACGTATCTGCTTCGCTAGTCGACGGGTGTTTAATAGTCTGGTTACCGAATCGTGACAAGGCGTTTGGGACACTTCGCCCTCTGACACCTTGCGTCAATGCGGTCGAAAGTGCGGATGGATCAGCATAGTAACAGCTGCCGTCAGCATCTGACATAGTGGATGACGGGGTCCGTGACGGATTACTTCGCCTAACGCCGATGATAGCCAGAGCTCCTGTACTTTCCCAAACACCAGCGGGCTCAACGAAGTGTACAGCCTGGACAGCGTTGTCGAGGCCTTTGCATTTCAGTCTTTCTCTCTCAGATGGCTTGCCCAGGCACAGCTGAGAGGTTGAATTGTCGTCAAGGGTGAATGTCTGCATTATCATGTGGTCCGTGTCTTGCTCCATGTATGCTACAGAGAGAGAGTGAACCGCAGGGGCTCCACAAGAGCACAGACGACGCGCAGCATGAAGAACCCGGAAGGAGTGAGGTCTGACATGTCCAATCTGGAAAGAATGAATCAAGGCTCTACTGCTGAAGTCGAAGACCTCGGCTTCTTCGTCGCGAAGGGCAAATATCAACCCAAGATCTGATACACCTTGCACACATTTGATCTTCGCAGGGTTGCTGCCCGGCGGTGGACCTGGGTCTAGGCCAGCAACGATCTCGGAAGTTGAATTGACGTCGCCTTCTAGTGATGAGATGTGGACCTCGCCAGACTTTGTAACAAAGACTAGGCTAGGAACACCATGTTTTGGTGTATAGATTGTGGCGCAGACGACGTTATTGGCACACAGTCTTCTCGTAACATGGGTACCCTGACGCGCATCCAATTCAATGACAACACCATCGGGGCCGCAAAGGATGAGTGACAACGTCTCTGCATCGCCGTAGGCAACGTTGACGAATGAACATAGAACAGGCACCTGGCCGCGCACATCTACCATAGGAAACAGCAGGAAACGTGATGTGCTCATACTCCAGATCCCGATTTGGCCAGTGTCCGCACATATTGCGAGGAGGCTACCACTGTCGTCCATGGCAGACGCAATGATGGGCCAAAGTCTGGGCTTTAGCGTAGCGGTCTGTAAGACTGTGGGCATCCACCCATGGCGGCCTTCGTTACGCCATATTGAAGTGGAACGGTCTAGAGATATGCTAGCGAGATGCCCTTTGGAACAAGATTCGAGACGTGCTATGTCCAAAGTCTGCGGCGCATGTAGGGTCTTCACTGAGAAAAGTGCGTCTTCATCCTCATTTCGTTCAACCTGCTCTGGCAGTCCGGTCCAAAGAAGATAATTCATTAACAAGGTGACGCCAGCGATGAGGAATACAACCATTAGCGCTGCAGGGAATGCATGTCCTTGAGCAAAGCGGAGAAAGCCCTCTTTGATTGATGTGGGTGGTTGTGGTCTGTCTCTCCCGTACGCCCCCTTTGACACCACCAGAAGCGGATCGTAGATGCGAGCAACGAAGCTATGTGCTCCAGGCTTGATGAAGCCGAACAGCTCTCGAGCCGTGTTATGATCCTGAATCCGAAGCCAGTCGGCCGGTGTCCTAGCTTGATTGATAGGCGGTGGGCTCCAGGAAAGGTCAATGTCTCTCTTCCTTTTCCCCGGCATGATGTTGCGCCGCAGGTTATGGAATGACAGGCTTTTCTCCTCGCTGTCGAAGAAATGCAAATTGACGGCGATGATGATGGAGATGATCGCAACGCTACCTGCAAACCGGGTGCTCATAGGTACAGAGCCATGTAGTATACCAGCAAGCCAGGATTGGCGCTCCAACCTGGTCCTCCTGGCTTTCTGGGTCAGGTCGACGCGTTCCAGAGAGTCAGAGAGTTCCATACGTTGGACGTCGACGCTGAGCACTGCGACGAAGAATGTAAGATGGAACACAAAATCGAAGACGAGTGTGACTGCCGCAAAAATGCAGAAATCGGCGACCCACGGAGTGACTAGCCGCGAGCAGAGATAGATGATGATGAGATTCTGAAAAGCAACGGCAAGAGACAAATGTCCGACTTCTCCCAGCGCGTTCCCGATCCGTTGATGTGGTGGCATTTCTGGGGGCGTCTCGAGGACTGCATTAATCAAACGAAATCTGAGGTCCCAATTAGCACGGAGTCGGTGGATGACACGTCTGCATCTGCGTACATGTTGCCGAGACCAAAACAAAAGACTACTCCGGGAAACCATGGCCTGGGTATGCGTGTAAGATTGATTCCAAGGTATGTACATAGAGTAAAGCTGGCGAGGATGCAGATAGACATCTGATTACAGTGTAAGTCACAATGAAGGCACTGGGGGGAAACAACATACCTTTGCACATACTGTGACGAGCAAGCCGAACCAGCTCTTGACGGCGCGGAGTTGCTTCATCTTCCAGATTACATATGCGACCGTGACGAGGTACGACGCAGCCAGAAGTAGATCGTCGCTGAAAGTCATGGGTTTGAAACGAAATTCGTAAAGTCGGCTGCTGGTGACTTGTCCATTGCTAGGGAGGACAGTCCAGTTCGTTGAGTCCTGTTGGGCCAGAAGGCGCGATCTCGTGTCCCAGACGAGTTCAAGGCGCGATTCGGTCTGATCGAACACGGTGATGACTAGCGCATCCGCTGCGCTCAGCTTCGTCCCCGTGAAGCTCTTGCCTGCAAACAAGCTGCTGGGTCTGAGGGTCATGTTGAGCGCCGATTGCGTCGTTGAGCGTGAATTGATTGTCTTGAGCAGATCCTTGTCATCCTCAAGAGCGCTCGGAGAACAGTCCCAAAACATCAGGGGCGAGTGCCAACCCCACTTCTGCCCAGCTGCTGTCTCAAGACAACCCCTGTTCTCGTCGCCTGCTTCATACTGGTCCCTGAAGTGCTTGCTGCCGTCCTCTTCGTCGAAGCCACTGCCAATGAGGGCGTCCTGGACAAGCATGGCTTCGCGCAGGACAGGCAGCTCTACTGCTTTCCCGTAGTCGCCATGTACCTTTAGAGAAGATGTGCGAAGTCAGTGTTTGTCTCAGATATCCTTCGTACGTATACACACGTACCCACACCTGGCGCACCACTACGTCAGCCGGTCGCGTGCCCTCAATCGGCGTCGTCGAGGTCCAGACATGCTTGGGCAGGTTGCGCAGTGAAGCCGCCGCGGGGCTGTCGGGTTGGAAAACGGCCTGGTAGCAGAGAAGCACCGAGATGGAGATGGTCAGAACCAGGGAGAGCAGCCAATGCCGCGCAGTCGCAGTGCCATGCGCCTGGAAGGCCCGTCTGAGAGGATGTGATTTCGACAGCTGCGGCGGCTCCGTCGTGCTGCAGTGTCCTGATCAGCGCTGGCATCGAGCGACAGACGCTCGTGGTACTGTACTTACGCTCGCAGTGGGTATAGGAGGTACCAAATCATTCGGCGCCGTTCTCCCCTTCTTTCAGGGCATGCCCAGGACTGGGAGAGTGCAGGGCCGCAGCTTCAGCTTGGAGGTTTGCGACGCACTCGACGTCGGCGGCGGGTTGGTGAAGCGGGGGGTGAGGTAGGGCGGCGCATTCACCTGTCGTCGGGAAGAAGGCACGATGCGATTAGCGACGTGCAGTCGGCGGGCGAGGGCGATGGCGATGGCGATGGCGCAGTGTCAATCGCGGAGACGGCTCAGGTTCGCGCTGCATGCTTGCTTCTGTCCAGGTCCAGGTTCGCCCAAACGCCAAGCTGTGTCTCGAGGACGTCTCTTTGCCGCGCATCCCTCGCCGTGTAACGCGACTCATGCACTTTCGCTAGCAGAGGACGCATTCGGAGGCCAGGCGTGCAGGAGGAGCCCGATGCAGTTGTCTTCGCGAGAGACTCACATCTCCAATAATGCTGCACATTTTTCGCGCCCGAACGGCCCTCTATTTCTGAAGATTGAGATTGGAAGTCACGGCGCGGTGGACGGCATCACGTTGGAGACATCACCGAATCAAGAACTATACGATGATGTACGATTGGCCATCTAGATCCGTTGTTGCGTACGTACTACGGGGGATCTCCGTGTGGCCGCGGACACACTGCGCTGTTTTCCTGCAGAGACGGTAACACAGTCCACCACTTCACTGGCCAATAACCGACTGGGTCTCTCATACATCCCGTTTGACCATGCTAGATACCGGTGCTTGAGAGGAGGAACTTGCCTTGAATGAAAAACGCAGAAGACCTGCTGCTAGATCGTTGTCCATCGAGTGCAATCTGATGTTGATGGGTGTCGAACGACGCCACGTTGAAGCCCGGAATTGAGGGGCTGTGAACACCGGCCACATGTTCAACAAGGTGAAGGCGAGGACATGAGGTGTCTCAGACGTAGCGTATTCCTGGGCTGCGGAGGCAGTTCTGAGACCTGGACTTAACCTGTTCAGGAGTCCTGGTCAACAACACTTTGTGGAGGATGTGTGATATTGTCAACACGCTTCGTTGGTGGCTTGAATAGGCTCAGGTACCGTCCATCTCTTCATCATCCTCGTCGTTCTCATCGTCATCCTCTCCTGCATCTTCCCATTCTTCTCCTTCCTCTTCCTCGCCCGTCGATGGCCCTAAGGTGTCGTTCAACTCCTTCAGAATCTCGTCGGCATGCTCTTTCAGCCGGTCGTCCTCGTATTCGAGCGCCGTGTACAGCCTGAGGCAATTCTCGAGCCAATCACGGCTAGCGCGCAATAACGACGTGGCTGTGTCTGTCTCTCCTTTGATCTTCTGCTTTCCAGCCAGCAGATGTAGGCACCATCCACCCAGATACCAAGCTTCCACACTGCCGTCATTCTCGCCCACGAGTCTCTCCAGCACCTCAATCGCCTCGTCTTCGAGCTCAGACTCCATCAGCAGCCTGGAAAGGCTGATCCTTGTAGAGTAGTCTGGCACCTTGGCATCGTCAGGGTCCAGGTCTTTCCACAAGTCCATACTCCTTGCGAGCGCAGCCTTTGCGTCGTCAAGTCGTAGCTGTGATATCCGTATTGATGCAAGTGTCTGCAGTGGCTCAGGATTGACCGGGGCAAACAGCAAAGCTTCAGTGACAGCCGCTTCGCACCGTGCCTCTGCATCCTCTTCCCACGACAGATCCGTCATGTATACTTCCGCGATACCACACAACGAATTCGCAACCTTTTGCTTCTTCTCCTCCAGCAGCTCTGTGACCTCTGTCTTTTTGACCAGTTTTCCTTCGAGTTCGCCAATCTCTCTCTTGAGGACGGCCACGCCCTTCTCGAACCACGCCACGCTCTCCGCGCCACCCTCGTCATTCAACTGTGCCATCCAAAGGAACTTCTCCGCGCCATCGTTGGTACCCTCTGGATCTATCGCTATCGCCGTTGCGAACGCTTCTCGCGCACTCTCGGGGTCGCCTAGTTCTACGTTGATTTCGCCGAGGAGGTTCAGTGCTGGCAATGCCGCAGTTGATGGTTTCGATGTGGGCGTGGGTTGCAGAATATTGAGTGCACGTCTCACTGCGACTAGCGCTTCCTCGGGCTGTGATGTCTGGAGGAACGTCGCGGCCTCTAGAAGCAGCTCTTGGGGTGATGCTCTCGGCTTCTCCTTTGGCTTTGATGTGCCATTTTTCGTGCTCTTTTTCGAGGTTCGATCCTGGGGCTTGATCTTCGCCATCGTTGTCGCTGTAGAAGCTCGAGATAGCGCAAGGAAAACAACGCTCTTGTGGAAGGTGGTTTGGCATTTGCTGAATGGCGCTACAGAAAAAGTTGGTGGTCCGAGCACTGCCGACCGCCGAGTTCCCCGCCAACGGAAGCCTCAGCATCATAGCCCTGCAAGTGCACGTGTGGGCTCCAACAACTGCAATGGGTGTCGAAGATCAGCAAGAGGAGAGAGAAGTTCTCGAGTCTATCTTCCCAGAAGAATTCATAGGTAAAGATCACGCGCAGATGCAAACGTCGCCTTTACTGAGTGCAGTCAGATGTTTCCGAAACCGAGTTCCGAATATTGGTGAAGCTCGACGATGGCAGACATGAGGACGACGAGACCGAGGACGAGCAGCGTATGCCAATCGCTATAGCGGCGAGAGACTTGCTGATCAGAATACAGCAACCATTATCCTCATGGTCCAATATCCGCCGAACTACCCCGACGAGGCGCCGCGACTGGACGTGACCCAACCACCGAACGCGCCGAAACACCCCTACCTGGACATCCAGGAAGACAAAGCACGACTCCTCTCCTCCCTGACCGAGACTATCGAGGAGAATCTGGGCATGGCCATGGTGTTCACGCTCGTCACCGTGCTCAAAGACAGCGCCGAACTGGTCATCACCGAGCGGCAGAACGCGAAGCAAGTAGTGGCAGACATGGCAGCTGCGAAGCTCGAGGAAGAAGAGAACAAGAAGTTCCAGGGCGAGGCAGTCAACAGAGAGAGCTTCTTGGCGTGGAGAGCACGATTCATAAAGGAGCAAGAAGACGAGGAAAAGAGAGCACTGGAAGACAAGGAGTTGGAAGACAAGAAGGCGAGGGTGAAAAAAGAGGAGAAGAAAATGACCGGACGAGAGCTGTGGGAGAAGGGGCTAGTTGGCAAGGTCGACGAGGAGGATGAGGAGGGAGTAGAAGTAGATTTGGAGAAGCTGAAGATATCTGCATGATACGACACGTCTTCTATTGAGCATGAAATATACCCCAGTGCAACTGCACTATGCTTTACCGGTAGCCTATGCTCCCTATTGATCATCTCGCTACGGCTTCATCACCCAGAGAGGATGATGCTTCCTGCCTCTAACAATCGTCTGGCCCTCCTTCAGTGCCAACTCCAGTTCCGCGTCCACAATTTTCTGCATCTTGGTAATCAGATAACGGTCCTTCGCCTGGTCTCTTTCGTACATGTCTTGATTTTCCTTCTCGCTCAGCCTAATCGCGTCGACCCACTTGGTCCCATCGCTGGGGCCGTCCACATTTTTCGAAGCGTGGAAATTGACCAAAGCATCCCACTCATCCTCCTGTTTCGCCATGGGCAGCCACCAGTTACCCAACTCGATCTTCAAGTCAAAGATGGCCGTCTTTTGATCGATGCGGTGATTCAAGATCCACGAGAGCGCGGGCGGCTGGGGCTTTGTTACCCGGAGGAAGGGGACGCCATTTGCGGAGGCCATGATCGGAACGTGACGCGGCCCAGACGTTTTCGCGTATGGGCGCACATTGAGAAGCGCTCTCTTGGGAGGCAAGCAAGCTAATCGCGCTGTGGACTTGGCCGGCGCAGGAAGCAATGTCCGCGGTCGAGCCGGACGCGTCAGGCCGCCTGGCAGTTGTGCAATCAAGCGCGCCAGAATGCCTGCGCTGGCAATGTCGCCGACGCGTGCAGCATCGAGGTGGTCGAGTGTCTGTATGCTCTTAGACAGCGCACCACTGCGTGTGGACCGTCGACTGTACCTCATATCCAGCTTTGAAGCTCAATCCTAACTTATAAGGACTGTGGAGGTTCTTGTTCTTGCGAAACTTATTGCTTATAGCATTGCGCAGAGAGGCGCAGTCGTCTTCGGGAAGCGGAGGGGAGGAGCATCGCGACAGAAGAGCTCTGTACAGGGCAATGGCTGCAACTCGATCAGTAAGCGGCTCATATAAGAGAGTCGAGGAACTGACCAGCTACACGATGCTGTGTTGATTTGTCAGGTTGGAGAAATCGTGGCATACATGGGTCGGTTGCAGTCGCGGGGTGTTGGTCCGCAGCAAGCTGGACGCGAAATATTTCGAATCCCCACTTGCAGTTTTGTCGCATGATCACGTGTGGCTTGACTCCGCAACTAGACGTGTCCACGGTTCACGCACATGTCTTGCTGCACGTCTCGCCAAGCGATAGAACGAACATGAGCAGTTCAAAGCCTGCAAATATCTGATTCATTGCACCGGGGCTTGCAGCTTCCTGAAAACATAAAACTCCATGCCAATGCTTGCCATCATCTCCGAAGCCTCATTTCTGTACTCGCACGTTCTGCATCACCTGCCCATGCGCTCCAGTGCTGACCTCGTATGCGTGTCCTCTCTTCCGCCGTCTAGAACGTAGTGCCTTCGGCTGGCTGCGGGAGTTTTTTGTTCTGGGGAAAAGCCATGTACCTGAAGGTGTCAGCCTTCCGGCGTGTATCTGGTAGACACCGAGAATCACCTTCTCAGTTCTATGAGTATCGTCTCCATGGTGAAGTCTCGCTTCCACTGTGCTAGGCACGGCAGCTTTGACGCATCGACCTGAGTTTGTCAGCGTGCGTCCACTCAGCCGTTGATCGCAATGTGTACCTTTCCGTTCTGTGGGTCCACGCATGGTAGGTTGATCTTGGACGTGAAGGATATTTCGGGAGGAATGTCGGGATAGCTTGGACCGCAATGGATCTTGAGGCTGTAGATGCGGTTCTCGTGAACGCTCTGTGGCACTTCGTCAGTACGAACTTCAATAGACAAGTTGGACGCATACGTGTGGTGGGCCGAGGATTGTGCCATTCCAATCTGACATGAGCAGATCATCTCCGTTGTCCAGACCGTACGAGCATGCCTCTGCTAACATTTAGCATCATGATGCGCCATAGAGCGGCTTTTGCTCCATACCAGCACCAAGACCTTTCTCGCCCTTCTCCAACTCCTCAAGCAGGCGGAAGTTGCGGGGAACTTTGGCGCCCATTATCGCGAGACTGTGGGTTGAAAGCTGGGATATTGAAGGTACGGTAGGTAGGGTGGCGCGTAAGAAGAGGGATGTAAGAGGACCCCGCCGTCAGAGAGCTTGATGATCTAGGAGATACTAGCAAATGCACCAGGGTCGTTTGATGTCTAGCAATGGGGACGCAGGTAGACAGCGACCAGCCCATGAATCAAATACCGGTGAAGCTAGATATCTGAAGCCCAGGCGCAAACACGACCGTAAACTCACTGACGTGTGACTGCTGTTGCTTGTGGAGCCGGCGCGCTAGTGACGGAAGGGTCCACCGCACGGTCATACGTCTCCAAACAATGTGACAACGTAACACTTGCAGCCGACGAGAAGCATGGCGTTTGCTGCAACTTCTAGTCTTTTCGAAGCTTGCATCGATGGAGTAGTTCCTAACGACTAGGTCCCGTCTTCCAAGATGACGGCACAGCTACTGGCCGCTGACCTAGGCAACCTCATCCAGGACGCAAAGCGCAAGAACACCGAGCTGCGAACTGCCGCGGAAAAGTCACTACAGGACCTCAAATCGCTGCCTCACACATCCGAGGCACAGCTCGCCGCAGGTTCGTCACTATGGTATCGGAGTTGACTTTTGACTAAACCGTGCAAGACATCTCGCGCCGGCCGCATTTCATATCTCCTCTCCTCATTGCTTGCAACAGTCAAAATGCCAAATTTGCCGCGACAGGAGTATCTTGTCTCCAAAGACTTGGCGTATCCAGAGCCTTGCCAAAGGAGAGACTCCCTGAAGTCTTGGAAGCCTTCAAGGCTTCAATTCCGTCAAGTACGAGATCTTGTCCGTGGCTTCGGCTAAGAGCTAACGCGTCAAGCCCATGATGTGCAGTTGAAAATACTCCAAGCATTACCTTCCTTGCTTCAGAATTACGCGGCTGAAATACGAGGGGACTTACTGTCAGCCATTCTACAAATATGTTCGGAGCTTCAAAATGCAAAGAATACTGCTGTGGGCAACACCGCAGCCGCAACCTTACAGCAACTTGTCACTGCAATCTTTGATAGAGTGGCTTCGGAAGATGGTAAGCTTTTTTAACACTGGTCTGTGATGCCGGCTGAAACGTGACAGAACGAGCGCTCGAAATACCAATCGTGACAGAAGTCAAAGGCGACGATAGCCTCGTTGCTGTTCGACCAGCAGCCAACGACGCGTACAAGGTTTGTGTATGTGCTGGACATGGTATCAGCACTGACCTTTCCCTAGCTATTCAATGACCTAGTTCTTCTCGCAGTCGGAGAAAAACCACTGTACATGCGTCTCGCCCCTGTACCATCAGCCTCGATTCTGGAACTGATCGAGGCTGTACTGTCGAATCATGGAACAGTCATGACCATTCATGTGGAGCAGGTCTACCTCGTACGCACGTTGCTCATGCCACTGGTCGTAAGATCGCTCTCCGGTCGACTGTCCTTCCCGATAACTGTGCGCATTGTACGGATTCTAAACCTTATAATTAGGTATTACCTGGATGTTCTCTCCTCGGAGTGTGAGATTGCACTTGGGCTTTTGAACCAAATGCTTGAGCCCGAAGCTTCGCACCCGTGGAAGAGAGCTCTCTGCTTGGAGGTGTTTCGTAGCATCTATGCCGATCCGCGACTACTGCTATCAATCTATCGACAGTACGATGCGACAGAAGGTAAAAAAGCCATTTTCGGAGACAACCTTGCGTCCTTCGTCAGACTTGCTGTTGAGAAGCCTACGCTCATCGGACTTGGCCATCAGTCCACTGCTCCCGCTCGTTTCGAAGATGGCAAGAACGTCGGTTCCGATCAGGCGGTGGCTGAGGCTGGCGCCATCGCAGGCGTCATTGGCGGTCCCTCGGCCGACACAAACAACAGCCGACATCTTGGAATCAGCTCGCAGTGGAGCTTGCTGAAGACACCATGTATTGAGCAACTCGATAAGTCAGAGGCACCATCTCTCCCTGACACGTATGTATACAGCCTGGTTTTAACGTGCATAACAAACATCTCCGAAAGCCTCGCAAAGTTCGTTCTGCCGTTGACCGTACATCACGAGGATAAAGGCCGCAGAAGAAAGACCCAGGAAGGTACCGAACCTGATGTCGAAGTGGCGTCATCAGGTCCCAATGGTCGACGGCTTTCGAGGACACAGTCCTTTCACAAGAAGAGCATACCTGTCAACCCGCTCGATCTCACCGATCATGCAGCATACCCCTACATACAAACGTCTTCAACTCTCGTAACGGAATGTTGGCCCGCCGTGCTTGCGACGTGTTCGACGTTTCTTAACGCTGCGCTCGATACAGACTACTATCGTGCATTGGTCCGAGCCATCCAGAAGTTTACACAGGTTTCTGGCCTCCTAAGGTTGGCAACCCCTCGCGACGCCTTTTTGACGACCCTTGGTAAGGCAGCAGTGCCATCCAACCAGACGCTAGCGAGCGTCTCATCCCCTAAATCGACGACAGCGGAGAAGACAGGCATCTTCTCGGGCGCAAAAGGTTTGCTTAGTGTTGATAGTTTTGCAAGTCAGTCTTCCTCAATGTCGAATGACACGAGCCTACGCCCCTTACACGAGACGTTTGTCCCTGCGCTAGGCGCTCGGAATCTTCTATGCCTACGCGCGTTGCTCAATCTGGCTATAGCGTTGGGCCCCACCTTACATTCGGCATGGTCTATTGTGTTTGAGACGCTGCATATCGCCGACATGGCGCTTTCGACCCAGACCGGACACACATCCAATGCTGCTGGTTTCCCACCTGCAATGGAGGGTACGACTGAAAAGATGGAAGCAGAAACCTCGGCCGTGCAAGCTGCGGCTCGACGTCTCTTCGAGAGCACTGTGGATTTCCCCAACGACGCATTCACCGATATTCTTCTAGCGCTCTGCGCCTTGTCTACGTTTGCATATCCGCCACAAAGCAATCAAACGACGCCTACGGCATCCATTCGGCCCCAGGTTCTACACCAACGGCGTATGGGAAGCGTTTCTGGGGTGTCTCTCAACACCGGAATAGACTCGCGCGACTCGGTTTTCGCTTTGAATAAGCTAGGCGAGCTTGCGGCTTTGAATGAGAACAGATTGACGCAGTACGATCCAACTGAGAGCGGATGGGACATACTCATCACGCATCTGGTGAGGTTCTCTGCGGATGCTCGCAACGCAGCTCCAGCTAGATTACTTGCTGCGGATGTCTTGTCGCGTACAATGCGGGAAATTGCAAATCTCGATGTAAACGATGAGCAGCGGGAGGACGTCCAAACAAGGATCTTACTCGCATTGCAAACGCAAATATCTGGGCTTTACTCTTACAAGCCATCTGACCGTCAAGTTTCTCATGACACAGACGCCCGAGTTCACCAGATAGCGCTTGAGGCACTCAAATGTGTGATTGAGCAATGCGGGGACTCGCTTACTGCTGGATGGAACACTGTCTTTAGTAGCTTGATGAGCATCTTCCTCGTGGATAAGAAAGGTCTCATGTTTGACTCTGAGCAGATCGATCCGAAGATAACGGCGCAGCATTCTGGCTCGCGCAGCATTGATGTCATCTCAAAGTCCCTTGCTCGATCTGCCTTTGCAACGGTGCAGCTGATATGCTCCGACTTCATGTCTGCTGTACCTGATGCTTGTCTCTCGAGTCTCCTAGAGCTTTTGCATAGCTTTTGTCTTCAAACCCAGGACCTAAACATGTCGCTCACTGTAAGTGACCTCCATTCATTTTTGTTCTGATATCTCTCTGACCACGCAATAGGCAATTACCTTCTGTTGGAACGTCTCGGACTATTTACAGCAACGAAACGACCTATCGGCCTTGCGAGAAGTGCTCCCGACTGAGTACAACCAACATGATGTCAGATCGGCGCTCGTTGCTCGTTCAAATGAAGGCATGCTACCGGCCCTCTGGTTTCGACTCCTTCTAGATTTGGCGTCAATCACGGAAGACGAACGAGTCGAGGTACGAAATTCCGCCACCCAGACCATACGGAGGATCTTCGAGAGTTATGCCGAACAGCTCTCTTCTCCCGTGTGGCTGCTTTGCCTCCGTGTTGTGTTGTTTGGTATGATCGAGGCAAATGTAGCCGTTCAACTCCGCGTCAGATCTACTGTCCAGGAAAACGAAGTCCTCTCAAGTTGGAATGAAACGACAAAGACTGTTCTTCGGACAGTAGGATCTTTGTATACTGCATATATGGATAGGCTGGAGCCTGCCGAGCTCGGTGCTGCCTGGACCGAACTACTAGGATTTTTACGACAATACTTCGATGGCAACTCGCATGCTCTCGGCCTACATGTTTTCGAAACCATCACCGAGGTACTGTCGCGCGTCGAAGATCCAGCATTATTGGGCATCGATCCTCTACTGGAGACTGCGGGACTCTGGACAAGTTACTTCGATCATTGTAAAACATGGACGAGTCCTGAAACGGGGAACCAAGAAGCCTTCGTGGCATATGCAGATGCATTCAAGTCGGTCTATCAATTGGCTGGTCGTTCCCTTGACTCACAGCTCCCTTCGATGCTCATCAACCTCGAGGCCTGTATCAACAGCTCTGACGTGGTTGCTTATTCTTCTGACATCGACCACATGACACCACTACAAACCAGGATCATGGGGTGCTTATCCATGATCAAGACCGAAGTTGGCGCAGTTCCATCGTGTCTTATCAGACTTCTGAGTAGGATCGTAGTCCTACCCTATGCTGCTGTTGGAGACAGCACAGGGAAACGGGGGCACACTTTTGTTGCGCTTGCGAAACATGCAATGACGCTCCTGCAAGCTGTTATTACCCGCCACATTGACAAAGGAATCATCCTCTCCGACGGCGCATGTTTGACAGCGTTGCAAAGCCTAGCGAAGCCAGTGCGCGAGAAGTATTCATGGCAGCGGGAAGGCAAGGCTCCCACTCTATGGCAAAAGGCTACTTCCACAGCCATAGCAGTCATGAAGCCAACTTTGCCTGCACTTAACGACCACCAGGCGAAGAATCCGTTCTTTAAGGACATATGGGCGACGATCGTTGGTCTTTCGAATGGTATCGCCAGGGCTCAGTTTGCATCGACAATGAACACTCCTTCGACAGTTGAAACGGAGGAGGAATTCGACATCAATGCCTTCAGAGATCTCCGTGACATGATCACTTCATCGCTAGGGTCTTCTACAGTACCAGATTCTCTCCGCCGCAACTATACGCGAGATCTGTTCTCCGTTTCAATAATCCACACACCGCTCCCCGGCGAGCTTCCAGACCTTCTCAGCGCCCCTCTAGACGGCCTCTACAAGGTTCGCTACAGTCAGACAGCCGAGCTCGAGACGACCTGGCGTATGGAGATGAGCTACACGTGCATGTCCGAGCTTTTCAATCTCGTTACTGTCCATGACGGCAGTCCTGCGTGTGTGAAGCTCGCCCAGGCAGCTTCGCCATACCTCATACTGCGCGCAGCGTTACCGCTGAAGACCTATATTGCTGATCAACCTATACGAGGCCGCATGCCACTACCGGAAGCGCAGAGGCGCGAATTGCTTTTCGTTTTAAGAAGACTTGCAGGCTTGAAAAGTGAGCCGTTGGCCATTCCCGATACCCCTGGGGTGCATTCAAAGCACAGGAAGCATTTGCACAGGCTTTACCCTCTGTTGAACAAAGCATCGAAGGTGGCCACAAGGGATGCGGAGATCTTTGGGCTCATAGTGAGGTTGATGGAGATGGTTGGGGAAGAGTTCGGGCTTGAGGACGAGGCTTCCGGCCTGCCCACACCTCTTCCAGCAGGAGCATTGTAAATCGACGTGATTCATTACGACCCTAGTGCACATGTTGTGTTTGGCGAAATCAAGCAGGCTTGTAGCAATGACTCGATGTGACGAGTCATTGACCGTTCATCCCGCATGTGCGATAACGGGTACTACTATATACAGGTCACATCGGGAGCATTGGTATCTATGGTGTGTAAACGCAATGAACTTGTTCAACCTGGTCCTTTGAAAACATCTAAGTCATCGCGCAAGGGCCATTGAAGCTGCATGTCCATCAGAAAGCAGTAGATATCGTTCACAGGCACGAAAGCGTGTGTAGATTTCTGGCTAGACCACATCTTTTGCAGTGTGTCCAATAATTTCGATTGACAAATTCATGGTACTGTCGAGAATCAAAAGACGTGCAAGGGATGTTGTGCTGACTTGTCGTGCTTGTGAAACCGACGGGTTAATAGACCTCGGCTCCACTGCACCCCAGACAATCCACCTCCACATCAACCAGCGCGAGCGGCGAAGCTTATAACCCGAGCTCATCATGTAGCCGCACGCTTACAAGAGCTGCTCGCTCACACTCGCACGCCCCGATCTTGATCGCAGACCCAGCACAATGTCCTCGACAGCCTACATCCCGTTCTCGGAGCCACCCTACATTGTCGGCCTTCCTTCGCCATACTACAAAGACACACATTTGAGATGGCAGAAAGCGTGTCGCAAGTTCGTGGATGAGCATCTGATGGAGAACGCCCTGGAGTGGGATACGGCAGAAACGGTGCCGGAGCATGTCTTCGAAACGTTTGCGAAGAATGGCATGCTGCTGCCGACGCTACCGGCACCGCTGCCTGTGGAATGGCTGAAGAAGCTGGGCATTCATGAGATTCTAGGCACAGTGAAGGTCGAAGAGTGGGATTACCTGCACACAGCCATATACGCCGACGAGGTATGTAACTCCGTTGACGGACGCAGCTCGAATTGCACGGCTAACCCAGCACTAGATGGCTCGCACCGGGCTTGTCGGTCCTTCGGGTAGTCTCACTACTGGAATGTCGTTCGGTGTGCCGCCCATAATCAAGTTCGGTGACAAGCAGCTCCAAGAGCGTTTCCTCCCCGAACTCCTCACCGGCAAGAAGCGAACTTGCATTGCCATCACCGAACCTGAAGCCGGATCAGACGTTGCAAACATCACCACGACCGCTGTCAAGACACCCGATGGCAAGCACTACATCGTCAATGGCAGCAAGAAATGGATCACGAATGGCATTTGGTCGGAGTTCTCATCCATGGCTGTGCGCACAGGCGGTCCAGGGCCCTCTGGCTTGTCAATGCTTGTTGTGCCGTTGAAGGGATACCCAGGTGTCAATATGCGCAGACTCAAAGTTGGCGGTCAAGTTTCTGCTGGCACTACATTTATCGAGCTCGACGATGTCAAGGTACCAGTGGAGAACTTGATCGGCGAAGAGGGTATGGGCATGAAGTACATGTAAGAATATTCTACAACAGTCGAGGCTCGCATTTTGACAGAAGCAGCATGACCAACTTCAACCACGAGCGTCTCTCGATTGCCATTGGAGCCACACGCCAAGCGCGCGTTGCCCTCAGCGCAGCCATGGAATACGTAATGAAGCGAGAAGCATTCGGCAAGCCCCTCATTGACCAGCCCGTCGTACGACATCGACTCGCGAAGTGTGGTGCTTTACTGGAGAGTCAATGGGCATGGGTCGAACAATTTGTTTACCAAATGACAAAGCTTCCCAAAACAAATGCCGACATTGAGTTGGGTGGGCTTACAGCCATGGCGAAGGCACAGAGCGGAATTGTTCTAAATGAGTGTGCACAAACCGCACAGTTGCTATTCGGCGGAAATGGCTATACGAAGTCTGGGCAGGGTGAATTGATTGAGAGTAAGTTAGGCATACCATGCATTATGCAGCGAAGGCTAACACCTGTCGCTAGGGATCTATCGCGAAGTTCCAGGTATACGGATACCAGGAGGCTCAGAGGACGTTATGCTAGACCTTGGTGTGCGACAGCTGGTCAAGAACTTCAAGAGCAAGACAGCGGCGCTTCACAGGCCCTCGGGGTCATCAAAGCTTTAGGTACAACGAACAGTCAATCATCCACAAGGTCTGAAAATCTATGTCAGCAATCGTCTTAGGAAACAGCATAAAAGCAATGACAATTCGCGATGCTCACCGGCATGACGCACTGGTATCCATCCCGAGCAGACCTATCAACGTTTCTACTGTCGCACTTCTCGTGTTGCTACAGGGTGCCTTCAGCTTGCTGACGCTAATTTATAGAATCTAGACTATGGATCGACCACCAAACAGCCATCATGCATATCGCAGGACTATATTGGGGTATTCTTTGCGGAACGGCACCGGCCATTGACTACTGCAACCTGGAGCATGCGAGCGATAATACTGGTATGGTTGTAGAACGAACGCAGCTCGTGATGGCTACAGTTAGATTCACGATGTGTGGTCTCTACGTTATGATCCGACAGCGGACTCGGAGAAGCACCAGTGTTCTCTCATGTATTCCCATCTAACGTAAGCACAGTGTCTGTAAACGTACCGTGGCTTTACATGTGACGTTGTCTGTCCAATGTATTAACATGCTCGGTGTGTTTGCATTCGTGGCTGTCTGGCTATTCTCGTATAGGACATCGGTATCAGAACCGGCCCTCTAGACTCGCTTGGAAAGATGACACAAGCAAGAGCTGAAAACGCGCTTATGGACAAGTATTAATTAAAGACAACTTCTCTCAGTCAACCATATCAGGACAGACACTCACAAGCTCATGCTTCAGCTTCTCCGCATCATGAAGTCCCCGTTCATCGTCGCAGCACTCTTTGCCATCGCGCTAGCAGCGCCGGCACCCGGAGAGTTAGAAACGCGGGCGCTGGGATCTTGCCCGTGCAAGCGCGTCATATGTCCCCTGGAATTGATTGCTGTGAGTGGCAACGCCGACAGCCATGTTGAACTATGGCTAACGTTTTGGGTACCAGGAATGCAAATGCAAGAAGAGCGCAGCAGAAGCGTGTTACGCGGCCGCTGTGGCGCAGGGCATACAGTGTGCGAAGCCGGATATCGTAAGCAAATGTTCCATGTCTCGATGTGTCGACGGGAAGTGTGGTTATGGTGGCAAATGGTCTTTTCAATGAGAAGCTGACCCTCGATTAGACTTGCGGAATCATCTCCTAGACAACTGAGCAGAGAGTCAACACAGTAAACGCACTACAAAGACGAAGCGTTTGAAGGAAGGCTGGATGTATTCAATGGGTCTTGAGTGTGTAGAGACTTTCCGTGACGCCGCGAGCCGCAAACACATAGATTTGGGTGAGCAGGGAAAGACACGGAATTGAACTTTACTGCGTATCCATTGTCTCGAGTCACGACTGCAAATTTGCACGTTACTTTCTCAGAATCTGTTCCATATCAGCCGTGAAAAAGAGTGTGTTGTGTGATGTAAGCGATTTCAAGGTAGATGCCATCCAGTGTCAACATGAGGGAAAAAGTGGCGTCCAAATACAACAAAATTCTATGACAAAGACCACAGTGTAGGCGAAAGACTGTGGACTGGTATGCGGTGAAGAACATTGCTGTTGTAAGCAAAGAAAATGCTCGCGACAGTCAACAGACAAATTTCGAGATTGGCATGTGCGCACGTAGAGCAATTAACCCACGTACCAACCACCCTTGTTCATGGAAACGCGCTTCGGAAAAGTAATCCGGCAGGCGTTCTCATGACCCGGGAAGCTGGTCCTGTAGCAGTTGATGCTTTGTCGTGGCCCCACAATAGTTGAATGATTGTTGAGGTCTCCTTGAGTGTTTGAATCAATCATACATATTAAGCAGCGTGTAGCCGAACCTGCCCGTGAACTGCTATCAGTAACAGAACGCCCTTAGCCATGCAAACGTACGTGCGCGTCTGACAGTACCATGTTTGTTGTCAGATCAATCATTCGGATGATGATTCGCAAGTCTAATGCAATACCTCCAGACGTTTCAGCACACCCAAGCGGATCACTTCAGCATCATGTACTCCGTAAAAGATTTGCTACACCACCTTGCTTCAACAAACTCCCAATGATAGGAAGTGAATACCAAAGTATCTGGGCATGCTGCGAAGGTGACACTTTCCGCCGCAATACCGCGCGTGTAATAAGCGATTACACATTTGACCGACTGTTGCGCCAGGTTTTTTTATTGGGATCGGCTGAACATTCTTGCGATCAGCATCTAACAAACAACAATGTGGGGTGACAGAGGGAAGCGCCACAACGCCCGTACCGTAGTCGACTCCGTAGCTGTGTTGCTGCACACGTCGCCAGACTAAATCTGCCGGTCCTGTCTTATGATCAGCATAGGGCAGGGACCACATGTAGAGACGAGCAAATCTACTGAGGCCCAGCATGCCGGATAGGCAGTTCACCCAACATGGTCTCTCTTCTCAGCCGCATGATTCTCTGCCCAACGTAAGAGATGATCTGTGCGGTGACGGTTGAGCGTCGAAGCCCATGTGCATGAGGAGCTGCATGTTTTGAGCCTAGAATCAATATGGCAGTCTGAAAAGCTTCTTGTGGCTGGCGCTTCCAACTGTTTTGGTGTTGTTCCGAGTCTTCCCCGAGAAGGGCAAGCGTTCCCCGCAAAAATCTGGTAGCTTCTCCACACGTTCTCGTGCGTAAACCAAATCTGGCATTTTGACACCTCCTGTGACCAGTACGATGGCTTCCATCTGCTCCGGTCCTTCGAACTCATTTGTGGAGGGATGTCCGGCATGTACATCGACCCGTGACGCACGCATAAAGTGGAAGATCAAGAGTAGGATCTCTTCAGGCCAGCATTAATGGTAATGGAACACGGCTAGTACCATTTACGCTAACGTCCGGGGCGCTATTTGCGACTGGGAATGCATCGGAGGTGTGGATCGCTCCGATCGATTGCGAAAAGGCGCAGCAAGTTTGGTGGAACGGCATGCGTCACGTGTAGTCGAGACGGCTTAGCAAGTCGGCTATGGTCTCCACCAGTGTCTTTGTTTTAGGGCAGCCAACCGTCAAATGCCAATCATGTCGCACTTGGATATCCAATTCCGCCCACTGGATGCGATGGTCCCGCTCCAGACTCGTTTTCAGAAGATGGTCCACATCATGATTCAAGTCGCGCAATCCCGCATTTGGTTTGACTCAAGACGAGGTGCTCGTTGTGCTTGGTGAGCTACCTCAAAGAGACTCGCATCTCGCTGGTCAACAAGTATCAAAGTGCCGCGGCACCCTTCACGGCCACAGAAAAAATCAGCAGCTGACGGTGCTCGTCCTCCAAATGTAGCCGCAGCTCCGAAGGCCGAGAGTGGCCGGCTACTCCAGCCCTTGGCGTTAGAGCAAGCGTCCATCCGCATCTGATTCTGGGGACTACTGGGGTATACACTAAGGATCCCCTGTGGGGACGGAGGCGGCGTCATGCCTTGGTGAATCGCGGCTCGTCTGTGCGAGATTAGTATCATACATAACCATCGCGTTGCCCCGGACCTTCGCGCGTGCTTGGCCCAAATATTCTACTCTTCCAAAATAACGGTGTAGTACTTGGTTCTGGAATCTTACAATCTACGGCCATGTCTGACTACTCTGGATCACCGTCCGACCATCACCAGGAATTCCAACCACCAAAACGAAAGGCAAACCAGGCTGGTCTGGATGGAATGCCAACAGGTCGCTCGGTCAAGAGGAGGGCTTCGAAGGCATGTCAATGTTGCCGAGCTCGAAAAGTTCGATGTAATGTCACTGAGCATGGCGCACCCTGCACCAACTGCCGACTCGACGAAGTGGATTGCATTGTTTCGGAGAGCAGGCGCAAAAAGTTAGTCCATTCTCTCAGTGCGCTATCCGACGGCCCCTCAACTTCAGATCGATTCACAAGCAAACGAATCGATATGCATTACTCTACAAAGTGTCGTCATTCGAAGTTGGGGTTTCTTCCTTCAAGCTAGCCCCTCGTAGCGTTCCCAGCCCATCACATTCGATTATGCCGTTCCAGCCAACGACATTCGCGCTGCCTACACCACATGTACTCGAATTTCGCTAATGTGTGCAGAAAATGGAGTAAAGATGACGAACAACATGGTGATTGCACAATTTCGTCCACGAACGCTACGCGCAAGATCGCTTCACGCGACGCTCTTGACAGCATACAAACTCTGAAATCGGCTACCTCTCGAGGATCACACGAAGCAGAGTCGAGGCGAGAGGAGCACGTGCCACATTCCATCTGTCCGTCGACATCGCACAGTCATTGTCGCCCATTTTGCTGACAGTTTGTAGATCAAAGCCACGGACATCGTATGAGCACAACCAGTAATTTGTCGGACTTGCACCGTCGCATGTCCATTACATCTCAAATCAATGGCTTGCCCACACTACCTTTCACGCCGTTCGGCGACAACCGAGCCTCGTTCTTTGGCAACATGTCACCCAAGCCACAAACTAGCGATCTTCCGAAGTTCATCAAACCATTGCCCTCCAAAATCGGACCAGACGAGATTTCATATCTGGAGAAAAAGGGCGCGTTGACGGTCCCGAAAGGCAAATTGCGCAGCGAGATGCTCCGAGCATATGTCGAATTTGTGCATCCCTATATGCCACTGTTAGACCTACACGATTTTCTAGCGGTGATCGACAAGCCAGATGGAAGCAACGGCAAAGTCAGCCTGATCCTGTTCCAGGCCGTCATGTTCGCCGGGTCCGCGTTCATTGACATGCATCATTTGCGTGCTGCAGGCTACGCCACTAGGAAGGAGGCTCGCAAAGACTTCTTTCAGAAAACTAGAGTAAGTCAATTCCAGTTCTGCGTGCATCAAGTTACATGCCTAGTTCGGCCGAGCCATCGGACCCTCCGACGTCCGACACTCGGTAGCATGTGAAAATGCTCTGGTATCTTCTTCACTACTGCAGTGACATCGCTGACCTGCCGAACAGATTCTCTATGACTTCGATTACGAGTCCGATCGCGTCTCGTTGGTCCAGGCTCTGTTGCTGTTGACGTACTACTATGAGACGCCAGATGACCAGAAAGACACGTGGCACTGGATGGGCGTCGCTACATCAGTTGCACACACCATTGGTCTGCATCGCAACCCCGATAACACGAACCTGGACAGCAAACGATCCAAGCTGTGGAAACGGATATGGTGGTCTACTTACATGCGGGACCGTTTGATTGCCCTCGGCATGAGACGTCCGACCCGCATAAAGACTGAAGACTTTGATGTACCTATGCTGACGCTCGATGACTTTGAGATTGCTCCCATCCCGGATTCCATCACATGCATTCCAGCCGATTGCCGTGTTGCGCGGGACGTCGACCTGCAAAGACAACTGGCCATCATGTGCATCGAGAAGGCTAGGTTATGTTTGTGCATCTCGCACGTACTTTCTAAGCAGTATTGCGTCCTGAACAACAATCACGGTCTTCAAAACGACCGCACGACAATGATGTTGCTGCCCAAGAAGCTAGACCCGGAGACTAGCGAAGTCAAGGCTTGCGACGAAGAGCTTCAGACATGGGTGTCGGAACTGCCTGAAGAAGCTCAGTACACGGATGAGTCCAGCGGCGTGGCAGCGATTGACCTCGCACGATCACTTTTGCATATGGTTTTCTTCACCACGCTATCAGCATTACACCGACCACAGGTTCTGCCAAATTCGCAAGGTGGACCAGCAAGTATTCCCGTAAGGGTCGACGTGGAGTCAGACTTACTAGATGTATCACGTCGCAACGTCCGCCGTTCAGCTTCCGCCATTACATCAATTGCGCAGCGTCTAGACACCAATGATCTGGTAAAATATCTTCCAACAACTGGCGTCACCGTGCTGCTACCAGCGATCATCATCCATCTACTCGACATCAAAGCTCCAGAGGAAGAGACAAGGCGATCGTCATTACGTGGCTTCTGCCAGTGCATGGCCGTCATGGGTAAGCTAAGGGACCTCTATGCAGCAGCCGATTACTCTGTCGCTTTCCTCGAAGCTGCGATCCGCAAGGCAGGTATCCACATTGCTCCAACGACTGCACAAGCCTCGCCCATGCCTAAGCCATCTCCCGTAACTTCAGTAGAAGATCTCGTAGATGCCGGCCGACGCCTTAACCTGGTCAATGCCGCGGCGGCCGCATCACTCAGCATGCAGCGCTCTACCCTGACACCTCCGCCGGATAGCGGCACGACAAACATGCATGCTCTCGAAAGACAGATGAGCGACAGTGTTACAGACGAGGAAGTGGCACACCGACTAGAAAGCTTTCTGGCTTCCACGCCGCCGGACTCAGACCACGAACACATGTCCAGCATCACCATCTCTGAGAACAGGGCCACGACCACAGTTGTCGCAAACGAAGTCAACAACGCTTTTGGCGACACGTTCAGCAAATGGGCAAACGTAGAACTTCCTCCCAACCCGTTCAACCACCATCAAGATGACGAGATGCTGTTCTCGAGTTTGCCCTTGAACAACGAATTCGACGATGGGGATTTCGATTCACTGCTCAACCTGGATGTTGTGGGAGAGACGTTCACGTTTGATGATAAGGCCATCGATAATGGGTTGAATCTGGGGAACATAGGCGAAGTAGATTGGCTAAATGGTGGAGATGCGGGGATTAGTATCGAGGCATGAACAGGATTTCAACGAGTCTCCTAGGCGATAGGCGTCACAGAGGGTAGCAGAAAAGTGCTTGGTGTCTGGATCGTACATTTTGCGAAGATATCCACATTTGTTTCTCGTCACGCATACTACTTTTTTTTTGAAAGAGCCATGAGCATACAGAACGAAGAAAAAGGACTACAAATCCTCCACCCCGCATTTCTAATCACTCCTCCACAGACCCCTTCACACTGACGCACCTCCAACAAAGCCACGTCTTTATCAAAAGATCTACACTGCACAACGACACGCTCAACACCGCCATATGGCAACGCGTGCTCCGCCGTCTGCACTTCCGCCCCTTCCCGCAGGGATCCAGCCCACCTTCTAGCGCTGGAAAAGCGAAGCTAGCGTTAGTGTTTTCCCACTGAGAAGAGCGGGGAACGTCCTTGTAATGGGTCGATACCCCGCGGGTTATGTGTTCCGTGGGAGTCTGGAGACAGAGTGGAGGGAAGAGTGGCTGTAGTGATGCCGGTGCTCGTTGTGAAGGGATTGATGAATTCATCCTGGAGCTTTTTGCGAGGTATTGGTGTATGCTAGGAAATGGTAGTGGATATTCGATGACCTAGGTAGTAGCAGGTTTGTAGCGCATGGGCCTTGCGAGTTTAGACTTCATTTCTTAGCATGGTTGAAATGCTCGCGGTTGGTATTAGATACTAGAGTATGAATATGATGATAATGACGCACTCGATGCTGCCTTCCTTTCAACAGCAAGTCAATAATTCACCACTCCCAATGACATTGCTTGTTGAAATTGACGCTCTGCAACTTCCAACTGCTGCACCCCTTCTCATTTACTCTTTCTCTTGTGCCCACCTCTTTTCTCTCGGTGTCATCTTCTCTTCTTTCCATGCAAAGTACTCTCCCAGCCTAACCTCCGCATAGCTCGCGTAGTCGAATTCGATGAGCGATATCTGTGCCTGAATGAGGGCCCAAATGCCCCAGTAGAAGCCTGGGACGCCCCTGAAGTCGTCCACTTGCTCAAATAGCTTTTCTAGGTCAGACTCTTTGTATGTACGGTTCTGATGTGCGCTGAAGCTGCGGAGATATTCGCGGAGGAACTTTCGTCGGATGCTTCGTGTAGGCATGGCGCTGTAATCGCAGTCAAAGCCCCCCCATTCGGCGAAGTGGTTGGCGAGGTCGAACGATGCAGGGGCTGGCGTCGCGTACTCGTAGTCAATGAAGGAGAT
>Ga0265797_10002258_pt1 | contig 32709 bp, 36 predicted proteins | sample P2T30metagenome_FD_192433 | JGI IMG/M metagenome (GOLD analysis project Ga0265797, IMG submission 192433) | Plant litter microbial communities from East Loma Ridge, Irvine, California - P2 T30 | ecosystem: Environmental > Terrestrial > Plant litter > Unclassified | place: USA: California... | reverse complement strand
CTTCTTGGCACCACCAATGTATTCCTGAGCGAGGCTCACGTACTGAGAGGTCGCCTGGCTGGTAGCCTCCATGGCCTTGTTGGTGTTCTTGGCGGCGACTTCGCGGAGCTGCTCGGTCTGCTTGTTGGCGATCTGGGCGGCGTTGTTAAGGTGAGAGTCAATGAGCTCCTTGTTGGTAACGTAGATCAGAGGAGCGAGGTAGATAACGCAGGTGGAGATGAGAAGCAGGCCCCACTTGGGAGTGACCTTGACGAGGAAGTAGCCGATGATGGCAGCGAAGGTGGCCTACAAATTGTCAGTATGCTGGAAATATTTTCATGGCGAATGTTCGACTTACAGCAATGGTGGCCCAGACATTCTCGGCGAAGAGAATGCGCTGGAACTCAATGACGAAGAAGTTGATAAGCTCCTCGATATCGCCAGTGAAGCTCTCGAGAGTCTCGCGGGGGATTGTGTAGTACTTCCTGGGGCGCAGCTTGGTGGCGAGGCCCTCACCAAGAACGAAGTGACCAACAAGCTCGGCGGCAGAAGTCACACCGAGAACGGTGAAGATGGACTTCAAAACAAAGCGCTCGACCGGGATGAAGCGGACGATGAGAATGGTAGAGACAATGCTGGCGAAGGAGATGGCGGTGGCGCGAGGGTTCTCCCAGCTGAGAAGCGAGTAGAACAGAGAGTGGTAGTGGGTCAAGTTCTGGCCAGTGGCAGTCTTGGTGTCGGGTGTTTGGCGGGCAGCAGCCAAGTTGGAGAACTCGTTCTTGGTGTTGGCGGCCTCAGTGCGAGCCTTGTCGGCGACGGGGCCGTTGGCAAGGTTTTGCACGGTCTGGGAGTTCTGGATGGAGTTCATGGTGTTGGTGGCGGCTGTTTGCATTGTTAGGATAATGTCGATGGTAATGAGGTTGCTGGAGGCTGCTTGAGTCCAAGACGAGGAAGTACTGTTGTGTCAGGTGTCAGCTGGATGTGTGGTCGGGGCGAGTGAGCGCGGATGGTCTGCCAGCAGAGTACGAAAAAGTAGATGTGAAGATGGAGTGTGTGGAAGCTAGAAGCAGGTCACTGTCGCTGAAGACAGCTTGAGCTTTCGCAAACGCTTGACGTGTCTGCACAGCAGTGACTGCCCATCTTCCAGGCACTCTCTTTCCGTCTCATGTACGTATCCCGCTGGCAGCTACCATTGCGTGCTGGCTTGCTTGTTTGCACGTACCTTACTGTTGGTCACGTTCTCGCGGAGAGTAGTGCCGTTGGTCTGCACGCCGTTGCCGGTCTGGAGTTCAGGATATTGCGCTGAGGTGTCGGCCATGGCTGTGGATGTGGTCGCGTGCTCGCGTTAGGGGCTGTGGTGGGTGGTGGGAGGAGGAGCTCGGGTAGCTGTGAGGTAGCTGGTGGAGGTATTATTAGGCTCTGAGGAAAGAGCAGATGGAGGTGTAAAGGTGAGTAAGAGTATAGGAGATTGTGTAGGAGGAAGATGCAGCTGTCGCGTGCTTGGGGAGCGTCGTGATAATATCGAGCGGTTTCGGATTGGGCGAAAATCAGGTTGTTTGGGTGGTTGTGGGTCGTGTACAGGACGGGATCATGACGCAAAAAGCGACCAAGCTTGATGCGTGCGCCACAGCTCAACATTCTGCTGCCACCACTGCACACTAACAACCACACTCGCAGCTCGTCATCGCCGCTAACCCTCCGCCTGCTGCCGTGTGATGCAATAGTGCTGTGGATGGTATTCGTACATAATTTATGTATATGTATATGCTATATACAGCTATACAATCCCACACGTGTATACTTTACATGGCCTGCCTCGTGGCTTATCTTTCTCTGTGCTGAGCTTGGACAGAGACATCTGGACCCGTGGCTTGCGAAATTGACATGTGAAAGAGCGCTTACCGGCTCCACTTGCCTGCCGAAAACAGCAATTTGTTTTCTTCTTTCCGGTTCGAGCCTATCTTCCAAGACCGTGTATGGGAACAGGTATATTCGCACATCAAACAGGTTTACATCAGCATCTTGCTTGAGCGTGCTTCAAATCTCTGCGATACCTCCTCTCCTCCTATGGACAGCTCATCGATGCACAAAGATCCAAACAGAAGAACCACAAAGTCAATTCCTGGTCTGGTCGATCGCCGTTCCCGCGGCTTGCTTATCCACGTCACTGTGATGGCTGAAACCCGAATTCAAGGCACGTCACCCTCGATACTGCTGATTCATGCACCCGTACACCTGGCGTGAACCATTGGAAACCGGCATATACCAGTTGTAATGGCCGACACGCTTTTGTGCAGGAAACTGGGCTACCTAATTTCTGTATACGACTCAAAGCGATATCACTTTTATGAAGTTGTGGCCCCTAATGATACGTTAGTATGCAGCACAAGCGTCTGTGGGCATCGCGGCTTCGGGAACTACAAACCCAAGCGAGCCTGATTCGCACAAGGATGTTGAAACACGAGATATGATACTGATTTGTTACCTCTTGTGTTGTAGCATTTGGTAAAAGTATATTTCCAATTCATTGCATCCTTTCATAGCTCACCCCAACTGCCAGCTGTCGATTACAGCAGCTGTCGCCAGCGGAGCCGGAAATGTCAGGTCAGGTATGCATGCATACACCAGCCACGGCGCTTAGGAGCAAGGCGCAGGCGACAAGGCTGAGCCATCGAGACGTAAAACAGCTTGTGTTGGTGATGATTACGCCAGGGCTTCGATTCATTCTTCTTGCCTTCTCGAAGGTTTGGCCGCACCTCACAGACACAGGAAGATGCTAAGATAGTCACGACTGATTCGTCGCAAGACACTATCAACGTCTCCATATGAATCTAGAAGCCAGCCGCCCTGATAGCACTCCGGATTTTGCAGAGCCCATCCCAGACCGGGACTTGGATTGGACATGGCCTGCCGCAGACGCGCTCACTGATGATTCCATCGCACGTTCGACTCTGCAAACATGCTCGGAACTTGGGTCGCAGCGCATAAGGCTGATCAATATCCGACCTGGATCTTCAGATGATACAATTGAGTGCGATACGAAAGTCTGCTTCCTATCCGATACTGGAGAGTACACCGCCATCTCGTACACGTGGGGTTGTCCAGTGGAGCGACGCCAGATCAACATGGACAACCAGCCTCGACTGGTGACAGTAAACCTCTGGCGGTTCCTTTGGCAGGCGCGACGACTTCCCAAGCAGTTCACCGGTTGGCTGTGGATAGACGCTCTGTCTATCCAGCAGTCTGATCCTTGGGAGAAACTCGAGCAAGTCAAGCTCCTCTCCACCATCTTCGCAGGAGCTACGGGCGCCGTGGTGTGGCTTGGTCCGGCTTACGGGAACAGCGACAGGGCAATGAAATGCCTGGGCACCCAAAAGACGAAGTCGTCTCGCTGGAGAGCTCCACGCAGCGTCTGGGCATCCCCAACAAGCTCCGCTATGCTGGAGCTATGCGAGCGTCCCTACTGGATTCGGCTGTGGGTCTATCAGGAGCTGAAAGCATCTCAGACGACAGCCATTCTATGCGGCAGCCAATGGGTCCTCCTCGATTCATTGGAGAGCCTAATGCACGACAACCATGACGAACGTGTCAAAGCAAAGATGCAGGCCCTGCGAAAAAGTTCGGCGGGGGAGATGCTCAGGTTGACCCACGCATCGATGGACAGGTCTCTGCGAGCCATGCTTGATTCCACATCTCATCTTCGCTGTACCGACCCGAGAGACAAGGTCTATGCAATCCTGAACGTTGTCAGCTCAGGGCATCAAGACATTGAAGCTAATTACACAAGAACACTCCCAAACCTCGTGAATCGGATCCTACGCAACATGCACGCCTCTAAAAAGCCGCAAAGTCTGATGGACGTGTCATGGCAGTGCTCATTACTTGGGACTGTATTTGATATGAGCGAGAGTTTGATATACACGACCGAGGCCGAGGCGCCAACAGAATGTCTCTACCCTGTGTTGGTGCTGTCATTCGTAAATCTATGGCGGGGTCGTACCCTGTGTGCAGAAACCATGGAAAATTACCGGAGATCGACGTTGCCATTTGACAAAATCGACCTCGTACTCCAAGACGTGGGATCATGGTGTAAGCACCATAATCACCAAGAAATCGCTCGTTTAGTCCGCCAAGAGCTTCCTGGACGCCTACATTTGGTAGAGCCGGAGTTAGAACTGAACGATCGGGAAATGCTCTTGAGAAGCGGATCGGAAGAAGACTTGAAGACTATTAGGCTTTGCGAGGAGATGGGTAAGATATTGAAGTCGTTTGAAAGCATTTGCTGAAGGTGGTCATGAGTTCAGGAGTCTTGCGATTTGCACTTTCAAGCATCGAGCCTCAATGTTGCAGGCCTGCTCGGGTGCATGTAAGGGTTCTGGCCATGTCTGGATAGCATGTACAAAGCACCAGCAACCAACTGATAGGAGCCTTGGATTTCTTTCTACGAGAGAGAGAACAAGAAAAATGTTAAGCCGGTCAGTCTGCATGATCATGATTCAAAACATGCCATTCCACCTAAAACCACCACATCTACTCCAAATACTCTCCACCCGTCTCCTTATGAACAACATCAAACAACGGCTTCGCACTAAACCACCCCGCCTTCGCCGTCCCAACAGTCCGATACGTATACGCCGCCTCATCATTTCCAATCGCCACCGGCTTCTCCCCGCGCGACCCCGCCGCCGCCTCCGCCATCAACTGACTCTGGCAGCACTTCTCCATCGACAGGAACCAAAACACCGCTTCTTCTACGCTCTTGCCCACCGTCAGCAGGCCGTGGTTCTGCAGCAGCGCGGCCTTCGCGCCGCCGAGACACGCCGCGATGTCTTTGCCTTCCTTTTCTGCGAGCACGACGCCGTTGAAGGACTCGTAGAGGACGTGGTCGTTGTGGAAGGCACAGGAGTCTTGCGTTAGGGAGTCGAGTTTCCTTCCCAAACTGCAGAACGTCCTTCCATAGATAGAGTGACTATGCGCAGCGCACAGCACATCTGGTCTAGCTTCATGAATCGCCGCGTGTATCATGTAGGCTGCGGTGTTCAACAACCTATTCTCTCCACCGTCGATAACTTTGCCCGAGTGGTCGACGAGAATGAGATCGGATTTAGTCATTAGGCTGAAGGCGCGGCCGAAGGGGTTCACCCAGAAGCAGTCTGGGTGTACGGGGTCGCGGAGCGTGATGTGCCCGGCGACGCCCTCGTCGAAGCCGTATTTGCCGAAGATGCGGAAGGCGGCGGCGAGGCGGCCTTTGAGGTAGTCGCGTTCGGCATGTTTGTCGGTGAAGGTTGGAGGGCTGGGAGGAAGAGGGTGTTAGCTGGTTGTTTTGCGTTGGGAGGTGCTGACTGGGAGGGTGTCTCGGGGGATGGATGAATGGGTAGATGATGGTGGGATAAAGTAGTGAGCAACGCAAACACCACCGTGAGATGATGGGTGTGCAGTATCTCATCAAAAGATAAAAGATCATTTGGCAAGCCGTCCAAACAACGTACTCTAACCGCGGCCAGAGCTTTCCAGAAGCAATATCCGACATCTTGATAAAGGCAATGATAGATAAGCGGTTGTAGCAAAGAATCGACTTACGATGGGAATTCAATCATCTTTCCCTGGGCAATGTTCTTCTTAATACCCGGCTCGAGAGGTGCCTCGCCAGGGTTAACCGGGACTTCTTTGCCATCAGAAGCAACTCCTGTGACGTTCTCGTTCTCTGCGTGAGGCGCCATTGTGGGACACTATCGTTTGTGTGAGATTGTTATATGCTGGTGAGGCTGACTGTGTGTATGTAGGGCGCAGGGTGCCTTAAGTGGTTGAAGAGCAAGATACAGTGCAGCAGGGTGTTGTTTGACGAATGGTGGTCTTCTCGATTGGGATGAATGTATTTGGATGTTATATCTCCCAACGCCACCATATCTGCCCCGCATCATCAACTCCACGTTTCTCACAATCGCCTCGGCCTGAAGACGGCCAACTGGAGACGGCCGAATGGTCGGGCAAGCGTTTGTCCAGTCGGCATGCTGTCCGTCCTGCTACGCGCGAATGGTTCTGTAAAGATCTCTGGAACACGGTAATGTATCTATGAAAGTCGGCCAGTCGCTGCTGTACATCGCCGCGCAGCTGGGATAAAATCGCGAGTATTTGGAGTTGTGAATTTGCCTTCATAAACACCTGCGAGCTACCGTACACAGACGATCTCTTATGCTCGAGCTTCTGGAACAAAGTGTGCAAAGTCAACGCCGAAGCTTCACAAACGTGAGGTTTGTGCGCCGATTGCCCGATGCATGTTGCAGCTGTCGCATCGTCTGAGCGGCTGAAGCCAGCTGCCAGAGGAACCTGATGTCTTGATGTTATCGGACAGAGAGTGAATCCGAAGCGGTGTATCAAGAATGCATGTGGTTGTCACGCAAGACACACACAGAAGATAAAAGAGTGCTGTGGTGCAATATGCGCGTGAGCACGTGGCCGCCATCTTCTTATCTCTCTCTCCCTGTGCTCCCACACTCCCACATCTCGTACGCACGATGATGCCGCCGACTGACAGGAATGCGTGCAATGGTGGGCTCATGCTTACGAAGCGCTGCCACTTGACTGAAGATCTTCTGGGGCTGATGATTCAGACTCCCACACTCCTGCAGCTGCAGCATGGGGTGACATGGTTAGGTGCATGCTGCTTGCTGGGGAGGAGGATCTCTCAGGATTCTTGTTAGAGCCGGCCAAATCGACCTGCGCTTTCGGCGAAGATGCGTGGAATGTTCCGATGTTTCTCGATCCTTCGCGGGCCGGCCACGTCTTCTTCAACCGGTTTTTGGAGGCATGCATACCGTGGAAGGTAACGTTGCAGCTTTGCGAGAGCCAAAGGGCCACCTTCATGACTGAACAGGCATCTTCTCCACGACGCACTGGTATCAAGACGCAACGGACTGTGTGACTCTACCACAAAACAAGACAAAGCTGCCGCAATAACCGACTTGCCATTCCCAATGGCTGACTGCCAAGATAGCTACACGACTGGCGGTTCCGCTGCAGGGCTCACCTTCGCATGCTTCCCCGCCAAAAAAGTGGAAAAGTAGTCTTCGCCGATGTTCGGGCACGTGCCTCTTCTGCAAGTACGAGTACGCCCTTCGCAGTACAAGCGTGGAAGGTGCAGCCTCGACCGCGCACCGGAGCTGTAGGATGACTCTGCCTTTCCACCGCATAGTAGTCAGCACAACAAGGTGAGCACGCTTCTGCCTGCAATCGTCTCATACGCCTTTAGGTCAGAGTCGCGCCCTTTCTCTTCCTGTCTCGCGCCTTTCTACACATTGTTGCATCCCCGGGCTTGAGCCGTGCACCACTGCAACACACGCACGCCGGTCGTTCGTTGTCTTTGCCTGCAATAGGCAATGCCTGTCATCGACGAGGCCCCCGAGTTGGCTTTCAACATGAACGAGCTAATCGAAGAGCCGAGCGTGTCGTTCGATCTAGCCGACAACACCCTGGCCAGCGCGCCTGCAGATCTGGGCACCCTTAATCAGCAGCAATACATCTGCCCGGCCCACCCTGAGACCGACAGGTAGGAACGAAGTTGTCTGTCTTATGGTTTGAGACATTTGTTGACTTGGACTATCAGCTGTATCTGCCATGGAGTTCTGGACTGGGATTATGCGCCTGGCACAAAGCCGGATGCACCTGTCGATGAGCCCGACTACAGCAGATTCGAGAACTTCATCCCAAGGTCGGCAATAACAACACTGCTTGGTATGAATTGCTACTGATGATTTCTTAGATTCATCCGCCCAGAAAAGCCTTGCGACTACTGCAGATCGAAACACCTCAACTGCTACTTGAGAAGTGGCGACATCGGTTGCACACCATGCAAAAGCCTTTTCCGCGAATGCAGTCTGTCCGACTCAAAGACCCTGGAGGCTGGCAACTACACAAACGATACTAATGGCACGTTCTTTGACACATTACACTCTGTCGACGAATTATCATGCAGAGAACGGGGCACTCTCACTGGCATCAAAACACTTCACAGCCGAAACAGCGGTACCCTCACACCCAGAGGAGGAGACGATGCACCTGGTAGCACAAAGAGAAACGGCATTCGCTTCCCTCGACACGCGGTCAAGATTTTGCGCGAGTGGCTGGACGTGCACCAGCAACATCCCTACCCCACAGAAGAAGAGAAGATCGAGCTCGAAAAGCAGACCGATTTGAAACCCATACAGATTGCCAACTGGCTAGCCAACGCAAGGCGGAGAGCGAAATCATCCAGAAGCTCAAGACCAAAACTTTGCGAATCGCCAAGTCTTCGTCCTACGACCCCAGCTATTGACATCCCCGAACCAGAAAAGCCTTGGGAGGAACTCAACCCCTTCGAAAGATGGAAACACTCCCCACCCGAGAACGAACCTGCTCGCTTCACAGATATTTTCAAGGCCGTCGACGACCTTCCAGAGGAAGCCACATCACCATCGAGCTACAACACCCGCCGTCACAGGAATTCCAGCAATGGTTCAGGATGGTCACAGAAGAAACCGCAATCGACAACTTCATTCGAAACAAGCCACCCAAGTTCGCTCTCGCGATCTCAGTCGGCATTGTCATCTGGTGCGAATTCTCGAGGCTCATCTCATGGCTCGTACGGATCCTTCAGTTCGAGCTTGGCAGGCAAGAAGGATCGCCGTCGACGGAGAAGGAACGTCACTGCTCCCGCCCGGCCTGTAGTTGACGACAAGAAACGCATCTTCCAATGCACATTCTGCACAGATACATTCAAATCAAAGTATGACTGGACTCGCCACGAAAAATCGCTTCATCTATCCCTGGAAAAGTGGATATGCGCGCCAATTGGGCCTGTGATAGTGGACAGTGCGACCGGCGCGAAGACCTGCGTTTACTGCAACGAGCAAAATGTTTCCGAAGACCACGGCGAGACTCACAACCACAGTGCATGCGAAGAGAAAGGTTTCGATGCACGCACATTTTACCGCAAGGATCATCTACGCCAGCATTTGCGGTTGATGCACGGCTGTGAAATGTTGTCTACTATGGAATCTTGGAAATCTGTGGCGACAAACATCAATTCCAGGTGTGGGTTCTGCGCACAACGATTCACAGTATGGCAAGACCGTGTGGATCACCTCACAGCCCACTTCAAAGCCGGAGCGAAAATGTCTCAATGGAAGGGATGTCGAGGTCTGGATCCAGCAGTCGCAGCTCAAGTCACAAACGCGATGCCTCCATATCTTATCGGCATCGAAGCCGTAAGTCCGAATCCCTTCAGTGCTACGAGCAGGAACCACCATACACAAGAACTGGCTGGAAGAATAGCGCAACAGGAAGGCGCTGAACAGGACCTTCCGGTTGATATGAGCGGCTGTAACGAACAGGACTCTGGAACCAAGGCAACTTGTTGGGAAATTCTCACGGTACGGCTAGGGAGGTATGCAAACGACATGGCTAAGCAGGGAATCGTTCTTACAGACGAGATGCTTCAGTCTCACGCACGTAAAGTGCTATACGGTTCTGACGACAGCTGGAACCAGACAGCTGCCGACAATGCTGAGTGGCTGGATCTCTTCAAAAAGGCTCATGGTCTCGATTTCATCCCGTCAGCTGTAGGCGGCGAGGGCTTCCAAATTCCCGAGGATCTGGAGACTTACGGCGACTTGGGTTTGCGTATCCCATTCTCCGTGCAACTGGCAGCATTCAACCAATCGCAAGCCAAGAGGCAGGGAGTTTTACAAATGAACCCTGGTCCAGACAGAGGCGCCATCGAGCAGAAGAGACAAGAAGTGCGCAGCGTATACCACCAGCTATCAAAGGAGGGAGTGCTGCACAGCATTGACTATCGATGCGAGCATGCGGAGTGCAGTGGGAATGTGGTGGACATGCGTCCGTTCGAGAACTCACCTGGCAAATCGAGCCCGAAACCAAGGAGATGGTGCACCTACGAAGTGCCGATTTCAGCGATATCTGCGACGACACAAAAGGACGCGATCTCTGAAAGCGATGCGGCTGCGCGAGTGCGTGGACTGGAGGCCTTAAACCGCATCGAACAACGCAACCACAATAGTGCTGGTCACGCTGAATGCGAGTGGATCGAACATGATGCACAAGTTGCAGCGGCGAACTCACGCTGGAATATGCTCGAGAAGTTGCAAAAAGGCGAAGTTGAGAAATGCCCGTTCACAGCAGAGAACGCACGCCTCGGTGGTCTGAGAGACAGACAGCAAGCAACCCAGCGCTCAAACGCCATAGCTCGCGGCCTCGACAGACTTGTGGCGATGGAATGCGGTGGTACAGGAGAATGCGAAAACCCGCACACAACTTCACAATCAGATGCGCTGGCTCGCGGGCTCGACACACTCGTGGCAATGGAAGCCGCAGAGCTGGATGACAATTGGGGACCCAACGGCATTCCTCTTCGCGAGAACCAGCCCAGCAACGAACCCAGCACAAACAACAGCACCAGCACTAGCCCCTACCTCCGAAGACACCGCTACGAGCTCCCGCCTGACCGTGCAATGCGATTTGCAACAGTAACGCCGGCGTGGAAAGAGAGCGGCCTCATGCCACCCGTAACATACACCGCCTCAGCACCCAATCTCTCCGCGCCAAGCATCGCGATCCAGGACTCAACTTCCACAGGCGCCATGATGGAGTTTCTAGGGCCCAACATTGGCGCAGGCCTCGATTTCGCCAACGACACTACCACCCAGCAAATCCCTCTGCAAGGTCCGGACTCGAGCGGCGCCCAACAATCGGCCGGCTACACAATGCCCAACACTAACTTTTCAACGACCGAAGAACTGCACAACTGGTACCAAGGCAACGACCACTGGTGTGACGAGAGTATGCTGCTCCAGGACCTCGACGATCTGATCGCGGCGTATCCCGGTGCGGACCAATTCGACGGCTCTGCGGCGTTCGACATGGGAGGTATGGACACCACCAACGAGCCTCCTGCTTTTGATCTGAATGGTAGTGTGGCAAATCAGCAGGCGTGGACGACGGAATCTTTCGCGCCGACTGCTACCACCACAGCGGCTATGCCGACATCAGATGTCTCTGGGCTAGGAACGATGGGGGATGTGGCGATGGAGGACGTCAATTTCGAGGATATGATGTTTGATTTTGACTCGCTGGCTGACGAGCGAGGGTTGCACAACTTATAGATTGGATGGGGTACTTGGGAAACTTTGGTTCCGACAGAAGGAAAAGAATTGGTTACTGGGAAGAGTTGTTACTAGACTGCAACTATTGATGGATTATTAGATGACGACTTGCATGAATATGCCTTGTTTAGAATAGACTGATGCTACTTTTATTTTGGTGGCTCAAAAAGGATTTAATGTTGAACATCAATAAACGCCCTTTATCTTCTGTACGTTTCATTTGGTGTTGCAATGTTTCATAAATCATCACTCGGCATCCAATCGTTCGTGGCCGATCTCAGCCCTGCAGCGAGGCTGTGTTGGAACGTGGCGAGCGTGGAGACGCGGGACAACAAGTCAAGGACCTCATGCGTTGCTGCTTCTTCTTCGACTGGTACCTACGAACACGAACGACCTAACTTGAGTGCATTATCTCCATCATTGCGTGCGAACGTTTAGCCATCTACCTAGTCCACTAGCAGATTCATTGTTGCGCTGCTGCATTACCACCTTGACGTGCCACAACGGCCAATCGCTGCCCTTGCTATTGGTCTCTAGTCAGCAGTAATAACAATCATGGCTCGCTCGGAAGATATAGGTGATGGAGGTGTGAATATTCCCCAAAAGATCATTTGCCATGCACATGCCGCTCCATCTCACACCGCACATTACACCACCAACAAAAGCGCAGCACTAACACCACCCCAGAAACCATCACCCACTCCAGCAACCGCACAGACGCCACCCCTCCCGACCTACGCATCCTCCACTACAACGACGTCTACCACGTCGAGCCCGGCTCACGCGAACCCGTCGGCGGCATCGCGCGGTTCCAAACGCTGTGCAATTCCTACGCGAGTTCAGATGAGCGGTATGCGGGCCAGCCGGAGCTGGTGACGCTGTTCAGCGGCGATGCGTTTAATCCTAGTTTGGAGAGCAGTGTTACGAAAGGTATGGCTTGTTTGGGTTGGGAGACGATGTGCGGGTGGACAGTGCTGATGATGGTGATTTTACAGGTAGCCATATGGTCCCGCTCCTGAACGCTACTCGTATTGATGCGGCTTGTTTGGGCAATCATGATCTGGATTTTGGTATGGAGCAATTTGAGTATCTGGCTAAGAAGTGCACTTTCCCATGGCTGGTGGCGAATGTCCTCGATCCGGCGCTGGGTGAAGGTGTACCGCTGGGCAATTGCAAGCGGACTGTCATGCTCACCGCTTCCAATGGGATTAAGATTGGACTCATCGGACTGGTGGAGAGAGAGTGGCTGGCAACTCTGAACTCACTCCCGCCGAACCTCAAGTACCTCAGTGCATCTGCCACTGCTGCTGAGCTTGCGCCGCAACTCCGAGAGCAGGGTGCTGAGATCGTTATAGCTGTATCTCATCAACGTCAGCCTAACGACGAGAAGCTGGCTCACAATGTGCCTGAAGGTACTCTAGACCTAATCCTTGGCGGCCACGACCACACCTACAACCACTGCATCATCAACAACATCCACCTCCTCCGCAGCGGCACAGACTTCAAACAGCTCAGCTACCTCGAAGGCCGCAGAAATCCTGACGGTGGCAAAGGCTGGGACTTCGACATCACCCGCCGCGACGTCGTCGCTTCCATCGCGGAAGATCAGCCAACATTGGAGACCGTCACTAAGATAACATCCGCCCTGAAAGCCAAAATGGAGAAACCCATCGGCTGGATCTCCGCTCCGCTCGATGCGCGCTTCACCACCGTCAGGCTGAAAGAGAGCAACATGGGCAATTTCGTCTGCGATTTGATGAAACTGCACTACGACGCTGAGTGCTGCATCATGGCCGCGGGGACTGTGCGAGGCGACCAAGTCTACCCACCCGGTGTGCTCAAAGTCAAAGACATCATGAACTGCTTCCCCTTCGAAGACCCCTGCGTCGTCATAGAGTGCTCTGGCCAAGCCATCGTCGACGCTCTCGAGAACGGCGTGAGCACTTACCCAGCCCTCGAAGGCCGGTTCCCGCAAGTCAGCGGTATTCGCTTCGCTTTCGACCCGAGCAAACCGGCGGGCTCTCGCTGCTGCGAGGTCGAGATCGCAGGCGCGCCGGTCGACTTGGAAAGACAATACAGGCTCTGCACGCGAGAGTACATGGTTCGCGGCAAAGACGGTTTCACATCCCTTCTAATTGAAGAGCACGGCGGCGTGGCGAAGAGTATCGTCGACGAAGAGAACGGGCTTCTCATCTCGATTATCCTGCGCCAGTACTTCATGAGCTTGAAAGTGCTGGGCCGCTGGAAGAACTGGAGCTCCCAGTTGGGACAGCACTGGGGCGGAGTCCAGGACGACTTGCATAATGTGCATCCTGTTCGTGAGCCTAAGCAGCCTGGCTCTCCTATCAATGAACGCAACACCGCCACTACACAGTCGACAGATGAAAGTAAAACCAACGCCCTCCCCTCGCTAGTCGGCAAAGCGCAAGTCTCCACCGAACCCGCAGACGACGACGGCGCTTCGGAATCGGAAGACGAGAGTACGGCGCGTAGCGACTTACCTGCTGTGCCTAAGGAGCATTCTGAGGCGGAGCGCAAACTTGTGCTTGCGCGCAAGGTCATGAGGAAGTGGTGGCGTGCGACGGGGCTTAAGGGTCACCCGGCTATGTGTGAGGAGGTTGGGGATGATTTCGGGGTGAGCTGGACGAAGGGTGTTGCGCCGAGGGTAGAGGGGAGGATCAGATGTTTGGGGGGTGAGGAGTGAGTCGTAAGGCGCCGAAAAGTGCACCGGAGGTCGTTAAGCGATGTATGAGAGCATCATGGTCGAAACGCATGCTGTTGACCATTGCGTGGTGAATGTGGTAGAGTCAAATGTGCAGCTTGAGAAAGCAGTACTGCTGCAACCGAGATCATCGTGCGTACATGCACTATTAGCTAGCACCACCGGCGGAGCAAGCATGAATGCCGGTATGCGTGGGAGATGTAGCGATTACATGTACACATTTATGTATCGCTGCCATTCAATGTTTTGTTCGTTACCGTCGTCTACCGTCGTCTGCTTAGGGTTGTTAGGGTTTGCGCTTCCGCAGCGTGCCAGCCAATCGCGACACGCGGGCGGACCCGGGCACGGGATGGCGAGCCAATCAGCGCTTGAGACTCTTTTCATTTACCAAAAAATTGCTAAAATTGCATAGACGCTCACAACCAAGCTATATATGTTACGGCTTCACGATTCCAGCATCTAAACAGAAGCTGAGTGGCGCAGCGGAAGCGCGTGAGTTTTTCCCATCTATTTACGAGTCTCTGAAGACGTATAACTGACATCTATCACAGGCCGGGCTCATAACCCGGAGGGCAATGGATCGAAACCATTCTCAGCTATCTTTTTGGCCTTTCTCTTGTCATGATGTGCATGGCGGTTGATCAGTGCCTTCATTGGTTGTCTTTTTGGGGACCTTCAAGACCTGAACACGGAAATTCCGGGTGTGTGGGAATGTGGCTCGGAGTTTAGAGCTTTTGCTCCGGACTGTGGTCACAACGGAGAATTGTCGGGGAGATACTGTTATCAGATCCAGCGTCGTCTTTTGAGACACTGCGCGACTTTTCGAACGATCTGGCCTTGGGATGTTTCGTACAGCGTCTCACGAGCGTGACTTTACAGTCCTCAAGCTGAGCTCTCTCATGAAGGTATAGCTCTCCAAACAGGCCCAGATGGCTTCAGGATGAGCAAGTCAAGGTACCGGATACGGCTCTCCAATTCGACACCACAGGCAGGCAGAGTGGGTATAAAATGAAGAGCGGGAGTCCGAGGCACGGTATCCGCTGCAAACAAGCGCAGGACACGGCTGAGCTGAGGCGAAGGAATTCGGTTGTCGAGGCCGGACCGGACAGCTGTAGCAGTGGAGATTGTGGAGATGAGATGTCTTGTGCACGTGTTTGGTGGAACGCTTTTCGGACTCAGGGTTCAGAGCGATGATGAAGGAGCAGTAGTTTCTCGCGGGTAGCGCGTCCGAAGCGCGAGCGAGCTGAGATGACGAGAGCACTTCTGAATGTTTCGTATCAGCAGCTGCGCCTTTTTGTGCCAAAGACTGTTTATTATTATGCCTGCATAGCCCTCTTGTCATTCCAGCTGACTTTTGGACTCTATTCATCATCTTTTGCTGTTCAATGAAGAAATACCCGAGCGGCATCAGTTAATTACTCCTCCACTTCCTCCGCGTTTGTCGGCAAATGAAGTGAGCAAAGCGTTTGCTTGCATCGTTCCTTCCTCACGGACTCCGCTACTGCAAGCTGCATTTATCCGTGTCGACCTGCATTTGCTTGCTGCACGCCCCGCCATCTCACCAATAAATCATCAAATCACAAACCACCGACACCACCACTAGCCACTGTACACGCTTGCTGCACGACACCATCATCACCATCCTGCGCGCCAACCACAGTCGCACGTGTGACTTGCTACTTCGGCGCATTCGGACTGTTTTGCGCGCACGCCTACCGACAGGCACATCTTCGTCTTCAGGAATGAGCATTGCATAGCTTTCATTCTACAGCAACACCTCAAGCCTTCGCGCTTCTCAAACTTCAACACCAGTCGCAAGGTCGCATCACCCACCGCAATGGGTCGGCAGCCGGACGTGGTGATCATCGCGAGGTAGGTACTTCTTCAGCGTCGTGACACCTCGGACCACCTGGCGCAATTGCATGATAGCTGACCCTATATTCAGGCACGGTGCTCGACTCGATGCCGCAGACTCAAACTGGCACCTCTCCACTCCCACGCCATACGACCCTCCTCTCACTTACGGCGGCTGGACGCAATGCCGCGCGCTCGGCGTTCGCATTGCCAGCTTGCTCAAAGCTCGCGAACAGTCCCTCAACGATGCGCCGAACGCACCAGACTCGGATCAGAACGGCGACGGTAGCAAGAAGAGGAAGCGCAGGAAGCACAAGGTCGTGATCCACTCGTCACCGTTCTTGCGATGCATACAGACCAGCGTCGCCATATCCGCCGGAATGGCGCAGTACCACCCGACTATCACCACTGGATCGACCACCAGCAAGAGCAGGACACCCAGCAGCATGCACTCTGCGTCACCGCGCCTCCGCGGTATGGACGGTGGCTCACCAAACCTGGCTCCGATCTCAGAACCCAAACAAGACTTCGCCCACGAGATTGCGCGCAAAGTCCTCGCCGAACAACAACAATTACCCAATCCTAAATCGAAACTCCGCGTCGATGCTTTTCTGGGCGAATGGTTAAATCCACAGTACTACGAACACATCACGCCTCCTCCACCGAGCGCATTGATGGTTGCGACAGCCAAGGGAGAGCTCATGCAGAACGAGCACATTGACGTATACACACCGACGGTCAGCAGCAAGAGCTCGACAAGCAATCTATGGGGAGGCGGAGGCGGCAAGAGCACGAGTACACAGGGCGCTGCAGATGACTGGAGTCATGTAAGAGATGCGCTGCCTGCGCCTACGGCAAGACGAGACCGCGCCACCAGCGTGACCAGCGGCGCTAGCAGCGATACTGGTTCTGGGAGACGTAGTCCGTTCAGGCCGGGCCATGTTTTGCACTCTCAATCTTCCACGATGCCCAAGTTTGAGACAACAGCGTACATCCCACCGACACCATCATACGCTGTATCCAGCTCCGACCACATTCCTAGGGGGTATGTGGCACATGCTAGGAATGCGACGGTGAATGTTGATTATCAGTGGGACTCCTCGCGAGCTCCTCAGAATTGGGGCGACGGAGGAAAATACGGCGAAGAGTGGACTTCCATGCACAAGCGATTTAGAAGAGGACTGAACCATCTGATTCACTGGTACAACCAACACGATCCTGATGATCGGAATGAGGATGCGCTCGGACTTGACCAAGTAGAGCACAACGACGACGATGAAGATTCAGAAGAAGAGGAAGATCTGGTAGTTGTGATGATCACCCACGGAGCCGGCAGCAATGCTCTCATTGGAGCCATCACGGAACAGCCTGTACTTTTGGACGTGGGCATGGCCAGCTTGACAATGGCTGTCAAGAGAGATGACGCTCCGCCGCTTGAATCGTCAGACTACATCGGATCGCCAACAGGCTCAACTCCAGCACAGTCTCCAGGATCAGAGATGCCACCGAACTCACAACGACGTGGTAGTTTTAACACTGGTCTGTCGGCCATGTACGAGATGAAAATCATTGCATCCACCGAACATCTACGCCCCGGATCAGATCCCTCAAGAGCCTCACCATCGCCCTTCTCGACCCGCTCAGGACTCTCAAGCGGTGACTCGGCCTCTCGGGCCCAGAATGGTGCGTCTGTCATGGCTTCATGGAACTTCCACGACGATCGCGAGCACCGCAAGACACAGTCTACTGCGCTCGGCAGCATTCGCAGACCTGGTAACGCCAATTCGGCGGCTCCTAATCCTTCACAGAGTGGCGGCATGCACCGGAGAGCAACACAGCCTCATACCGGTGTGGATCACGAGTCTCTGCCCGCACTATCAGGAGCTTCTACGCCCGCCTCAGGGGGGCTTTGGACTCCGCCATCTGGTCGTACACCCTTACTTGACGCCCAGCGTGGCAACGAAGAAAAGAAAACATGGTTCTCAACTCTTAGCAGCAAGCAGAACGACACCGCAGCATCAGGCGACGATCTGGTACTAGACTTCTCCAACTCACCACCCGACTCCCGCCCCGGCAGTGCCGGTGGCCTACGCTCAAAATCCAAACCTCAACTCCCCACTCTCGACGCCGCCTTCGACGTCCCATCCATCTCCATCTCAAACGACAACGAAGACCGCACTGCATCTCCCCGCACGGAACCCCTTCTCCCCACTCCCTCGCCAAACGACGCAGCTGGCGCTCCTCTCTCCCTCATCCCCTCCGCCGACGCCGCTGGCGCCCCTCTGGCTCCCATCCCCAGCGCCGACAGCGAGCGCGACGTCGTCCCCGAACTTCCGCCCAGTAAGACCAACCGTTTCGCGCCGCCTGTCGTCGCCAGCATTCCGGACTCGCTTAGCAGGAAGCTTAGCCAGAAGGGCTTGTGGGGCACGAAGCCTAGTGGCGATGAGGTCAAGAGGAGTTGGCCGAGAGTGGGGATGGGTAAGAGGAGGTGGACTGTTAGTGATCAGGACGGGAATGGTTAGGAATCATCTCCGGAATGCGAGGATGAAGAAGTGAAGGAGACGAAGTTGTGTAGGTTTAGTGTATGATTATAATGATGTTTGATGACTGATGATAGTGTCCGAGTTTGTTTGGGATCTTTGAGATTTTGTTGTTCCTCTCTCCTCAGCTCTTTTACCTGTTAAATCAGCATCGGTCCGGGCGTTCATGTTGTTGTGCGAGGAGCACCCAACTCCGACGTTCTTCCTTTTGCTGTTGAACAGCGCCACAGACACAACGAAGTCCGACGAACTCAGATATTGCTATCAAGCCAATTCCCTTTGACCCTACGGTGAAGGAATATTCCAGTTAATCTCACTGTTATATCGGCTGTTCATCTGGCTTCACGCGTCAGGTCGCCCATGTATACGCGTATTCATTTTTGACGAGATTGAACCATTCTCTATTGCCCTAAACACTAACCCTCGTTGAGAAATTCGTCCTGTGTCAACAGTCCGACAGTGATGAGAATCTAGCGGTCAAACATTACAGACATGGAAGGGTGTACCTCAAAACGTAAGATTGAAGGTATACATTACGCTTAGCAAATTAACCCAGCTGCATATAACGATGTTCATCCAGCGGTCTATAGACTGACTGGATGTTCCGGGATACCTCCATCGATGTCAAAGAGTGGATTCACTATAGCTAGCGTCTCCACTTTCGTTTCCCGACCGATCGCCCAAGCAGGGCGATCGGCAAACTATCAAGACTCGAGCGGTTGGTTGGCAGGTTTCACAGCACCTGCTTCTCCTACTTCCAGTACTGACTTCACCTGTGGATGCATGGTATGGGTCATCGGCCACTCTCAAAGGAAAGAATTTACATATATTATCACTACACAAGGCGTTATCTCTCGCTGACAACCCTACTTTCTGTCTCCATCTGGCCTGGACTCGGTCGGCATTTCTCTCTCCACTTCCAGCCAGCGCAACATGCATGTGCTGCAGTCATGTGGCCCAATCGGCGCCAGCTTCTCAGACGCGCTGCACGCAATAATGCCTCCGCTTTTGGCTGGTGTGAGAGCTGCTCGTGCCGGCGTGGCTTGTATGTACTTACGTTGTTGCGGTAAGAAGATACGGTGGGCCTGCTGTCTAGTACCTTAGCTGTGCCACGTCTTTCTGGCGGTGGAGTCCCCCTTGGGTGGCACGTCAGCTGTGGGAATGCAGGGCAGGTAGGTGGACTTACTTTCTTTGCTGTGCTGTTCTGTCTACCTATCTTTCATTCTTCTCCTTCAAAGGCCTGCTCTTTCGTTATGCGTCCGACGCTGTCATTCTTGCTTGCACTGCGTTGGAGCTGCTTCTGGCTGAGGGCTTGAGAGCAGTCAGTAGCGATTTTGTTGCTGCTTACGGGATCTTGTGCTACGGTTCCTGCAGCGACTCGAACACTTTCAAGACCCTCCAGATAATTATTCTTAGTGAGCTTCTGGACTTCGACACACTTTGAGCTACAGCCATGGACGAGCTGCGGCCTCCTCTGGAGCCCAGCTGTGCTATCTGCGGTCGTCCTCCATATCCGGAGTGTCCCCACGAAGGCGATAGTCTCCAACGTGCTCTCCAGCAAGCACAAGATCGATGGACGGGCGTGCAGCGGATCCGGTAAGTGTCACAAGCCCATCTCAAGCCTGTGTGCATGTCCATCGCCCTGCTAACCGCTGTACCTTTCTGTGTATAACAGCGACTGGGTCCTCGACAACTCCCGCAACCACATAATCCGCATGTTCGAACACCTCAAAACCACCCGCTACAACGCCCACCTCGCCTACCTACAATCCCTGCCCTACTATTCCCTCTACCAATACCACAACGGCCGCCCGCCCCTCCACGCCCGCGAACTACAATACCTACACACCCAGCTGAACAACGCGAATGCAAATCTTAAGCTCGGGGTAGATCAGGATTGGAGGTCTGTGTGTTTGCTGTATCCGGAGACGCTGGATTATTATTTTGGGTTGGTGAGTTTGAGGCTGCCGAAGGATGGGGATGAGAGTGTGCTTAGGCCGGAGATTGGCGGGAGGAAGAAGATTGGGAGGAGGGATAGTGGGCATAGTGAGAAGGGGGAGAAGAAGAAGGGGAGGTCGTGAATTATGGTGTCGTTGGGTTGAAGTGTTTTTGGAGAAGCTCTGGGCTCGACTTTTGCTTGGCCTGCCGCATCATGGAGGTGGGTTGGAGTGCTCTGGGAGCAGCGCTGGACTCGACCATTGCTTAATTTGTCTCATCATACGCAGAGAGGTTTGCAACATTTCACTAGGTGCTTGCGCCCCGAGGTGTTGCAGATTTCGCTGAAACCGAAAGAGTAGAAAGCTTCCTGAAGCTGGAAACATACACATACCTACGCCAGATCAGGAGACCTTTCGCCTAAATCGACTGGCAAAACATGCCTTGTCCTCGATGTCGCAGCCACATCAAGCTCGTTGAGCACCCTTATGCTGAATCACACCTCGACAACGCCAAGACTTATGACAGCAACCCATGTCGGCTACCCGCATCACCCGTGTTACACCACGACCCTACCACTCCGGGCCCTATCGACCTTGGTTCGGTTGAGCCTCCGAAAGGACACAGCCTCCCATCAAGTTCAACATGTGTACAACGACCGCGTCTGCGGCCTCCTCGGTGCCGGTGAGACGGAGTTCCTGTGTGACGAACATGTCAATCTAGTGGCTTGAAGGATTGACAGCGGCAACGTGCCGCACGAACGGTCGTACAGAACAGCGGTCAAGCTCGTGCAACGAGCGGTCGACACTGCCGGACTGGTCATTGGTCGAGGCACACTCCCTGCGAGGCCAGTGTACGCCACGAGACCGTGCTCCACTGCCATCGTGCTAGTGAGGTCTCTAATCTACTGCAAGCCTGCCTTGGACTTGGACAAGCGGTGACCGGTACCCGGGAGAGGATCTGCATGAGGCGCTGGCGAACTGATTGCGTTCTTCGCTTCTGCATATCCGGGGAACGCCCCAGCTCCCAGGGCAAGTCTGTTTCGACAGCAGTTACACCACCTCTCTATGATGGCACGGCCTCGGTTTGCGAGTCGAGTCCTCCCTAATTCACGGGAGTCGTCATGCCACGGACTTGTTACAACCGCTGCTGCCGGTTTCGGTGATTTAATCATTGGGCAGGACGAGGACCCTCCCGTACGCACGTCTGGCTCGGTCCACGGGACGGCACAGCAAGCCTGCAGCTTCACGGATAGCAACCATCAGACCATGCTACTCGCCCAAAGAGACCTTCAGACCTCATGTCTCAGATGATCTCCGGACGCCTTACAGAAATAACCAGAGGCAGGACCGCAGGATCGGCACCAAGTCCAAGCAACAGCATCGCCTTGCCTGGGAAGCCGGAATCCTCCTGGCAATCTCCCCAAAGGGCAAAGGTCGTGCGGCTGCTCCTGCTGCGGAGAGCTCGCGACGACACCGTAGTGTACTCCGTGCGGATGGCACGGCGCGTTCGTATGTCAAGGTTATTGGCACGGTCTCACCATCTGTGGGGTGCGTTGCGATTGAGTGGTCGACGAAGTAACAATTGTGGCACTCATGGTCGCGTCCAGCTATGGAGTATGAGCGTGCCATTGGCCACTCACTCGCAATCCCACCCAGCTACCACACCTGTAACGTTTGCAGTCGGCTATGGTCATAGTGCCACTCCAGCTACGGTGCGTATGTGGGCTCAAACATTCGCTCACTTCCGCAACCGTGCGCCAGATCCAGGCCATCATTCACAGGTAGGCCTGCATGTCTGAATGCATGGCTTCTGTACGGTGGCGACTGGCAAACTGGTGCTTGCATCGCAGCACATGGCATGAGTCTAATGCGAGCAAGCATTCAACACTCCCATGCTTTGTCCCACACCGCAAACTCCCAAGCTTCTATGACATCGACTGGGCCGTCCACGCAAACACTACCGCCAGCCCGACCACGCGAATGGCGACGGACCACGCTGCGTCGGACCTTGATTCGCCTGCGCTGCCTGCAAGCCTCTTTCATCGTCTTTGACTGACAGCACTTCAATATTGTGCGAGACATCGCGGGCCGCGGTGTGTGTGTGCCTACTTTTGGGTCTTGCAGATGAGCTAATGCGCCCTGTCTTAGATCGTGCTCGGTGACTGATTCCTGGGACTCACCCCTCTGGTATAAGGGCAGACGTGTCCTCGCCCTTGGCCCGAGAGTGGTAATCACACCGCTGCGCTCGAGCGATCCCAGTCTGTTTGCATCTCTCCCTGAGCATCCTTTTCCTCTTCTGCACCACACCATGTCCCAAACCTCGACGCCGAAGCATGCCATGCTTTCGCCTGTCAGCCCTCCCCGTCACCGTCGTGATAGCGTCACGAGCGAGCAAACTGCGAAGTCGACCAACACTCATATGCTCCGCATCAACAACCTTCTCAACCCCATGAACAACAGCAACAACCAGACAAATGGTTTCACCAGTCTTCGCACGACACCAGCTTACACCGCGAACGATTTCACATCCACTCCTACCCCAGGCCCAGACACTCCCCTCACACCGGCTTCCACTAAGCGTCAGAAGAACGGCAAAGGCAAACTTGTCACCAAGCGAGCTGCGCCTAAAGGTGTGGTCAACTACCGTCCATTCGAATGCAACGGAAATGTAGTCTGCGCCGACCCCAACCTCCGCGAAGAGATCATCGACCAACACCGCTGTTACCAGGTCTCCATCGAGGGAGAGGGCTTGATCAGCGACTACCCGAAGCACATACCCTACACTAGCGACAAAAAGGACTTCCACAACAAGACCGGGCGTGATGCCTTTGAATGTTTGTTACCCTGCTTGCTTCGAACGAGTCAGTGTCAGTCCCGCTAACCCATGACAGTCTTCGAATACAGCTTCATCATGCCAGACGACGTTGACGGGAAGGTTTGGAAAGTCTTGTGGGACTACCAGATCGGTCTCGTACGCGTTACGCCCTTTTTCAAGGCTTTGGGCTACTCAAAGGTATGTGGTCACAATGATCTGCTCAGTGAGCCAAGCTAATTCCTCCCGTAGACCACCCCAGCCAAAGCCATGAGAACCAACCCAGGCCTCGAAGACCTTGTCCACAGCATCACTGGCGGCGCTCTCGCGGCCCAAGGCTACTGGGTTCCCTTCTCGTGCGCGCGTGCACTTTGCGCGACCTTTTGTTGGGAGATTCGTTGGGTGCTCACACCGGTCTTCGGGCCTGGCTTCGTCACAGAGTGTCTGCCGCCGGATCATCAGAACTACAGACGCTGGAAGATCGACAGCAACATTGTCCGCAGGGCCGAGCTGCAGGCAGAGGATTGGAGGGCGCAGGCAAGCCGTAGCGGGACACCTGCAAGCCAGGCGAACTCCCCGTACGCTGCACCGTACATCCCCATGTATCAACCGCCGACCTCCGCGCCTACATCCAACCCTAGCCAGGCGCGGCGCCCTGAGAGGGAGAAGCCAGTCTTCATGAAAAACTCGCCATTTAGTCCACGCGCTGGCCAGAGGAACCGCGATAGGACTGTCGACTTGGTCACCGACGACTCCGACGTCTCTCCCAAGTCGTCTCCCGCGCCCGCCAGTAATTCTGGGTGGACAAGCATCAACCAGCGCGCTCCAACTCCTTCGGCCCCAAACAACACATCTTCAAACGCTCTTGACCGCTCTCTACTGCTCACCCAACCTTACCACACCCTCAAGGGGCAGGAGTCAGCCTGGCGTGGCCTCAACGGAGAGCGCTCAGCGTCGCCGGCATCAGGCCCATCGTCGAAGAGGACTGCCGCCAGGAAGCGTCCGAACCGTGAACGCATCGCTTCCGAGAAGATCGACGAACATGAAGAGACTGTGGTTATGAGCGACAGCTCTTACAAGTCGTCGCCAGCCAGCAGCAACTCCTCGGTCATGTCCTCGCCACCGCCGCCTCCACCTCCAAAGAAGATCAAGCTGACCAAGCGTCGTCGCCAAATCCCTGAGGACGAGCACGTGGCTTCCAATGGCGAGACTGCTGTCAGGGCCCAGGAGCCAGAGCACATGGAGGTTGACCCGGATGTCGTCGAGGCTGCTAAGCTCCTCATGATGCTGCATGAGGATGACAAGAGCTTCGCCGCAAGTGGTGAGACGCGGACACAGCTCGTACGAACATGATCCGGATGCTGGAGTCCTACGACATTCAATACAAGACGAGTCACCAATTATGGCTGACACTGGACGCACAGCACGACATCGGCATCAGAGGAAACCAGGCCTCTTCTTTCCTTTTCTGACATCGACGACAAGACTGCATTTTCCTTTTCCTCCTCTACTTAAGCTGATCATGCCTCACCGAACTCGCTGAGCAAGGATCGCTTCTGTCCATAGTAGCATTGCTGATTCAAAGAGTGATTGTAAAAACAAGAATAGCTGCAGAGCCTTCATCAGTCAGTCGATAACAAGTTTGGATGTCTCTCTAGGTAGCTGTCAATACCAAACCACGTTTTCGTTCCTCTTCTCGGAAGTCGGAGCTTCCGTTCACTTCCTTTATGCGGAACAGCTCATTGGCCAATGTCTGCACCAAGTACCGGAGGTCCCACAGTTTCTGTCATCCTCCCGCCTAGCCGGAAGGTAAAGTCTTGCGGTGTGAAGCAACTACATAGCCTCATAGAATACATGCTTCATTGACAGATCTACCAATGTTGCGCCAGATTGGTTCAAACTACCACAAGGCCATCTGACGGTATCTCAAATACTGATATGTTAGTATCCTTTGACCATCTGCTTTTGAGGGCCGCAAGTGTTGCAAACGATCATCCAAAGCCTCAAAATATCTCAGGCTTATGACGAGCGTAGCATCACCGCGGAACTCTCGGCACCCACGATACTCCCCATGTACGGGCACACGGGCACTGAGCCATTGGGTATATACCGTGTCTAACAAAAGAACCGCCAGAACCATGGTCTGCCTCGGCTACGAATTCGATTTGTTTTCCTTTCGACGGTGACGTCGTGACACGAGCGTTGGGTTAGGTTTCGACCAGACTTCACAAGCGTACAACGGCGCGCGCGGCACGGCTCCAGATCGGCCTTTGCTGGCCCTATTTTTGGGACTCGCGACCCAAGGTATTCACGCTATACAGCCTTCTGCGTAGGGCAGACTTCGTGTTCGTAACTTAGTCAGTTGTCGGTTGCGAAGAGTCCCTCCACAGTCCGCACTAGCCAGTTGCTGATCTTGGGTCACAGGGTCGATGACACGAGAGGCTTTGCCACTTTGAGGTTACGAGCGTGGGTTCATGATGCGGATCATCTGGAATAACTCCGTTGTAAAGTGGTCTGTGGGAATGGTATATATACGTGCATGAGGATCGATGGTGAAGAACCCATCCTTCAGACAACAATCACTCTATCCATCCAACTCCAACAACCACCTCCAATCGATATACTCTATACATAACTCAACAACCACATCAATAAGACTTCTCACCAACAAACACCATGCACCACAGCGTCCTTCTCGCTCTGGCCACCGCTGCCACCGGTGCTCTCGCTGGCCCTCTGAGGCGTGATACTGCTGAGACTACCACATACGCCTGCAACCCGGCTCACAGCTACCCTAACGGTGCTCAGTGTGTCTCGACCAACGGAGCTTTATCCCTGGTGACTCCCACCGCCTCGGGCTCGTCCAAGGCTTCATCTACTGCTGCAGCAGCGACTACGTACGCTTGCAACCCAGCCCACAGCTACCCCAATGGTGCTCAGTGTGTCTCCACCAACGGTGCTCTGTCCCTGGTGACTCCCACCGCCTCGGGCTCGTCCAAGGCTTCCAGTACTGCAGCAGCTACTACTACCTACGCTTGCAACCCTGCTCACAGCTACCCCAACGGTGCTCAGTGTGTCTCGACCAACGGCGCTTTGTCCCTGGTGACTCAGGCCAGCACCACCGCAACAACAGCAGCTACTACGTACGCTTGCAACCCGGCTCACAGCTACCCTAACGGTGCTCAGTGTGTCTCGACCAACGGTGCCTTGTCCTTGGTGACACCCACCGCCTCGAGCTCTGCCAAAGCCTGCAAGTCTAAGAGCCAGAAGCCCGCCACCACCACCGCCGCAGCATCTTCTTCCGCCGAAGCCTCGAAGTCGAGCGCCGCCCAGAGTGCTGCTTCGGCCGTCGCCACCAAGGACGCTTCCGGCGGCCAGACCAAAATCGACGGCCTGACCTGGACCGTCGAGGACTTCACCCGCTACTGCTCCGAAGATAAGACCGGCTGCGACTACAACTTCAAGCTGACCTCCAGCGACCACAAGCTCGAGACAGCCTGCACCATCATCCGCACAAACGTCAAAGACGCTCCCACGGAGAACTGGACCAACATTCCCTGCACTACTGGCTCGGACGTCAAGGTCTCTTGGGGCTACAGCGCGCAGTTCGGCGCCGACCACGCTTTCGCCACGCTGGTTGTTGTGGACGACAAGGAGATTGCGTACTTTGGCGTGGCTGATGTTAACTCCAAGCCTGTGACTACGACTCCCAGCAACCCGTTCGGCTCTGGCCAGTTTGGTAACCTTGGTCCTAACCCTGTCTACCATGTTTAGATGGGATGTTAAATGCTGCGATGATGCTGAGATGGAAATGATAATGCGCTCTTTAAGATACATGATTGGATAATATAATAAAGTAATGAAACTGTCACTCTTTTACGATATCGTTCCTCGACTTGCGTGATGGTCTGGACGTTCTTACTCAGTGTATTTAGCCACGCATGGGACCTTGCAGTATCGGGAACAGTGACATAAGAATGGTCACCTCTAAGATGCAGTCAGCATCATCTAGGACGGGCAACTTGAAAATGGGACATGTAACATAGATGCTCGCCGGTATTGCTCGACGCTTGTATAAGAACGACCACATCTGTTCTAGCATCGGTAAAATATCGTAACTTGATCCGTGATCTATCCACTATGGTAACACGATGTCTACATGTATCCATTCAATCACGAGTGCTGCAGGTGTGTCTGGAGTCGTTGTTGGGTATCTACTTGTCCATAGCGCAACCATGATCGTCTCGGTTGTGCTAACGCAGCTTAAAAGAAACTCTCCTTTTGCTGTATGTCATCTCTTGCAAGCTTGACAAGTTTCATAACAAGACATCTCTTCTCGGACCATGCGCTCCAGCCATAAGAGCAAGACATCCTTCCAAGTTACGATTTCAATCCTCTTTGTTCTCCCCTCTCAAACATCCAAGACAGCTCGCTTCCAACCCGCTCTCACCCCTCCAACGAGGCTATGCAGTATCCCTCCCCTTCACTGCCCTCCACCCTCGTCCAACCCAGTCTCATCATCCTTTGTTCTCCTCCCCAACTCTACCCTTCACTAAACCAAGTCTCAGACATCCATCCGACTCCCACCTTTCACCAACTCCCCTTCAAAAGCCCGCCCAACGAACACGATGCCATCCTCTCCTCACCCCATCAATCCCACTCCCTCTCCCACTCCCCACCCCATCCAAACGGTACACCAACCACCACCATGAACCCCTACATCAACACCCTCCGCACGCCCCTCTCGCACACCACCCACCCGCCTCGAACCAGCAGCAACCAGTGGCGCTGCCCGCACCAGCGACTGCACCTCGACGGCCAGGACTGCGTTCCGGTCTCGCCGGATAGTCCTATCGTCGACACGCCGTCGAAGTATAGGAAGATGCAGGCGAGGAGGAACGGAGCATCGGCGTCGGGGTTGGGTTTGGGGCGTAGTCAGGCTACCAACAACACCCAGCCGACGCCTTCGGGACCGCGACCGCAACAGCAGGCAGGAAAGCTCCTCCAGGACAACACTCCGGAGGCGGAGGAGGAGGCGAAAGTGACTTCTTCTGCTGCGCACTCTCTGCAGCACAACGGAGAGGAAAGCCAGGACGTCCACGACGACAGCCAGAACTTCCTCATCCCCTCCAGCCCACCCAGCCAGCACGCCTCCCATTCCTCGCGCGTTCCCGAAACGCCCATGGCCGACCTCCCATCCTCACCACCACTACCACTGCTCACAGCAGCAAACCTCCGCCAGCTGGACAGCCAGCCCTCGCACAACGGAGCCAGCAGAGCAGGAGCACCATCATCCAGCAGCCACAACTACCTCAACGCCTCTCTTCCAGCTCCACCGCCCTCCGTCCGCTCCCTCCCCTCCGAAGTAGCGCACCGGATCTCCCGCCTAGTCCTCCGCACTCAGATCAACGCCGCGAAGCACGAAGCTTCTGAGGAGCAGCTGGCCGTGACGCAAGGAGCGCTTGCGGCGGCGCTGGCGAGAGTCCAGCACGAAGCATCGCGCGTCGACGCCTGGATGGGCACTGCGATCGCGCTGTTGCTGTTGGGCTTAGCGTACGCGGCTTGGTGTCGATACAACTCCGCGGAGTTTGAGTTCATCGAGGAGTGCAGGAGGAAGTGGTTTGGGCTGTGAGATTAGTTGTGAGATTGTTTTGAAATTTTTAGATTGTTAGACGAGCCGGGGCAGATTTGCATGATACGGAGTTTTGGGAGTTTTTGCTGGGCTTGTCGTTTTTTGGTTACCTGCTATTGCTTTTGTTATGCTTGAGGGCGCGATTTCTTTGGTTCTATGATCGATCTCCCGGGAAATACTCTGAAAGCGATTTGTTAGATTTTCGATGTTACCAGCAAGTGTTTTCGACCACCGCGTATCGTCAGCGTTATGGAAAAAGTGAATAGATGGATTGGACAAGCATGCATCGTATGAAAATCTGTGCTTTTGGCATTTCTCTATCTCCTCGTGAGCAATAAGTTACAAGATCGGTACAAGAAATCACCTCCCATCAAATCAAGCCTTCTTCTCGACCTTGATATCAGCCTTGGGCTGACTGGGCTTGCTGTACATCCAGAGAGCGACGAAGCCGAGCCATCCAGCGATGGTGACCCAAATGCCGCTGATCCAGGGGTAAGCGCCAGAGATGACGTAACTCCTGGGGTACTCGTCGTGCGCGAAGTGGCGGACGGTGACGGTGCGCTTCTCCTCGATGTTGGTGAGGAAGGGACGGCGGTATTCGACGAAGAAGTTGTAGATGCCGTGTTGGTCGGGAAGCTTGAAGGTCTGGGTGAAGACGGTGGAGTTGGCGGTCGTGCCTGACGGGATGAGGTTGAGGCGGTGGAAGGGCGAAAGCATGCTGAATTCCAGCTGAAGGTCATCGCCCGAGGCAGGGGTGAAGGGCTCCCAGTGATCGCCGACCCACTCGGACATCTCGATGGAGTAGTAGACGTCGTTCTTGATGCGGTAGATGCCGGGGTTGACGTCAACACCGGCGAGCGAGACGCCGGTGGAACTTTTGGCGGCGTTCTTCTGAGCACCTTCGTTGAGGAAGTGGGTAATCTGACCAGCCTGAATAACACCAGCCTCCTTGAAAGTCCATGCGGAAAGCTTCTGGGCGAACGCGCGGTTGGCGGTCTTCGATGCGGGCTTGTTGGAACCAGCAAGCTTAACGGAGGCGTCAAACCAGGAGTCCTCGAGAGCTTCGCTGCTGCCCAAGATGGAGAAACGAGCGCTGTTGACGGCCTGGAAAGCAGTCACGAGACTGATCTGCTTGCCAGTAGCAAAGGGATCCTCAGCGCCATCCGCATCCTCCTTGGGGTTGTAGGTGTAAGCGGTCTCAGAGGCGCGAATTACGGGCGACAAATGCGGGCTAGCGTTTCCAAGAAGTTGTCCAACTGCGCGAGGCAGAGCCACGAGTCCATCGACCGAGAAGTAGTTCTTGACATTCTTGCGCGCAGAGTTGGATGAGGGAAGAAGGAGCACATCGTGCTTCTCGCTGGCGCTGGTAGCATCGTAGTTGAAGTGATCCACCACCATGCTCGTCCTGTCCTGAGGAAGTGTAACGTCCAACTCCAACAGAAGGCTGCTGATGGCGGCCGGGACAGCGCTCTCTCCCGAGAGGGCGAGAAGCACGTTGGAACCGGCATTGATGAATTCGACGATCGTGTTGGGTGTCAGAGCGGGACCGAGACCTTTCGACTTGGTGGGGAGGAGGAGCAGATGGGAGTAGGCGGGCTCGCCGTGTTCGAAGAGGGAGAGTTTAGCATCTTTGGCGGCGCGGTAGGTGATTTGGAAGCCTCTTGCTTTGGGGAGTGGTTAGCTGATGTTGTACATATTGCGGTACAGCAGTAATGCGACAATGCTGCTTACAAGTAAGGTCAGACCAGAAAGTCGAGTACTTTCCCTTGTCGGCCTCGTCGTCGACGACGACCAGCAAGTTGCTGCCAGCAGCGGACAGGGCTGAGACGAAGCTCAGGAGGCCCAAGAGCAGGCCCAATGTGAACGATCGCATTGTCGTTGGTGTTGTGTGTGTATATGTGAGGAGGACAGCTACCTGCAGCAGCTCTACGCCATACGTGTATAAGTTGGAGCTACGTCGTCCGCTTGCTGGCTGCTGCCCTGCCAAGCCGAGCCATTGGGAGCGCGGAGGTGGAGAGAGAGCGAGAGCAGCAAGTCGGCTTCAAGCGAGCGCATCAGCAAGCATCAGTGCACCAGCAACACCTCCACCACCGGCCATACCACGACTACACCTCCCGCGCAACCCTCACAACACCCAAAACACCACACATACACACCTCACAATGGCGCCCGTCACCTTCTGGGCCGCGCCCCGCCAGTACATCAACTGGGCTGCGCGCCACAAGCCCGCCATCCTCTGGAGTTTGGTCATTGGCAGCTTCGGCCCTCTGATTGTGGTATGCTAGGCCTGAGAAATGAGAAGCTGGAATATATGGCACGAGGAAGAAATGCTGAGCAAATATGTCTACACAGGCCGTCGTCCCTCCGATCCGCGAACGCCTCGGCGACCACAACAGACTGCAAATCCCTCTCACATACCCTGGTAAGCGCGACCACTCTTGGACACTGGACGGTCGGGAATAGAATAAAAAAGGAGGATATATGCTCTCAGACTCGGCGCGGTACTTCCCGAAAGAGAGTGAAATAACTAACACGACCCGAATAGTCCCCAAGGGCCCCCGCCAGATACCCCAAGGCTACGATGACTAAGCGAAAGATGTGTACAAGAAGCGAACAGTTCTGAGGCGAGGGAATTACTAGGACGACAGTTACGGCGTGAGCGACGCGCAACAGGAAGAGCGCGACTTTGTCACGGCCATGAGAGGCTGTCTCCACTGTACACTGTATATACCGCAGGGAAGCTGTGTCGAATGCAAGAATGAGTCCGAAATTGTATTGACTGAGCAGATACGGAGTTCCAAAGTGAATTCTTCAGGATGAAAATGCTTACGAAAGGAAGGTAGAGAACATATATCAAATACTGACACAGATACTAATATCCACCACAAAGCATATGAGCCTCAACAGCCAACCACTTTCTAGATCCCAAACGCCTCCAGCTCCTTCTGCGTCCACTCCCACAACTCCCTCGCCAACCCGTCATCCCCACCAGCCTTCGTCAACCCGCCCTTAACACCAACAGGCTCGTAAAACACCCCACTAACAACCTCCCTCCCCCCCTCCCCCTTCTTCGCCACAGCAGCCCATTGCTGATTCCAAGCACACTGCTCAATCGGCACCTTAATCCTCAGCGTCGTAGCCCACACAAACCAGCGATTAAACGCCCCCAACCCCGTCACCAGCCCCGTCTCGGAAACCCCGGGGTGAATCGCCACAGACGTAATACTCGGATACCTCGCCGCGAATTCCCTTGCATACAGCAGATTCGCGAGTTTACTCTGCCCGTACCGGAACCAGTCGCTCATAACGTAGACTGGTGACAGACACGCTTGCGGAGTCTTCAAGGTGGCGAAATCGATCCCGGATGCGCCGCGGTAGCCGAGCGAGGTGTTCCAGATGATGCGCACGTCGTGGCTCTGCTTAGCAGTCGCTTCCATGACAGGCAGAAGAAGTTTCACCAGCGCTGCGTGACCCATATGGTTCGTCCCAAACTGCACCTCATACCCATCCTCCGTCAACCCAGGCGGCAGCGCCATAACGCCCGCATTCGCAAAAAAAAGATCCAAGCGCGTTTCCTGCGCTAGAAATTCTTCCGCGGCGGTTTTGACGGAGGCCAGGGAAGCGAGATCGGCGCGGATGAAAGTGCAGGGGACGCTAGGGTGGGTTTTGGCGAGGTCTGCGATGAGAGCGGTGGCGGAGGACTGGGAGCGGCCGGAGAAGTAGATGTGGGATGGGGAGTGGGCGGCGAGGCTGAAGAGGGTTGAGCGACCGAGGCCGGCGGTGCCGCCTGTTATGAAGAGGATTTTGGAGTGGAGGGAGGGGATGGTGGTGGGGTCGAAGGTGGTTGACATGGTTGGGATTGAGTGGGGACGGTTGTTTGTTGGGGGGACGGGGTAGCAGTATTATTGAAGATGCGTGCTACTGGATCGAACTGTAGAAGACTGCTACCACTAATGCTCACTAATAGCATGCGCCGACTTGAGATACTTATATATCTATCCTTCTTAGGCACGGACCCGGCATTGACGGAGGAACTGTTGTCTCGTTTCCAAAGTCTGATAAAGGATTGCGTAGGCA